>WNGA01040747.1_pt1 | contig 11010 bp, 10 predicted proteins | sample 5400061 | NCBI WGS metagenome assembly WNGA01 (sample SAMN13153366, study PRJNA577476) | soil metagenome | isolation source: 100 cm soil or saprolite under grassland replicate 2 | place: USA:California | collected 2016-06-15
AGGTGACCTCGAAGCGCTCGCCGCCCTCCGGCAGCGGCGTCTGCGTCATCGCGGGCGGGAGGCCGAACCACAGGTCGCGCGCCATCCGGCCGGCGAGGCGAGGAGCCACCCGGTCGGCGGTGGCGAAGAACGACCGGCGGGCGACGTTCTTAACACGAACGATCGTGCTTTTTTGGGTTGTCACGAGGGCTCCGATCATGAGTGAGCTGGTGGGTCTAGTGCAGAGAGTCGAGCAGCGCCTCGAAGGCGACGCGGGTGTGGGTCAGGGCGCGGTCGTCGCGCAACAGGCGCGCGGAGTGGTGGTAGCCGAGCATCAGCGACTGCAGGTTGAAGGCGACCAGCTCCGCGTCGACGTCGTCGCGGAAGTCGCCGGTGGCGATGCCGGTGCGGACGACGGTGGTGACGACGTCGTCCCAGTCCTGCTGGTCGGCGCGGAGGGCGTCGCGCATGGGGCCGGGCCGGTCGTCGTACTCGATGGAGCCGGTGACGAAGATGCAGCCGCCCTGGAGCGCGTCGCTCTCCCAGTCGAGCCAGCGGTCGAAGAGCTCGCGCACCCGCTTCTCGCCGCGGGTCACGCTCAGGGCCGGCCGGATCACGGCGTCGGTGAAGAGGGTGCGGGCGTGCTCGAGAGTCTGGAGCTGGAGCTGCTCCTTGGACCTGAAGTGGGCGAACAGCCCACTCTTGCTCATCCCGGTCTCCTCGGCGAGCTGGCCGATGGTGAGGCCGGTGAAGCCGAGTCTCGACGCGACCTGGACCGCGGCGTCGAGGATCGACTCCTTGGTCTCGCGTCCCTTGCTCATGTCGTCGAGAGTAGCACGATCGTGCTATTGCGGGATCGGATGGGTCGAGACGGACGGTCCATCAAGGTATGCAGGTGAACTGGAACTTCCCACGGCGTACAGGCCATGGGAAGCGGCGGTTGGTCTACATACCTTGATGGACCTTCACCCGGCCGCGGTCAAGTCCATCGCGGACCGCGACTACCGGGTGGGCGGGTACTTGTCGATGACTGCGGTCCACGCCTCGCGAGCGCCGAAGGGTCTGGCGGATCGTGGCCTCTGCAGGTGCCGGCACTCCCGTATGGCCGGCTGGCGGCCGACCAGCGTCACCGTGGGTTGGGCTTTGGGACGGTCCTGGTGGAGCTGCTCTAGCCGAGGGCCGTGGAACTCAACGAGGCCGCCGGTTGTAAGGGCGGTAGTCGTTCACGCCCTCGACGCGACAGATCACGACTCATCGCTCTGGTGCTCTGCGTAGCTTGGCTCCAGCCTCAGGCCGCTTCTTCGCGAGCGTCGACGGAGTGAAGCGTCAGGTTCTCTCCGGGCGCCATACGACCTCCGCTGATCGGGAGCGTTCGAGCTGGCCCTTGACACGACTCCTGCTGGATGTGAGACTCGTCACCAATGACTGCAAACCATTGCATAACCGCTTGATTCTACGGCTGATCATGGGCCGTGTGCCCAATGCAATCGGTCTACATCGACGGGAGAACTGGCGTTGCGCGCAGCTGTCTTTCATGGGCGAGGAGACATCCGGATCGAGGATGTCGAGAAGCCCCAGTGTGGTCCGGGGGATCTCCTCCTCGAGGTGCATGCCGTGGGTATCTGCGGGACCGACGCCCACGAGTTCGCCTCCGGTCCGCACATGTTCCCCATCCATCAGGCGCACCCGGTGTCCGGCCACGTCGGTCCGATGATTCCGGGGCACGAGTTGACCGGCATCGTCCGCGAGGCTGGTCCCGGAGTCGACGGTTTCGACATCGGCGACCTTGTCGTCTCCGGCGCGGGCATCTCGTGCGGCACGTGCATCCACTGGCAGCGCAACGGCGGACTCGCCGAGTACGTCGCAGTCCCCGCCACGATCTGCGTGCGTGTCGAGCCGTACGGCGTCACCCAGGACACGGCCGCACTTGCCCAGCCGATGGCGATCGCTGTCCACGCGATGCGCCGCGGGCGCCTGACCAGCGCCGACCAGGCGCTCATCATCGGTGCCGGCGGCATCGGCGCGTTCCTCACCTTCGCCGCTGCCTCGGTGACGTCCCGCGTCGCCGTACTCGACGTCGACGCAGACCGCCTCAAGATCGCTGACTCCCTCGGCGCATCCGCGGTGCTGCGGCTCGACGAGGACGCCGACCCCAGGCAAGCCATCGCCGACTGGGGAATGGACCCCACCGTCGTATACGAGGTCTCCGGCACCACCGGCGGCCTGAAGACCGCACTGTCCATCCTTCCCAGAGGTGGACGCCTCGTGCTCGTCGGACTTCAATCCGCACCCGTCGAATGGGACGTGCGCACACTGTCCCTCATCGAGCACGAAGTCATCGGCACCAACGCCCACGTGTGCGCCGACGACCTGCCAACGGCTCTCGAACTGCTGGCGAGTCGTACCGAGCCGTGGAGCGACATCGCCCCGGTTGCCCTGGCCCTCGACGAGCTCGTTGACGAGGGAATCCGCCCGCTGGTCGAACGCCGAAGCGAGCGAATCAAGACGCTGGTCGACCCATGGGCGACTCGGAGCCGTCAAACTGGGATGAGCAGGGAGACGAGCTCATGAGCACAGTTGCATTCCTCGGTCTCGGCCGCATGGGACTGCCCATGGCGGCGAGGCTCGTCGAAGCCGGACACACCGTGACCGTGTGGAACCGTTCTGCCGACAAGGCCGAAGCCTTCGCCGCCGCATACGGTGCGCAGGCCGCGAGCACTGTCGTCCAGGCAGCCCGTAACGCAGAGTTCGTCGTCACCATGCTCGCCGACGACGCAGCGCTCAAGGGCGTCTACGAGTCCGAGAACGGTCTCCTCGGGCAAATGGATTTCGGTGCCATCGCCATCGACATGAGCACCGTCGCACCCGAGACCGTGACCGAGCTGGCGGCCAGGGTGCGCAAGCACGGCGACGAGTTCATCGACGCCCCCGTCTCCGGCAGCGTGGCCGCCGCCACCGCCGGAACCCTGACCATCATGGCCGGCGGAGACACGGGCACAGTCGACAGGGCACGACCCGTTCTCGAGGCAATGGGAAGCCCGGTCATACACATGGGGCCCAACGGCTCCGGCGCCTCGATGAAGCTCGTCGTGAACGCCATCGTGCACAGCCTCAACGGCGCTGTGTCCGAGGCCCTGGTCCTCGCCGAACGCGTCGGCATCGGCCGTGAGTCGGCGTACGCGGTCCTCCTCAACAGCGCCGTCGCAGCACCGTTCGTCCAGTACCGGCAAGCTGCGTTCGAACGCCCCGGCGATGTGCCGGTCGCGTTCCGCCTCGCACTGGCCGCAAAGGACCTGCGTCTCGCTCTGGCGCTCGCCGAGCGAACGGGTGCCGACCTGCCCCAGACGCGAACCAACCTGTCGATGCTCGAGGCCGCCATCAGTGCCGGATTCGGCGACCACGACGAATCCGGGCTCGCCGAGTACTTCCGCGACCCGAATCCCGGAACGGGGGGCTCCGATGATCAATGAGAACGGCGGCCGTCACGTAAGCCGCCGACGAGCCAGCGCCGACACGGGCGCAGGCAACACGAGCTGCTCCTTCCTCAACCAGCACTGGAGATATCGACATGACCACTGAGGCGACGACCATCCGGTCGCAGAGCACAGAAGCCCGCCAGCCCATTCTCGAGCTGAAGAACGTCTCCAAGGCGTTCGGCGGCGTACGAGCGCTCACCGACGTGAGCCTGCAGGTCCGTCCGGGCGAGGTCGTCGGGCTCGTCGGTGACAACGGAGCCGGCAAGTCGACTCTCATCAAGACCATGTCCGGCATCCTCCGGCCGGACAACGGTGAGTTCCGCTACAACGGCAAGCGGGTCGACCTCAAGGGCCCCAACGATGCCAAGGAGCTCGGCATCCAGACCGTTTACCAGGACCTCGCGCTGTGCGACAACCTGGACGCCGTCCAGAACCTCTTCCTGGGGCGCGAGCTCGCCGGGCCGCGTCTCCTCGGTGGGCGAATCCGGCGCGCCGAAGCGCAGAAGAAGTCCCGGGAGGTCATGCGCCGCATGCGACTCGACAGCATCTCGCTGACCCGGCCGGTCGGCGCCATGTCCGGCGGCCAGCGGCAGAACATCGCCATCGCACGTTCGATCCTGTGGACGCCCAACGTCGTGCTGTTCGACGAACCGACCGCCGCCCTGAGCCATACCGCCGCTGCCCAGGTCGGCCAGCTCATCCGCCAGCTCGCCGACGAGGGCCTTGGCGTCCTCGTGGTGTCCCACGACATCCACCAGTTCGTCGTGGAGGTCACCGACCGTGTGGTCGTGCTCCGTCTCGGTCGCGTCGTCGCCGAGTACGACGCCAAGGAGGTAACCGGCGAAACCATCGTCAACGCGATGGTCGGCGGCAACGAAGGGGTGAACTCAGCGCAATGACACCTCGAGCCCTCACCGACACGCCTAGGAAGAAAGCAGACGCCATGACCACTCAAGCAGGCGCGGCTCCCGCCAAACCGGTCGCCATGAGCAGGAAGCATCGCATGCTCGAACTGCTCGCCACCGACCTCAGGGCACTCCCGGTCATCGCGGGCCTGTGCGTCCTGGTCCTGTACTTCGCGTCGCAGAGCGAGTTCTTCCTGTCCAGCCGGAACATCTCCAACCTGCTCGTCCAGACGGTCGTCACCGGCATCATCGCCTTGGGCCTGGTGTTCGTGCTGCTCACGGGCGAGATCGACCTGTCTGTCGCCGCCATCAGCGGCGTCTCGTCGGTCGTTATGGCCAAATTCGTGGTCGAGTCAGGATACTCGAACGTGGTCGCCATCGCAGCCGCGATCGTCCTCGGCGTAGCGATCGGGGCTGTCTCCGGCATCTGGTCGACACGGTTCCTGGTGCCAACGTTCGTGGTCACCCTGGGTGTGGGCCTGATGCTCAACGGCGCCCAGCTGATGCTGCTGCCTGATTCCGGCCGGTACAGCATCCTGCAGACCGGCATCGACAAGATCGCCGGCACCTACGTCACCGGCGCCGCATCGTGGGCCCTCGCGGCTCTCGTCGTCATCGGCGTCTTCGGGTTGCGGTACAGCGCACACGTGCTGAAGGCCAAGCACGAGATCGACGCAAGCTTCGTCGGCCAGGTGGTCATCCCCACCGCAGTTGCCGCCGTCGGTGGGGTCGTCGTTGTCGCAGTCCTCAACGCCAACGAAGGTGTGCCGGCGCCCGTCGTCATCTTCGCCGCCCTCCTCGGGGCGGCCGACTACACGCTCCGCGAAACCCGCTTCGGCCTTTACCTGTACGCCACGGGCGGCAACCTGGAAGCAGCCCGGCGGGCCGGCATCAATGTCGACCGGATCAAGATCATCGCGTTCGCAATCAGCGGCGGCCTCGCTGCGGTCGGCGGCATCATCGCCGCCTCTCGCATCCTCGGAGTGTCGGTGTCGTCCGGAGGCGGTATCGGCGGCGGTGCCCTCCTCCTGAACGCCATCGCTGCAGCGGTGATCGGTGGCGTGAGCCTGTTCGGTGGACGGGGCACGGCTTCCGCAGCGTTGCTCGGCGCGCTCGTCATCGGGGTGGTCGCCAACGGCCTGAACCTCCTCGGAGTCCAGGCCGAGATCCAGCTTTTGGTCACCGGCGCGCTGCTTATCCTTGCCGTTACCGTTGATCGAACCATCGAGCGCGTCACGACGGTCAGCCGATGAGCGCCGTGACCGCGGTCGGAGAGAACTCGACCGACCTCGCGACCGACCTCGCCACCGGCGATGTGCCAGGTACGCTGCTTGCGCTGGACCTGGCCGCAAGCGACACCTGGGTCGACGGCGTCGAGAGCACCTCCCGTGCGCTCATCGAGCACCTGGCCGCAGTCGCCCACCAACCCGACGGCGGACCCATCTGCCTCATCGTCCGAAGCGCCGAGATCGGGTCCCGGTCGGTGGTCGCACAGGCGGCCCTGGAAGCGATGCACGGAACGGTCGGAACCGCAGCACTCGAGCTCGCCGACCGGCGTCGGCGCCTCAATGTCATCCTGACCGGGCCACGAACCTCGGCACGAGACCTCGCCGCTTCGCTTGCCCACCTCCAGTCCGAGGACATCGCCGCGGTCACCACCGGCATCACGATCGATCTCACCGAAACTCCCCCGATCTCCAGCGCACCGGATGACGGTGTCGTCCTGGTGACCGGGGGAGCGGGTGGACTGGGGTACGCCGCCGCCGAGGAGTTCGTGCGCCGCGGCCGGCGGGTCGTGATCACCGACCTCGGCACCGAGGGGCTCGAGCAGACCGCCGAGAAGCTCGGTGTCCGGGCCATCCCGTGTGACCTGACCTCACCCGACGACGTACGCAAGCTCGTCGACCATCCGGCAGTCCTCGACGGCCTCTCGGCCTTGGTCGTCCACCACGGTGTCGGTGGCTCCGGGTCGCTGGTCGAGCTCGAGGACGGACCCCGCGACCTGTCGCTGCGGGTCAATGGCACTGGCGTATGGAACGTCGTCGACGCCGCGCTGCCTGCGCTGCGAGCCGGCCGTCCCGGTTCCGTGGTCGACCTGGCGTCTCAAGCGGGTCTCATCGCCGAACGCCGCAGCATCGCCTACTGGCCGGCAAAGTTTGCTGCGGTCGGAGCTTTCCGCCGGCGTCACGTTCGACGAGTACCTCCAGACCCGCATGAACGAGGTGCCGCTGCGTCGCTTCGGAACTCCTGAGCAGATGGGCGCAGCCGCGCGCTATCTCGTCGACCTCGACGCCACCGGAGTCATCCTGGCCGCCACCGGCGGAGTCGTCCTCACCTGACAGCCCTCCCAGACACGAAAGGCAGTCCCTCACAATGCAACACATCCTGACCGCGGACGTACCCCCGGTCCTTGAACACGACGACACCGTCGCCAGCCACTTCATGATCGGCATGGGACAGCTGCGCGAGCAGACAGAAGGGTCCTACCTGCAGTTCATCAACGAGTTCCTCGTCGACGCGAACAAGTTCATCGAACCGCACTTCCATAACTCCCACGAGTTCTACTACGTCCTCTCGGGCCAGGGCACGATGCGGGTCGGCGACGATGTCTACGAGGTCTCGCCAGGCGATCTCATCCACACGCCCCCCAACGTGCCGCACTCGATCTACGCACACCACAGCGGCGTTCGCTGTCTGGCGTTCGCTGTGGCGTTCATGAAGCCCGGCGAACCCAGCCACACCCCCGTGCACTTCGACAACTGGCCTCCTGCCCAGCCCGTCTGACCCGAGAACAAAGGAGCTATCCCGATGGATCTGGCCCTGAACGGCAAGACCGCCTACGTGACCGGCACTGCCAGCGGAATAGGGCAAGAGGTCGTCCGACTCCTGGCAGCCGAAGGCGTCAGGGTGTTCGCAGTCGATCGTGCCATCGACGCGCTGAACGACTACGTAAAGAGCGAGGAGCTTGGCACGGTCAGCACCCACTACGCCGATCTGTCCCGGGCCGACGAGTGCAATGCGGCCGTCGACGCTGCGCTCGAGCACTTCGGCGGGCCTCCGGACATCCTGGTGAACAACGCCGGCATCGGGCGCATGCTTCCGTTCGAGGCGCTCACCGACGAGGACTTCCACGCCACCTTCGAGCTGAACTTCTTCTCGATGATGCGCACCTGCAAGCGGCTGGTGCCGCTGATGTTCGAGCGCGGAAGCGGCTCGGTCGTCAACGTCACCTCCGACCTCGCCTCCCAGCCCGAGACCGTATTCGTCGACTACGCCGCCAGCAAGGCAGCCATGGTGAGCCTGTCGAAGACGCTCGCGCGCACCTACGCACCCACGGTCCGTGTGAACGACGTCGCGCCAGGCCCGATCTGGACGCCGCTGTGGTTCCGGCCTGGGGGCTATCTGGAGACTGTGGAGCAGAACTACGGACTCAAGGGCGAGGCAGCGATCGAGGAGCTCATCCGTGACCGGGAGATCCCGATGGGTCGACTCGGTGATCCGATCGACGTCGCCCGGGCGGTGGTCTTCCTCGCGTCCCCCTTGTCGGCGTACACGACGGGGTCTTCACTGGGCGTCAACGGCGGCACCCTCCGGGCAGCGTTCTGAGAGCGTGCACATTCGACGACTTCGACCGGCTTCGCCGGCACCGCTTGGCGCCAAGTACGGCGCCCTCGACTGGTGAGGTCCGCTCAACTCTCGTCAAGGGGCGCCGCGGACGACGCACGGATGACGAGCTCCGGAGGGAACTTCTCCAGCGTGTCGGGCGGCACGTCCTCCCCAGCGATCTGAGCCAGCGCCAGCGTGGCCGCGCGCCTGCCCAGTTCGAGGCCGGGCAGGCGCACCGTCGTCAACGGTGGGTTCACGTGACTGGTCAGCGGAGAATCGTTGTAGCCGACCACCGAGATGTCGCGCGGACAGTTCAGGCCGAGTTGGTTGATCGCGTCCACCGCGCCGACCGCCATCAGGTCGTTGTGCGCGAAGATCGCCGTCGGACGGTCTCCACCACCTTCGAGCAGCTCGCACGCCAATCGGTAGCCCTCCTCCGCCGTCGGCGCAGTTGCAGCTTCGGCGGTGGATACATCCCGGGCCGTGGTCGTCGCCATTACGGACTCGAAGCCCTGCGCCCGGCCCGCGAACGAGGACACCCCCTGGGGGCCGCGCAACTGGGCGAGCCGCCGATGCCCCAGGTCCACCAGGTGCCGAGCCGCCAGCTGTCCGCCCAGGTAGTCATCATGGGTCACCGTGGGGAACCGACCGCCACTCACAGTGCGTACGGCGAGCACGACCGGGATCTGGGTCGCAAGACCGGCCACGATGTCGCCGTCGTCGAGGTGAGCAGCACTGAGAATGATCGCGTCGAGCCGGCGGCTGACGAAATTGTCGAGGATCTCGCGGAGCGTGTCGCGGTCGTCATGGGTCTCCGAGATCAGGAGCAGCCTGCCCTCCGAACGCAGCACCTGCTCCACGCCCCGCAGCAGCGGCGGCAGGAACGGGTTCGCCACGTCGGCCACCACCACGCCGACCATGCCGCTGATGTTCTTGCGCAGACTCTGGGCGAAGGAGTTGACCCGGTAGCCGACATCCTGGGCAACCTGCAGAATGCGCGCCCGGGTCTCGGCATTGACCAGGTCGCTCTTCGCCGGGTCGAGCGCACGCGAGACCGTCGCCGGATGCACGTTCGCAAGCCGCGCAACATCCTTCAACGTCGCAACTGTACGGCGGTCCTTCTCCATCCTGCCCATCCTCTGCAAACCTTTGCCGCCACAACGGGAGCATCTGCATCGAGTCCACAGGATAGCCCCTGCGCTTCGGAACAGCACGGTACACGCCCCCGTGTCCCTGGGGGTTGACGAGGCCATCCAGTGGTGTGATACTCGCCACTATTGCAATCCATTGCATCGGCTTCGGGGCCGCAATCGATCCAGAAAGGTCCGCACATGAAGAAGTTCGCAGGTGGCCTCCTCGTGGCCGCACTCGCGCCGTTGGTGCTTGCAGCCTGCGGGGCGGGAGACAACGGCAGTGGCGGCACGCAACGCGTCTTCATGTTGCTGCCGAACTCCACGACGACCCGGTTCACGGAACGAGATGCACCGCTGTTCCAGGAGGCGCTGAAGAAGTACGCGCCCGAGGCAGAGGTCACGCTGCTCAACGCCGAGGGTGACGCCAACAAGCAGCAGGACCAGATGAACGACGCCATCACCCAGGGAGCCGACGTGGTGGTCCTTATCTCGGCCGACTCGAACCTAGCCGCCGGCGAGTTGGCGACCGCCAGTCAGGCGAAGGTTCCCGTCGTCCTCTACGACCACGACGCCATCGGCGGCGAGGCCGCAGCCCAGGTCGTGTTCGATTCGCTTCAGGTCGGCGAGGAACAGGGCAAGAAGGCTGCCGAACTGATCAACGCGATGCCCGGTCAGGGCATCCCGATCGCCCGACTCAAGGGCAACCCCGGCGAGTACGGCACCACGCAGTACACCAAGGGCCAGGACGAGTTCCTGCAGCCCCTCATCGACAGTGGCAAGATCAACGTCGTCTGCGACAAGAACATCCAGAACTGGGACCCGACGTTGGCCCAGTCCTTCGCCGAGGACTGCCTCACCAAGGAGAACAACAACGTCAAGCTGTTCGTGACCATGAACGACGGGCTGTCCGGTGGTGTCATCGCCGCGCTGACCGCCCAGCACCTCGACGGCCAGATCCCGGTGACCGGTGGTCAGGACGCAAACCTGGACGCGGTGCAGTACGTCGCCCAAGGCAAGCTCGTCAACACCGTGTTCAAGGACCTCGCCGCCGAGGCGGACGCCGCCGCGAAGGTGACGGCCTCCGTCCTCAAGGGCGACGGTGTCCCGGAGGACATGGTCAACGGGGAGATCGACAACAAGTTCATGAAGGTGCCGGCCGTGTTCCTTCCCGTGCAGAACGTGACGGCCAAGAACCTCGACGTCCTGATCCAGACCAAGACCTGGACCTGGGACGACATCTGTCAAGGAGCAACCGCTCAGACAGAGGTCTGCAAGAGCCACGCCTGAGCTCGCCTCGTTTCGACGCAGGGTTCCGTCAGCCCGCCGCCACAGCGGCGGGCTGACGACCCGTTCGGGTGCCTGCAATGGATTACAGGGCGCGGATCGCGCCCGTCCCGACCGCATCGGATCGTCACGTTCGGACCGGCCCGCGCCATCCACGCGACACGCGAACCAGTCGGGAGATAGCGGTTCGCGCCTGCAATGAATTGCAGACCCCCGGTGAGGGTCGGATCAGCACCTACACCGTTCCTGTAGGAACTACGTATGCAACTGCACGTGGGGTCACTCAGCGACGACGAGGCATTTGAGCTCTCAGTGGCTCATGCCTTGCTGCGTCGGGCGTCCGCCGGCGAGATCGACGAGGCGCTCCGCATCTACCGGCCGCCGGCACCAGCGGTCGTGTTCGGTCGGCGTGACACGCTCCTACCAGGATTTGACGCCGCGAACGAAGCTGCGCTCGAGCTCGGGTTTCGTACCTTCGTGCGCGCCACTGGCGGCCGCGCGGTCGCGTACACGCAGAACGCTGTCGTCGTCGACCACGTAAAGAGGGAGCTTGACTCATCCTTCGGGACCGATGATCGCTTCAAACGGTACGGCGCTCTGATCGCCGAAGCGTTTCAGCGGCTCGGG
>WNGA01028188.1_pt1 | contig 11009 bp, 10 predicted proteins | sample 5400061 | NCBI WGS metagenome assembly WNGA01 (sample SAMN13153366, study PRJNA577476) | soil metagenome | isolation source: 100 cm soil or saprolite under grassland replicate 2 | place: USA:California | collected 2016-06-15
CGTCGTGGACCTGGCGCAGGTCTTCGGCACGCCCCCGCGCGACCCGGCGCCAAGGCTCACCGACGCGGAGCTCGCGCGGCTGCGGGCGCGCCTCGCCGAGGCCGGGCTGCGCTGGCGCGACGACGCGGGCGCGACCGGCCCGGCACAGCAGCTCGCGGAGCTGCGACGCATGTACGAGCCGTACGTCGCCGCGCTGGCCCGCCACCTCGCGGTGACGCTGCCGCCCTGGGTGCGGGAGGTCGAGCGCCCCGACAACTGGCAGACCAGCGCGTGGGAGCGGCCCGACGTGCTCCCGCGCCTCGACCCCTCCCCGCCGGCCGACGATCACTTCTAGCGGCCGTGCCCGTTCGCGTACTCGCCCGCCCCATGTGACCTGAGCAAGGCGTCGACGTGCGCGTAACCTGACGGAAAAGCGACGCCGCTCACCGATGCTCCGGCGCGGAGCAGCGCCTCGACGTGGAGCGCCGTGCTGTCCTCCGCGACATCCCAATACCCGTCGCCCTCCTCGAACACCGCGCCGACGTCCACGCCGAGGTCGAGGAGGTGCCGTACACCGTCGGTATTCCCGACACCCGCGAACGCCGCGAGCACCTGCACAGCGCAAGCTATTTGACAAACGCCGTGTTCGCCGGCCATGGTTGTCGCTTCTCATGCCGCGCACAGTCCGAAATCGACTCCCCGCCGCGCTGCTCCTCCTGGCGCTCCCAAAAGTCCCCGCGCCGCAGCCGCCCGGGCGGGACTACCTCGTCTACGTCGTCTGCGAGTCGGCGGACCGCATTGTGCGGGCACGCTTCGGCCCCCAGGGCGCACGCGTGGAGCGCGAGACGCGAGTCGGCCTGATGCCCACGGACGTCAACGGGCCCCACGGGATCGTGATCTCTCCCGACGGTCAGTTCGTCTACGTCGCGGTGGCGCACGGGCGCCCCTACGGCTCGGTCTGGAAGTTCCGCGCGGGGACGGACGCGGCGCTCGGCTTCACGCCGCTCGGACTCTTCCCGGCGACGATGGCCATCGACCCGAGCGGCGAGTTTCTGTTCGTCGTGAACGCGAACTTCCATGGCGACATGGTGCCGTCGTCGGTGTCGGTGGTCAGCACGGCGGAGCTCGCCGAGGTGAAGCGCGTCCCCACGTGCGTCATGCCGCACGGCTCGCGTCTCAACCCCCAGGGGACGCGGCACTATTCGGCGTGCATGATGGACGACCTGCTGGTGGAGATCGATGCCGGCAGCTTTGCGGTGACGCGCCATTTCATCCTGACCGCCGGCCACGAGCGCGGCGTCGCGGGCGCGCCGCCCGCGCATGCGATGACGGCGACGTCGAGCCTCACCTGCGTGCCGACGTGGGCGCAGCCCTCGAACGACGGCTCGATCGTCTACGTCGCCTGCAACAAGTCGAACGACATCGCCGCGGTGGATGCGAAGGAATGGAAGCTCCTGCACCGCATGCCTGCGGGCAACGGCGTGTACAACCTCGCGATGACGCAGGACGGTCGGCTGATAGCGACGAACAAGCGGGGTCAGTCGGTGTCGGTCTTCGACCCTGCGAGCGACCGGGAGCTGGCGCGGCTGCCGACCAAACGCAAGGTCGTGCACGGCGTCGTCGTCTCGCCCGACGACCGCTACGCCTTCGTGACCGTGGAAGGCATCGGGACCGAGCCGGGCACGCTCGAGGTCATCGACCTCGCCGCGCTCCAGACGGTGGCGACGCTGGACCTGCCGGCCCAAGCGGCCGGAATCGACTTCTGGAAAATGGAGAGGAGCCCACAATGAACGGAATCCGGCTGGTTCTCGCGGCGTCCTGCGTGCTCGGCCTGGGAGCGGCGCCGCGGGCGGCCGGGCAGCAGGAGCAGCCGCCGGCCGTCCGAGCGGCGACGGTCGAGATCTCGCCCGACCAGGCGCAGGCGGAGGTGGGGCAGCGGCTGCAGTTCCGCGCGACGGCCAGGGACGCCGCGGGCAAGATCATAGACGTGAAGCCGGCGTTCTGGTTCGCCGCGCCGTTCGACGTGGCCGGGGCCGGCGAGGACGGCACGGTCGTGTTTCACCAGCCCGGCCAGGCGACCGTGGGAGCGGTGGTGGCGGGCAAGCCGGGCTTCGCCCACGTGAAGGTCCTGACGCCGGGCGTGGCGAAGCTCGACGTCGATCCGGTGAGGCTGCCGGTCGCCGCCGGCGGGACCGTCCTGCTCACGGCCAGCGCGCGCTCGGCGAACGGCGACCCGCGCCACGACGACAAGATCGAGTGGACGTCGCTCACGCCGGCGATCGCTGCGGTCGGGCCGGGCGGCCTGCTGACGGCCGCGCGGCCCGGCACGGCGCGGGTGCGGGTCCGGTCCGGCACCGCCCAGGCGGAGGCGAGCGTGACGGTGGTGCCGGACCTGGCGCGGAAGCTGGTGATCGAGCCGGCCGCCACGGCCGCGCGCACCGGCGACGTGGTGCATTTCCGCGCGCTCGCGACGGGCGCGACGGGCCGCCCGGCGCGCGAGACCCTCATGAGCTGGAGCGTCGCGGGCGAAGGCGCGGCCATCTATCCGGACGGCGCGTTCGTCGCCGAGCGTTCCGGCACGTACGCGGTCACGGCCACGCGGGGCGGGCACAGCGCGACGGCCTCGATCGTCCTCACGCCGCGCAACGCGGATCGCGAGCTCGAGATCGTGGCGCACGTGCAGCCCGTCGGCGACAGCGGCAAGCCGATCATGACCGCGGAAGCATGGATCATCGGCCACCACGCGTATCTCTCCACCATTGACGATCGGATCCTCGTGTACGACGTCGCCGACCCGTCGCATCCGAAGCTGCTCGACACGATGACGGTGGATGCGCGCGTGGTGAACGACATCAGCACGACGCCCGATGAAGCGGTCGGTGTGATCACGCGGGAGGGCGCTTCCAGCCGGAAGAACGGCATCGTGCTGCTCGATACCTCCGATCCGTCGAACCTGAAGGTCCATTCGGAGTACACGGAGACGGTCACCGGCGGCGTGCACAGCGCCTTCATCAACACGCACTACGTCTACCTCACCGACGACGCCACGGGCTCGCTCCGGATCGTCGACTTCCAGGACGTCAAGCACCCCAAGGAAGTGGCGCGCTATCAGGTGCCGTCGGCCACGGCCACGACGATCGGCGGGCCCGGCGGGTCGATCTCGAGCGGCCGCTACCTGCACGACGTCTATGTGAAGGAGGGGCTCGCGTACCTGGCCTATTGGCGCGACGGCGTCGTGATCCTCGACGTCGGCAGCGGGATCAAGGGCGGCAGTCCGGAACGGCCCCAGGTCGTGAGCCAGTACCGCTTCAATCATCACGAGCTGTACGGCGACGGCTGGCTGGCCGGCACGCATTCCGTGTTCCGCTACAAGAACTATCTGTTCGTCGGCGACGAGGTGTTTCCCGCCATCTTCGACATCGAGAGCAAGGACCGCACGCCGGTGCGCGCGCTGGTGCACGTGCTGGATGTGAGCGACCTCGCGCATCCGCGGAAGGTGGCGGAGTACGAAGTCCCCGAGGGCGGGACGCATAATTTCTGGTGCGACGACGACATGCTGTACCTGGGCGACTACGCGGGCGGCGGGCGCGTGGCGGACATCTCCGGTGAGCTGCGCGGCAACCTGTACCGTCAGGGTCGGGAGATCGCACGGCTCTGGACCGGGGACCCGAACGGGTACCGTCCCAATCTGCCGTTTGCCTGGGGGATGCAGCCGCTGAACGGCCTGATCTACGTCAACGACATCAATTCGGGGCTGTGGATCGCGCGCCTGGGCAAGCCGCGCTTCAAGGGCTCCACCACGGAGCCGCCGCTCGTGTCGCCGCGCCCGGCGCCGTAGGTCGAGCGCGAGCCGCGGCGGGCGGTCGCTCGGTTGTGAAGCGCCGCACCGCGCGCTCCGCCTGACATTGCCTTACGGCTGAATCGGGCACTTGAAGTCGTTGTCCGCGAGTCGCAGCACCGAGACGTCTCCCGCCGCCGCGGCGGCGAGCACGGCGGCTTCGGACGTCAGTACGTATGACGCGACGTTCCACGTGACAGCGTGGAACTTCCAGTGGCCGCCATGATACCCTGGCGCGCCGGGGGCGACGCCGACCACGCCCAACTGTCCGGCCGCAGCCCCCAACGGGAAGCCGTAGAAGTTGTCGGTCCCCTCCTGCGGGCTCGCCGCCGGCGGGACCACCGTGCGCACGACTTGCCCCCGGTAGTAGCAGCATCCGGCAGGGAACACGAACGGCGGCGGGCTGCCAGCGGTCGAGAACGCCGGCCGTGCGGCCGCCGGCTGAACGGCCGCGGGATCCGCGCAGGCCGACGCGGCGGCGAGCACGAGGCTGAGGCTGGTGAGACGACTCGCGATCCGATTCATGCGCGCACTCCTTCCGCGGGGGCCACTGGGGCACCCGCCGCTCGAGGTACACATCCCTTCCTCCTTGTTAACAGCCGAGCCCGGCAGAAAATTCTCCCCGTGCCCCTCGATCCCGATGTCAGACGCGCGCAGTTCGAAGCGACCGCGCTCCCATTCCTGAAACCCCTCTACAACGCGGCGCTGCGCCTCGCCGGCCGGTCGGAGGACGCGCGCGACCTCGTTCAGGAGACCTATCTGCGAGCCTACCGCACGTTCGAGAGCTTCGTCCCGGGGACGAACTGCAGGGCATGGCTGTTTAGGATTCTGTATTCGGTGTTCGTGAACCAATGGAAAAAGGAGCGGCGCGGCGCGCTGCTGTTGCCGACGGAGGAGCTGGAGCAGCGCTACTACGAAGCCGCAGCGGCCACGGGAGACCTGACCGCCGACGCGGCTCCGCCGCTGCTCGACGAGCGGTGGGAACCGGAGGTCGATCGCGCATTGCGGCTGCTCCCGGAGGGTCTTCGAGCCGCCGTGCTGCTCGTGGATGTCGAGCAGTTGTCCTATGAGGAGGCCGCGACGGCGCTGGGCTGGCCCATCGGCACGCTCCGCTCGCGCCTGTTCCGCGCGCGCAAGCAGCTGTTTGCCGCGCTCCAGGAGTACGCGCGGGCGAGCGGCTACCTGAGGGCGCAAGCGAGGCCGGAATGACGGCACTTCATCCACCAGGCGAAGAGCTCCAGGACCTCCTGGACGGCCGGCTGACGGCGGTGCGCCGGTCCGAGGTGGAGACGCACGTCGCCGTGTGCGGGCGGTGCAGGGGGGAGCTCGACGCGTTGCGGTGGGCGCGGAACGCGGCGGGTTGGTTGCCTGCGTCCGAGCCGCCCGCGGAGCTCGTGGCCGGCGTCGCGCGCGCCCTCGACGCCGAGGACCGCCGCGCCGCCCGCCCGCCTGTGCGGCGCCGGTTCCTGCTGCCTGCGGCCGCGGTCGTCGGAGCGGCTGCGGTGCTCACCCTGATGCTCCGGAGCAGCACCCCGGCGGACCTCCCGGGCGCGGTGGCGGGCGACTTCATGGCCTACGGAGGGACAGCGCTCGCGCTCGATACCACGAGCGCCGACGGGCCGACACTCGAGCGCTACTTCGCGCGGCGCGGTCTCGTGCTTCCGACGCGTGTGTTCGATCTCGGGATGATGGGCTACCACCTGGTCGGCGGGCGGGTGCATCGGCTCGCTCGGCGGCCCAGTGCTCTCTTCGTCTACCGCGGCGCCGACGGCCGCACGCTCGTGTGCGAGATGTACGAGGGGACGCTGCGCGAGCTGCCGCCAGGGGGCGAGCCACGTGAGCATGACGGGATCACGTTCCAGATCTTCAGGCGGGAGGAGGGGGCGGTGACGCTGGTCTTCTGGCAGGAGGGGCCGGTGGTGTGCGTCCTGGTCTCAGATGCGCCGGCGGAACAGGTCGTTCAGCTCGCTTATGCGAAGGCGCTGAAGGTCTAGCTGTCGCGAAACCACCCCTCGGTGCCGCAAAAACACCCTAGCACGCCCCTAGCGAACCGCCATGTTGGGGTCCGCTGTCGGGGCGCGTGATATGGGTCACCACGGCCCTGTGTCAGAAGAGCAAGTTGTGCCGGAATAATCGCGACTGCCACGAACGCGTATGGAAAGATGGAAAAAGGGGGTACCGACCGATGGCTGACGCGAGGACCGCTGCGGCCGCGACAGCGACGCTACTCACGTTGGGTCTCGTCTGCCTCGTTGAGCCCGGGTTCGCCCAGCAAGCGGATTCCGCTGCCCGGTTGAAGAAGCTGAGCATCGAACAACTGATGAATCTGGAGGTCACCTCCGTCTCGAAGCGTCCTGAGAGACTGGCGCAAGCGGCCTCGGCCATCCAGGTCATCACGCAAGAGGACATTCGCCGCTCGGGCGCCTCGAGCCTCCCCGACGCGCCAATGGGCGATCAGCGCGCGTGGATTCAACGGCACCACCGCCAACAAGCTCCTGGTGCTCATCGACGGGCGCACCGTCTACACGCCGCTGTTCTCCGGCGTGTTCTGGGACGTGCAGGAGGTGCCCCTCGCGGACATCGACCGCATCGAGGTCATCAGCGGCCCTGGCGCGACGCTGTGGGGGGCCAACGCCGTGAACGGCGTGATCAACGTCATCACCAAGAACGCCAAGGACACCCCGGGCCTGCTGGTCTCGGGGGGCGGCGGCACAGAGCAGCGCGGCTTCGGCACCGCCCGCTACGGAGGGGCGCTCGGCTCCCACGCGCGCTATCGGATCTACGGCAAGGGCTTTGCTCGCGATGCGACGGTCTTGCCCGGCGGCGGGGACGCCGCGGATGACTGGCATATGGGCCAGGGCGGGTTTCGGCTCGATTGGGATGCGTCGAGCATCAACCAGGTCACCTTGCAAGGAGACCTGTACGATGGCCGGATCGGCCAGGCGACTGCCGGTGACATCGCGGTGAGCGGCGGCAATGTAGTCGCCAGGTGGTCACACACCGTCTCCGCGAAGTCCGACGTCACGGCCCAACTGTACTACGACCGAACTCACCGGAACATTCCGGGCACGTTCGGCGAGGATCTCGACACCTACGACGTCGATGTCCAACACCGCGCACGACTCGGCGCCCGGCACGAGGTGGTGTGGGGACTCGGCTATTGGCTGATCAACGATCGCGTCGTCAACAGCGCGCTCCTTGCGTTCCTGCCGCCGCACGTCGCGCGGCAGTGGTTCACCGGGTTCGTCCAGGACGAGATCGCGGTCGTGCCCAACCGGTTCCAGCTCACACTCGGCACCAAGGTCGAGCACAACGACTACACCGGGTTCGAGGTCCAGCCCAGCGGCCGCGCGAGCTGGACGCTCGGTCCGTCCGGGACCCTCTGGGCGGCCGTCTCGCGCGCGCTCCGAACGCCGTCGCGCATCGACCGGGAGCTCTTTGCTCGCGTCTCACCGACCTCTTTCCTAGCCGGCGGCCCGGGCTTCCATTCAGAAGAAGAGCTGGCCTACGAGCTGGGATACCGCCACCAGCGGGGGTCCCTTGCCCTTTCTGTGGCGACATTCTACAGCCGTTACCACGGGCTCCGAAGCGTGGAGCAGCTCAACCCGCCCGCAGCCGACACCCTCGTCATCGGCAATGGACAGGACGGAGAGTCGTATGGTGCGGAGATCACCGCCGACTACTGGATCACGAAGGGATGGCGTGTGAGCGCCGGTCACACGGAGCTGCGCATCCACGTCTGGGCGAACCCCGGCAGCACCGACACGTCCCGGGGCGCCACGGAGAACCGCACTCCCGATCGGCAGTTCTTCCTGCGGTCGTCGGCCGACCTCCCCGCGCACCTGAGACTCGACGCCGGGTTCCGTGCGATCGATGACATCGCGAACCAGCAGGTCCCGGCCTATGCCGAGCTGAATGTCAAGCTCATCTGGCAGCCGACGGCACAGCTGGGCCTGTCGGTCGCGGGGCAGAACCTCCTACACCGTCGTCACGCGGAGTTTGGCGCAGGTGCCGCCCGTCGGGAAATCGAACGTGGCGTGTATGGGGCGGTCGAATGGCACTTCTGAGCGCGATGTTCGGCGCGCACGCGCGGCGTGCCGCGCTCACGTCGGCTCTGCTGCTCCTGGCGGGCCCCGGTCTGGCCTCGCAAGCCGTGCGGGCGCCGGAGTATCAGGTGAAGGCCGTGTTCCTGTTCAACTTCGCGCAATTCGTCGATTGGCCGCCGGCGGCCTTTCCCGACTCCACCACCCCGTTCGTCATCGGCATTCTGGGCGACGACCCGTTCGAGGGCTATCTCGAGCAGACCGTACGCGGTGAGCAGGTACGAGGGCGGGGCTTCCAGCTCCGGCGCTATCACAGCGTGGACGAGGTGAAGACCTGTCACATCCTGTTCATCAGCAGGCCCACGGGCAATCGACTGGACGAGGTCCTCGCGAGTCTCAGGAACCGGCCGATTCTCACCGTGAGTGACGACGACAAGTTCGCCGAGCGTGGAGGCATGATCCGCTTCGTGACCGACCGGAGCCGCATCCGGCTGCAGATCAACCTCGAGGCGGCACAAGCGGCCAGTGTGACGATCAGCTCCAAGTTGCTGCGGGTCGCGGACATCGTGACGCCGCGGGGGCGTTGAGGTGTCACTCCGCGACTGGCCGATCAGGCGGAAGCTGACCGCGATGCTCGTGCTCATCAGCGGGCTGGTGCTGCTGCTGACGTCCGCCGCGTTCGTGGGGTACGAGTACTGGTCGTTCCGGCAGACCATGCGGAGCACCCTGTCCGTCCGCGGTCGCATCCTCGCCACCAACAGCACGGCTTCGCTGGCCTTTGCCAACGACGCAGACGCCCGCGAGCTCCTGTCCGCGCTCAAGGCCGACCCGCACATCGTGGCCGCCGCGCTGTACGACCAGAACGGGCGTTTGTTCGCCGCGTATCCGGCCGGTCTGCCCGGCGACGCCCTTCCGGCGGCGCCGGGGCCGGACGGGTACCGCTTCGAGCGCGGGAATCTGATCGGCTTCCAGCCGGTGGCGGAGGCGGCCGGCCAGCGTCTCGGCACGTTATACCTCGCGTCCGATCTCGCAGCCGTGTACGACACGTTTCGGCTCTCCGGCGTCATCGCCGTGGCGGTCATGGCCGTCTCGTTGCTGGCGGCGTACCTCCTGTCCACCGCGCTGCAGGGCACGATCGCGCAGCCCATTCTGGCCTTGGCGGAGACCGCGAAGGCCGTTTCCGACCGGCGGGACTACTCCGTGCGGGCGCCCAGGCTCGGCGCGGACGAACTGGGCGTGCTGACCGACGCGTTCAATCACATGCTCGGGCGCATCGAGGACCAGGACCGTGCCCTCAGGGAGAGCAAGGAGGGCCTGGAGCAGCGGGTCGCGGAGCGGACCCACGAGCTCCAAGAGCGCAACGAGGCGCTGCGGCGCAATGCGGCGCAGCTCCTCGCCGCCAACACCGAGCTGGACGCGTTCGCCTACTCGGTGTCGCACGATCTGCGCGCGCCGTTACGGAGCATCGACGGATTCAGCCATGTGCTGCTGGAGGACTACGCCGCTCAGCTGGACGAGGCGGGACGGGATTCCCTGCAGCGGGTGCGCGCCGCGAGTCAGCGGATGGCTACTCTGATCGACGACCTGCTGAAGCTGGCCCGGGTCACCCGTTCGGAGATGCGCACCGAGAACGTGGACTTGAGCGGTATGGCGCAGGACATCGCGGCCGACCTCCAACGGGGGGCTCCGGACCGGCCGGTGGAATTCGCGATCGCCCCGGGGCTCGGAGCCCGGGGAGACCCGCGTCTGCTCCGGGTGGCGCTCGAGAATCTCCTCCGCAACGGCTGGAAGTACACCGGGAAACAGCCGCGGCCGCGGGTCGAATTCGGATCGGTCGACGTGAACGGAGAGCGGGCATTCCTGGTCCGGGACAACGGGGCCGGCTTCGACATGAAGTACGCGGACAAGCTGTTCGGCGTGTTCCAGCGACTGCACTCCGCCGCCGAATTCGAGGGCACGGGCGTCGGTCTCGCAACGGTCCGGCGCATCATCACGCGGCACGGCGGCCGGATCTGGGCCGAGGGCGCCGTCGATCGGGGAGCGACGTTTTACTTCACCTTGTGATGGCCCGCTCGGCGGGCCCGGAGGCCGTGTGAACCCGGGAAAGATCCTGTTGGTGGAAGACAACCCCGACGACGTCGCTCTGACGCTGCGGGCGCTCAAGAGTCACAACATCACGAACGAGGTGGTCGTGGCGCAGGACGGGGTCCAGGCGCTCGACTATCTGTTCGGCGCGGACGGCGGCGAGGGGCCGGAAGAGCTGCCGGCGGTGGTCCTCCTCGATCTGAAGCTGCCGAAGGTCAACGGCATGGAGGTGCTGCACCGCATCCGGGCCGACGAGCGCACCCGGCTGCTGCCGGTCGTGATCCTGACCTCCTCCGACGAGGAGCGCGACGTGATCGAGGGCTACAGCCTCGGCGCCAACAGCTACGTGCGCAAACCGGTCGACTTCGTGGAATTCACGGAAGCGGCCAAGCAGCTCGGGCTTTACTGGCTGCTCATGAACCAGGCGCCGCCGACGCCGCGGAAGGTTTGAGCGAGGGGACGGCCCCCCGCTCTTGCGCTCCCGCCCCCGCTGGGGGGATATAGAGGTTCACCGGAGGATCTCATGGCTCTTCTGCCCCTCGCGTTGCTCGTCGCGACCCACACGCTGGCTCAGGCTCCGGCCGGCGCGACCGCAGCGTGGACGCTTAAGATGAAAGGGGACGTCCGCTGGCAGCAGGTCACGCCGGCGGGCGCGCTCCTCGTCTCGACCGACGCCGCGCTCTCAGGCGTCGATATCGAGCGCGGGCAAGTCACGTGGGAGAAGGCCGAGCTGGGCGGGTTGCCGGCCGACAGCGTCCGCATGGTCGAGGGGTCCCTGCTCATGGAGGCAGCGCGCCCGGGCCTGCTGCTGGTCTTTGACCCGGTGACCGGCGCGGTCGTGTTCGATTCCCGGCGCTTGAATCTGACGCGAGTCGTCACCCGGCGCGTGCTGCCGCAGAGCGGCACGCTGCTCGCCCACGGGCGGCGCGCGTCCGGGCCCCCGGTCGTCGCACTGTACGATCTCACGAGCGGCGCGCAGCGCTGGGCGAGCGAATCGCTCTTCCAGCAGAGTGGGCCGGCAAAGCGCGGGTTGGGCGGGTTGATGCAGAGCCTCACGCGAGCGG
>WNGA01015626.1_pt1 | contig 11008 bp, 10 predicted proteins | sample 5400061 | NCBI WGS metagenome assembly WNGA01 (sample SAMN13153366, study PRJNA577476) | soil metagenome | isolation source: 100 cm soil or saprolite under grassland replicate 2 | place: USA:California | collected 2016-06-15
GCGATCATGCTCACCGACACCGCTTTCTACCGCTATCCTCATTACCACCTGCCGAGCGACACGCCCGACAGGCTCGACTACGAGCGCATGGCGCGCGTCACGCTTGGCCTCGCCGCGATGCTGCGAGATCTAGTGAAGGAAAATGTAAATTGAAAATCAAAATCGGAGACCTGACCGTCAACCGGCTCGGCTTCGGCGCCATGCGTGTCCTCGGGCCGGACGTCTGGGGCGAGCCGAAAGACCGTGCTGGCGCGCTGCGCGTATTCCGCCGTGCGGTCGAGCTCGGCGTCAATTTCTTCGACACCGCGGAGAGCTACGGGCCGCAGACCGACGAAACCCTGATCGCCGAGGCGCTGCACCCTTATCCGAAGGGCTTCGTCATCGCCACGAAATGCGGCCTGGTGCGCCCGAGGCCGAGCCGCTGGGACTCCGACGCGCGCCCGGAGAAGCTGCGCCGCGACCTGGAAGGCAGCCTGAAGCGCCTCAAGCTGGAACGCATCGACGTCTATCAGCTGCACGCGCCCGATCCGAAGGTGCCGTTCGCAGAGTCGGTCGGCGCACTCTCCGATTTCCAGAAGGAGGGAAAAGTGCGCCACGTCGGCCTGTCGAACGTCACGCTGAAGCAGCTCGAGCAGGCGCGCAAGATCGTCCCCATCGTCTCGGTGCAAAACGAGTACAGCATCGGCAACCGCAGCTCGGAGGACGTGCTCGAGCGCTGCGCGCAGCTCGGTATCGCCTTCCTGCCGTGGTACCCGCTCGGCGCCGGCGCCGCGTTGCGCAGCTCGAAGGTAAAGACGCTGGCGGAAAAGAAAGGCGCAACGCCCGCGCAGGTAGCGATTGCCTGGCTGCTCGCCCATTCGCCGGTGATGCTGCCGATCCCGGGTACCAGTTCGATCGCCCACCTGGAGCAGAACGTCGCCGCTGCGCAGCTCGAGCTTTCCCGGGACGATCTGCAGGCGCTGAATTAAACTAGACCGATGAAACCTCTGACTCTGATTCTCGGCGCGCTTGCTTTTCTTGTTGCAGCCATCCCGGCCGCGGCGCAGGACGCCTATCCGAGCAAGCCGATCCGCATCGTCGTCGGCTACTCGGCGGGAGGCGGCAACGACATCATCGTGCGCGTCATGACGCCCGAGCTGTCGAAAGGGCTTGGCCAGCCGGTGATCGTGGACAACAAACCCGGCGCGCAGTCGATCATCGCCGCCGAGCTGGTCGCCAAATCCGCGCCCGATGGCTACACGCTGCTGATGGGGCCGAGCGGGCCGATGACGATCAATCCCGCGACCTATTCCAAGCTGCCCTACTCGCCGACGCGCGATTTCGCGCCGATCTCGATGATCTGCTCGTTCCCGCTGCTGGTGACGGTGAACGCCCAGCTGCCGATCCGCAACATGCGCGAGCTGATCGACTACGCGAAAAAGCACCCCGGCAGCGCCAACTACGCCTCGAGCGCCGGCATCTTCCAGGTGACGACCGAGCTGTTCAAGCAGAGGACCGGGACGCAGTTCGTGATGATCCCGTACAAGAGCAGCGGCGAATCGGTGCAGGCCGTGATCGCGGGACAGGTGACGATGACCATCGTCGATCCGCCGCCGGCAACGGGCCCGCTCAAGGCCGGCACCCTGCGCGGCCTCGCGGTGACTTCGCCGCGGCGCCACCCCTCCTGGCCCGATCTTCCGACCATGGCCGAAGCGGGTGTCCCCGACATGGAAGTGCCGGTGTGGACCGCGTTGTTCGCGCCGGCGAAGACGCCGCCCGCGATCGTGGCGCGGCTGCAGAAGGAGGTGGCGCGCGTGGTGCACTCGCCGGAGGTCAAGGAACGCTTCGCGGCCATGGGCCTCGACCCCGTGGGCAGCACATCGGAAGAGCTCGGCCGCGTGGTCGCGCGCGACCTCGAGAAGTACATCGCCGTCGCCAAGGCGGCGAACATCAAGAACGACTAGCGGGCTCCGCTGATTACCTGAGGTGTTGCCGGAAGAACTCCTCGACTTGGCGGATGCTGTCGGCCCAGGTTGCGGCGTTGCCGCCCGTCTGCAATAGCATTTATCATATACAAAATCTAATAAAATCTCTTCGGGGAAAGTCTAATAAAGGGGAGCGCATGACGGCGACGAACAACCAACCGCTTCTGGGTGTCCTCCTGCGCCTGGTCCTTGGGCTCGCGGTCCTCGTCTCATTCCCATTTCCGGCGCTCGCGGAGCCGGGCGACGAGCCTGGCGAGGCTACGAAGGCAAACGACGACGTCTATGTGAAGCTCCAGTCGCGGAACTATGCAGAACTCGAACAGCAATTCAGCCGGCATCTCGATTCGTACGCGGCGGGCAGGATTTCCGAATATGAGCTTGCGTCCAAGTTCGCGATCTTCTCTCGATCGTACAGCCTCGAATCCCGCTTCGACGAGTGGGTAAGCGCCTATCCGAAGTCATACGCGGCAAGACTCGCGCGCGCAATGTACGGCGTTTCCGACGCATGGAGGAAACGCGGTTCGGAATTCGCCAGCCAGACGACCGACAGGCAGCTTCGGGGATTCGTCGAGCAGCTGAAGAAGGCCGCGACCGACCTGCAAGTGTCGATCGAACTTTATTCCAGGCCGGTCGAGAGCTACCGACATCTGATACGGATTTCGATGGGACTGGGCCTTGGCGCCGGGCGCAGCTGCCTCGACGCGGCTCTCAAGCTCGACGGGGAGGCCTATTACCCGCGCTTCGACTATCTCAACTCGATTACGCCCAAGTGGGGCGGCAGCGTCCGCCAGATGGAGTCGTTTATCGAAGAGTCCAGACGTTCACCCATGAGCGACAAGGACAAGGTGCGGCTCGAGGTCGAGCACCACTCTTTTCTCGCTCAACAGGCGTTTTGGGACAAGGAATACATTTCCGCTTCCGAGCATTACCTAAAAGCATATCGACTCCTAAACGACGCGAAATGGCTGCTTTGGTCAGGCAAATCGGCCCTGGATGGAGGTTTTAAGGAGCTGGCTTTTTCGCGATTCAACGAACTGATCGAAGCGCACCCGAAATATGAGTGGGGATACAACCAACGCGGTCTTCTTTATGAAGAGCATTTCAAGAACGACGAAAAAGCGTTCAAGGATTACCTGGTTGCGGCGGGTCTCGGCAACAGCTGGGCGCAAAACCGCGTGGGCTGGTGGTACATGACCGGCAAATATGTCGCGCAGGATTACGACAAAGCGAAACTCTATTTCAATCGCGCTGCCGCGCAAAAAAACAAGACTGCGATTGAAAATCTCTACAATCTCGACAAATTGCGGCAACTGGCGGATCGCGCAAAGTAGAGTTTTTCCACCACCGGTCGGGAATGTGGCGGCCCAGCAGCTCCAGCCACTCGGCACCGGGCATCACCTGAAAATTCCTCTGCATGTCAGGTAACGGCGTATCTCGCTATGCGCAAGCGTGTTGCCCGCATGTCGTCGCCGCGCAGCTCGCGCAGCGCGTAACCGACGAAATCGGCGGCCACGCCTTTGCGCCAGTAAAGGTCGAGGTCGGCGTTGTCCATCGGCTTCGCGCGCGAGGCGACGATGCGGCCGGCTTCCTCGATCACTTCATCGGTGAGCTGCTTGCCTTTGAGAAACTCGCTCGCCTTGTCGACCAGGAATGGCCGCGATGCCACCGCACCCAGGGCAATCCTGACGTTGCCATCCTTCAGTGCAGCGGCAACGCCGAGCACCGGAAAGTCGAAGGCGCCGCGGCGCCGCAGCTTCCAGTAGCAGCTGGCAGTGCTTTCGGGAATTCTGATCTCGGTCAGGATCTCGTCCGGCCTGCGCCTGAGATAGTCGATGCCGTCGTTGTTGTACAGCTCCTCGAGGGCAAGTTCTCTTTCATTTTTCGAAGAAACCAGCTTGACTCTCGCGCCGAGCGCCATCAGCGCCGGAGCGCAATCGGTGGAGGACATGGCCACGCAGCGCTTGCTCGCCGTCGCCACCCAGCAGATGTCGCCGTCCTTCTTCAGGCAGAAGTCGATCGCCTTGCGCCACTCGTAGTTCTGGTTGTAGTAGTTGCAGCGCGTGTCGAGGCACAGGTTGCCGCCGAGCGTGCCCATGTTGCGCAGGTGCACGGTCGCCACCTGCCCCGCCGCCTGGCGCAGCGCCGCCGGCAGTTCTTTCTTCTTCACCACCTCGGACAAAGTCAGGCCGGCGCCGAGGATCGCGCCGTTTTGTCTTAGCTGGGTTATTCTTTTAAGAGAGATCAGCATTTTCGGCGCCATCTGGCGCCGCTTCATGTTGGGCAGCAGGTCGGTGCCTCCCGCGATCAGCACCGCGGCGGGCCCTTCGGCGGCGAGAATGCGCGCCGCTTCGGCCACGCTCTTCGGCGCGCGGTACTCGAACCAGGGCAACCGCATCATGGCGCAGCAATTTTCATTTTATTTTTTTCAAAATCTTTTAGTGCGTTGCCATCGCCGCCTTCCCACGGCGGTGGCACGATGACCGGCTCGGGATAGGGCACTGCAGGGAAGTGGGATGGGCCCACGCGCGCTTCCTTCCCGAAGCTTTCATTTCCAAGGCTCTCAGAACCTTGTCGGGGGTAATGGGCAGCTCGTCGATGCGCACGCCGACGGCGTCGTAGATGGCATTCGCCACCGCCGGCATCACCGGAAGCAGCGGCCCCTGCCCGGCTTCCTTCGCGCCGAACGGACAGTTCGGATCGGGATCCTCGATCAGCACGGTATCGACTTCCGGCATGTCGAGCGAGGTGAGGCTCTTGTACTCGAGCAGCGACGGAATCTTGTGCACCAGCGCGCTCGAGAGCTGCGGCGGCAGGCGGCGGAAGATCTGCTCCTCCATCAGCGCTTCGGACAGGCCCATGTAGACGCTGCCCTCGACCTGGCCGCGGGCGAGCACCGGGTTGATGGTCCTGCCGATGTCATGCGCGATCCAGACCTTGGGCACCGTGATCCAGCCCGTCGCCGGATCGACGTCGACCTCGACCACGCAAGCCGTGTACGAATAGGCCGGCGAGGGGCCGACGCCCGCGCCCTTGTAACGCCCGGGCGAGCGCGGCGGCTTGTACGAGCCGACGCTGCCGAGCGTGCCGAATTTCTCTTCGGCAAACCCTGCCGCCTCCACGAATGTCAGGGATTTAGATTCAAAGAAAACTCTTCCATCTGCAAAAGTCAGCCGGTCGGGCGCGACGCCGAGCTGCTCGGAAGCCGCGATCGCGATCTGCTGCTTTATCTTTTCGGCAGCCTGGATTGCGGCATTGCCCATCATCACGGTCACCCGGCTGGAATACGAGCCGAGGTCGACCGGCGTCATGCCGGTATCGCCTGTCACGCAACGCACGTCGAACGGATCGATGCCGAGCACTTCGGCGACGATCGCCACCAGCACGTCGTCCGAGCCCTGCCCGATCTCGGTGGCGCCGCAGAACACCGTCACCTGGCCGCTGCGGTCGAGCAGGAGTTGCACGCCCGTCTGCGGCATTCTGTTCCAGTAGATCGGCAGCCCTGCGCCACAGAGGTAGGAGCCGCAGGCCAGGCCAAGGCCTTTTCCAAACCCCATTTTTTTGAAACGGCCTTTCCAGCCGGAGCGCTCGACGACCTGCCTGATGCACTCGGAGAGGCCGATGCTGCCGATTTTCAGCCAGTTCGCAGTGAGCGAATTTGCCTTGAGAACATTTTGCAAGCGCAATTCGGCAGGATCCACGCCGAGCTTCTCGGCGATCTTGTCGAGCTGCACTTCCTGGCCGAAGCGCGGCTGCGGCGTGCCGTGCCCGCGCTTCGGGCCGCAGGGCGGCTTGTTGGTAAAGACGCGCGCGGCCTCGAACTTGTAGCGCGGCAGCTCGTAGGTCACGGTCTGCAGCGCCCCGGTGTAGAACGTGCTCGCGACGCCGTACGAGCCGTAGCCGCCGCCGTCCACCAGCGTCTGCAGGTGCATGCCGGTGAGCTTGCCTTGCCTGCTTACTCCGGTCCTGAATTTCATCAGCACGGGGTGGCGGCCGCGGTGCAGGTAGAAGACCTCCTCGCGATTGAGGCAGATCTTCACCGGCCGCCCGAGCATCACGGCCGCCTTGGCGACCACCATCTCGTGGTTGCAGACGTCGCACTTGCCGCCGAAGCCGCCGCCGTTCGGGCAGGCGATGACGCGGATGTGCGTGGCCGGCTTCTGCAGCACGCGCGCGAGCGAGCGGTGCACGTAATGCGGCACCTGGGTCGAGGACCAGAGCGTGAGCTTGCCCTCGCCGTCGAGCGAGGCCACGGCGGCGTGCTGCTCGATCGGCAGGTGCGTGTTGCCCTCGTAGAAGAACAGGTCCTCGAAGACATGGTCAGATTTGCGCAGCGTATCTTCCACCGCATCTTTCCCGGCTGCGAACTCGAAGGCCTGCAGGCGGTGGATGTTGCCGAGCTCGCTGTAGGCGTGGATTCTCGGTTCTGCCTTGGCCAGGGCTTCTTCCGGGTTACTGATGGTGTCGAGGACCTTGTACCGAACCTCGATCAGGTCGAGCGCCTCAGTCGCGGTTTGCTCGTCCTTGGCGATCACTGCCGCCACCGGATCGCCGACGTAGCGCACGTGCTGGGGCGCGAGCGGGTATTCGTCCTGCGTGACCGGCAGGATGCCGAACGCGACCGGGAAATCCTTGCCGGTGAGGACCAGGTGAACACCCGGATGGCTTTTTGCCTTTTCTATGTCAATTTTTTCTATAAGCGCATGGGCATGCGGCGAGCGCAGCAGCTTCATGTGCAGCATGCGCGGCAGGACGATGTCGTCGGCGAACCGCGTCTGGCCGGTGACCTTGGCGCGGCCGTCGACGCGCCGGCGAGGCTTACCGAGGACTTTCAAGCGCCAGCCTTCGCGCAGCTTCTTCGATTGCCTCGAAGATCTGCTGGTATCCGGTACAACGACAAAGATTTCCGGAAACTGCTTCAGTAATCCGGGCGCGGCTCGGGTGCGGTTCTTTCTCGAGCAGCGCCTTGGCGGTGATGAGAATTCCAGGAGTGCAGTAGCCGCACTGCGCGGCACCGAGGTCGGCGAACGCGGCCTGCAGCGGGTGCAGCTCGGCGCCGCGCGCCATGCCTTCGACGGTCTCCACCGAGCGGCCCTCGCACTCGAGCGCGAGCACCAGGCAGGAAAGCTGCGGCACGCCGTCGACCAGCACCGCGCAGGCGCCGCACTCGCCGAGCTCGCAGCCGTGCTTGGTGCCGGTGAGGCCGAGGTCTTCGCGCAGCAGCTCGAGCAGCGTCTTGTAGGGCGCGAAGGAGACTTCGTGGCTCTCGCCGTTGACCGTCAGGCCGAGCTGCGCGTGGCGCATTTTGTTTGGACCCCAAACAAATCGTTGGCGCTACTCTACTGCAAAGCCCCGGTGGCGGAAAGGGTCGCCGTAGCGCTAACATTTCAGGCCTCACTTCCGAAGGAATCCCCATGACTCTGCGTATCGGCGACACCGCGCCCAATTTCCAGGCGGACACCACCGAAGGGCGCATCGATTTTCACCAGTGGATCGGCGACAAATGGGCGGTGCTGTTTTCCCACCCGAAGGATTTCACCCCGGTGTGCACCACCGAGCTCGGCACCATGGCCAAATTGAAATCCGAGTTCGACCGCCGCAACGTCAAGGTCATCGGCCTGTCGGTCGACCCGGTCGACGACCACAAGCGCTGGGCGAAGGACATCGAGGAAACCCAGGGCACGGCGCCGAACTATCCGATGATCGGCGACCCCGACCTGAAGGTCGCCAAGCTCTATGACATGCTGCCTGCGGAGGTCACCGGCGAAGCGAGAGGCCGCACCGCAGCCAACAACGCAACTGTACGCACCGTGTTCGTGATCGGACCGGACAAGAAAATCAAGCTGATGTTGTTCTACCCGATGACCACGGGACGCAATTTCGACGAGCTGCTGCGCGTGCTGGACTCGATCCAGCTTACCGCGAAGCACAAGGTGGCGACGCCGGCCAACTGGAAGCAGGGCCAGGACGTGATCATTGCCGGCTCGGTGAGCGACGACGAGGCGAAAGAGTTGTTCCCGAAAGGCTGGAAATCGCCTAAACCCTACCTGCGGATCACGCAGCAGCCGAAATAGCAGCCGGTTGCGCGTTGTAACAATCAGTTACCCCTTGCCGGGAGCGGCAGGTGTAGCCTGAGGTCATGAAAAAGGCGACCCTTGCTGTGTTCGCGCTGGTCGTCTGTGCGATCGCGAGTGGTTCGGCGCTTGCACGCGGCGGCGGCCGGGTTCATTTCGGCGTCTTTGTCGGCGGTCCCGTGTATTGGGGACCCGGGTATTGGGGACCGTACTACTACCCGCCGCCGTACTACTACTATCCGCCCGCGTATTACCCGCCCGCTTCGCCTCCGGTTTACGTCGAGCGCGACGATGAGCCGGCCTCGGCGCAAGGCTTCTGGTATTACTGCGAGCAATCGAGGGGCTATTACCCGTACGTCAAGGAATGCCCCGCCGGCTGGCGGCGCGTTCCGCCTGCGCCTGCGCCGGCACCCTGATGAAAAAAGCCTTCGCAGCGATCAGCCTTTTTCTGGCCGGCTGCGCCACTGCGCCGACCGGCCCGGCAGTGATGGTGCTGCCCGGATCGGGCAAGAGCTTCGACCAGTTCCGCTTCGACGACCACGAATGCCGGCAGTACGCATCCTTGCAGGTGGGTGGCGCGAACGCCAATCAAGCCGCTACCGATAGCGGCGTGAAAAGCGCGGTGGTCGGTACGGCGGTCGGAGCCGCCGCCGGCGGCCTGATAGGCGGGAATGCCGGAGCCGGAGTAGGCGCCGGAATCGGGCTGGTAGGCGGCGCGCTCGCCGGCACGGGCGCCGCAGATGCGTCGGGCCGAACGCTGCAGCAGCGCTACGACTTCGGCTACCAGCAATGCATGTACGCCAAGGGGCACAAGATTCCGATGTCGCGCGCTTACGCGACGCGCACCACTCGCTATACCTCCGCGCCACCGCCGGCCCCTAGCGCCAGCGCGCCACCGCCGCCCCCCTCCGGCACGCCCCCACCGCCCCCTCCCGGGGTGAACTGAACTACCTGAACGCCGGCATCACCCTGGAGGCAAACAGCTCCAGGGTCCTGAATGCTTCCGCGTCCTTCGAGCCGCCGAAGTTGATCTGCATCGAAGGCTCGTTGGCGCCGAAGGCGTCGACGCAGGCGCGGATCTGCTGCACCACCTCCTCCGGAATGCCGACGAAAGCGCCGCCGTTCTCGACGATCTTGTCCGGCGTGGTGGCGAGGATGCTGGCGACCATCTTGTCGTAGCCCGGGTACTGGTCCGAAGACTTGCCCTGCCAGGACTGCACGGCATCGGCGAAGGTTTCCAGGTAGCGCCGGCAGATGCGCTCGAATCCGGCGCGCGCCTCGTCGCGCTTCTCGGCGACATAGCAGAACTGCGCCACCTGCACCTGCTCCGCGCCCGGCTTGCGGCCCGCGTCGGCCCACGTGCGCCGGTACAGCTTCACCAGCTCGCGCAGCTGCCCCGGCTTGCCGGCTTCCGTCCACATCCTGCGGATCATGCCGATCGACTCCTCGAAGCGCTCGCGGCTCTCCGACATCGGCACGCCGTAGACCTCGAATTCCTTGGGCAGGAAGGCGCGCCCGAAGCCCGCGTCGAGCCGCCCGTTGCTCATGTTGTCGAGCATCGCGAGCTCGCCGCCGAGGTGCGCCGGATGGTGGAACGCCGGGATGACCGCGCCGGTAATGAGGCGAATGCGCCTGGTGCGGGCGGCCACCGCGGAAAGGAATACGCAGGGATTCGTCGAATGCCCGCCGTAGTCGTAGAACGAGTGCTCGACCGTCTTGATGCTGCTGTAGCCGAGCGCGTCAGCGCGCTCGGCGATGCGCAAGCACTGGTCGTAATACGCTGCGGTAGTGCTGTCCTCGGCCCGGAAAGAGGGAAAGAAGTTAAGTCCGAATCGCATCGCGAGTGCTCTCCAGCAGGGAAGCGCGCATCAGGAACGCCTTGTGGCGTGCGGGGTCTTCCGCCGTGGAGCGCAGTTCCTCGAAGCGCCGTGCCCGTTGCGCAGGGTCGCGCTCCTCCAGGCGCGTCTTGTTCGCCACGGTCTGCTCCTGCACGTACTTGATGTTGAGCGGCCGCCTCCGGCGCTCGTACGCATCCAGGGTTTGTGCTTCGCTTTCCTTCCGCAATACCTTGTCCAGGAGCTCCGCGAGGTCCCAGGCCTCGTGAATGCCGCAGTTGAGGCCGAGGCCGCCGATGGGGTTGTTGACGTGCGCCGCGTCGCCGCACAGGAATATCCTGCCTTTACGGAAATTCTTCGCCACGCGCTGGTGAACGTTGTAGAGATTGAGGTGCAGGTAGTCCGTCTGAGCGCGGGGTACATGCACTCTTTCCAGCCTCTTCCTGACCGACCGGTCGGAGAGGGCTTCGTCGTCGGCCTCGTCCGCCCGGGTGTTGTACACCGCGCGCCAGCGACCCTTGAGATCGTCGCCCGCCACCTTGAAGAGGTTGGTCCACTCGCCGGGATCCGCCATGTAATTGCGGAAGCAGCAGCCAAGCCCGGCCTGAAAATCGAACCCGGTGGTGATGACGAGAAACCTTTCGGGCCAGGTGTAGCCCTCGAACTCGATGTCGAGCAGCTTGCGTACCGTGCTGCGGCCGCCGTCGCAGCCGATGACGTAGTCGGCGATGAAGTGCTGTTCACCAGCGTTTACCGTGACCTGCTTTTCATCCTGGGAAATCCCGGAAACGGCGCAACCGAGCAAAACCTCGGCGTTCGGCATGCGGCGCAGGCGCTCGATCGCCATATTGGCGAGCTTGTGCTGCTCGGTCTGCACCACGAAGGGATACTCGGTCTCGCCGCGCAGCCGCCCGAAGTCGAATTCGGCGATCAGCCGGCGCGTCGGCCGGTCCCAGAACTGGAAGGTGGGCGCAACCAGCCCTTGCGCGAGGTACTCGTCGATCAGTCCGAGCCGGGCGATGATCTCGAGCGTCGGCGGCTGCGTGGTCGAGGCGCGCGGGCTGTCGTTGATCTTCTGCTCCGCCTCGAGCAGCGTCACGCGGTAGTCCGCATTCAACCCGAGTTGCGCGCAGGCAAG
>WNGA01012408.1_pt1 | contig 11005 bp, 4 predicted proteins | sample 5400061 | NCBI WGS metagenome assembly WNGA01 (sample SAMN13153366, study PRJNA577476) | soil metagenome | isolation source: 100 cm soil or saprolite under grassland replicate 2 | place: USA:California | collected 2016-06-15
CGAAAGCGAGCCGAGCGGGTCTACGGGCCGATAGAGCTGCAGGCCCGAGCTTTTGCGGACTCTCATCGGATGCTGGTTGCCGCCCGAGCGCGCGATGGCTCGCGTCGCTTTTGCCGCGTCCTCGAGCGCGGGAAGGCTGATCTCGTCGGAGTAGGCGAAAGCGGTCTTCTCCCCCGCGATCGCGCGCACCCCCACGCCCTGGTCGATGCTGAAGCTGCCGGACTTCACGATCCCTTCCTCGAGGCTCCAGCTCTCGCTGCGCGAGTACTGGAAGTAGAGATCGGCGTAGTCGAGCCGGCGGGAAAGCAGCGACCCGAACACGCGGGCAAGCTTCGCCGTCTCGAGATCGTGCGGCGCGAGCAGGAACGACTGCGCGGTGGAAAAGAGCTGCTCGGGAGCGTTCATGGAATGGAGATGGGGATGGACGGACCGGTATTCTAGCGCCGGATGCGGTGCCCCCGTTCTACAGCACCCGATGCGTCAGGGCGGGAAGGCTTTCTCGCAGCTTCGCCTGGACCGCCGGGTCGATCTCGGCCATGACCACCCCGGGGCCGGCGGCGCGCTCGGCGACGATCCTGCCCCAGGGATCGACCACCATGCTGTGGCCGTGGGTCTCGCGGCCGTTCGGGTGCCTTCCCCCTTGAGCCGGCGCGAGCACCCAGGCGAGGTTCTCGATCGCGCGGGCGCGCAGCAGCGTCTCCCAGTGCGCTCGGCCCGTGGTCGCGGTAAACGCCGAGGGCACGAGGATGACGTCCATCGGCGCGAGCCCCCGGTAGAGCTCGGGAAAGCGCAGGTCGTAGCACACCGACAAGGCGATGCGGCCGAACGGCGAATCGAGCGCGCGCGGCTCGGTCCCGGGCTCGATGGTGGCCGACTCGTCGAAGCGCTCGGCCCCCAGCTCCAGGCCGAACAGGTGGATCTTGTCGTAGCGCGCGACGCGGGCTCCGGCCGCGTCGTACACGAGGCAGCTGTTCCTGACCTTTCCCGGATCGGCGCACTCGAGCGGCACCGAGCCCCCGACCAGCCACACGCCGTGCCGCGCCGCGCTCGCCGCGAGAAAATCCTGGATCGGGCCGGCGCCGTCCTTTTCCCTCGCCGCGAGCTTGTCGCGCTCGCGCATTCCCAGAATGCAGAAATACTCCGGGAGCGCGACCAGCTTCGCTCCTTCACCCGCCGCCCGCGCCACAAGCTCGCCCGCCGCGGCGAGATTCTCCTCGACCTTCGGCGTCGAGACCATCTGCACGACGGCGGCTTTGAAGGCCGAGCCGGTCACGGCGCGCTCTGCGGACCCGGCTCGCGGGTTTCGACCTTGAGCCTCTTCACCTCGGGCTGGGCCCAGGTCCCGGTGACCGTGTAATCGACGGCAAAGACCTGCCCGAGAGGATCCTTCAGCACGCGCTGCGCGATCAGGATCCAGAGCGCCGCGATGGGATTGAGCAGCGCCGCTCCCGTGGCCAGGCCGAGCCCCACCGGCGGCACCACTCGCGCGTCCAGCCTCTGGGTCTCGTGCACCAGGTCGACTTCGCCGGACATCTTCACCTCGGCCGATGGCCCGGTCATGTGGAAATTCCGGATGGTCAGCATGCCGCTCGATATGTCGGCGGAGCCTTCGACCCGATCGAAAGCGAGGCCGCGTCTGAAGAGTTCCCGAAAGTCGAGCGTCAGCAAGGACTGCATGCTGAGAACGCCGAGCAGCTTCGCCGCACCCGGATCGGCTTTGAAGAACTGGCCGTTCTTCGCGTCCAGCGCGAGCTTGCCCGAAAGCGTGGCCACGTCGATCGACTGCGGGCTTCCGGCCCAGCTTAGATTCCCTTCCAGATTCACCGTAGCGCCCCGCACGACCCGGGAGTAGCCCATGCGTTCGAGATACTTGCCCACGTCGCTCACTTCGACGCCGACGTCGACGTTGACCGAGGGCTGCAGCGCCCAGTTCTGCCAAGCGCCTTTCGCTTTGATCGTGCTCTCGGGCCCGGTCAGCACCAGTTTTTCGATGGTCCAGTCGAGCGCCTTGTTGACCGCGACGAGCTCGATCCTGCCGAGATCGGTGTTGTTGACGATCAGCTTGTCGGCGACGATGTCGAGCGCGGGCAGGTCGCGCAAGGGGGCTCCCTCGCCCCTGCCCGGCGTGGCTTCGGGCATGCTGAAGTGCTTCAGCCGCGCGACGATGCGCCCGAAGCCCTCCGGGCGCCAGGTGATCTCGCCTTCGAGCTCCTTCGCCGCGACGTTCGCGATCCACAGGGCGCCGCTCGTGCCCGCGCGCAGGGTGACGTCGTTCAGGCGCCGCCCGCCGAAATCGAGCGCAGCGATCTTGAGATCGAGGGACGGCGAGAACGAGGAGCCGGGCCCGTCCTTGCCCTCGAGCAGCGCGCGCCAGCGGTCGGCATCGACGTAGGGAAGGCTGCCCGTCACGAAAACGCCCTCCCTGTCGGGGAGCACCGCGGGTCCGTTCAAGCTGATCACGCCTCGCTCGACGACGTAGCGCGCGCCTTCGCGACGGCGCCGGATCTGCGCGTTGACGGAGGGGCCGAGCGAGACTTCGATCGTGTCCGCGCGCGGCAGCCCTGCGCCGATCACGCGCTCGATCCTGAGCGGCATCGGGTCGACGGCCGCCTTTCCGAGCGGCGGCGGCAGGTCGGCTGAAATGCCGGTGAGCTGCGACCGGACGAGCAGGGTCGAGGGCTGCCCCTTTGCTCCGGTAAGCGTGCCCTGCCAGGCGGCGGCGCCCGAGACCCGGCGCGCGAGCGCCTCTCCCCAGTAGCGCGGAATCTGCGCCGCGCTTGCCGTTCCATGGGCGTCGACGACGATCACGCCGTCGGCGCGGGTGGCCACCGAAATCGTCGCAGGACCGCCGAGGAACTGCGCGGCGAGCGTGCGGGCGCTGATCCCGGATTGGGTAAACTCGAACCGCCCGAGCACCTGGGAAAAAGGAGGGGCGTCGGGATCCAGGCGAATCTCGTTGCCGACGACCTGGTAATCGCCCTCCAGCTTGAACCCTTGCGGGTTGCCGAGCGGAATGTCGAGCTGCAGCGCGAGACGCCCGGCGCCGGTCGCGCGCATGCTCTCGGTGACGCCGTCGAGGGTCCTCGTCACCGGGCTTTGCGCGATAAAGCGCAGGAAATCGTCGGTCCGGTCTTCGGCCCGGACCTCGATCTCCAGGTGCGGGTCCTCGCGAAACAAATCCGGAATGCTCGCGCGCACGCTGCTTGCCTGGACGTTGAGGACGGCCGCCTTCCAGGCGGCGACCCGCATGCTCCTGCCTTCGAAGACGAGATCGCCCGAGATTCCCCTCGCCTGCGGCCACGCCCCGGCATAACGCAAATCGACGTCTGTCACTTTCGCGACGACCTGGAAAATCCCCCCCTCGAACGGAAACTTCCCGAGCTCGCCCTTCAAGCGCAGCCTGACATCGCTCGACTGCCCTGCCTGAATCGCGGCCTTTAGGTACTCGACGACCCGCCCGGACAGCCGCGGAATGTAGCGGTACACGGTCCGGCCGTCCACGCGGCCGAAGCTCCCGGTGAGGTCGATGACGCCCGGGCTGCCTTGCTTGCCGGAGAAGCTGCCCGAGAGCGTCCCGGCGATATCCGGGTTCGCGAGCGACAGGTTGTTGAAACCGAGCCTGAACTCGCCCGGTGAGAGGTTCCAGCTGATCTGGGCGTTCAAGCGATCGAACCGCGCCGGGCTCTCGGCGAGGATTCCGGGCAGCTCGATTGCGACCTGCCTGGAGCCGAGCACGACGCTGCCGCCCCGCTCGCTCGCTTCGAGCCGTCCGGTGAGCCCTGCGAATCCCGGAATCCCTTCGTTGGCGCGCGCTGCAAGCCCGCTGAAGACTCCGCGCACGCTGTAGCGCTGAGGGTTCTCCGCCTCGCCGGTCCAGGCCATCTTCAATTCATCGAGGCTGCCGCGCGGCTCGGTCGCCGCGAGGCGCGCGCGCGCCTGCCGCGGAAAAGGCAGGTACTCGGTGAGCTTGGCAAGCGGCGCGAGCTCAAGCTCATTCACTTCCAGCTCGCCGCCGTTCTGCCCGTCGCCCGCCTGCCAGCGCACGCGAAAGTCCGCAGGCGGCAGAACGACGCCCGCGCCCGTTTCGACGCCCGCGCTCGTTTTCAGCGCGATCCTGCGGCCGGAGACCTCGAAAGCGTTGTCCGTCGCGATCCGCTTCGCCCCGAGCCGTCCCTGCAGGTATTCGAGCTCGAGCAGCGGCAGGTCCTTCGCGACGCGAGTCACCACCTGCGACAGCGCAACGTCGGCGGTCGCCTCGGCGAGGCCGTCGGCGTCTATGCTCAGCCACAGCCGCACGCCGCCTATGCCGGAGCGGATCTCGAGCGGGTAATCGACCCACCGCCGCCACGCGACGAGGTCGGTGTACTCGAGCTCGGCGTACACCTGCCCGTTCCACGCGCCCAGGTCGCCGACGTCGCCCCCGTGCAGCTCGCCGCGCACATCGAGCGCGGAGGCGAGCTCTGCGGGCGGCTTCGCCTTGAGCGCGAAACGGTGTCCGAGCAGGCCGTTGCGCAGCACGAAATCGAGCGCCGGCAGCTCGAGCAGCGGCGCTCCGCGCCGCTCGTCGCTCCAGCTGACGCTCGCGTCGCGGATCGCGATCTCCCGCTGCGACAGCACCCATTGCGCGATTCCCGCGTCCTCCGGCCGCGCCGGACGCAGCTCGATGCCCGCCACGTAAAACCTGCCGGCTGCGTCGCGCCGGATCTCGAGCCGGGGCCGGTCGAACACGAGCGAATAGAACCGCGGCGATCCGATCAGCACCGAAATCCAGGCAACCGTCGCCTCGACACGGGGCAAGGTCAGAGCCGCGCGGCCGTCGTGATCGTAGATCGTCACGTCGGCGAGGAACAGATCCGGCCGCAGGCCCCGCCAGCCCGTCTCGATCGCGCCGATGGTGATGCGCTGGCCCAGCGCTTTCGACGCGTATTGCTCGATGTCGCTCCGGTACTCGCCGACTCTCGGGAGAACCGAGTAGCGCAGGACAAGCACGGCCGCGGCAAACAGCAAATAGACGACAAACAGCCCCCAGCCGATCAGGCGCGCAGCGCTGCGCCACCGGCTCTGCGGCGGGATGGCACGCGCGACGGTTTCCTCGATGGCCTGCTCGAGTTTCTGGAACGGCTGATTCAAGATCGGTGCGCTTGTCGGCGTGGCGGTTTCGGCACGGCTTACAATAAGGCCGCATCAGCAACTAGCAGCTAAACGCGGGAGCGTCGCTTTGCGACGACCCGCCCCCCGCAGCATTCTACCTGCAAGCCTTATGGCCGCGCGAAAAAACGCCGACAACTCCCTGAGCCCTCTCGGGTTTTCGCGCTTCGCCGAACGCCTTCTCGCCGCGCGGCCCCAATTGCAGGAAGAACTGGATCAGGCGGCGCATGGCCAGTGGACGCGCGCTTCGATGCAGGCCCTCCTGAAATCGCACGAAGCCGGGGACGAATCCGCCCTGCGCACGGGCTTGAGGCGGCTGCGCCAGCGCGTGATGCTGCGGGTGCTTGCGCGGGACCTCGGCGGACTCGCGGGGCTCGGCGAAGTCTGCGATACGATGAGCGCGCTCGCCGAGGTGTCGCTTGCCGCGGCGCTCGAGGTCCTCGAGCCCGCGCTCGAAGCGGAACTGGGAGCGCCCGTGGCCGGCGGCCGGCGCCAGAAGCTGATCGTGGTCGGCATGGGCAAGCTCGGCGGCGGGGAGCTGAACGTCTCCTCCGACATCGACTTGGTCTTCGTCTATCCCGAGGAGGGCGAAACGCGGGGCCGCCGCTCGGTCGGCAACCACGAATTTTTCGACCGGCTGGGACGCAAGCTGATCGCGGCGCTCGACGAGGCGGCCGACGAAGGCCGCGTGTTCCGCGTCGACATGCGGCTGCGCCCATGGGGCGAGGACGGACCGCTTGCGACGAGCTTCGATGCGCTCGAGCGCTATTTCGTCGCGCAGGGGCGCGAATGGGAACGCTACGCCTGGATCAAGGCGCGCTCGCTCTCCGGCGATCAAGCCGACGCGCTCTCTGCGATCGTGCGGCCGTTCGTGTTCCGCAAATATCTCGACTACGGAGCGTTCGCCGCGGTGCGCGAGCTGCACGCGCAAATTCGCGCCGAGGTCGCGCGGCGCGAATTGTCCGACCACATCAAGCTGGGGCCCGGCGGGATCCGCGAGATCGAATTCATCGCCCAGGTCTTCCAGCTGATCCGCGGCGGGCGCGATGCGTCGCTGCAGCTTCGCCCCACGACCGGCGTGCTCGCGCTGCTCGCGCAGAAGGGCTTGCTGCCGCCGCAAACCGCGGCCGAGCTCACCGACGCCTACGTGTTCCTGAGGCGCCTGGAGCACCGGCTGCAGTACCTCGATGACGCCCAGACGCACAGGCTGCCCCCCGGCGACGAGGACCGGCAGCTGATCGCGCGGAGCATGGGTTTCGGGTCATGGCCGGCGCTCGACGCCGCGCTCGAATCCCACCGCGCCCGCGTGTCGCGCCATTTCGAGGACGTGTTCTCGACTGAAGGGACGCCGCGGCACGCGCTCGCGCCGCTGTGGAGGGAAGAAGACCGCGGCGCCGTGGAAGCGCGATTGGGCGGGCTCGGATTCCGCGACCCCGGGAATACCGCTGCACGCCTGCACGCGGTTCGCGCCGCAAGCCGCTACCGGAGCCTGCCGCAGGCGAGCCGCGAACGTTTCGATGCGCTCGCGCCGCGCGTGATCGAGCAGTCGTCGCAGTGCAGGAACCCGGACGCGACGCTCGCGCGCTGCATGGACCTGATCGAGACCGTCAGCCGGCGCGCCGCCTACCTTGCGCTGCTCGAGGAGCATCCCGAGGCCCTGGAACGGCTCACCGCCTTGATGAGCGCCTCGAGCTGGTCGGCCGAGTTCCTGAACCGGCACCCGATATTGCTCGACGAGCTGCTGGACGCGCGCGTTTTGCATGCGCCGCCCGACTGGGGCGAATTCGCCCGGGACTTGAGGCGGCGGCTCGCGCAGCTCGCGGGCGACACCGAGCGGCAGATGGACGCGCTGCGCGAGGCGCACCACGCGCAAGTTTTCCGGCTGCTCGCCCAGGACCTGGCCGGCGCGCTGACGGTCGAGCGGCTCGCCGATCACCTCTCCGATCTCGCCGACGTCGTGCTGCAGATCACGCTGGAGTTGTGCTGGGCCCAGTTGCGCGGCCGGCACCTCGACGAGCCGCGCTTCGCCGTCATCGGCTACGGCAAGCTCGGCGGAAAGGAATTGGGCTACGCCTCGGACCTCGACATCATCTTTCTCCACGACGATCCGCACGAGCACGCGCAGGAGAACTACGCGCGCCTTGCGCAGCGCCTGAACCACTGGCTCACGACCCGAACCGGCGCGGGTGTCCTGTTCGAGACCGACCTGCGGCTTCGGCCCGACGGGGCGAGCGGCCTGATGGTGAGCTCGATCGAGGCATTCCAGAGATACCAGCGGGAATCCGCATGGACGTGGGAGCACCAAGCCTTGACTCGCGCGCGCTTCTGCGCCGGCAACGCCACGGTGGGCGCGGCGTTTGAAGCCGAGCGACGTGCGATCCTGCAGATGAAGCGCGACGAGCCCAAGCTTCGCGAGGAAGTGCTCGCCATGCGGCAAAAGCTGCTCGAGAGCCACCCGAACAGGAGCGATTCTTTCGACCTAAAGCACGACCGCGGCGGCATGATCGACATCGAGTTCATCGTGCAGAATGTCGTGCTCGCGCACGCGCACCGCAGTCCGGAGCTCGTCGCGAACGCCGGCAACATTGCGTTACTGAAGCTCGCCGCCGAACTCGGGCTGATCCCGGCGGATCTCGCGGAGTCGGTGCGTTCGGCCTACCGCGAATTCCGCCGGCGGCAGCACGGCCTGAGGCTGAACGGCGCGAAGTACGCCCGCGTGCCGCCTGCCGAGGTGAAGGACGAGATCGCGGCGACGCTCGCACTGTGGCGGAAAGTGCTCGGGAGCGACTGAAAGCGGTCAGCCAAAGGGTCGCTGACCACGGCGAAAGCTTCACCGCACCCTAAGAGCGGGCCGGCAAAACTGTGTGGAAAATTTGCAGGGCGACGAAAACCATCTTCGACGCAAAGCGCATGTGTTCGTTGGACGCGATATCAAGAAGACGTTTCCGCGAGTGTTTGCCTACGATGCACTACGTCAAAAAACTGAAGACGTACGTACTCTTCTTTTCAATCATTGCCGCGATTGGATGACATCCGGCTCTTTCGTGCCGTAGTATTCGTCGATCGGTTCCTCGTCGCTCTTCCCGATCAGGCGAGCGTCGTTCGGTCTGCGATACTGCGAGCGCCATTCGCTGATGAGTTTCTGGAGCAGTTCGCGGTCTTCCGACTCCGGCTCGTGCGCGGCGAACAGTCGGAAAGGGCCTCGCTAAGGTCGCAGGCGCGCACGGTGGGCGAAGTTCAGGTGCACGATGCGGATGCGTCATCCGAGCCCGGCTGCTCGCGATCAGAAACAACCCTGCCACGACGACGACGGCCCCGGTGCTGTCAGCCCCCGAAGGCGACTACGGGATGAACGAGAAATCCTCCGGCAGGACCTGGATCGGGAACTCAAAGAAGCGGGCCGGCTCGGGATGGTTGATGACCGTGCCGCCCGAGGCAAGGTACTCGGCGATCGTCAGCTGACCGCCGCGGGCAACCTGTGCGGCGATGCCGTCACCGACGATGGGCTGCAGGAAGGTATGGGGATCCTTGGGAACAGTGGGATCCTCGGCAAAGGCCAGGTCGTTGCGGTAGTAGATCGTCCTTTCGCGGAGCTGGCCGAACCGAACCAAGGCGGAGCTTCTGGGATTGGGGGCGGTCAGGTCTCCCTTGGCGAAGAGGACGAGGACTGTCTTGGCGGGAACTCCCGGCAGAGGCTCAACCACCAGGTACCGACCTTGCGTGGCGAAGTCATTGCTCGCCTGCACCCACTCGATGCGGTCGAAATGTTCCTGGATTGCCATCGCACCAGGGATCGTGTTGGTTAGCGGCGGGAGATCGCGCAGTGGCATGTTCTCATTGTAGAACGGCGCGGTGGTAGGGATGCCACCCCAAGAGGTCAGACCATAGGCCTCGTTCAGAAGCGACGGAGTGCGCGCGGCGAGCCAGGCGCCAACCAGCGTTCGTCCCGAGGGGCGCTTGGTCAGCAGGTCGGGGCGCCCGGGAAGTGCGCCTGGCGAGCCGATTACGGCGATGCGGACGTCGGGCTCGACCGCAAGGAAACAGGTTTCATAGCCGGTCGCGAACGAGTTGCCGAGGAACATCACGTTCGAGGCGTCGAGATCGACTGATCCGTCACCGTCGACGTCAATTCCAGCCTGGACGACCCGGAGGAGTTGCATGTAATCGATCGCGGTCTGTCGAACACCGTCTCGCTGGCCGACGATCAGGTTGGGCGCCGTCGCAGCCGCGCCCTCTTGGTTGAGTACGTTCGCAATGAGGCCGTCTCCGTTCTGATCGAAGGCTCGCCCGCCAGCCGGGATTGTGACCGTCGTTTCGTCGGTCTTCCGGATGCTCAACGTGCCCAAAGGTCCAAAGCCGCGGCCGACTGCATTGATGCCGATGACGGCAAAACCTTGGGCCGCGAGCGAGCCGGTCAAGTTCCAGACCGGCGCAGCGTGGATACTGGTGGTGCCGCCGTGGCCGAGGAAGACGACCGGCCAACCAGACTCCGGCTTTGTGCCGCTCGGCAGGAACAGCACCAGCTCGAGAGTTGCCTCGCCGAACTGCGTCGGCAGCGCATTAAGTGTCCCGGGGGAGCTCATTACTGCATCAGTGCCGATGTACTGCGGGGAGACAAAGGTGCCCCACGCGATTGTGCCCACTGAGCCGGGGCTCATGACGTTCAGAACAGCGAGAGGCACTGCCACGTTGTTGAACGTGTTGGTACCCGTCTGCTGCCTGAAGGTGATGCTTTGCAACGACGACCGGGCGAACACCGCGCGCGACCCACCCGGGCCGATGGCGAAGTTGACGGGAGCCGGGGGCGGGGAGCTCTTCAGGTGATCGCGAACTGCCTCGAGCGTTGCGGTGGCGGTCTGCGTGGTGAACACGCTGGCGACCACCACGTCCTCCTTGGACACACCCACCTCTTGGAGCGCCTCAAGAGTCGCAATCAGCGCTGCGCGGTACGGCTGGAGCTCGGCCGCGAGATGCGGGTCCTCCTCGTCGTTCACGATCTGCTTGAATGCGCTCGACGCTTTCACGCGCCGTCCCGAGGCGTCCAGGACCCCGTCGGTGACGATTACCGCGTAGCGAGAGGTCTGGCGCAGCAGATCATCCGACTCGACGTGCAAGGTCAGAGTCTCCGGATCCCACACGACTTGGTTGATACCAACCGTGTTGGCTATCACTGTCGCCCCACCCTCTGTCGCCAATTCCACGAGGTAGATGGAGCTGGTGGCAACGGTGCTGGGATCGATTTCGCCATCAAAGGGGATGGAGATGCGCGGCAGCTGGTTGAAGCCATCCAGGGTATTGAGCACGCCGATGTCATCGCAGTCCGATGATGGATGGGTCGTGCAATCCGGGCGGGGCAGGTTCACCCGCCGTCCCGTTCTCTGGGTCGCGTCCGCAACCGTGTAGATGTCGGACGGAAACGGGGCTCCGCTGACCGAGCCCAAGTCAAACCGGGCTTCTACTCTCGGCGGGCGGGGCGCCTGTGCCCAGGCCGACGAAGTCAGCGTGAAGATCGTCAGCGCCGAAAGGAGCGCTCGTTTCATGGTTCACCTCCCCCGATGTTTGGTAAAGCCCTCGGCGGCCATCTTGTCCCTTTCACCTCATGCAGTCCAATGCAAAGTTAGCCTAGGATCATGCAGAATTCGTATGGTTGGAAAGGAGTCCTTATGAGCCTTAATCCGAAAGCGCTCGTTGCCTTGGGGGTCGTTATCAACGAAGGCACGGTCACGGCGGCGGCGCAGCGCATGCACCGCACGCAGCCGGTCGTGAGCCGCCTGATCGCGCAGCTCGAGTCGGCGGTCGGGTTTGCGCTCTTCCGGCGCGAGGGCGGGCGGCTCCTGCCTACGGCGGAGGGCCTGAG
>WNGA01012409.1_pt1 | contig 11005 bp, 13 predicted proteins | sample 5400061 | NCBI WGS metagenome assembly WNGA01 (sample SAMN13153366, study PRJNA577476) | soil metagenome | isolation source: 100 cm soil or saprolite under grassland replicate 2 | place: USA:California | collected 2016-06-15
GTGGCGGACATCACTCAGGCCACAAGTCCGTGCAAGACAATGTCAATCGTCTCGGGCAGGAAAGGCACGGGCGGCGTCTCGGCGAGATGGGCGGCAAACACCGCATAGAACACGAGTCGTGCGGATGCCGCGCAGTCGTGCGGCCTCAGCTCACCCGCGACGACGCGTGACGCGAGGAAGTCAGCCAGCAACCGCACCCCCTCGCTGCGACCGCGTTCGATGCGCTCCGCAATCGCGGCATGGAAGGTGCTTCACGCAGCATCAACTGCACGACGCGGCGATTCTGCTCCAGCACGTGCGCGAAGCCGAGCGCGATCTCGAGGAGCACTTCCGCCACCGGCCGATCTGGATCGGCCGCTGCGATACGGCGCAGCTCAGGCAAGAAGTAGTGCTGATCGAGGACTGCCCGCAGCAGCTCCTCCTTGGATTGGAAGTAGTGGTACAGCAGGCCTTGCGCGACGCCGGCCGCGTCCGACAGGTCCTTGACGGTGGCGCCGTCGAGACCCTTGGCGGCAAAGACCTCCAGCGCGATGGCCAGGAGCTGGGCGCGGCGCTCCTCGGCTTGCTTGCAGCGGGCTCGCCGCATCATCATGTTCATTGAACGTTCACTCAATATAGCGCTGAGGACTCCGCTGGTCAAGTGCGCGCGCGATTCGCGGCGGCCCAGATCGGAGGCGCTGGCTCGACCAACTCGAAAAGCGAGCACGCCGTGCGGCGCGTCTACGTCGGAATGTGTAGTTCAGCAACGGATGTGGCGGAGATCTGCCGCACGTTCGGAGCAAAAGTGATATTCAGTCAGTCACTATTCAACAGTTTGACTAATGAAAGACGCCGTTCACGAACACGATATTGACGTTGCTCGTGGCAATGAACGTGTCGGCACCGATCGTAACGACGTCGGTACCTTCCACCAGATCCGTGATCGGAATCTCGACGGCGAAAGTACGCCAGGTCCACCCGTCTCGGTCCGGATACGGCCACGGCACGCTATGCGCGTTGCCATTCACCGTCACATTGAGCACTGCCGGAGCGTCGTAATGATGGAAGTTGAACAACACCCGCACGACATCCGCGGTGATGGTTCCCGGCTTCGGTAGCCCCAGTACATTCCAACTGACAGCTTGGGGCGGAAAAGAATATTGACCGAGATTATTCGTATCGTAGCCGTTGAGCTCCTTGGCGTCCAGGGCGTCGTAACCATAGTCCCTGTACGTGAAAGGACCATCAAAGGCGACATTGTCCCAGGCAAAGGTATGCTGCCCCTGCTGGATAGCGCCCTTATTGGCATTGTAGTGCGCATCGTTCAGCCAAATGAGCCCGCGGGTGAAAGTCAAACCGGCGTTGGTAATGGAAGCGATCTGCTTCAACGGCTCAGTCGTTCCGGCGTCTGAGGCATAAACATCTATCTGGTTCTGCGCGACTCGGAATTCGACATGGTTGAGTCCACCGTTGGGCCCGTTGGAAGCGATGACGCAACCCTTGGGCGTAAGCCTCAGACCCGCCGCCCCCGTTCCATACAGATTGACCTCTTCCATGGCGTAATCGCGGATAACGACGACCGAGTCCACCGTCCATCGCCAGTTATCGTCGACCGGACAGTTGGGTCCGAGGTTGTGACCCTGGCCTGGGACGGTCACGGCGCCAAGCCGAATGCCGAAGCCATGGCGAGGTATTGATCTCAACGCGCCGCCGCTGAAAACAAACGGGGCTGGAACAGGCAGGTCGGTCATCCAGAACTCGGGCCAGGCGGAATGCGTTCCCCCCGAGTCGTTGCTGACGTCAAAGGCGACGGTGCCCGTGCGGCCGGCGAAATCGAACGGCTGCTTGGGATACATGGCCAGCAGGGTCACATTGCCCCCGTCGTTCACCGCCTGACGCACCTGACCATTGCAGATCTGGATGTCATCTGGTGCCGCGACCTGCGTGCTGCCAGTGCAGCTCACCAGTTCAGTGCGTGACCATCCATTGATCACGTTCTGGCCCTGATTGACGTTGCCGGACGTGCGCGAGACGCCCCAGATCACACCGTTGAGATCACCCGATCGGTTGCCGATGCCCATCGGTTGATCGAACGTGTCGCAGAAGGCCACGTTGGCAGGCTGATCGGCCATCTGCAGCTGACAACCAGCGGCGGGGCCAGCAGTCGACGCTGGTGACGGGGTCCGCGTCGTCGCGGAGGTTGCAGCTGGTGGGGGTGTGAGCGCCGCTGCATGCGTCGGCGCGCTGCTGCTGGTGGAAATCACGAGGTCGATGTTGGAAATGACCGCCGGATGTCCCTTATTGCCGTTTTCCGTGGTGAATTCCAGCGTGTTGTCACCCTGCTGGAGATCACTGAGTGGCACAGGTAGCACCAGCCCCGACCACCACGTCGAATCATGGACCATGGTGGCGTACGGGGGTGTGGAAAGCGGCGATTTCCACGCTCCACCATTGAGACGGTACTCAATGGTAAACGCATTGGCGTCGAAATCCCCGCCGGGTGTCAGGTAGGCATCAAGGGTGATAAAGGCACCCGTAGCGTCGGTGAGGTCAACGCCCTTCACTGGAAGCGACGCTATCCTGGTCTCCTCGCAGCAGGTATACATACCTTGTAGGCTGCAGGGGCCGGTTCTAGTCGATCTGGTACCCAGCTCGTGCTCGCTAGCGCAGTAGCGGCACAAAATGCGCGCCAATTAGCACGGCTTCGCGCACCAACCGGCCCGAGCGCTTCACGAAGGACGTCACCTCATCGTCACCACCGGGGCCAATTGGTTGGACCAATCGGCCTCCTTCGGCGAGCTGTGCGAAGAGCGGCTCGCTCACGCTTGGCGCCGCCGCGGCGATGATGGTGGCGTCGTACGGCGCATGCTCCGGCAGGCCCACCGACCCGTCGCCGACGATGACAGACGCGTTCTGTATGCCTGCATTGGTCAGATTCTGGCGTGCCTGCTCGGCAATATCGACGAACCATTCCATGGAGAACACCTGTGCGCAGAGACTCGCCAGAATAGCCGTCTGGTAGCCAAAACCTGATCCGATCTCGAGGACGCGTTCACGGCCATTCAGGCGCAGCGCCTGAACCATCATGGCCACCAGCGAAGGCTGGGTAGTGACAAGGTCATGTCCGATTGGCAGCGGGACATCCTCGTACGCGCTGCGACGAGACGCGGGTTCAACAAACGACGCCCGCGGCACCCGCTCGAACGCAGCGAGGACACGTGGATCGTGGATGCCCATGCACCGCAGCACATCCACCAGATCCGATGGCGCTGCTGGTCGAGGGCTCATTCAGCTAACCGCAGCCCGGTCACGCGAGCGGGACTTCGCCAGTGTGTACGTGCGTGGCGCCCGACACACGAAGTGCATCTTCCGCATGCGCGCCGGATTGAATGTCAAGCGCCTCGGCAATGACGACGATGCCCCCTGCGGCAACGGTCCGTTCGTAACGTCGGGCGTTCAGTTCGCTCAGCCCCCGCCCGAGCAGCGCCCCGACGAGTAGACCAGGTATGGCCCCAACTGGGCCGCCGGCCAGCGCACCCACCGCCGCACCGCTCAAGGTACTGCTCGAAGCGACGTGGGCGCCGGATGTCGACTCGCGTGAGAGCGCCGCGGCGTCGGCAGGGTCCTCGATCGTGCGTGTTGCCACGTCGAGCGCGCGCAGACGAGCTACCGCTGCCAGGCCATGCTCGCGGTCCGCGAAGAGGCCAAGCAGGGTGCGCATTACCGGTGCCGGCGGCAGGACGTGTGCCAACAGCTTGGCCAAGATGGCCACGCAGTGCGGCACGAAGATCGGCGCCGACTCGCCGCCCGCCCTGGTCTGGCCGACCTTCAGAACCCCCGATCACGTATACGCCACCGCCGAGTCTTGTTGGGACGTCGATCGGCGTCGGCTGGCGTGACGATGCGAGCTTTCTTCGGAGCCTGCCACGCGTGCTGGTCCACCGCCGCCAGGACGAGGTGCCAATGAGTGCATTGACGCGGGGATGGCGCGCGCTCTGCGGAGAAGCTGGGTATGGCCGGGAAGCATCTGAGCGTTAACAAAGCACGCAGTCCCAAGTTGCGGCGAACCAATGCGCCGACTGGTGAGGCAGCCAGCGGCGGTCGTAGGGGCACCCCAAACGGCAAACCGATAGGTGGCACGCATGCTGCTTGGCGATGGCTACCCCCAGGAGGTGTCTATGGCACCGGTGCATTCAACGAGCGGAACGGAGCGCCGCGCGGGCCGCATCGTGAGCGGCGGCGGCGCAGCCTTTCACCTCGCGGATGAGGTCGGCTCTCTCCGGCAGGACCTCGGCCGTGCGAGCGGTGGGCGTAGTGGCAAGACCCTGGCCAAGACGGCTGGCCTGCGCGTGACGCTGGTCGTGCTCGAGCGCGGCGTGACACTTGATCCCGAAGCGGCCGCGGGAGGAGCCAGCATGCAGGTTCTGGAGGGGCGCATCTCCGTGCAATGCGATGGCCAGCGGTGTGAGCTTGGACCCGGTGAGCTGATCGCGCTCGGTCAGAATCTGAGGGAGCCGGTGCAGGCAATCGAGCCATCCGCGTTCCTGCTGACTATCGCCTGGCCCGAGCGCGCCGGCGCCTGGGACCAGGAGGCCAGGGCGGGCCACCTCTGAATGTGGGCTTCGCTCTGATCAGCCGCAAGGCCGGACGCCGTACCCGGTGCTCGTAATTCATGACGCAGCATCTCGGTACCCGGCCAGTGTCCTCGGCGTCGTGGATGGGATTGCTGAGGGTTCCCAGCATGCGGACCAGGCCGCGTATCGATGGTTGGCCGATCGCTCGGCGACCAGGCTGCGCTCCGCCCCGCGAGACCTATTGATCGCCTTGGCGGTCGGCTCTCGGCAGCGCGCCGGGTTCGAGCTCGAAGGCGTGGGCAACAACCTCGGCGCTGAGTGATGCACGACGTTGTGACGTCGCTCCTGAAGCACAAGGGGGTGACGTTTGCCAAGCAGGCAGGCATCAAGATGGAAAAGAACACCCCTGCCGTCCTGTTTCAACATCTCTCTATGTCATTGCTGTTGAGCGCGCGTATTCCCTACGGCAATGCCATCGAAGCGACGCGAGCGCTCATCAAAGCGGGCCTGACGACACCCCAAAAGATGGCCGCCGCGTCCTGGCAACACCGCGTCGACGTCATCACCTGGCACGGCTACAAGCGCTACGACGAACGGGCCTCGACGATGCTGGGCGACACGGCGGCGCTGGTCCTCGACAAGTACAGGGGCGACGTTCGCAACCTGCGTGAGGCGGCCGGGCGAAACGTCAAACGCGAGCAAAAGCTGTTGCAGGAATTCAGCGGCATCGGCCCGCTCGGAGCGGACATCTTTCTCCGCGAGGCCCAGGCGGTCTGGGACGAAGCGTACCCCTATGCGGACAGCAGGGTCCGCCGAGTCGCGGGACGACTTGGCCTGCCCTCCACCGCCGAGGGGCTGTCGCGGCTCGTTCCCAGGCGCGACTTTGCACGGTTGACGGCGGCGCTGATCCGCACGGAACTGGACGATGCGTACGCCGAGATCCGCGAGCTTGCCAGGCACTCCTAAGGCACGTCATCGACCCCGCGCGGCAAAGAAGCTGGCGCGCTTTGTGCACGTCCGGCTTCGCGCAAGAGGAGGACACCCATGGCTATCTACGAGTTCGAATGTGCTGAATGCGGCAAGCGCTTCGAGGTGACCAGGCCTATTCACGAGCACGAGGAGGTGCGCGATCATCCACCGAGCTGCCCCGAGTGCGGCACGCGAGCGACCCACGAACGGGTGCCGCTCGTCGGCTACCGCACTCCGAGCAGCTAAGACGTTCCGCCGAAGGTGACCCGCGGCGTCGGTTCGACGGATCAGGCCGCGGGCCGCTGCGGCGTCGTTTGCGCCCCGGCCAGGTGCTGCACAAACCAATCGCGCGCGAGACGGGCAACCTGGTCGAGTGTGCCGGGTTCTTCGAACAGGTGTGTGGCGCCGGGCACGATCTCCAGCTGCGTCTCTGTGAGCATCTGGCGCATGGCGTCGCGATTCATGTCGATAACGGCTTCATCCAGCCCACCCACGATGAGCAGCGTCGGCGCGGACACGCGTGGCAGTGCGGGCCCGGCCATGTCCGGCCGGCCGCCGCGTGAGACCAGCGCGCTCACCAGGTCAGGCCGCTCGGCGGCCGCGACCAGTGCCGCGCCACCGCCGGTGCTCGACCCGAAGCAGCCGATCGCCAGCGTGCCTGTTTCGGGCTGTTGGCGAGTCCATTCCATCGTGTGGATCAAGCGCCCCGCCAGCAAGTCAATATCGAATCGCAGATGGGCAGTGACAGCGTCGACCTGCTCCTCGTGCTGCGTGAGCAGGTCCATCAACAACGTGGCCAGGCCAGCATGCTTGAACACGGCCGCGACCTGACGATTGCGCGGGCTGAAGCGGCTGCTGCCACTCCCGTGCGCAAACACCACAAGCCCGCGTGCCGGCTCGGGCACCGTCAGGTCAGCGTCGAGTGTGACTCCGTCGATCGGGATCCGTACCTCTCGCTCAGACATCGTTCCTGAAGACCTCCTGAAACGGTCAGCCGACGCTGACGACGGTCAGGCGCTGCGGCCTGGTGGCTCGGCGCAGCCAGGAGCCCGCGCAGCTCTGCACTGCGGCCCTCGGCGTGGCCGAACTCTTCGATCGCATCGCGCAAGTCCAGGTTCTCGGTCAGATCGTTGCCCTGCTTCCGCGCCTGCTGAATTCGCGGGCCGATCTCGGCGCGCCGAGCCTCGAGCCGGACCAACTCGGACTCGAGCGTCTGGCGACCTTGCAAACTCAAGCGAATGCGCGGCATGGCGCCCCTCTTACGGTGCTGGTACGACGCTGCCGCGATCGGGGACTGGCGTACCTGGCAGGTGCAGGAGATTCTGGACGCCGCGCACGCCCGGCATGCGACTGACGCTGTCCTCGATGGATCGAATTTGCTCTGGATGGGCGATCTGTCCGCGCAGCACCACGATGCCAGCCTCGGCGTTGACGTTGATCGCGCCCTTCGGCATCCGTGGGTCGCTGAAAAGCTCGGACTCGACGCGTTGGGCCAGCGTCTCATCGTTCGGGACCGACCACTGCTCGGGCTGCATATGGGCGACCCGCTGGCTCAAGCCGTACGCGTCCGCGATACGCCAGCGAGCCTGCTTGATCGTCAACCGCCCAAGCCGACGGGCGCGACTGGCGATGACGTCCCGACCGACGTTACGGCGCAGCTTGCCAAGAACCGGATCCAGGAAATACATCGCCGCCGTGCCGACGAGCCCACCGGCGACTAGCCAGCCGACGGGACTAGCCGCCACCCGTCGCACACCCTGTGAACGAGTCGGAAAGTCGAATGCGCGCATTGCATGGCCTCCTGCAGGCTCACGCGGCAGCATGTATGCCAGACAAGAACCTGGGACTTCCATCAGGTACGAGCGTATTGTTGTCGCGTTGGACGGCTCCGAGACTGCGGAGCAGAATCCCACCGCACCGTTGGTTGGGCAAGCGGCGACCTCAGCGGCGGTCTGAACGCCCTACGCGATCCAGTTTCGGCGAAGAGTTAGCGCTCGGATCGTTCTCTGGAGTCGCGCGCGATCGAATCCAGCCCCTCGTGAATGCTGGCCTTGGTGCCGTAGCCACTTTCGATCTCACTCAGCAGAACCCGGATGCGTCGCGAGGCTTCCTCCCACATGCCATTCCGTTCGCCCAGTTCGGCCTCGTACGCCGCCAGCCAGTTCGTGATCTCGTCCATGCTCATGTGGCCGTCGCGATAGGCATCGAGCATCAGACGAAGTTGCTCGAGTGCATGGTCCACGGAGTGCATTGCCTGCATGATGTCGGTCTCCTTGCTCGTTACCAATTAGCCCCGCAGAAGGCATGCCGCCGGCCCGCCTGAGAAGGCCGTGGAACGCATCCTGCCGGCTCTCCTACAGCAAACAATCATGGATAGCCGCTACATCGTCGATCTCAGCGAGCTGTCGGCTCGCGACACGAACCGCGTTGGCGGCAAGAATGCCTCGCTCGGTGAGATGATTCGGAACGTGCAGTCGGTCGGAGTCAACGTGCCGCCAGGTTTCGCCACAACCGCGGAGGCGTATTGGGATTTCCTCGATGCGAATGGCCTCCGTGCGGGCATCGAATCCGCTCTCGGCGACCGACCAACTGGTGCGGCGCTGAGCCGGGCTAGCAAAACGATTCGCCGACTCTTTGCACAGGCTCAGTTCCCACCTGAGCTGGCGACTGCGATTGTCGATGCCTATCGCGACCTCAGTGCGAAGTTGCAACGCGACCAGGTGCATGTGGCGGTGCGCAGCTCAGCCACCGCCGAAGATCTGCCCAGCGCGAGCTTCGCAGGTCAGCAGGAGACGTTTCTCAATGTCACAGGCGAAGAGGCGCTCCTGGAGGCATGTCGCGACTGCTTCGCTTCGCTCTTCGCGGATCGCGCGATTGCCTACCGTGAGGCACACGGATTCGAGCACCTGAAGGTGGCGCTGTCGATCGGTGTACAGCAGATGGTGAGGTCCGACAAGGCGGGCGCTGGCGTGTTGTTCACTATCGACACCGAAACAGGCTTCCCCAACACGCTGCTCATCAACGCGGCTTGGGGTCTGGGCGAGAACGTCGTTCGCGGCACCATCGAGCCCGACCAGTATGTCGTGTTCAAGCCGCTGCTCGATCGATCTGAGCTCTGCCCGATCGTGGAGAAGACCATTGGCCAGAAGCAGCACAAGCTGGTGTATGCCAACCGCTCAGCTACGCGGAATGTGGCGACAACCAGGGCAGAGCGCCGCGCGTTCGTGCTCAGTGACTCCGAAATCCTGACGCTCGCGCGGTGGGGAAGCGCGATCGAGGCGCACTACGGCCGGCCGATGGACCTTGAGTGGGCGAGGGATGGTGAGACAGGTTCGCTGCACATCGTCCAGGCTCGACCCGAGACCGTCCACTCTCGCGAAGCCGCGAGCGTACTGCACACCTACAAGCTCGACCAGACCGGGCGTCAACTGCTCAGTGGCCAGAGTGTTGGTGGCTCCGTTGCCACCGGACAGGTGCGCATCCTGCGCTCGCCCAGCGAAGGCGGCACGTTCGAAGACGGCGCCATCCTGGTCACCGAGATGACCGACCCGGACTGGGTCCCAGTCATGAAGCGGGCCGCCGCCATCGTCACCAACCACGGCGGCCGTACGTCGCACGCGGCGATCGTCAGCCGTGAGATGGGCTTACCCGCCGTCGTCGGCACGGGCAGCGCAACGGAAGTGTTGCGGAACCGCCAGGCGGTCACCGTGTCGTGTGCCGAGGGGGACGAAGGGCACGTCTACGAGGGCATCGCCCAGGTCGAGAAGCAGGAGGTGCATCCTGAGCAACTCCCCAAGACGCGAACACAGGTCATGCTCATCCTGGCGAACCCTGCCGAAGCGCTGCGCTGGTGGCGATTGCCAGCCGATGGCGTCGGGCTTACCCGCATCGAGTTCATCATCGGCAATCTGATCAAAGTACACCCTCTCGCGCTCACGCACTGGGACCAAGTCCGCGATCGCGCGGTCCGCAAAAAGATCAACGAGCTGACGGCCGGCTATGCCGACAGGACGGAGTACTTCGTCGAGCAGCTTGCGCATGGCATCGCCAGGATCGCCGCCGCCTGGTACCCCAGGCCAGTGATCGTTCGCACCAGCGACTTCAAGAGCAACGAGTACGCCAACCTGATCGGTGGCGCCCAGTTCGAGCCGGACGAGGAGAACCCGATGCTCGGCTTCCGCGGCGCCACCCGCTATGCGAGCGAGCAGTACCGAGCCGCGTTTGCACTGGAGTGTCGGGCCCTACAGCGCGTTCGCAACGACATCGGGTTGACCAATGTCGTCGTCATGATCCCGTTCTGCCGCACACCTGCGGAAGCCGACCAGGTGCTTGATGTGCTGGCCGAAAACGGTCTGGTGCGGGGCGTGCATGGACTCCAGGTGTACGTCATGTGCGAGGTGCCATCCAACGTCACACTGGCAGAAGCGTTTGCATCGCGCTTCGACGGCTTCTCCATCGGCAGCAACGATCTGACGCAGTTGGTGCTGGGGGTCGACCGCGACTCGGCCATGCTGGCGCCCCTGTTCGACGAGCGCGACGAAGCGGTCATGACGCTGATCCGCGAGGTCATCAAGCGTGCGCACCGCCAGGGAACGAACGTTGGTCTGTGTGGGCAGGCGCCGAGCGACTATCCCGAATTTGCCCGCTTCCTGGTCGAGGCCGGCATCGATTCACTGTCGGTGACGCCCGACAGCTTTGTGAGCGTGAAAGAGCAAGTAGCCGCCGCTGAGTCGACGCTAGCTCACGCTGCCTAGGACGGCCCGCGGCCTGATCGACCCACGGGTTGACCTCCGTTCACGGCCACTCATGGTCGCTCGAATAGGGTCGATTTGAACTCGACACCGGCCCAGGTGCAGAAGGTCTGCGGAAGGCGCGCTCGCGCGCCTCAACTGTCGAACGTTGGAGGATTAGCGTCGCCAATTCGCCTTCTACTCCAATGCCAAATGATCGATGTTCGTATTCATACGCGAGCGTCACAGCATGCACTGAGGCGACTTCGTAACGTCCAGTCAGTCGTCAAGACCAGATAGAGCAGCATCTTCCGATGCCCGGAACCATCCCCTTCTCCGCAGGCTCGAATTCGCTCCCAGACGTCTTCGCGGCTGAGGCCGAGCTTCCAAGCAAGACGGATGTCGTCCACCAGCTGTCGGTACAGTGGATTATCGAGCAAGTCTCCAGCGTTTATCTCAAGGGCATTCGTTAAGGAATCGAGTGCTGCATTTGCAGCCTCAGCCGAAGGTCGGGATACGAGCGTTGGGCGCGGATTCTTAGAAGTCCGCCAGGAACTGTCGCGGCGGAATGTCGAGAATCCGACGCGGCTCCGTCCCCGGAGTGAACGCGGCCACAATGGGCCGTGTTTACCGCACTAAGGAGAACATGATGGCCATGCGAAAACTCATAGTCCAGCAGTAGGTTACCGTCGACAACATCGCCGCGGAGGAGGACGGCGGGCTCAGCCTTCGCGTCAGGGAGCCCTTTTCCGA
>WNGA01032073.1_pt1 | contig 11004 bp, 11 predicted proteins | sample 5400061 | NCBI WGS metagenome assembly WNGA01 (sample SAMN13153366, study PRJNA577476) | soil metagenome | isolation source: 100 cm soil or saprolite under grassland replicate 2 | place: USA:California | collected 2016-06-15
GCACGTCCAGCGTGCGGAGTGGCCGGGGGCGCTGGCCGGGGCGATCATGCCGACTGCCGTGCCCGGGTCGACCCAGTGGGACCTGACCTACAGCGACCGCGACGCGCAGCTCGCCGGTGTGGTCGTGCAGCGCTACGCGGAGGCGTTCGCCCAGGCGCGCGACGACCACGACAAGCTCCTGATCAACCGGGGCCAGCAGAATCTGAGGGACAGGATCGAGCAGCTGAGCGACGAAGTTGACCTCTGGGCGGCGAAGGCGCAACAGGAAGCGAACGCGTCCCTCCGGCACACGCCGACGATCGGCACGGCGGGCCAGCTGGACTTCCTGCGCAGCGAGCTCAAGTCGACCAACAGCGTCCTGCGCAACGCCGAGAACCAGCTTCTGTTCCTCGATCCGCCGACCAGCGTCCTGACTCCGGCGGTGGTGGCGCGGGCGAACCAGCCCATCGCCGCGGCCATCTACCTGCTGCTCGGGCTCCTGATCGGCCTGACCGGCGGGCTCGGCGCGGCGCTGGTGATCGAGGCGGTCCGCCCCAAGGTGGTGACCCTCGAGGACGTCGCGCGGGCGACCAAGCTGGCGCCGGTCGGCAGCGTGTCGAGCGTCGGGGTGCACCGCAAGGCGCCGCGGGCGGTCGTCGAGCGGCCCTTCAGCCCGGCCGCGGAGGGCTACCGCAAGGTCGCCGCGGAGCTGGAGCGGCGTGGGCTCGGCAGCGACATCAAGGTGCTCGCGATCGTCTCGGCCGACCGCCGAGAAGGCAAGTCGACCCTGACCGCGAACCTGGCCCACGCCCTCGTCGGCGAGGAGCGCAACGTGGTGGTGATCTCCGGCGACCTGCGTAAGCCCAATATCGAGCGGATCTTCGGGATCGAGCGCAAGAGGGGCCTCGCCGACCTGCTGCAGAGCGACGACCTGGGCGACCCGGCCAGGCTGCTGTGGTCGGTGACCGGGCGGATGCTGGTGCTGCCCGCCGGGGTGCCCGACCGCAACCCGGCCGAGCTGCTGGCCACCGCCAAGCTCCGCAAGGTCGTCGAGTCGCTGCGCCGCATCGGCTGGGTGGTCCTGATCGATACCCCGCCGGCGCGCTCGCTGGCCGACGCGCTCTCTCTGGCCAACTGCGCCGATGCGGTGCTGCTGGTGGCCCGCTCCGGGACCAGCCGCGCGCACTCGCTGGAAGAAGTGGCGGGCGGCCTGCAGCGCGTCGACCACTGGGTGGTCGGCGCCGTGCTGGTGGACGCCTCGCGCGGTGCGATGAGCCGCCGCGACCTGCGCCGCTCCACCTACGGCCGCTACGTCGACGGCTTCCCAACCATCCCGGCGTCGAAGCCGCTCGCCAACAGGAACAGCAACGGCAACGGCAACGGCAACGCTTCCGCTCTTGGCGACGACCGGCCCCCTTTGCCTCCCGACCACGAGCCGCAGCCGAAGGCAGGCCCACCGGCCCAGCCACAGCCGCAACATCCGCAACCGCCGCACGACGAAAGCGAGCGGTTCCAGGTGCTGGAGGAGGACTGGAGCAAGAAGCGGCAACATCCGCAACCGCCGCACAACGAAAGCGAGGGTCTCCGTGCTTCGTCTTCGACGGACGAAACGGCCTGAGCCTTCCCGCATGGAGGCTCCACCGTCCGCGACGCCATCACCCCAGGCTGGGACCTGGGAGGAGCCGCGGATCTGGGTCGTGCTCGATCTGCGGCACTCCCCCCACTCCACGCCAGCGCCGGCCGGGGTAAGCGGTGACGGGCGCTAGGCTGCTGGCCCGGCGGCCGGCGGTGGAGCGGCACCTTGGCGGCGACGGCGACGGCGTGCTGATCGACGTGGCTGCCAAGTCCGCGTACGTGCTCAACCGGACCGCGTGGGCGATCTGGGAGCTGTGCGACCGCCAGCACAGCGCCGACGAGATCATCGCCGAACTGGCGCGGCGCTGGGGGATCGACGAGGAGCAGGCCACGCCCGGCTGCCTGCGGGTGCTCGCCTCCCTGGAGGCCGCCGAGCTGGTCGTCGGGGTCGAGCGGTGACTGACGGGGCGTTGCTGCGCAACGGCGACGGCCGTCCTGGCGACTACGGGCCGCTCGCCGGCGACGAGCCGTCGGTGCAGGCGATGTTCGAGATCCTTGGTGCGAGGATCCACGTGATCTCGGCCAGCGTCGGCCTGCTGCGGCGCTGGGCCATGCTGTACGAGGCGTTCCGCACGCGGTCCGGCCTCGCGGACATCACCGTGGCGGTCGGCTGCCACAGCGACACCGACGAGCCGCGCCCCGGCGAGGCGGTCGTGATCGTCGGCGACGCGGTCAAGCCCTGGACTGGGGTGGAGCCGCTATTCCCGCCGTTGTGGGTGCCGCCGCTGGACCGCTGGCTGCACCTGCGCGGCACCGCGGTCGGCCGCGCGGGGCAGGCGGTGCTGCTGCTGTCCCGGCCGAACGCGGGCAAGACGCTGCTGGCGGTGGCGCTGGTCGCGCGCGGCGCCTGGCTGCTCGCCGAGGAGCTGGTCCCGCTCGACCCGGCCGACCTGCTGGTGGCGCCGTTCCCGATGTCGCTGCGGCTGCGCCGCGAGGCGCTGGAACTGCTCGGCATCGACTTGGCGCACCCGGCCCTGCTGCCGTTCCGCGCCGCCGACGGCGGTATCGAGTGGCGCGCGGAGCCGGGCGGCCTGTTCGGCGCGCGCTCCTCCCGGGTCGCGGCGGACGTCGGCGCGCTGGTGTTTCTGGAGCCCCGCGGCGAGGCCAACGGCGGCGGCGACCGGGACCGGGACGGCGCCGAGGCCGCGAGCGCGGTGGCGTGCCTGGAGCCGCTGCGGCCACGCGAGGCGCTGGCGCGGCTCGCCGCGCAGCTCCACCGGGCGCCAAAGGACTTCCAGGCCGGTGTCGAGGCGCTGGTGCGGCTCTGTGACCGCGCGCCGGCGTACAGCCTCGTCCCCGGCCACCCGGCCGCGAGCGCGCGCCTGCTGGATGAGGCCCTGCTCGCATGAGGGCTCTGCCCGGCATGAGGAATTCCGCGATGAAGTCTGCAACGAAGGCGAAGGAGGGCAGGCGGTGAGCGTCGTCCTGGTGATCCTCGACTGTGTCCGGCCGGACCACGTCGGCTGCTATGGCTACCAGCGGGGCACCACCCCCAACCTGGACGCGTTCGCCGCCACGGCCACCCGCTTCGACAACGCGATCACTGCCGGGGTGTGGACGCTGCCGTCGATGGCCTCGATGATGACCGCCCTGTACCCCTCGCAGCACGGCCTGAACCGGGCCGACCGGGCCCTCGGCCGCGATCTGGTGACGCTGCCGCAGCGCCTCGCCGGGGCGGGCTGGCGCACGGCCGGGTTCACCGCCAACCCGCACGGCGGGCGGACCTTCCAGCTGGACCGCGGCTTCCAGGAGTTCCACGAGTTCTGGGGCGTCCCGGGCACCGACCACGGCGGCCTGCTCGGGCGCGGCTACCGCTGGGCCCGCCCTCGGCTGCGCGACGCGGTCAAGCGCAGCCAGACGCTCACCGCCGCCGCCATGCGGCTGCAGCGCCGCCGCGCCGAGGCAACCGGCGGCAGCGGCAGCCGCCTCGCCGACGCCGCCGCGGCCTGGATCCACCAGGCCCGCGGCGGCGGGCAGCCGTTCTTCGCGCTGGTGCACCTCATGGAGTCGCACGTGCCCTACGCACCGGCTCCGGAGCACGTCGAGCGGTTCCTCGACGAGGCCGGCCGCCGCCGGGTCGCCAAGCTCGACCACGACGGCATGGGCTACCTCGCCGGCGCCAACCCGCTCAGCGAGCCCGACCTGGCCCTGATCGGCTCGCTGTACGACGCGACCATCAGCTACGGCGACGAACTGCTCGGCCGTATCCTGGACGCGGTGGGCGACGACGCGGACACGCTGGTCGCCATCACCGCCGACCACGGCCAGCAGCTCGGCGAGCACCGCATGATGGGGCACTTCTTCAGCGTCTACGACACCCTCGCGCGGGTGCCGCTGGTGCTGCGCCACTCGGAGCTGGACGCCGGGGTGGTGAAGCGCCCGGTGCAGTCGGTCGACCTGTACCCGACCGTGCTGGAGGCGGCCGGGCTCGACCCGGAACGCGACGAGATGCGCGCGGTCAGCCTGTGCGCCCGCAGCGACCACCGCCCGGTACTGGTCACTGAGTACCTGGAGCCGGACCTCACCCGCTTCGCCCGCTTCCGGGGGTTCGACCCGGCCCCGTTCGATCGGGAGCTGCGCGCCCTGCGGCACGATGGCTGGAAGTACATCTGGTCGTCCGACGGCCGCGAGGAGCTCTACGACCTCACCAGTGACCCGGGCGAGGCGCGCGACCTGGCCCTGGCCGCCGCCGGCGCGGAGCGGCTGCGCGACTTCCGCCTGCTGCACGACGAGTGGCAGGCCGAGATGAAGTCCCACGCCGCCGGCGACTCCGCCGACGTGGCACTGGAGGCCGACGTGGCGGCGAGCCTGCGCGCCCTGGGCTACTTCGACTGAGACTTCCACGTAGTGCCGCTCTACGCCGATGGAGCGTCGGTGCCAGGCCAGTCGCTGCCTAGGCTCTTGTTGTTCGCGCGCTCCGGTTCCAGTTCCGATCAGCGCGTCCGAGCTTCGAGCACGGCACAGGGAGGGCGGGGCAATTCCGGGTTCTGGGGGAGCGCCAACCGCAGGCACAAAGGGACCACCGGCCGGGCGGGTTCGCCGTGTCGCCCTGATCGGACTTGACTGCGGCACGCCCGAGCTGCTGTTCGAGCGCTACGCCGACGACATGCCGACCCTCAGCAAGCTGCGCGAGGAGGCGCTGTGGGGGGCACTGGAGAGCACCGCCCCGCCGCTCAGCATTCCCGCGTGGCTGTCGATGCTGTCCGGCCGGACGCCTGGGGAGCTCGGGGTGTACGGGTTCCGCAACCGCACCGACCATAGCTACGGCAGGCTCGCGTTCGCCACCTCACGCTGGGTGCGCGTGCCGCGCGTCTGGGACCTGCTCGGGCAGGCGGGGCGCGACAGCGTGCTGGTCGGCGTGCCAGGCACCTATCCGCCCTCGCCGCTGCGGGGCAGCATGGTGACCTGCTTCATGACCCCTTCGACCGACGTCCAGTTCACCTTCCCGGCGGATCTGCGCGACGAGGTCCAGCGGGTCACCGGCGGCTACACGATCGACGTGGCCGGCTTCCGCTCCGACGACAAGGCCCGCGTCGCCCAGCAGATCTTCGACATGACCGAGCAGCGCTTCGCGCTCGCCCGGCATCTCGCGACGACCCGGCCATGGGACTTCCTCGCGGTCGCCGACATGGGGCCGGACCGGCTGCACCACGGCTTCTGGGGCGCCTGCGACCCGGGCCACCCGCATTACCGCCCGGGCAACGCCTACGAGCACGTCTTCCGCGACTACTACCGGGCGCTCGACCGGCATCTCGCCGGCCTGCTCGAGGTGCTGCCCGACGACACCGCCGTGGCGATCGCCAGCGACCACGGCGCTCGGCCGATGCTGGGCGGGTTGACTACGAGACCGTCCGCGAGCAGATCGCCACCAGGATCGAGCGGCTCCCCGACCATGAGGGCCGGCCGCTCGGCAACCGGGTGTTGCGGCCCGGCGAGCTGTACCCGGAGGTCCGCGGCGTCGCTCCCGACCTGATTGTCTACTTCGGTGATCTGCGCTGGCGCGCGGTCGGCTCGCTCGGGCTCGGCCAGGGCCTGTACACGTTCGAGAACGACACCGGCCCGGACGACGCCAACCACTCCGAGCAGGGCGTGCTCGTCCTCGCCGGCGAGGGCGTGGCTCATGGCCGCCAGGACGGACTGTCCATCTACGACGTGGCCCCGACCCTGCAGGCGCTGCTCGGCCTGCCCGCGACGCCGGGCCAGCGAGGAAGGGTGCTCGGATGACCGCGACGCCGGACAGGCATGACGAGGTGCCGGCGCCGGAGCTTGCGCCGGTGCTTGAGGCGTGGCCGGGGCCGGCGGAGGACGAGTACTCGGAGAGCGAGGAGGAAGAGATCGCCGCGCGCCTCGAGGCGCTCGGATACCTGGACTAGCACGAGGGCAGGGGGAGAAGCGATGCGACTGCTCGGCCGGGTGCGGGACGCCCAGCGTCCGCGCGTGTTCGTGTTCGGCCTAGACGGCACGCCCTGGAGCTGGCTGCGGGCCGAGACGGTGGCGGGCCGGCTCCCCAACCTAGCCGCGTTGTTCCGCTCGTCGAGCCTGGTGTCGATGCGCTCGTCGCTGCCGTCGGTCTCCTCAACCGCGTGGACGACCTTCCTGACCGGCTGCGACCCGGGTGGCCACGGCTTGTTCGGATTCATGGACTGCAAGCCGGCGAGCCACGAGTTCTACTTCCCCAACCTGCAGCACGTGACCGTGCCGACCATCTGGGACGTGCTCGGCTCCGCGGCAAGCGCTCGGTCCTGCTGAACGTCCCCGGCACCTACCCGGCCCGGCCGGTCCCGGGTGTGCTGGTCTCTGGGTTCGTCGCGCCGAGCCTCGACCGCTCGGTCCACCCGCCCCGGCTGCTGCCGCGCCTCAAGGCGATGGGCTACCGCATCGACCTGGACAACTGGGCCGCGCGCGGGGGCTTCGAGGTGCTGGAGGCGGACCTGTTCGCCACCTTCGAGCGGCGCGTCGAAGCGATCCGGATGCTGCTCGCCGAGGAGCCCTGGGACCTGTTCGTCGCGGTGGTGACCGAGACCGACCGGCTCTACCACTTCCTTTGGAACGCCATGGCCGCCGGCGAGGAGCGCGCCGTCGACCTGTTCCACCGCTTCCACGCGCGGGTCGACGAGTTCGCCGGCTGGCTGTTGGACGCCCTCCCCGAGGGCACCGAGCTGATCGCGCTCTCCGACCACGGCTTCGCCGCCGAACACACCGACGTGTTCACCAACGCCTGGCTGCGGGATCGCGGCTACCTCGCGTTCGACACTGACGAGCCCAAGGGGCTCGCCGCGATCAGTCCAGAGTCCACGGCCTACTCGCTTGATCCCGGCCGCTTCTACGTGAACCGGGCCGGGCGCCGCCCCCGCGGCAGCGTGCCGCCCGAGCGCACCGGCGAGGTGGTCGAGCGGCTCGTCGCCGACCTTGCCGACCTGCGCGACCCCGCCACCGGTGAGGTGGCCTACGGCCGGCTGCTGCGCCGCGAGGACGCCTACCACGGGCCGTTCGCGCCGCTCGGCCCGGACGTGGTGCTGACCCTGCGGCCCGGCTACGAGCTGAGGGCCTCCAGCGCCGCCCGCTCGGTGTTCGGCCCGCCCGGCGGTGGCCTCGGGGGGATGCATACCGCCGACGACGCCTTCCTGTGCGTGCGTGGCGCCACCCTGCGGGACGGCCCATACGACCTGCATGACCTCGCGCCGACCATCCTGGAGCTGTTCGGCGTCGAGCCAGAGGGGTTCCAGGGCAGGAGCGTCCTCGCGCCCGCCGCCACCGCCACGGTGGGCGCGGTGGGACGATGACCGCCGACGCCGAGCGCGCCGCGCTGGGCTCCAGGCGTCCGGGGCCTGGCCACATGGTGGTCACCGGGGTCGCCGGGTTCATCGGCTCCTTCCTGGCCGAGGCCCTGCTCGACCAGGGGCACGAGGTGGTCGGCATCGACGCCTTGACGCCGTACTACCCGCCGGGCGAGAAGCGCGCCAACCTCGCGGGCCTCCAGCGGCGCGACGGCTTCACGCTGGTCGAGGGCGACCTGCGCGAGCTGCCGCTGGAGGGCTGGCTCCAGGACACGGCGGCGGTGTTCCACCAGGCCGCCCAGCCGGGCGTGCGCAACTCCTGGGGCGCGGACTTCTCCATCTACGTCGCCCACAACGTGGTCGCCACCCAGCGGCTGCTGGAGGCGTGCGTGCGTGCCGGCGTGCCGCGCCTGATCGCCGCGTCCTCGTCGAGCGTGTATGGCGACGCGCCGAGGTACCCGACCACCGAGGAGTCGGTGACCCGGCCGGTCTCGCCCTACGGCGTCACCAAGCTCGCCGCCGAGCACCTGTGCCTGGCCTACGCCCAGCCGGCCGTGTCGCAGATGGCGGTGGCGACGCTGCGCTACTTCACCGTGTACGGCCCGCGGCAGCGGCCCGACATGGCCTTCCGGCGCTTCCTCGGAGCCGCCTACGCCGGCCGGCCCATCACCGTCTACGGAGACGGCGAGCAGACCAGGGACTTCACCTTCGTGGACGACGCGGTGCGCGCCAACCTGCTCGCGATGGCCGCGCCGTTCCGGGCGGAGCCCGTCAACGTCGGCGGGGGGCGGCGGGTCACCTTGAACGAGGTCCTGGACCTCATCGGGCGGATCACCGGCCGCCGGCTGCGCATCGTCAGGGCGCCGAGCCAGCCCGGCGACGCCAGGCACACCGGGGCCGACGGGGCCCGGGCGGAGGCGCTGCTCGGCTACCGTCCCGAGGTCGACCTCGAGACCGGGCTCGCGCGGGAGGCCGCCTGGGTGGCCGGTCTGGTGGGCGCCCCGACGGTGGGCAGCCGGGTGGTGCCGTGACGGTCGCGCTCGAGCGGCGCGCGCCGGGGACCACGCCCCCGCGTGCGAGCCCGCGCACGGGCAGGGGCGGGCACGAGCGGAGGCCGCTGCCGGTCAGCGTGATCGTGCTGCTGCCGGCGGTGGTGTTCCTGCCGCTGCTGATCCCGCACGGCCCGAGCAACACCGCGCCGGTGGACGTCCTGATCCTCCTCTACCTGGCCGTCGCGATGGTCGGATGGCTCTTTCCGCGACGGGCGATGTCGTTCCCGCTCTCGACGGTGACCGCCTTCATCCTCGCCGTGAGCCTGATCGGCGTCGGCACCAGCCAGTTCGCCGGGGTCGGCCGCACGGCAGTGCTGATCGACGTCTACCTGTACGCGTTCTTCGTGGCGGCGGTCAACGACCTGCGCGCCGACCGGCGGGCCCTCGGGATCGTCCTGACCACCTGGGTCCTCACCGCGCTGGTCTGGGCGGTGCTCGCCAACGGCATCGCCTTCCATTTCCTGCCCGACAGCCTCGCGAGGCTGATCCTGTCGAACTCCAGGGCGCTGAACCGCGCCTCGGCCACGGCCGACAACCCGAACCTGGCCGCGAGCTACTTCCTCGTCTCCCTGTTCGTCCTGGCCGCCTCGCCGCGGCCGCGGACGCGCTGGCTGCGCTGGCTCGCCGCGGGCTGGCTGATCCTCGCCATCTACTCGACGGGCTCGGTGGCCGGTCTGGTCGGCCTGTTCGCGGGGGGCGGCACGCTGCTGGGCTCGTTCCTGGTGCGGCGGGCCGGCTCGACGGTCAGGCAGGCGCAGGTGGTGATCGCGCTGATGATCGTCGCGCTCGCCTTCGCCGGCGTCGGGGTCGTGCGCATGGCCGTCCGGGGGTCGGTCCTGAGCGACGTCGCCACCATCTCCGCGTCGCAGCAGCAGGGCGGCGTGTTCCAGAACAGCCTCGGCCGCTCGAACCGGTCCCTGCACGGCCGCCTGACCCTGTGGACCCAGGGGCTCGACAAGACCTCCGGCCGCGGCAACGAGCTGTTCGGCGTGGGCGCCGGCGAGGCGAAGTACACCGTCGACTACAAGAGCCTGCACAACGACGTCCTCGCCTACCTGGTCGAGCGCGGCCTCATCGGCCTGTTCGGCCTGGCGATGCTGTACTGGCTGGTCTTCCGGCAGGCGGCGAGGCTGCTCGGCCCGCGGGGGCCGGCGGGGCTCCACGCGCTGGCCGCCGGCGTGTTCGCCAACTTCGCCTTCAGCATGACCCACCAGACCCTCCACTTCCGCCACGTCTGGCTGCTGTTCGCGCTGGTGTGGGCGGCGACCAGCCTGAAAGCGGAGGAAGGGCCACGCTAGTCCCGGCGAGGCCGCAGCCTGTCCGCGAGCAGCGCCGCGCCCGCGGCGAGCAGGTAGCTGCCGACCACGTCCGTGAGCCAGTGGTCGCCGACCGCGACCCGGGCGAAGAGGTGCACGGCCAGCGCCAGCGCGGCCAGCGCCAGCAGCGGGCGGCGCCACGACGGGCGCAGCCAGGCGGTCACGGCGCCGCCGATGATCCAGCCGAGGGCGACCAGCAGCGCGCCGCCGGAGGGGTAGGCGCCCTGCGACCACGCCTGGACAGGCCCTTCGTCAGGGCCCGGCCGCCCGAAGGCGACGCGCAGGGCCCACGCCAGCGGCACCGTGGCCAGCAGCACCGCGAGCCACGGGACCCACGGGAGCCACCGGCGGCGCGGGAGCCGTGCCCGCGGGCGCCCGCCGCGCGCCGTGCCGCTCGCGGCCACGACCGCCACGACCGCCACGACCGCGGCGGCCAGCAGCGGCAGCGCCGCGGTCACGTAGGTCCCGTGGCCGTCGCGCCGCTCGGCCGCGACCTTTCCGACCAGCCCCCGGTAGGGACGCTGCTCGAGCCAGCCGTGCAGGTGCCGCCGCACGGCGTCGTCCAGCCTCGCCGGGCCCGCGGAGGCCGCCGGGGCCGGGCCGCGCCCGACCGCCAGTCCGACCGCGACCACGGCGGCGAGACAGCACAGCCCGGTCAGGACCTTCACGCGGTACCCGTCCTGAGGCATTTCCTGGAAAATCTGAGAGGGAGCACCAGATGACCACCTGTGGAAGCCAATCACACCGGCGCGCGTTGCGGGCGGTCGCGGGCGTGGCACTGGCGGCGCTGGTGGCCATGGCGGCGGCCGGGTGCGAGTCGGCCCCGCCGGTCACGCTCACCAAGCCGGCGCCCGCCCTCCCGACCGCCCGGTCGGGGCCGCCGCCCGTGCTCGCCGTGCACTTCGACCGCGGGAAGTACCCGCTGCTGGGGAGCCGCGCCGCGGACCTCGCCAAGGTCGGCGAGGCCTTCAACGCCGTGCTGATCTCGTCCGGGGACGACCAGCTCGTGCAGGAGGCCCGCGACCAGGGCCTCAAGGTCTACCTGGGCTTCGACGAGCACAAGGACTTCGCCGCGGGCAAGGACGTCACCGCGGACGTGCGCGACCTGGTGCGGTTCGCCAGGGCGCACCGGGCCGACATCGCCGGCATCCGGGTCGCCGACCGCGTCAACCAGGGGCTGAGGCCGGAGCAGACGCTCGCCTACCTGCGGGCCACCGGTGGCGTGCTGCACCAGGAGGTGCCGGG
>WNGA01012413.1_pt1 | contig 11002 bp, 10 predicted proteins | sample 5400061 | NCBI WGS metagenome assembly WNGA01 (sample SAMN13153366, study PRJNA577476) | soil metagenome | isolation source: 100 cm soil or saprolite under grassland replicate 2 | place: USA:California | collected 2016-06-15
GACCTGCAGCGGCTGGGCATGCTCGGCGGTGCGGCCTGGCGAGCCATGCGCCTGGTCGTCGACACCGGTTTGCACGCCCGTGGCTGGAGCCGCACGCGGGCTTTGGCGTTCGCGCTGGCCCACACCCCGATGCCCGAGTCGTTCATGGGCGCCGAGATCGACCGGTACATCGCCATGCCCGGCCAGGCACTCGGGTATCTGGTCGGTCAGCGCGAGATCCTGCGGCTGCGCGACTACACCCGCGCGCGCCTTGGCGCGGCTTGGGACATCCGTGACTTCCACGCCGCCATCCTCGACCACGGCAGCCTCCCACTTCCCGTGCTCCTGCAGGTGGTCGAGGCATGGGTGACATCCGCGACCGCAGCGTGACGGCGGCGCGTCGCAAGGCAGGCGCTGGCCCCCGCCCGTCGCCACCTTCCCTGCGCTCAGGCGCGGATGGGCTGTTCTCGAGTTACGCCAGCGTTTACCCGATGGCAACTACTGAGTTCGCTCACCGCACCGGCGGCAAACCTGCTGGTCAGGAGCGCGCCGCGAGGGACTCGAACCCCCAACCGCCAGATCCGTAGCCTGCCGGGAATCGTCCGTTCGCCTGTGGTCCGTCGTCGCTGCTCACGTCCGCGGAATCTGCTGCTTTCCGTCCGCCTGGTGTTCTGTAGTCCGCCTGTCCTCCTGTCGTTCTCCGTCAAGAAGTCCGTCAACCCGCCTTCGAAGACGCGCTGGTGGCGGCCGCCAAAGACCACACGGTACGCGGGGCTGCTACGCCGGTTCGACGCCAACCACCAGGATATGGCCGCGGTCGTCCTGCGTCGCGGGTTGGAGCTTCGGCCAGACCCGTTCCGCCTCCGCCACTCGGCCAGCCAGGAAGCAATACAGGTGAGCGCCTTCCTCAGTCGGCTACGGGACTTCATGTAGGGCGCCGGCGGCACCTTGTCGGTCTCCCACCGCTCCAGGTAGAACGTTCAGTAGCGGATGTCGAGGGCGTAGCGCAGCGCACGGTCGAGACGAGCTCGTGTGACCTCGTCGAGGCGACCTGCCGGTGCGGGATCCAGCAGCGCCTGCGGCACGGTCAGCAGGTTGTCGCACGAGATGGCGCTTGGGGCCGGAAGCCCCTGTGCAGGTCCGACCTCGACCTCGGAGCGGATCCCGCGGATGGTGCGGGTGATTGGTGCGCAGGTGACCGTGGTCAGCACGCCGATGGCGGCATCGCGGGTCAGGATGCAGACCGGTCGCCGGCCCGCCGGCGGACCCAGGTCGGCCCAGTAGATCTCGCCGCGGGCTACCACTTGGGCGCGGTCTGCGCGGCCAGGCGGGCAGCGGCGGCGACGATCGCCGGGTCTTGGGGCTGGCGGCGGTAGGCGTCGATCAGCGCCTGGTCGGCTTCGGCGAGTTCGCTTGCCTCAAGGACGGCGATGGCGCCGCGCCGGAGGAGCTCGGATCGGCTGATGCCGGCTTTGGCGGCGAGGGCGTCCAGCCGGCGGACGAGCTCGTCGTCGAGTTGCACGAGGACTTCTTTGCGAGCCATGGGCATATGGTACAGCATATGAGGCTCGCTGGCGGGAACGTCAGCGGTCATGCGTAAGCGGTGCGGTGACGCACTTCATCGTCACCCCATTCCAGGCCAGTCAGGTCGCCGCCGGCGACGGTACACGCCCGCTCCAGCCAAGAGGAATGGGGTCGACGTCCCACGCAGCACGGTGCCGTTCTGGAAGGCGGTGGCAAGCATGTAGCCGGTGGTGTCGAAGCCCGCCATGGCCCATTTCTGCGACAGGCCGGGTACGGTGCGCCAGGCATGCCCGCAGCCACGTAGCGATCCACCCGCTCCGGGTTCATCACGGCGACCGGCGCCTCCTCAGGCATCGGTTGGGCGACGGACGCACCCCTCGCCGGCGCCGGCCAGGTTGTCTCTGGCGCGGTCCGGCGGGCCCGTGCCCTCGACGCCGTCGCCGCAGAGCACCCGCCGCGGCAACGGGCCGCACTCCGCTTCGCAGCGGCTCAGCGACCGCCAGACCAGGTCGAGCCGGGCTGGAGGTCGCGGGGCTGGAACAAGTAGCGGGCGACCTGGCGGGTGATCTGCTCCGGGTCGTCGCCGAGCTGCGGTGGCAGGTTGTGGTCCAGCCACAGGGTGGCCAGCCCGTGGACCAGCGACCAGGCGGCCACGCCGGTGCGCAGCTCGTCTGGGCCAGGTTCGGGCGCGCCGGCGAGCGGGCCGTAGAGCAGCGCCCGCGTCGCCTGGCGGGCGCGGACGACCTCTGGGTCATCAGGGCGGAACAGCTCGGGGCGGAACATCACCTCGAAATGGGCCTTGTTGCTGACGGCGAAGCGGACGTAGGCGACTCCCACCTCCAGGAAGCTGCCGGTCGACGCGTAGGCCTCCCGCAGGGCGTCGGCCAGGCGCCAGAACCCGTCGGCGGCGATCGCGGTCAGCAGGCCGGCCTTGTCGCCGAAGTGGTAGGCGGGGGCGGCGTGGGAGACACCGGCGGGCGTCCCTGGTCCGGCCGGACGGATCCGTCGCCTGGCGCAGCCAGTCGGGCGTCCCCGACCCCCTCGCCGCGCCGGGCGCCGCGGTCGACACCGCGCTGCGCCGCCGACCTCGAGCGCCGACGGGCCCGGCCGGCTTGGCCTGACTGTCACTGCCTGACCCTATGATCCCCAGGTCGCCTAGCAGAGTTCCGACTGGACGCCGCCGCCATGAGGGCCGAAGCGTGAGGCGACTGGCGAGAGGAAGAAGGTTCATGGACCCATCGACCAGAACGTCAACATGACCGCCATTGCGACCCCACGGGCGGGGCAGCGGGAGTGGCTCGGGCTGGCCGTGCTCGCGCTGGCCTGCCTGCTGTACGCGATGGACCTGACGGTGCTGCACCTGGCGGTGCCGTCCTTGAGCGAGGACCTGCGGCCAAGCAGCGTGCAGCTGCTGTGGATCACCGACATCTACGGGTTCATGGTGGCCGGCTTCCTGATCACCATGGGCACCCTGGGCGACCGGATCGGCCGCCGCCGGCTGCTGCTCCTCGGCGCCACCGCCTTCGGCGGGGTCTCGGTGCTCGCGGCCTTCTCCACCAGCCCCGAGATGCTGATCGCCTGCCGGGCGCTGCTGGGGATCGCTGGGGCGACCCTGGCGCCGTCCACGCTGTCCCTGATCTTCGCGATGTTCTCCGATCCCAGGCAGCGCTCGACCGCCATCGGGGTGTGGATCACCAGCTTTTCGGCCGGCGGGGCGATCGGCCCGGTGCTCGGCGGGTGCTGCTGGAGCACTACTGGTGGGGCTCGGTGTTCTTGCTGGCGGTGCCGGTGATGGTGCTGCTGCTGGTGCTGGGACCGCGCGTGCTGCCGGAGTACCTCGACCCCGGCGCTGGCCGGCTGGACCTGGCCAGCGCGGCCATGTTGCTGGTCGCGGTGCTGGCGATGGTGTTTGGTCTCAAGGAGATCGCCCAGGACGGGATCGGCTGGCTTCCCCTCTCGTCACTCCTGGCCGGGCTGGCGGTGGGTGTGGTCTTCGTGCGGCGCCAGCTTGGCCTGGCGGACCCGATGATCGACCTCGGGTTGTTTCGGAGCCGGGCGTTCAACGCCTCGTTGGCGACCAACCTGCTTGGCATCTTCATCGTGGTCGGCTACTTCATCTTCGTCGCGCAGTACCTGCAGCTCGTGCTTGGGCTGTCGCCGCTGGAGGCCGGTCTGTGGTCGCTGCCCTCGGCCGCCGGGCTGATCGTGGGGTCCAACGTGGCTCCCCGGATCCTGCGCCGCGTGCGCCCGGCCTACGTCATCGGCGCCGGCCTGGCGCTTGCGGCCGTCGGCCTGGGGTTGCTCACCCGAGTCGGCGGCTCGGCTGATCTGGCGATCCTGGCGGCCGCCTCGGCGATCGTCTCCCTTGGGCTGGCGCCGGTGTTCACGGCCACCACCGACCTGATCGTCGGGTCGGCCCCGCCGGAGCGGGCCGGCGCGGCCTCCGGGATCTCGGAGACCGGCGCGGAGCTGGGCGGGGCGCTGGGCATCGCGATCCTGGGCAGCATCGGCGTGGCCATCTACCGCGGTGAGCTGGCCACGACGCTGCCGGCGGAGGTCCCCAGTCACGCTGCCGCGGCGGCGCGTGACACCCTGGGTGGCGCGGTGGGCGTCGCCCAGCAGCTGCCCGCCGACATCGGCGCGGCGCTGATGACCGCGGCCCGTGAGGCGTTCACCATGGGGTTGCAGGTGACCGCGGCCATCAGCGCCGTGATCGCGGTCGGTATCGCCGTGCTGGCCACTGTCCTGCTCCGGGCGGTGCGGTCAAGCTCCCAGGCCGCCCCTGTCGAGCAGCCGGCCACCGCCCCAGAGCCAGCCGTCGCCTCGCAGCCCGAGGAGCCCGTCCAGGTCATCCGCACGGGCGGGGGTTGCTTTGCGTGTCCCCCGGGCGAGCGGAGCAGCCCTGCCACGTGAATTGCCTGAAAGTGAAGGAGATCGCCCTTGTCCTCCCCGACCGAGGAGCACCAGACGATGCTGCAGGCGTTGTGCCGCTGCTACGTCCACAGCGACGAGACGGACGAGGAGGTGAAGACCCTGGTGGGCACCGCCGTGCGGCTGATGGCGGGGGTGCTGCGGCCGCTGGGGTCGGTGCTGACCAGTCTGCCGCTCGGCCCCGATCACCCTGGTCAGCTGGCCGGCCCGGCGTTCTACATGGTGGACCCTTCCCAGTTCGTGCTGCCCTACTGGGAGGCCGCCTGGAAGGTCATGGTGCAGCGGCTGGGCGAGATGGCCGACGCCTGCGCGCGGCTTGGCCTCGAGGCGGGGCTTGGCCAGATCGCCAAGTTGGAGCCGAACGTCCGGGCCATCGCCGCCGGGCTCCAGGCTCACCTGGACGAGCGGCATTGACGATGCGGATTGCCTTGCTCCAGTGGCCGACCTCGGTCGGGCGAAACGGGCTCGGCCCGGACGCGGACTCAGCGGAGGGAGACGCGCTCCAGCCAGAAGTCCAGCAAGGCGGCATCGCCCACCACCTCGACCCGCTCGCTGTCGGCGGGCAGCCGGCGGTGGAAGACCCGCAGGACGTCGGCGAGCGGGCCGCGCAGCGCGACGGTGGCCTTCTCGTGGCCGCGGCGCCAGGTGAAGCCGTCCGTCCCGAGCTCGATGAACCACTCGGCCCCCAGGCCCGCCTCCGTGTCGGTCGCGTGGAGGTGGATGCTCCTGCCCGGACCGCGCAGCTCCGCAAGGCGTGGCGACGACCCGGCGACCTGCGGGTCGCTGATCAGCTCCAGCAGCTCGTCGATGGCGTCTGCGGCCAGCTCCGGGGCGACGGTGTAGCCGGCATGCACGGTGCCGGCCGCGTCGGCGCGGTGGATCACCAGGTCATTGGCCGCACGGCGGGCCCAGAAGGCGGTGCTCCGCTGGAACGCCCAGACCTTCGCTTCGGCACCAGGGCCTGCGTTGCGCAGCGTGCCGGCGAACGTCTGGGCCGCGTCGGCGAGCCAGGCGTCCAGCGTCGCCGGGTCGTCACCGTCCGAACCGGCCGCGTCGGGAACCTGCCTGCCTGGGTCCTCCACGGCCCTCCCGGTCCGCACGGCCGTCTCGACCGACCGGAGGTTGCCGCCGATGTGCCGGACGAGCCGGGCGAGCGTCCAGTCGGGGCAGGTCGGTACGGTCAGCGACAGGTCAGCCCCCTGGAGGATGTCTCTGAGCAGGCCGGTCTGGGTGATGACCTCGTCGCAGTAGCGGTCGTGCGTCAGCGGTGTCATAGGGGCGCCATGGTACCGGCAGGTCCCGACAGAGCCGCGTTGTTGCCGCCTCCGGATCATCCGCTACCGTCGGGGGCGTCATGGAGGTAAGCGAACCTGTCATTGTCACGGTCGACGACGATCCCGGGGTGTCGCGCGCGGTCGCGCGAGACCTGCGGCGGCGCTACGGGCAGGACTACCGGATCGTGCGGGCCGAGTCGGGGCCGCAGGCGCTCGCCGCCCTGCGGGAGATGAAGCTCCGCGGCGACCCGGTGGCGGTGCTGCTGGCCGACTATCGTATGCCGGTGATGAGTGGCCTGGAGTTCCTCGAGCAGGCCATGGACCTGTTCCCACACGCCCGCCAGGCGCTGCTGACCGCCTACGCCGATACCGACGCCGCGATCCAGGCGATCAACGTGGTGGACCTCGACCACTACCTGCTGAAGCCGTGGGACCCGCCCGAGGAGAAGCTCTACCCGGTCCTCGACGCGCTGCTCGAGCTGTGGCTCGCTACCGGGGACCAGGCGATCACCGAGACCCAGGTGGTCGGGCACCGCTGGTCGGCGCGCTCGTTCGAGGTACGGGACTTCCTCGCGCGGAACTCGGTGCCATACCGCTGGCTCACCGTCGAGCAACCGGAGGGGCGGCGGCTGCTCGAGGCTGCCGGGCTGGACGCCACCAGCATCCCGCTGGTGGTGACGCCCGCCGGGGACGCTCTGGTCGACCCGGGCGTCGAGGAGTTGGCCGCGCGGGTGGGTCTATCCACCACGCCCGCCACCGACTTCTACGACACGGTGATCGTCGGTGGCGGCCCCGCCGGGCTCGGCGCGGCCGTATACGCCGCGTCAGAGGGGCTGCGCATGGTCCTGGTCGAGCGGCAAGCCACCGGCGGGCAGGCGGGCCAAAGTTCGAGGATCGAGAACTACCTCGGCTTCCCCGACGGCGTCAGCGGTGCACAGCTCACCGACCGGGCACGCCGCCAGGCCCACAAGTTCGGCGCGGAGATCCTCAGCGCCCGCAACGTCACCGGCCTGGAGGTACGCGGCTCGTCCCGCGTGATCCGCTTCGGCGACGGCGGCGAGATCGCCGCCCACACGGTCGTGCTCGCCACCGGTGTGGCCTACCACAAGCTCAACGTGCCGGGTGCCGACCGGCTCACCGGCCTGGGGGTGTTCTACGGGTCGGCCGCGACCGAGGCGCCCGCCTGCGCCGGCGAGGACGTCCACGTCGTTGGCGGCGCCAACTCCGCCGGCCAGGCTGCCATGTTCCTGTCCAGGCATGCGCGGCGCGTCACGCTGCTGGTACGCGCCGACGGGCTGGAGCGGTCCATGTCCTCCTACCTCATCCGACAGATCCGCGACACGCCCAACATCCAGGTGCGACCCCATACCCAGGTGGTGGAGGCGGCGGGTGGGGAGCACCTGGAGCGCATCAGGCTCTGCGACACCCGCGCCGGCACGGTGGAAGAGGTGCCTGCAAGCTACCTGTTCGTGTTCATCGGCGCGGCGCCATGCACTGACTGGCTTGACGGCGTGATCCAGTGTGACTCCAAGGGGTTCCTGCTCACCGGCCCGGACCTGCTGGTCGGCGGGAAGCGGCCGACGGGCTGGACGCTGGACCGCGACCCCTACTATCTGGAGGGCAGCGTGCCAGGAATCTTCGCGGCCGGCGACGCGCGCGCCAACTCGGTCAAGCGGGTCGCCTCCGCGGTCGGGGAGGGGGCGATGGCGATCCAGCTGGTCCACCGCTACCTGGAGGCCCAGTGACCGAGCGGCTCAGCGTCGGCGCGCTTCGGGAGCTGTTCCTGTTCGAGAAGCTGAGCGAGGAGCAGCTCGCCTGGCTCGCCGAGCGGGGCGAGGTCAGCAGCTACCCGGCCGGCGCGACAGTGTACAGCGCGGGTGAGCCTGCGACCCGGCTGTTCGTGCTGCTGGACGGCACGCTGTCCATGTCGGTTCGGGCAGGCGGCACCGAGATCGAGATGAACCGCACCGACTACCGGGGGACCTACGCGGGCGCGTTCCTGGCCTACCTTGACCTGCCGTTGGCACGCACGTACGTCGGTACCCTCCGTGCCGTGACCGACTGCCGCTTCTGGGAGCTGGCCGCGGCCGACTTCGGCCGAGTGGTGCGGGAGTGGTTCCCGATGGCGACGCACCTGCTGCACGGCTTCGCCATGCAGGGGATGGCCACACAGGAGACAGTGAGCACGCGCGAGCGGCTGGTCGCTCTCGGCACGGTCACCGCGGGCCTCACCCATGAGCTGAACAACCCGGCGACCGCCTCCGTCCGCGCCACCGCCACCCTCCACGAGCGGCTGGCGAGGCTGTGGGGCGAGCTGGCCGCACTCACTCACGGCGAGATTGCGGCCGATCAGCTCGCCACGCTGATCGACCTGGTGCGCCAGGCCCACAGCCTCCGCGCCGAGCAGGCGCCCGTCTCGCCGTTGCAGGCATCCGACCGTGAGGACGAGCTGGAGGGCTGGCTGGAGGACCACGGCGTCGCCGGCGGTTGGGAGCTCACGCCGCCGCTGGTCGCCACTGGTGTCGATGCCGCCTGGCTCGAGCGGGTCGCCGCGAACGTCCCTGCCCCGCTGCTCCCCCATGCGGTGGGCGTCCTGGCTGTCACCTGCGAGGCCGAGAGCCTTCTCGAGGAGCTCGCCGACGCGGCCGGGCGCATCTCGAAGCTCATCGGCGCGGCCAAGCAGTACACCCAGATGGACCGGAGTCCCCTTCAGCTCCTCGACGTGCACGACGGGCTCGAGTCGACCCTGACGATGCTCGCGCACAAGCTCGGCACGGGCGTCGACGTGATCCGCGACTACGACCGGTCGCTGCCGAAGCTGCCCGCCTACGCGGGCGAGTTGAACCAGGTGTGGACCAACCTCATCCACAACGCCATCGACGCCATGGACGGCCGCGGCACCCTGACCGTGCGCACCCGCCGCGATGGCGACCACGTCGTGGTCGAGATCGGCGACACCGGACCGGGCATCCCGGACGAGGTCCGCGGCCGCATCTTCGAGCCGTTCTTCACCACCAAGCCGGTCGGCAAGGGCACCGGCCTCGGCCTGGACATCTGCTGGCGGATCGTCGTACAACGCCACCGCGGCGACCTCCGCGTCACCTCAAGCCCGGGCGACACCCGCTTCCAGGTGCTGCTGCCCACGAGCGGTCCCTCCACCCGGTAGCGTGGGCGCCCTCGTGGAGCCGGCCGGCCGCACGTCCGTGGTCGGCTGGGTCTCAGCTGGGCGGCCGCTCGCACGGGCCCTGACGTCGACGGCCGGTGCGCACCATGTCTTGCGGCGCGCTCCCCATCGCAGGTCCCTGGGTTGACCCACAGGTTAACCCATGGGAAGTACAGAGTTCTCTCAGGTTGCTGGTGGCCAAAACTGCTGGTCAGGGCGCACCCAGCCGGACACAATACGAACCCAAACCCGCTGGTCACCGGCCCGACGATCAGTCTGGCAGCCCGCCAAGCCAGGGTTACAAGGCACGGCCACGGCAAGTTGCAGGTCGTCTGACGTTGAGGCCCGCGTTCGGGTCGTGGGAGCGACCCGGACCAGAACCACGCGCTCTGTCTCGCTGCGGAAGTGCCGATCCCCACCGCGCCACATCGCCGCCCAGACCGCTGAACGACCTAGCGTGGCGACCTGAGGATGTCCCGAGTTCCGTGGAACTTCGGTGGCGGCCCCGATGATCATCAGGCCGCTTCCACCTCCTCCTGATCCTCGCACGGACCGGTGACATTCTTGGCGGCCTCGGCCTCCAGGGCGGCGCGTAGCGCTGGCAGGTGCAGGTAGCCGTTGACGCGGCGGAACTGTTTGCCGGCCTCGACCATCCCCGCGGCGCACCAGCGCAGCGCCATCTGCCCGTCCTGCCAGCGCTTGACGTTGCCGGCGTGCGCACGGCAGATCGAGATCATCGACTCGATGGTGTTGGTCGACCGCAGGGTGCGGGCCAGAGTCGGCGGCACGCCCAGGCGTAGCACCGTCAGGGTCTCGGCCAGGCCCTCACGCAGGCTGGCGGCGGCGCCAGGGTGGGTCTTGTCGAGCTCGCGGGCCAGCGTGGACAGTTGCGCCTCGGCGTCCAGCGCGGAGGCGGCGTGGTAGGCGGTGCGCATGCGGTGTTCGACCGGGCCGCCCAGCCGCTGGGGTAGCTTGTCGCGGACGTTTCTGAGCTTGTTGAATTTATGCCGACGTCGGCATAAGTGGCATTATGCCGATCTCTGGGTTATGCCGATGTGGTGGCTGATTGCCTTGGGTGGCAGGGGTTTTGGGCTGGCGAGGTCGGCATAATCACAGGGCTTCGAGCCAGGGAGGATGTCCCGAGTTCCGTGGAACTTCGGTGGCGGCCCGGGATGAGCATCAGGCCGCTTCTACCTCCTTGTGATCCTCGCACGGACCGGTGACATTCTTGGCGACCTCGGCCTCCAGGGCCGCGCGAAGGGCTGGCAGGTGCAGGTAGCCGTTGACGCGGCGGAACTGCTTGCCGGCCTCGACCATGCCCGCTGCGCACCAGCGCAGCGCCATGGTGCCGTCCTGCCAGCGCTTGACGTTGCCGGCATGGTCGCGGCAGATCGAGATCATCGACTCGATGGTGTTGGTCGAGCGCAGCGTGCGGGCCAGGGTCGGCGGCACCCCCAGCCGCAGCACGGTGACGGTCTCGCCCAGGCCCTCACGCAGGCTGGCGGCGGCGCCAGGGTGGGTCTTGTCGAGCTCGCGGGCCAGCGTGGACAGCTGCGCCTCGGCGTCCAGGGCAGAGGCGGCATGGTAGGCGGTGCGCATGCGGTGCTCGACCGGGCCGCCCAGCCGCTCGGGGAGCTTGTCGCGGACATTATCGGTTAACCGGCCCTCGAAGGCCTCCATGGGGAGGTCGCCGAAGGTCCCACACTCGACGGGATCGAGGAACGACACTGCGGCCGGCAAAGGAGGCAAGCATGCCGGCGGTGGTGGCACGCAATGGCGGCGAGGGCTGGCGGCTGGAGGGAGCGTGGGCCGACCGGGAGGTGGCCAACCGGTTCCTTGCGCACCTTGTGACGCGGGCGTTTTCGCCAGCGACGGTCCGCGCCTATGCCTACGACCTGGTGAACTTCAGCCGCTTCTGCGTCGAGCGGGGCGTGGGGATCAGCGACGCGGTGCCGACCGACTTTCGACTACCTCGACTGGCAGCAGCGCCCGAGCGGGCCGCGTGGGACAGCGGTGGTGGCGTTGGCTGCTCGAGGGCCGGCGCCGGCCACGATGAACCGGCGGATCGCCGCGGTCCGGGCGCTGTTTGCGTTCGCCGTCACCGCTGGGGTGCGCCCCCACAGCCCGGTCA
>WNGA01013098.1_pt1 | contig 11002 bp, 9 predicted proteins | sample 5400061 | NCBI WGS metagenome assembly WNGA01 (sample SAMN13153366, study PRJNA577476) | soil metagenome | isolation source: 100 cm soil or saprolite under grassland replicate 2 | place: USA:California | collected 2016-06-15
CACCACCGCCGTTTTCCAGTTGACGATGTCGATCTTGCGCAGCGCAATCTCCGGATCGGTTCTTGCCATCTGCTCCAGGCTTGGCGAGATGTGTTTGCAAGGGCCGCACCAGTCCGCATAAAAATCTACGACGGTCACGTTGCCGAGTGCGAGATGTTTGCTGATGTCCACCGGCGCGCCGTGAGAGATCACTTCGACTTGTTGACCGCGACCAGGGACAACCGCAGCAGGCGCTCGAACCTTATCCTGCTGGTCTTTTGCTGGTTCTTGTCCGGTCCAATATCTGTTCTTTTCTTCAGCGAGTTTCCGTCGTAATTCCGCCTGCTGATTTTGCAACGCCACCTGACTGGCAGTTTGCTCGGCCGAGTATGCGGCGGCCTGCTCGGCATCGTAATGAAAACGTTCCTGAACCTCCGTCGGCAACTCGGTAAAATAGACTTTCGCGATCCCCGATTTGCTGATGAGCACAATGCCGTCGGGTTCCACCCGGCTGACCTTGACGTTTTTGTATTCTTTCCCGTCAATCGCTTTGAAATCCTCAGCGAGGGCAACCGACGCGGAACACAGAATTAAAAAGGTGATAAAACCCGCAACGTGAGAAAGCCCGCGCCATTGCCGCGACGATTGCGAAGCTGCGCCAGACAATGTCGAAGCCTGCGCCACGGTAGAGAATCGCCTGCGCGAAATTGACGTAGTGCGTTGAGGGAAATATTTGCACGAGCATCTGCAACGCGGGCGGCATACTGCCGACGGGCGTGTTGCCTCCGGAGAGGAGATTCATTGGCAGCGCGACCATCATAAAAAGCAACCCAAGTTGCGGCATCGAACGGGCCACAGTGCCAAGCAGAATTCCGAGAGACGTAGCGGAAAAGAGATAAACTGCGGTGCCGAGCAGGAAAAGCGGAATCGATCCGGCGATCGGGACATGCAAGAGCGTTCTAACTACAAACCAGAGCGATAGCGCGGTCGCGATGACGATGACCAAACTGTTCGCCCACACCTTTGACGTCATTATTTCAGTCGGATGCAAAGGCATCGTCAACAGATGGTCGATCGTGCCCCGTTCGCGCTCGCGCACCAGCGCACCCCCGGCGAGGATCACGGCCAGCATGGTTACGTTGTTGATAATTTGCATTACACTGCTGAACCACGAGCTGACCAGGTTCTGATTGAACTTAACGCGGACTGCCAGCCGTGCGGCGGAGAGAGGTTGTGCAGCACCCTTTCGAACGAACTCCGTAATCTCGTTCGAAACAATGTTCTGGATGTAGCCGGCGCCGATGCCGGCCTGTTGCATGGCGGTCGCGTCGATGTTGACCTGAAGCGACGGCCGCCGTCCACGCATCACATCGCGCTCAAAGTTTTGCGGAATGTCCAACACGAAACTGGACCTGCCGCTATCCATTTGCGGATCGATCTCGTAAACGTAAATCTGGCGGGGCGGCTGGAATGCAGGTGGGAAGAATGCGCTGCCAATGCGCTCGGCAAGTTGCGACCGATCTTCATCGACAATGGCAATAGAGGCATTGGTGAGCTCGGAGCCCGTGCCTTTGGCTGGCCCATAGACGCCGAAGGAAAATGCGTAGATGACCAGCAGAAGCATGACTGTGTCGTGACGCAGACCGCGCAGTTCTTTGATGCCGAGATGGAAGACGTTTTGAAATCGTTTCACCTCAGGTCTCCTGTTTCTTGAGAAAAATAAGACTGAGCAGAATGAGCGCGGGAATGAACGCGGCGAGCGCAAGATAATTGGGGACCAAGTCGACAAAACCGAGCGCCTTGGTAAATGTGCCGACGCTGATCTTAAGGAAATAGGTTGTCGGGAACAATTTCCCCATTAGCGCGGCGCCGCCGGTGAGCGACGCGACCGGCGTCATCATGCCGGAGAATTGCGTTGCCGGCATGGTCGTGGCGATGGCGACGCCGAAGATCGCCGCGATCTGCGTTTTCGCGAAGGACGACATGAACAAGCCCAGAGCCGTCGTGGCGAACACGTAAAGCACGGCACCAAATGCCAGTGGTAGAAAGCCGCCTTTGAGCGGGACCCGGAAAAGAAACACTGCCAACGCTGTAAGAACAAGAAAGTTAATCATGCCAATCGCAGCGTAAGGGAGTTGTTTTCCGAGCAGAAATTCTGTCCGCGTAGCCGGTGAAGCGTAGAGATTGATGATCGACCCCATCTCCTTTTCCCCGACGACAGCGACCGCCATCAACACGGCGGGAATGAAAACGAGCAACAGCGCAATAGTCGATGGCACCATCGCGTAGATACTTTTGAAAGCTTGATTGTATCGATAACGCACTTCGATGTCGGCAAGCTGCGCGCTCGCAGCCGGTGAGCCGGTTCGGCGAGAAAACTCCTTGAGCCACGATTCGTGCAGACCTTTCACGTAACCGCGCGCGGTTTCGGCCCGGAAAGGCATCGCGCCATCCAACCACGCCCCAATACGTGGGCTGCGTCCGCGTTTCACATCGCGCGCAAAGTTCGGCGGAATTTCGAGCGCGAGTTGTATTTCACCGCTCCGCATTCGTTGCTCGAGCTCGTCGTAATCGGCGATCGGCGCGTGCTCGTTGAAGTAGTGCGAGCCCGAGATGTTCTCTCGATAATCGCGGCTCAGGGTCGTGTCATCGCGATCGAGAACGGCGTAAGCAATGTGCTCTACGTCCAGGGTGATGCCGTAACCGAAGATCAGCATCAATAATACTGTCCCCAAAAGCGCAAACGCCAGGCGGATTCGGTCGCGGCGAATTTCGAGCGTTTCACGCCGCGCATAAGCCAGCAGCCGGCGCGGACTGAAACTGCTTCCGCGTGAAACAGTCAGCGCTGCCTGCGTTGGTGCGGGCGCAGGCGGTTCAGCCAACGTCGCTTCAGGCGCCGCTTCTTCGAGACAGGCGATGAAGGCTTCTTCGAGCGAATTTTTGCCGCGCGACTTGATCAGCGCGTCCGGCGTGTCGCAGGCCAATACTTTGCCCGCGTGCATGAGCGAGATGCGATCGCAGCGTTCCGCTTCGTTCATGAAATGCGTCGAGATAAAAATGGTGACGCCTTTCTCGCGCGACAGGTAGATCAGAAGCTCCCAGAATTGATCCCGCGCCACTGGATCGACCCCGGACGTGGGCTCGTCGAGGAGCAGCATCTCGGGTTCGTGAATCACTGCGACAGCCAGCGACAAGCGTTGCCGAATGCCGAGTGGCACGGCCTCCGCCAGATCGTCGAGATAATCGCCGAGCCCGAATCGCTCGACCAATTCCGCGATGTGTTTTTCTCTCTTTTCCGGTGGCACATGATAGAGCTGCGCGTGGAGTTCGAGGTTTTGCATGAGGGTCAGCTCGGAATAGAGGGAAAAGTTTTGCGACATGAAACCGACACGATTGCGTGTCTCGAGGTCGTTCGCGTTGAGCTGCCGGCCAAACAGTTTCGCTGTGCCTTCGGTCGCCGGCGTGAGGCCAGTGAGCATGCGCATCGTCGTCGTCTTACCGGAGCCGTTCGATCCGAGGAAACCAAAGATCTCACCGCGCTGGATCCGAAAGCTCACGTGATCGACCGCGGTGAACTTGCCGAACCGTTTCGTTAGATCGACAGCTTCGATTGCAACCGTGCCGTCGGCCGTGACGCGCGGCGGCACAACGACGGCGCGATGTCCCACGCGGTTCGCTTCAGGCAGCAACGCAATGAACGCTTCCTCCAATCCATCCGTGCCGGTCCTTGTTTTGAGTTCAGCCGCGCTGCCGGTGGCGAGCACATTTCCCGACTCCATTGCCACCAGCCAGTCGAAGCCCTCGGCCTCATCCATGTAGGCCGTGGCCACGGCAATGCTCATCCCGCCGCGTCGTGCCCGAATACAACCGATCAGTTCCCAAAACTGCCGCCGCGAGAGCGGATCCACGCCGGTTGTCGGTTCATCGAGAATGAGCAGATCGGGATCATGCATGAGCGAGCAGCACAACCCGAGCTTCTGCTTCATGCCGCCGGAAAGTTTTCCCGCCGGACGACCTGCAAACGGCGCGAGACCCGTGCTCGCCAGCAATTCCTCGATCCGCCAGGCGCGTTCCTTTTGCGATTGCCCAAACAGCCGGCCGAAAAAATCGACGTTCTCGAAAACGGAAAGCGTTGGGTAAAGATTCTTTCCCAGACCCTGCGGCATGTAGGCGATGCGCGGACAAACCGCCGTCCGATGGCTTGATCGCGCCATATCGCCGCCGAGCACTTCCACTGTCCCCTGTTGAATCTTTCGGACCCCAGCGATGAGCGCGAGCAGCGTGGACTTCCCCACTCCGTCCGGGCCTATCAAACCGATTACGCGGCTCGATGGCAATTCCAGGTTTACACCAGTTAACGCCACCGTTTCACCGTAGCGCTGAGTCACACCGGTGACCCGCGCGACGGGTCCGGCTGATTGTTGTCCGAGACTCAACGTATGTCTTCCGGCCTCGGCCGTGGCAAACCTTTGTCCCTCGGCGTTTTCAGCCAGTCCGGCCATTGCGCCGACGTACTGAGCTTGACGTAGCCGACCCCGGGCAAGCCCGTTTTCACGCGATCGGCAAACGGTTTGAGCAGTTCGGGATCAATCCGGACCCTGACCCGGAACATCAGCTTCTCGCGCTCGCTCCGTGTCTCGACTTCTTTCGGCGTGAACTGTGCGATCGGGGAGACAAACGAAACCTTCGCCGGAATGGGAAGATCGCGCCTGACATCCAGAATGATCCGCGCATCGGCGCCCACTGCGACCTTGCCCGCTTCGCTCGTCGGCAGGAAAAACGTCATGTAGACGTCCAAAACATCGAGCAATGTGACGACGTTGCCGCCAGCTGGAATGACTTCGCCCGGTTCGACGAGCCGATATTCGACGCGCCCGTTGCGCGGGCTCTTGAGAATTGTATCGGCGATGTCTGCCTTCACCTTGTCGATCTTGGCAGCGGCCGATGCGATGGCCGCGTCCGCGCTCGTGACCTGCGCTTTCGCCGCGTCCAGGACTGCTCTCGCCGTTTGTTCCGACGCCTGATCTTTGTCGAGCTGATTCTGTTCCAGGCTCTTCTTCTGAAACAATTGTTGGCTCCGACTGAGGATTTTCCTCGCGAGATCGAGTTCGTTCTCCCTCTGACCAACAACGGCAACCGATACATTGCGATCCGTCTCCGCTTTTAGTTTGTTCGCCTCGGCCTCGAGCAACTGCGCTTGAAGCACTTCCGAATCCATGCGCGCAAGCAATTGACCTTTCTCCACCATGTCACCTTCCTGCACCATCACTGCCTCGACCCGGCCCTGCTGCTTCGCGGCCACGTCCACTTCAGTCGCTTCGATGCGGCCATTGCCGAAAGCGATGCCACGCGGAACTGCGGCCGCCTGCTTTTGTTTCCAAACGTACCAGCCGACACCGGCAGCGACTAACAGCACGGCAATCACGAGAAATTTTGTTAAGCCCCTCTTTTTCATATTGTGCATTTACGGCTCCCATCGCCCTTGTCCGCAAAAGGCCAGCTTGTTTCGGTTAATCAACGCGAATCGTAAGGCGTCGCCCATCGCCTTGGCGAGTATTTAGTCTTGTGGCGGCACTTAACCGCGCCGCCCTGTTTCGATCTGCCCATTTTTCCGGACGCAGAAAATTAAGACTTAAAATTTTTCTCGGTTTATGGCAGAACACCAAATCAATGGATGCGAAGACTTTTTTCCGTGAACTCAGGCGGCGCAATGTTCACAAGGTTGCGACGGTTTACGCATTGATCGCATGGCTGCTGATTGAAGCCACATCGCTTTTGCTTTCCGGCCATGAGGAGCGGGCCTCCGCGATGACGATGCTGATCGTAATCGTGGCGCTCGGTTTTGTTGTGGCGCTGTACATTTCCTGGGCGTTCGAAGCAACACCGGAAGGAATGAAACGGACTGAGAACGTCCCGCCCGACGCCGTCCTTCCCACTTGGAGTCGGCGGAAGTTTGCCGCCTTCATTATTCTAGTCGCCGCGCTCGCTTCGAGTCTGCTCGCGTTCGACATTGTCCGAAGCCGAACCAAACCAGCTTCGTCGCCCCCAACCGTCGCGCCGTAACTCGCCAGGGCTCCCCGCCGTATCTTTGCGCGAATTGGCTGCGCTCCGCGCGTGCGGTCAAATACCTAACGCGGATAAAAACCCGGTATATTCAGTCACAAAAGCGACGAGGTCCGGATGTGATGCTTCAAAATTTCGCACGGATCGTTTCAGCTCCTGCAAATGTCCCTTGGCCGGTTCCGATTTTTTCTGGGCGCGAATCGTTTCCTGGGCCGAAGCCTCCACCAGGCGCGCGATGCTCCGGGCATCGTCGTGATGAGTCTCCGAAACCTTGGCAATGGCTGGCTTGAGCTTCGACAGCAAGCCCAGCAACTCGGCTTTCTTATCGGCCGGGATATTCTCGGCAGACTCAATGGCGGATTTGGTCTTCTCGAAGTGCTCGTCAGTCATCTTTGCACCGCTTGCGTCCCTCCCGCGATTTCGCCTTTCGATCGCAGGATCAGACTATCCCGAATTACGGCGAGAGTTTTGTCGGGTTATTGAGCGCGATCAAGACAAAAACGAAACTCCGGAGAAACCGATAGAGCCGTCTCTGAAATTGAGCGCCTGCTGACAACTCGTTTTGCTGTCGACTACGCCGACGACAGCATCACCCTTTCCGATTTGCGGACACGCTGGGAATGGGAGCCACTGCGAAGCGATCCGCGGTTTCAAAAAATCCTGGCCGGCCCAGAGCCGAAGTCGGTTGAGAGTTTCATCCGTGTGTGTCACAATTGTGGCGTATGGGTAAGACAATAACCATTCGTGTTCCAAAAAATCTTGCCACATGGCTTCAGGAAAAATCCGCGCGCACGGGAATATCGCAGGGTCAGATCGTGCGTGAACAACTGGAGCGAGTTCGCCGTGGCGATAAGAAAACACAAAATTTTATGCGCTTGGCCGGAATTATCCGGGGCGGGCCACGCGATGTTTCCACCCGCAAGGGTTATTCCAAGGGGTGAAAGGCATCGCAGATACTGGATTTCTTGTCGCCTTCACTCGGAGCCGCGACATTTATCATGCTTGGGCTTTGGATGTCGCGGAGGGCATTACCGAGCCGCTTCTCACTTGTGAATCGGTCTTGTCTGAGACGGCGTTTCATCTTGGCGACGCCGGTATTGTCTTCGAAATGATCGAAGACCAGTTGGTCAGTCTCGCTTTTGATTGCAGCGATCATCTGCCGCAGCTCGCAGCGCTAGCTAAACGTTACAAAGATCGACGACCCGATTTGGCTGATCTCTGTCTCATCCGGATGAGCGAGCTGCATCCAAAACATAGCGTCATCACCGTGGACGAAGATTTTCGCGTCTATCGGCGAAACAAACGCGAAGTGATTCCGCTCATTTCCCCACCCGGCCGTTAGGCCGCGCACCGGCGTTTTCCGGCCAAAAAACCGGCCGGCTTACTTTTCGTCCCAGGAGAGGCCCTCGGTGAAGATCTTCACCTCGCTCCCTCCGTTCTCCGGCTTCACGAAGATCGTGAGCGCAGCGTCTCCCCGTTTCCGCTTCAGTATTGAAGAGGCCGGCGTGACCAGATCGCTGCCGTCCTTGGTCCAGCCTTGGGCCTTGAGATTCGCGGCCAATTCGGTGCATACGGCTTTAACGCTCGACGTGCTCTTGAAGACAACGTGCTCAACAAGCTCCTGGTACTCGACGTCGGACGCATCTTTCGTGAGGGCCAGGTCCTTGACGTTGAGTTGATTCTTCGCCGACTCGGGCGCGGCTTTTTCGTTGAGCTCAGTCGTCGGCTTGGTGGTTGCCGGCTTGTCCGCTGCGTCCTCTTCGAGCTTTTTCGAATCGGCGACCTGAAACTCTTTTGGGATCTCTCCAAGCGGCGCAAGAAACTTGAGGTTGACCTCCCAAGTTTCGCCGAACACTTCGGCCTGGCCATCGGTAGTCAGTTCTCCCTGCACCTGGCCGTCCGCAAACTGGAAGTTGTTCGTCTTGATCTGGCCGATCGAGCTGAAGCCCTGCTTCGCATGCGCGGTGTGGACCACCTGGCACCCAAAGATGTCGCCGTCTTCATGGAGCGAGATGGTCAGTGCGCTGCCGAACTTGCCGAACCCAGCATTAAAGTCGGGCTTCTGGTCTTTGGAATGATCCTTTTCGGTAAACACCAGCACCATCGACGGCTGATTGTTAAATGGCTCGCGCCAATGTGCCGACACGTGAGCCAGCTTTGCCTCCTTGCCGTTCCCCTTGAAAACGCCTGTCACCGACGGCTTCACGTTGGCGGCCGGGCCCGGCTTTTTGATGACGGTGGCCGGGAGCGATTCCCCGGCCCGGAGCAGCGCGACATCAAAACGGACGTCAAAGCCGGCAGAAAAGAACTTCTCGGTCTCATTCGGCTGGCTGGCTTTGCCACTCACCCGCCCGTCTTGCAGCTTTAGTTCCCCGGTCGCATTACCCAGACGACTGCCGAGTGATGTGTTACCGGCGCTCGCGCTCCAGAGCTTGAGTGCCCCGGCCTTCGTGAACTCCAGCTTGATGTAGGGCCGTTTAAAATCGGGGGACTCACCATCCTTTTCCCGTTCCCTCGCCGCCTTGAGCTTCTCGCTCGAAATCGCCTGACCGCTCAAAACAACCGCGATCAGTTCCTCATCGTTGATCGTGGTCTCATAGGCGAGCGCATGCGTCAGAGGATAGTTCTTACCATCAACCATCAAGGTCCCCTCGGCGGCCTTTGCCGGCTTCGCTCCCTCTTGCGCAAAGAGCGTCGCCGCACCGCCGATGACGGCGATGCCCGCCAGTAGACCCATGAATTTCTTAGTCATAATGAATGTTTCTTGGGGAGGGTGGATCGATCAAAGCTGCCGCTGGTAGTAGACAGTTCAGCAGCAAAACAATGAAGTGCCAAGCACGAAGTCGCTTAACCATGGCATTTGACAACACGCGTGTTCAGCAGCTTAAGTCCGCCCAATGAAGCTGAACAAATTTCGACGTTTTCCCGGCGAGCGAGGAGCAGATCCCCACACTAACAAACGGACGCAACGCGACAGACGGGCTAACAGGTATTCGTTTGCCATCATCATCTGGTCCTGCATTGCGATATTGGGTGGCTCAAGCGTGACGGCCGCTGGTCCTCACACCACCGGCTGGATCCAGCTTTGCCCTCCCATTTCTCCTCCGCCACGCTCGTACCTAGCCATGACTTACGACCCCGCCAGCGGAAAAGTAATTATGTTCGGCGGGTCCGACGGCGCGACATATCTCAACGACACCTGGACATTCGACGGAATTACCTGGGCGCAAGTGACCGCCCTCTCCTCGCCTTCTGCGCGCACTAATGCCCAGATCGCCTATGACGCTGTTACACAGAAAGTAGTGCTCTTCGGCGGATTCAACGGCAGAAATTATTTGGGAGATACTTGGCTTTGGGATGGTACCGCTTCCCGATGGACACAGGTCAGACCTACGCATTCTCCAACGGCTGTCACAGGTCCTATGCTCTTCACCGACCCGAACGGCAGCGTCGACACATTTGGCGGATTCGATGGGCATTTCTACCAGGGCACGATGTGGCAATGGAACGGCTCCGACTGGAATCAGTTGTTTCCAGCGACGCTTCCGTATGCTCGCTCTTCAGCCGCCGTTGGCGTGAATAATTCCACTGGTGAGGTGGTCATGTTCGGCGGCCTTGCCGACGTCAATCCGTTCAACACTTGGACTTATGATGGCACGACGTGGACTCTACAGTCCCCGCTTACTCAACCTACATTGGTGTACGGAGGCTCCGCCGCTTTCGATCCGCACCTGAACACAGTAGTTCTCTTCGGCGGTGGAAGCGGTGGTGTAGACCAGAACACCACATGGGGATGGCGCCGTTCCAATTGGAAACAACTCCTTACAACGCAGTCGCCTCCGGCGCGTGAAGGCGCCGGCATTGCCTATGACCCTGCCTCAGGCCATGTGATTATCTTCGGCGGAGAAAACAGTAGCGTGCCTACAAACGATACTTGGGAACTCATTCCGTAATGCCCGTAGCTGCCAGGATCTGCTAATCGAACCGCGGAAACGCAGCTTTGACCGCTCGAGTTTTCCGCGATGCGGTTTGAACGAAGGATGAACAGGATTCGCGTGGCGCGCTTGAACTGATCCTCAACTCGTCCGCGCTAGATCTTCGATCCTCTTCCACTCCTATCGGGATGGCCGATGATCTCCCGTCCGATCTCGCGGAGAATCTCGACCATTATCTGCACGGCCATCCGAAGAAATGAAGGCCGTCTTCGCCGACGCCTTCTATTTTGTCGCTTGTCTCAATCGCGCCGATCAGTATCACAAAAAAGCGGCTTCCTTCGCGTCACAGAACCAGCGGCCGATTGTCACGACGACCTGGGTTCTGACGGAAGTCGCAAACGCATTTGCCGCTTCGACCGCCCGGGATAGGATCGCGGGATTTGTCGCGGCGTTGGAGGGCGACGTGAACACAAAGATAGTTCCAGCAGCGCAGGCTTTATTTCACCGCGGATTGGAGCGTTACGCTGCGCGCTCCGATAAGAGTTGGACGCTTACCGATTGTATCTCCTTCATTGTAATGGAAGACGAAGGAATAACCGATGCGCTTACCGGCGATCAACATTTCGTGCAAGCCGGTTTCGAGGTGCTGCTGAAGTAGGGAAGTAGAAGTTGCGTGACGACCGGCCCTGCCTTGGTTAAACGACGGCACGGTACGCGCGACTCGGCGTGACAGGTCGGTGTGGCAAGCAAGCGACGATCCGCCTTCACTTCGTTTCCGTCTTCGTTCGACTACGAGGTGACGAGTCGGCGTGACAGGAGGTTGCGAGGTTAAGTGATTTGCGGCTGACACAGCCGCCGCTACAACGCCGATTCGTGTTCATTCGTGCCTGCCGAGCCGTAATCATATGAAGGCTGGTCGATTCGTGGTTAAGGGGTTGCGCTGGGCATCGAACGAGGGAACACTGCGCGCTTTCCGCAATGCTGACCGTTTCACAACTTTCAAAATCTTTCGCCGGCCGGGCGCT
>WNGA01012415.1_pt1 | contig 11001 bp, 6 predicted proteins | sample 5400061 | NCBI WGS metagenome assembly WNGA01 (sample SAMN13153366, study PRJNA577476) | soil metagenome | isolation source: 100 cm soil or saprolite under grassland replicate 2 | place: USA:California | collected 2016-06-15
ACCATGACCATGCTGATCTTCACGGCGCTGTCGGTCACGCGCGAGATCGAGCGCGGCACCATGGAGAGCCTGCTCGCCATGCCGATCACGCCGCTCGAGATCATGCTCGGCAAGATCGCGCCTTACGTGCTGATCGGCTTTCTTCAGGCTCTGCTGATCGTCGTCGCCGGCATCCTGTTGTTCAGCGTCCCGGTCATCGGAAGCCCGATGCTGCTCGCCGTCCTCACCACGCTGTTCATCGCCACCAACCTGTCGATCGGCTACACGTTCTCGACCTTGGCGCAGAACCAGCTGCAATCGATCCAGATGGCGATGATGTTCTTCCTGCCCAACCTCCTGCTCTCCGGGTTCGCGTTTCCGTTCCTGGGCATGCCGGTGTGGGCGCAGTGGGTCGGCGAATTCCTGCCGCTCACCCATTACATCCGGATCGTGCGCGCGATCATGCTCAAGGGCGCGACGCTCCCCGACCTCCACACCGACACGCTCTGGCTTGCCGGGCTGATGCTTATCGCCATGACGGTCGCGGTCACGCGGTTCCGAAGGACGCTGGATTGAATTAGCGCAGGTCAGCCATGCGGGACGGCTGCGCCCGCTTCCGCTATAGTGGCCTTATCCTACGAGGAGGCTTTCGAGTCCTTTGCCCATGCCCACCGCTTCCGCCGCCCGCCGCCGCGCCATCGGCTTTCTCAACTGGGCGCATGCGCTCGACCATTTCGTCATCCTGATCTTCCCGACCGTGGTGATCGGTCTGGAGGCGGTCTATGGGCGACCCTACTCGGAGCTGATCGCGCTCGGCACCGCCTCGTTCGTCGCCTTCGGCGTGTTTTCCATTCCCGCCGGGTGGCTCGCCGACCGGTGGAGCCGCCGCAACATGATGGCGACCTTCTATGTCGGCTGCGGCCTATCGCTTGCCGCCGCCGGGCTCGCGCCGAACCTGATCGTGCTCGCCGCCGCGCTGTTCGCGCTCGGCGTGTTCGCGGCGATCTATCATCCGGTCGGCATGGCCATGCTGATCGAGGCGGCTGAGACACGCGGCCGCACGCTCGCGTTCAACGGCGTCTGCGGCAATATCGGCGCCGCGCTCGCGGCCGGCATCACCGCCGCGCTTGCGTCGTGGTTCGACTGGCGCGCGGCCTTCATGGCGCCGGCGCTTCTGTGCGTCGTCACCGGGATCGCATACCTCGCCCTGGTGCCGGATGACCGCCACAAGACGGGAAAACGCGATACCGTGGCCGACGTCGCGCTGCCGGCGAGAGCAATGGCGGCGTTTTTCGCCATCTATATCGTGATTTCCGTCACCAGCGGCCTCACCTTCAACACCATCTCGATCGCATTGCCGAAGATCGTCGACGAGCGCCTGGGCCAGAGCGTTTCGCTGCTCGCGGTCGGCAGCCTCACGACCGCGGTGTTCCTGTGCGGGGCGCTGGCGCAGATCGCCATCGGCCGCCTGGTGGAACGGATCACGCCCGTCTATCTGTTCGCCGTGGTCGTGGCCTTGCAGCTCGCCGGCATCACCTGGTCGGCGCACGCCAGCGGGCCTGCACTGGTGGTGGCGCTTGCGGTCAGCATGGCGGCGATCTATGCGCAGGTCACCGTGGGCGATCTCGTCATGGCGCGCTACACCGCCGACGCCTGGCGGGCGCGCGTGTTCGCGGTTCGCTACTTTCTCACCTTCGTCGCCTCCGGCGCGGCGGTGTCGGCCATCGCCGTGCTGCACCGCATGGGCGGTTTCGATCTCGTGCTCCTCTCGATCCTGGCGCTCACCGTGGTCACCTTCATCGGCGTCACCGGCATCACCTTCCTCGTCTCCGGCGTCGAAGGCCGGCGCGGCGAGGCCGTCCAGCCGGCGGAATAATTCATACGATACCAACGGCACTTGATGGTGACCGTCATCCTGAGGAGCGGCCGTGGTTCGAGGTCCGCCGTCATCCTGAGGAGCCGAGCGAAGCGAGGCGTCTCGAAGGAGGACGGCGGCCACCTCACCATGAAGGCCGCGTCTCGAAGGATGGCTGCCCGGCCTCGGCCGTCGCCCACCGATCTCGGCTTTACCCGAGATCGGCACCATAGCGCGCAAGTCGGCAACAGCCGACTTGCGATGGCTCGCTTCGCTCGCGCCTCAGGGTGACGGGAAAGAGTCAGTGATCAATGCCGTTGGTATTATACGAAGTCCAGACGATTGCTTCGTCGTCATCACCGGGCTTCGGGACCCATACGCCGTGTCCGTGAGGTCAGTGGTATGGGTCCCCGCCTGCGCGGGGACGACCCGAGGTGATCCCTGGGAAGACGTAACAGACGGCTCAGTCTTGAGGCGCGCGGGCCGCTGCGATCCCGATTTTTCTCGATTCCGATACTGCGGGAGGCCTTGACATTCGTCAATCAGTTGGTTGAATATCAACCATATCATTGAATGTTTTGGGCCATGACCCCTGCGCCCCTTCGCCTCGCCGCCGACGCCGCAACCGAGGTGGACGCCACCGAGACCACGCTCGACGCGGTGTTCGCCGCGCTCGCCGATCCGGTGCGCCGCGCGATCCTGACGCATCTGGACGGCCGCGAGCTCCTGGTCTCGGAAATCGCGCAGCGGTTCGAAATCTCGTTGCAGGCGGTGTCGAAGCACATCCAGGTGCTGGTGCGGGCCGGCCTCGTCCGGCAGGAGCGGACCGGCCGCGTCAGCCGCTGCAGCCTCGTCGCCGGCCCGATCTTCACGGCCGCGGTCTGGCTCAACCGCTACAGCAAATACTGGCAGCAGCAATTCGACCTGCTCGCCGCGACCTTGGCGGACATCGACGATCGAGGCCGCTCGAAAGGACGGCCCGGCGGCAGGCGCAAGCGGCCGCCGCGCCGCGTATGAAGCATAAATGAGGTGGAGGCGTGAGATGGAACATCACAAGGTGGTTTCGCGCGAGCAATGGACCGAAGCGCGGAAGGCGCTGCTCACGCGGGAAAAGGAGTTCACGCGGTTGCGCGACCAGCTCAGCCGCGAGCGGCGCGATCTGCCGTGGGTGCGCGTGGAGAAGCCCTACGTTTTCGCGGGGCCCGACGGCAACGAGACTCTGCCGGAGCTGTTCGCCGGTCGCAGCCAGCTCATCGTGTATCACTTCATGTTCGATCCGACCTGGGACGCCGGCTGCAAAAGCTGCTCGTTCTGGGCCGACAATTTCAACGGCATCGTCGTGCACCTCGAGCACCGCGACGTGAGCATGGTCGCGGTCTCGCGGGCGCCGTACGAGAAGCTCGCCGCCTACCAGAAGCGCATGGGCTGGGATTTCAGGTGGCTGTCGTCGTTCGGTTGCGACTTCAACCGCGACTACGACGTGTCGCACACGCCCGAAGAGTTGGCGCAGAAGGAGGCTTATTACAATTACACGCGGCAGAAGCCCTACGCTTCGGAAGCTCCCGGGATCAGCGTGTTCTATAAGGATGCGAATGGGACCGTGTTCCACACCTACTCGTGCTACGCACGCGGCCTCGATATGCTCAACGGCGCCTATCACTACCTCGACCTGGTCCCCAAGGGACGCGATGAGGACAGCCTGCCGTTCCATACGGACTGGCTGCGCCGTCACGACGAATATCGCGACTGACAAGCGACTGGAGGACCGTAGCCATGACGTATCGTGAATCGGCGGAAAAACTCGAAGGCTACCGGCAGCAAATTCGTGACCTGCGCGAAAAGATGCGCACCGTGCAGGAATCGATCGATCCGGAAGAGGTTCAGGACTATGTGCTTCAGCGCGCCGGCGGCGGCACCGTACGGCTGTCCGAGCTGTTCGCCGACAAGGACACGCTGTTCGTGGTCCACAACATGGGGGCGTCCTGTCCCTATTGCACCCTGTGGGCGGACGGGTTCAGCGGCGTGTTCGATCACCTGCGCAACCGCGCGGCGTTCGTGGTCGCCTCGCCCGACGCGCCGGCGCAGCAGCAGAAATTCGCCGCCGGGCGCGGATGGCGGTTCCCGATGGTGTCGACCGAGGGCACGACGTTCTCGCAGGACATGGGCTATTGGCGCGACGATCACGCCATGCCGGGCGTCTCGGTGTTCAAGCGAAAGGGCGGCAAGCTCGTTCGCGTCGCCGATACGTCGTTCGGGCCGGGCGACGACTTCTGCGCGGTCTGGCACTTGTTCGATCTCATCCCGGAGGGCGCGGCGGGATGGCAGCCGAAGTACAAATATGCAAGTTGAGGCGGCCGGTTGATGTGAACCGTCATCCTGAGGAGCCGAGCAAAGCGAGGCGTCTCGAAGGATGATCGGCCCGGACCCCACGTCTTGGAATCTCTTGTTTCAGGGCCGGGGCCGTCGCCCTTCGAGGCTCGCTCTCATCCTGAGCCGTCACCCTCATCCTTCGAGACGCCTCGCTTCGCTCGGCTCCTCAGGATGAGGGTGACGGTCGAAGGACGCGAGCGCCTCAGGGTGACGGAAATGAGTAAGTGCAAAAGGGCGCCACCCGGCGCTCACCCCCCGAGCCGCTCGATCAGCGCCACGGCGGCGGCCGGCGCGCGCACCTTTCCTTCGTGGATGAAGTAGGCGAACACGTCGCGCGGCTCGGCCCGTGGTCGGGCAGCGGGATCGACGCGGGGAAGGTCGGCGGGCTCGCCGCCCTCTGCCCAGGCGCGCACGCGCTTGGCCCAGGCGTCGAGCGCGGCGGGCGGATAGCCGGTGGCGATTGCGTCCTTGCCTTTCTGCAGGCGCGCGTAGACGAGATCGCCGGTGACATCGGCGATCGCCGGATAGACGTCGTGCTCGGCGAATACCACCGGCGTGGAAAATCGGCGCAGCAAGGAAATGAACGCCGGCGTGCGGAAGCTGTCGTGGCGGACCTCCACCACGTGACGGATGTGGCGGCCGTCCAGCGTCCGCGGCAGCAGTTCCAGGAAGCGCCCGAAATCGGCCTCGTCGAATTTCTTGGTAGGCGCGAACTGCCAGAGAAGCGGACCGAGCCGGTCGCCCAGCTCGAGCACGCCGGACTCGAAGAACCGGTTGATGGAATCGCCGGCCTCGGCCAGGTCGCGGCGCTGCACGACGAAACGGGGACCCTTGACGGAGAACACGAAGGCGTCCGGTACCTCCTTCGCCCATTTACGGAAGGTCGCAGGCGACTGCGAGCGGTAGAAGGTGCCGTTGATCTCGATCGAGGTGAGATGCCGGCTCGCGTATTCGAGCTCTTTGGCGTGCGGCAACCCTTGCGGATAGAACACCCCGCGCCACTGCGGAAAGGTCCAGCCGCCGATCCCGACGTAGATTTGTCCGGTCTTATTTGTCATAAAAGTGTTGCGGAACTTCTGTACCGTTCCCACGTTAACAGGAAAGGCGATGTCGCGGCCACTTGGCCCCGTCGCCGAACGACGACCGCGAGCGCAATTGGTGACGCCGGATGTACGCGCACCGTTCCGTTCGTGGTCGTTAGCATTTTGGGGCGCCGAATCCCATCGCCCCGGTTCCCCGAATCAGCATGTCGGAATAAGACCTAAGGCGGTCTGATTGTCGAAACGTGGGGGGTCTCCATGGTGGCCGCAGCCGCTCTACGGGAAGAAAACGCCGTTGCCGCAATGAGCCGGGACGAGGTCATGGCCCGCTACCGCACCTTGAGGGAAATCAGCAAACAGCATCATGCCAAGGTGCTGGATTTCCTGTCCCCGGATGCGATCCTCCACCAGGGGCGCCGATTGGGGCTGCTGGTCGGCAAGACCTTCGTCGTCGACAACATGGAAGACTTGAATTTGGCCTTCGATCTCGCGATTTATACCGCGCCCTTGGGCCGGTCGCGGGCGATCGACCGCTATGCCAACGCCGCACGGCTTGCGCCGGGATCGAACGAGGCGCTCGTGCTCGATGCCATGTGCGGGGCGCGCTTCGCGCTCGTTCGCATCGAGCGCCGCCATGCCGCCGCCGGCCTGATCGTCAAGGACCTGATCCGCCGGATCAACTATTGGCTGGTCGATGAAGGCCTGGAGAGCTCGGTGCCCGACGGTCGATTTTTGCCACCCGGCTGTGCGCGCCCGAGGGCTTCTCCATGACGGCCGGCGTCAATGTGCCGTTCGACCTCCCATTGCTGAGGGACGTGCTCGCCGAGGTGCCGCAATTGCTGCGCAAGCCGTCCGCGGAGGTGTCCGACGACCGCCGCTTCGCCGAGGCGATCTATCGCCTTGCCCTGGCGAGCGGCGTGATGGAGCGGGTCGCCTACCAGGATCCGGTCGAAAAGGCCGGCTGACGCGATGGTCGGCGAAATTACGCGGCCGCCCGTGAACGTCCAGACTGCGCAACTGGCACCGGCGACAGGAGTCGAACCTGTTGACTTTGGTTTTGGAGACCAAGCCGCGCCCGCGCGCTCGCCGATGTAATGCTTCGATCTTCGACTCGTCATGCCCGGCCTCGTGCTGGGCATCCACGTCTTAGAGCTACCGGTCCATTCAAAAAGACGTGGATGGCCGGGACAACCCTCGCGGCTTATGGCCGCTCGCCCGGCCATGACGGTGCGAATAGCTTGAGGTCAAAGCCCTCTGGTTTGATTGGAACCTGCACGTGGGATCGAACCACGGTCTTCGCGTCCACAACGCGACGCTCTGCCATTGAGCTATGCAGGCATGGTCCCGGCGGGATGCATCGAACATCCGACCTTCCGCGTATGAGACGGACGCTCTCGCCAACTGAGCTACGCCGGGAAATTGGCAGGCGAGGATGGGTTCGAACCACCGACCTTCACATTCAAAGTGTGCCGCGCTTCCGCTGCGCCACTCGCCCGTGATTGGTGCCCCGTGACGGTTCCGACCCGTCTTTGCTCGCTTGAAAGGCGAGTCGCCTAGCCACTAGCGGAACGGGGCAATTTGGAGCGGTCAGCGAGACTCGAACTCGCACCTCAAGGCTTGGAAGGCCCGCGCACTGCCGTTGTGCTACGACCGCATTGGCGGAGAGCTGAGCGCACGATGCCCATCGGCGAACCGACCGACCGCTTAGCAGGCGGCGCCGCGGACCCCCGCGGTTAACTCTCCTTGAATTGGCGACCACGGCATGAGTCGAACATGCATCCTCCGATGTAGGAGATCGGCGCTCATCCATTGAGCTACGTGGCCGTAGCGCTTCCGCGAGGATTCGAACCCCGGACCCGCCGGGTAGAAGCCGGCCGCTCTGTCCGCTGAGCTACGGAAGCGATTGGAGGCGTAGGCGAGAATTGAACTCGCATGTTTCAGCTTTGCAGGCTGGACCCGTACCGTCCGGGCACTACGCCATGCTGGCAGCCCCTCTCAGAATCGAACTGAGGTCAACCGGTTCAGAGCCGGTCACTTTGCCACTAAGCTAAGGGGCATCAATTGGTCAGGGTGGCTGGTCACGAGGGAGCGGCTTCCGCAGCCCAAGCGCGGCGCTCTGCGCAACCGAGCTACCCCCTGTTATTGGCGACCACCGCAGGATTCGAACCCGCACACTTCCTGATTCGTAGTCAGGGGCTCTGTCCAGTTGAGCTAGGTGGCCTTGGCGCGGCGACGGGGATTTGAACCCCGGTCTTCTCGGCTGAGAACCGAGCGTCCTGGGCCGCTAGACGACCGCCGCATGTTGGCTCCCATGGCAGGGATCGAACCCGCATTGAACGGTTAACAGCCGTCTCTCTTGCCGTTAGAGGACATGGGAAAAATGGTGGAGGAACGGAGAGTCGAACTCCGCGCGGGTTGCTTGCAAGGCATCCCTGTACCCCGGTACTTCCCCCGTGGTGCCGAGAGTTGGTTTCGAGCCAACCTCTCCGCGTCTTCGGCGCGGCGCTGTCACCAGATCAGCTTTCTCGGCGGAATTGGAGCGACCGGCCGGTAACGATCCGGCGTCATCACGTTGGCAACGTGAGGCTCTGCCTTTGAGCTACGGTCGCGTGGTGTGTGGGGCAGGATTCGAACCTGCGAAGGACAGAGCCGTCGGTTTTACAGACCGCTTCCGTTGGCCGCTTGGATACCCACACGCGTTTGGCAGCAGGGAAGCCCTTAGTCGAGCGCTGCCGGTCATGAGCCGTGCCGGGCCACGAGCCTGCCTGCAACAAGTTGGCGGAAGCGTGAGGGTTCGAACCCCGTACCTTATCGGTATCCGTGCCGGTTTTCAGGACCGGTTGCCGGCCACTCCAGCGGACGCTTCCGTATTGGTCGTCGCGCGAGGACTTGAACCTCGGGCCTCTCGGTTCGGAACCGAGTGCTCTGTCCGGCTGAGCTACGCGACGTTTTGTTCGATGGTGGGACGAGACAACGCGGTCGGAAGCGGCGGATGATTGCGCGCCGCGTGTTCCGCGATGCACCGCGGCCCCCTCCTCGTTGGTGCACGCCCCGAGAGTCGAACTCGGATCACTGCGCTTATGAGGCGCGGGCTCTGCCGTTAAGCTAGACGTGCGGTGAATGGTCAGGGTGGGAGGATTCGAACCTCCGCTCTCGTGCGCCCGAGGCACGCGCTTTGGCCAAGCTAAGCTACACCCTGTTGGCGCTCCGTGCGGGGAACGATCCCGCCTCACACGGTTGACAACCGTGCCGCCTCACCTGATGCGTAACGGAGCTCGTGCCCCGAACCCGAAGTTCGCACAGCCGTGCCGGGAGTCCGATTGCGAACTTCGGGTTCAAAAGGGGCACTCGAATCATAGAGTTGCCAGTGTCCCTTTGATTCCGAAGTTCGCATGAGAGTGTGCCGCGCGTGTTTGCGAACTTCGGAATCGGGACACTGGTGTGCCTGCGGCGATTCGAACGCCGACTGAATGCGCTCTCAACGCAATCCCTCTGCCGATTGGGGTACAGGCACGGAAATTGGTGGACACCCCCGGCCATGATCCGGGACCTGACCGGTTAAGAGCCGGCCGCTCTGCCAATTGAGCTAGGTGTCCGTGGCGAACCCCGGAGGTTACGATCCTCTTGTGACTGGATTAAAAGTCCAGCGCCTATCCATTCGGCTTTACACTCGGGGTGCGGGAATCCCCGTTTGAGCGGATCATTCATCGTGCGTTGCCTTTCGCTGCTGGTAGTCCCTGACGGTTCTGCCCCGCCGTATCACGGTTATCGGCCGCGCGCTCTGCTATTGAGCTAAGGGACCGTTGATGGTTCGCCTTCACACGAATCGGCCGTGCGGCCCTCGCACGCCGGGCGACGCTCTGCCATTGAGCTTGAAGGCGCGATTGGTACGCGCTGAGAATTTCGAAATCTCGACCTTCGGTGTGTAAAACCGGTGCTCTGCCTCTGAGCTAAGCGCGCGTGAATTGGTGCCCCAGGCAGGCTACGATCCTGCACTGAAACGGGTTTAAGCCGTCTCCCTCTGCCGATTGGGGTACTGGGGCATGGTGCACGTGCGAGGATTCGAACCTCGACTGAGCGGGGTTTGAAGCCGCTGCCTCTGCCGGTTGGGCTACACGTGCGAAATGGTACGCCGGGGGAGATTCGAACTCCCACTGTACGCGTTCTAAGCGCGTTGCCTCCTGCCTGTTGGGCTACCGGCGCATGGTGCTGCAACGGCGGAGCGAACGCTCATTCCCGATTTACCAAAGCGGTGCCCTGCCATTGGACGATTGCAGCGAAATGGTGCTCCGTGCACGGGATCGAACCTGCGGCCTGCCGCTTACAAGGCGGCTGCTCTGCCAACTGAGCTAACGGAGCATGTGCCGGGACGATCAAAGTCGAATTGCACCGGGCGCAGTACGACAGTCCCCGGGCAATGCCGGCAAAAATGAACAAACGGCCGCGGCACCGAACGGCTCGATGCCGCCGGCCTGTTCTGGACGTTCACGATGTCAAACAGCAAGTCTCAGTCGCGCACGCATTACGCAAACGGACGCATGGATAGCGGCCGCAGCCACGCGCGCGCGTAGGCATTCAACGAATTCGGTCGTGCGGATTCTTCGAATCTGGTTTGGGCCATCTTTACCCTCTCGCCTGTTGGCGGAGGGTTTTTTCGGCCCTGCCGCCGGTTAGTCCGGTTTTCTCAAACCCATTTCGGGTTGGCTTGTCCCGAGTAAGCCTCGCAACGCCGCGCACGAGCGCGTATGCCGCCAATCGGCCCGTCGATCGAACGACAGGGCGGCAGCGGTCGGCGCGGCGACGTATGAGCGTATCGAACGCATGGCTTCCTCGGTTTCGCGAAACGCAACATAACCGCAAGAACGGGAAAATTCAACTCGGCTTGCCGATTTCGCGTGCGCATCGCGGCGCCCGAAGCGGAAAAACGGTACCCGTGCCGAAAGATTCTTTATCCGCATTCGCGTCTCGCCGCCGTTTTCGTTCGCTCCTCACGCGCGCTCGGACATTCTATTGTTATTTCATGCGCACGCGGCGAAAGCTCTTGCGTTCGCATGGCGCTTCGATCAAAAGCACCCGCCTTCGCTCGGCCACGTGTCCGGGCTCGTCGAGTCCCGGCTGGCGCGGTTAGGCGTTTGCGTATCCGTGTTCCGCTGAACGAAGGTCACGTCGAGCCTTAAGAAAGCTCGATCACACGCGAGGATAGCTCAGTTGGGAAGAGCAGATGATCTTTAATCATCCGGTCGCGGGTTCAAATCCCGCTCCAGCGCTCCGGTTCAGCCTGAAAAGCTGACTCCACTGAAGGGGACCGGACGCGCGCTTCAGTCGCGGTCCGGTCGAGCAAGCCCAAGGCTTATCGCCGAACCCTGACACCGTGCGACCGGCTCTGCGCCGGGGCGGATACCGCCCGCCGCGATGCCGGGTTCACCGCGCGACCGTCCTGCCTCGGCAGGGCGACCGTGCGCGTTGCGCCCGTCATCCGCGTGGCTCAAGCCTCGGCCCGCCGTTCTCCCGGGAAGACGCGTCCGGAACCCAGGTCCTCGATGCGCAACCGGCCGCGCGGCATCGCCGCGCGCGCCAACGAAGGAGACGTGCCATGGACCGGCATCTCATGATGCTGCGCGTGACGGTCAAGGACGGCGAGCGCGCGCTGCTGACGCGCAACGGCCGGCTGGAGCGGGTACTCGAGCCCGGGCGCCACCGGCTCCTCGATCTGCTGCGCGAGCTCGGCGTCGAAACGCACACCGTCGTGCGCGGCGA
>WNGA01020894.1_pt1 | contig 11001 bp, 8 predicted proteins | sample 5400061 | NCBI WGS metagenome assembly WNGA01 (sample SAMN13153366, study PRJNA577476) | soil metagenome | isolation source: 100 cm soil or saprolite under grassland replicate 2 | place: USA:California | collected 2016-06-15
CCTTCATGCCCAAGCCGATCTACGGGCGCAACGGCTCGGGGATGCATACGCACCAGTCGCTCGTCGCCAAGGGCAAGAACGCCTTCCTGGATCCCGGCGGGCCGATCCAGCTCTCGGACGTGGGGCGCTTCTATATCGGGGGACTGCTGCGACACGCTCGCGGCTACTGCGCCGTGACCAATCCGCTGGTGAATTCCTACAAGCGTCTCGTCCCCGGGTTTGAAGCGCCGGTGAACGTCTCGTGGTCCACGCAGAACGTGTCGCCGCTCATCCGGGTCCCGGCACAGCGCGGCGAGGCGACCCGGTGCGAAAACCGCCTCCCGGACCCGTCGGCGAATCCGTACCTCGCGCTGGCCGTGCAGCTCGCGGCCGGGCTGAACGGGATCAAGGAGCGGATCGACCCCGGGGAGCCCGTCAACAAGAACATCGCCCGGATGTCCTACCGGGAGCGGCGGCGCTATCGCATCGACGACCTGCCCCGGGACCTCCACGAGGCGCTCGATTACCTCGAGAAGGACCCGGTGCTCCGTGCGGCGCTGGGCGAGCACATCTACGAGCGCTATCTCGATGCGAAGCGGGAGGAGTGGCAGGAGTACATCGGGCAGGTCAGCGAGTGGGAGCTCAATCGATATCTCGGGCAATATTGACGGCGTAGTAGGAACTGCGTGGTCCTGAAGGCGTACCACTTGAGACGTTGCACCAGAGGCGTCACCGGGCGGGCGGTGGGTGCTCGAGCAGCCCGCCGATCATCTTCATCGCGAGCGACACTCGGTTTTCAAGCGCTCTGATCGCACGCGCTCGCTCGTGATCGACCATTCGGGCGACCTGCAGCTGCGTCAAGGCCTCGCGGGCGGAGCCGCGAGCATACAGCAGGAACTGCCGGAACTCAGGAACGGTCCCACGGCCGCATGCCTCTGCAATGTTTGAGCTGACCGAAAGCGCTGCGCGCACGAGCTGGTCACCCCGCGCCAGCGCTCCTGGACCTCGAAATGTTCGGGCCACGGCTACCGCCTCGGCGGCGATACGGATGGCGAGCGCGTGGACGCGCAGACTTCCGGCGTAGGCTCGAATCATCAGGTCCAAGCATATCGGAGCGCCCGGCTGCTACTGGCATCCGTTTTACGCATCCGTGCGACGTTTTTGTGCAACGTCGTTTGCGCGACGTTGTTGCTCTTGGGTTGCGAGATCTCCCGCCCCGACGACACCCAGGGCCTGCAGAGCCTCGGCCGCTGGGAGTGGCACGCGCGCGTCGTGGCCGAGCCGGATCCGCGGCTGACGGTCGTGCGCATGCGCATCGACACGACCCGGGGGGGTGACGACGTCATCCTCGCGCGCTACGACTTCAACCCCGCGGCCGGCGAGGGCGACGAGTACGCGCTGACGCTGGGCCTCGAGCTCGGACGGGTGCGCGCGCTCCAGCCGGACACCCCCTACACGCTGGGGCCGCCGCCGGCGCGGATTCCGGCGGTCGCCACGGTCACCTGCCTGTGCCGCCCGCTCCGGCCGGACTCGGTGCGCGGCACGTTTCGCCTGGCGACGCGCGGCCTGCGCCAGCTCAGCGGCAGGGTGGACGCGACGCTGTACTTTACGGAGTGGAACGACAGCTCACGGCACGTCACCTACTCGCTGCATCAGCGGATTGACGCGATCAAATAGGGCGGTCTGGCGGTCGGGCGGACCGGCGGTCGGAATGGCAGCGGTGCTCCTGTCCGCCGGTCCGCCCGTCCGCCTGTCCGCCCAGACGATCGACACCATCGTCGTCGTCAACCACAACGTGTTCGATCTGGGGGAGGACGGCGAGACGCTCGGGTCCGTCGCGCGGGTCGCGAACGCGCTGCACGTGACGACGCGCTCCCGCGTGATCCGCCGCAGGCTGCTCGTGAACCCCGGCGACCGCTACGATTCGGCGCGCGTTGCCGAGAGCGCGCGCGCGTTGCGGACGCTGAACGTCTTCGCCGGCGTGCGGCTCGACACGATCCGGATCGGCGGCCGCCTGGCGCTGCGCGTCGAGACGACGGACGGCTGGAGCACCAAGCCGCAGCTCGGGTACTCGACGACCGGCGGCGACGCGACGTGGCTCGTGGGCATGGTCGAAGAGAACCTGCTCGGCACCGCGACCTCGCTCACCGCCGTCTACAACAAGACTCCCGACCGCGGCACCTTCGAGTTCGGATATCTGAACCCGCACTTCTTCGGGCGCCGCACCCGGCTCGCGGCCGTCTACAGCGACAAGTCGGACGGCCAACGTGGGCTGTGGCTCGTCGGCGTGCCGTTCTACGAGACCGCCGCGCAGCGGGCGCTCACCACGGATGGTGAGGCGGCGTCCGAGCGGGTGCTCGTGTTCCGGAAGGGCGAGTTGGACACGACGAGGACGGCGGAGCGCCGGGCGCTGCGGGTCGGCGTCACCATGGGCTTGGCGGCTCGCGCTACCAGTCGCGACTACGTGCGGCTCTGGCTTGGCGGCCAGTGGCGCCGCGAGGACTTCGCGCCCCTGACGACCACAGTTTTCGCGCGCTCGGTGTTCGCGGCGGCGGGCGCGGGGATCGACCTTGGGCGCGTGCGCTTCCAGGTGCTGGAGCGTTTCAACTCGTACGCGCGGCGCGAAGACGTGGATGTCTCGCAGCTCCTGCACGTCGGCGTCTGGGCGGCGCCCCGGGCGTGGGGCTACTCCTCGGACCGCGCCGGCGTGGGGCCCGAGCTGGGCGGCCAGGTGAGCGCGCTGTGGCGGGGCGGCTTTGCCGTGCTGCGCGGCTGGGCGAACGGGGTCTACACGGGGGACGGGGGAAGCCTCGACTCGGCGCGCGTGACCGGGCGGCTCACCGTCGCGAGCCAGAACCTCCCGGGCCACACGCTCATCTTCCAGCTCGAGGGCGGCGCGCTACGCCGGCCAAAGCCCGGGGCCGAGTTCGACCTGTGGCTCGCGCAGAAGGGTCCACGAGTGTTCGGCATTCACCAGTTCAGCGGGACGCGCATGGCGGCGCTCGTGCTGGAGGATCGGATCCTGGTGAGCGACGAGGTGTGGGGTTTGATGGGCGTCGGGGTGGCGCCGTTCTTCGACTACGGGGGCGCCTGGTACGCGGAGGATCCGGCGCGGCTCGGCGGGAATGTCGGGCTGTCGCTGCGGCTGGGCCCCACCCGCGCGGTGCGGGGGGACGTGGCTGAGATCGCCATCGGGTACCGCTTCGGCGACGGGCGCACGGGCGGTCGCTGGGGCTTCTCATTGCGCAAGGGCATCGTGTTCTAGACGGACAGCGGCGCGGGGCGCTCGGCCCCGACCCTGGTGAAGGTCTCTCCCCTCTCGTTCCGAATTCCGAGGATCGATCCACATCGTGGAGCGCCGGCGCCGTTCCAACTTGTTTCGTGGGGGGAGCGGCGGGCGACGTCGGGAACCCCAGGGCGCCCCTTGACGTACTGCAAGCGGTGCAATATTGTACCGCCCATAAAGATGACCACAGTCATAATTGGTCTGACTCCAGGTGCTAACCGATGACGGAGCTTGAAGTTTCGCGCCGCGAGCGCAAGAAGGAGGAGACCAAGGAGCGGATCGTCAAGGCCGCGCTGAGGCTCTTCAAGGATCATGGATTCGACGCCACCACGGTCGACCAGATCGCCGAACAGGCTGACGTCGCCAAGGGGACGTTCTTCAACTACTTCCCGCGCAAGGAAGCGGTGTTCGGCTACCTCTCCGAGACGTGGGTGGCCGACGCCGAGCAAAAGATCGCGGCGATCCTGGCCAAGGGTCTCCCCTCGTGGCCGAAGGTGCGCGACGTGTTCCTCGAGTTCGCGAGCATCTACGAGGAGGACCGCGAGCTGTCGTTGCACATGGCGATGGAGTGGACGCGCCGGATGCACGCTCCGGACGATGACGTCTGCCGGCGCTGGGACGCGCTCGGGGTGCACGTGGTCCGCCAGCTCCAGGCCCAAGGGGAGCTGCGACGCGACGTCGCTGCCGAGCGCGCTAGCCAAGTGCTCGCCGACGTGTACCACGGCACGCTCATGATGTGGCTCGAGTCGCCCGAGCCGCCGTTCCCGCTCAAGGACGAGATCCGCAAGCGGCTGGCGCTGGTGATCGAAGGGCTGACGCCGCGCGCGAAGGAGGGCAGATGAGACGGCCGATCATGGTGACGGTGCTGGCCCTTCTCACGGCGCCGCCGGCGGGCGCCCAGACCCCCGGCGACACGGTGCGGCTGACGCTCGATGCCGCGGTGCGCCGGGCGCTCGAGCAGAGCGAGGAAATCCGGCTCGCCCGGGCGGAGGTGATGGATGCCAACGGCCGGGTGCGCGAGGCGCTGTCGGGCGCCCTGCCGCAGGTCACGGGGTCGCTCGCGTATACGCGGCAGTTCGCGTCCATCTATCAGGGCGCGGCGGAGGATACGAGCGCCATCGCGAAGCTCTTCAAGAACTCGCCGTTCGGCGCGCCCAACGCGTGGAGCTTTCAGATCCAGGCGACCCAGCTTTTGTGGTCCGGCGGCAAGGTGGGCGCCGGCCTGTCGGCGGCGCGGTCGCTGCGGCAATCGGTGCAGCTCGACGAGCAGGAGACGGCGGCGGACGTCGCGTTCCGCGTGAAGCAGGCCTACCTGAACGCAGGGTACTCGGCGCAGCTGCTCGCGATCGCCCAGGAAAACCTGGCCCAGGCGCGCGATCACCTGCGGGAGGTGCAGCTGTACCAGCGGGCCGGCACGCGCGCCGAGTACGACCTGCTGCGCGCCCAGGTGGATGCGGCAAACCAGGAGCCGGCCGTGGTGGCGGCGAGGAACAGTTACGAGCTTGGCGTGCTCGAGCTGAAGCGGCTGGTCAACGTGCCGGCCGGGCAGCCGCTCGTGCTCGACACCCCGCTCGAGTCGCCCGACGCGACGATCCCGGTCGTGGCCACGGACTCGCTGGGCGCGCCCGAGCGGGCGGGCCTCGCCGCGGCGGAGGCGACCGTCAACGTGCAGCAGCAGCTGTTGCGCGCCGCGCGTGCGGACCGCTGGCCGACGCTCTCGCTCGCCACGACCTACACGGAGCAGGCGTTCCCGTCGAACGTGTTCCCCGCGGCCGACCAGTTCCGCCGCGGGTGGAACGGCGAGCTGAAGCTCTCGTTCCCGATCTTCCTCGGCTTCAAGACCGCCGGGACGATCGAGCGGGCGCGGGCCGCGCTGCTCTCGGCCCAGGCCCGGCGCGACCAGGCGCGCGAGCAGGTCGAGCTGGAGGTGGCGCAGGCGCGGGCGGAGGTCGAGCGGGCGCGCGCGCTGCTGGTGGCGCGCCGTGCAACGGTGCGGCAGGCGAAGCGGGCGCACTACCTCGCGGGCGTGCGGTACGCGAACGGGATGGCCACGCAGCTCGAGGTGTCGGATGCGCGCGTGCTGACGCAGCAGGCGGAAGTGAACCAGGTGCAGGCGACGCGGGACTACCTGCTGGCTCTGGCGCAGCTCGAGCGGGCGCTCGGGCGGCCGGTGCCGGTGGTCCGGCGGTCGGTCGAGCAGGTGGCGACAGGCCCTAACTCCGGGGAAACACAGCCATGAAGGGATATCTGATCGCGGGCGCGCTGGCCGGGGGCGCCCTCATTGGTCTGGTGGCCGCGCGTCGCGCCGGGCGCGGCGAAGCGGCGGTGCATGCGGCCGCGGACTCCGGCCGCTCGGCCATCCTCGGGCCGGGCGACGTCGCGCTGGCGGCGCGGACCGATCTCATCGCCGGCGTCCCGGTCTCGGGCACGCTCGAGCCGGCGGTCGACGTCCGGATCGCGTCTCCCATCCCCGAGGTGGTCGAGGCGGTGCTCGTGAAGGAGGGGCAGGCGGTGCGCCGGGGGCAGGTGCTGGCGCGGTTCCGCACCAGCGCCGTGGAGCCGGCGGCGCTCTCCGCCGAGGCGCAACGGCGCCTGGCGGCGTCCGACTACGAGCGAATGCAGAACCTGCTCAAGGAAGGCGCGGTGTCGCCGCGCGACGTCGAGAACGCCGAGGTGGCGCTGCGCGCGGCGGAGGCGGCCGCGGCCCAGGCGCGGACGAAGCTGGACGAAGCCACGGTGCGCGCGCCGGTGGCCGGGGTGATCAGCCAGCGCGCCGTCGAATCAGGCGACCGCGTGAAGGACGGCGATCTGCTGTTCCGGCTGGTGAACACGAGCGAGCTCGAGTTCGAGGCCACGGTGCCGAGCGAGTACGTGGCGGGCGTGCAGCCCGGTGCGCCGATGGCGGTCGCCGTGACCGGCCTCCCGGACGCCCGGGTGAGCGGCCGGGTGTCGCGCGTCAACGCGACCGTGGACCCGGCGACCCGGCAGGTGAAGGTGTACGTGACCGTGCCGAACCCGGGTGGGCGGCTGGTCGGCGGGCTGTTCGCGTCGGGCCGCATCGTGCTGCGGCAGGTGCAGGGCGCCGTGGCCGTGCCGCTCGCGGGCGTGCGCACCGACCGGGACGGCAAGACCTACGTGCTGATCGTCGAGAGCGGCCGCGTCGCGCGCCGCGACGTCACGACCGGCGCACGCGACGAGCAGGCCTCCCTCGTCGAGATATCCCGTGGTCTGAACGGCGGCGAGACGGTGATCGTCGGGCCGGCCGCCGGTCTCCAGCCGGGCCAGCCGGTGACCGTCGCCGGCGGCGGGGAGGGCTGAGCCGTGTTCCTGAGCGATCTGTCGATCAAGCGGCCCGTCTTCGCCACGATGATGATCATGGCGCTCGTGGTGCTGGGGCTGTTCTCCTACCGGCGCCTGAACATCGACCAGTTCCCGGACGTCGACTTCCCGCTGCTCGTGATCCAGACGCGCTACGCCGGGGCGAGCCCCGAGTCGGTGGAGCGCGAGGTCACGAAACAGATCGAGGAGCAGGTGAACACGGTCGAGGGCATCAAGCAGATCCAGTCCACCTCGACGGAGGGCTTTTCGACCATCATCGTGCTGTTCAACCTGGGCACGAAGATCATGGACGCGCAGGCGGACGTGCGGGCGAAGATCGACGCCATCCGCCAGGATCTCCCGAAGGACATCGATCCGCCCGTCATCTCCCGCGCCAATCCGTCCGACCAGCCGATCTTCGTGCTGTCGGTGCGGGGGGAGGCGTGGGAGCTGCGCGACCTGACGCGGCTGGCGGACGAAGTCGTGAGCCGGCGCATCGAGAACATCTCCGGGGTGGGCAGCGTGACCGTGGTCGGCGGCTTGAAGCGGGAGATTCATGCGCTGCTCCTCCCCGACCGGATGAACGCGCTCGGCGTCTCGCCCGACATGGTGACGAGCGCGGTCGAGCGGGAGAACGGCGACGTACCGGCCGGCAGGGTGGAGCAGGGGAACGCGGAACAGCTGGTGCGGGTCGCCGGCAAGATCCGCGATCCGCAGGACTTCACGAAGCTGATCATCACGACGCGGAACGGCATCCCGGTGCGCCTGGGGCAGATCGCCCGGATCGAGGACGCGCAGGAAGAGGAGCGCGACGCGGCGTACGTGAACGGCGAGCGCGCCGTCGCGCTGGAAATCCGCAAGACCTCCGGCGCGAACACCGTGGAGGTCGCCGAGCGGGTGAAACAGGTGATCGCCGAGCTGAACCGGACGCTGCCCGCGGGCGTGAGCCTCGAGGCGGTGCAGGACAACTCGACCTGGATCCGGAACTCGGTGGACGACGTGCAGAAGACGCTGGTGGAGGGCGCGGCGCTCACGGTGTTCATCGTGTTCCTGTTCCTGAACTCGTGGCGCTCGACCGTCATCACCGGCCTCACGCTCCCGGTGTCGGTGATCGCGTCGTTCCTCGCGATCTACGCGTTCGGCTTCACCCTCGTGGTGCGGGAGAACATCGTCCGCCACGTGGAGCGGGGCGAGGACCACTACACCGCCGCCAAGCGGGGCACGGCCGAGATCGGGTTCGCGGTGCTCGCCACCACGATGTCCGTGATCGCGGTGTTCGTCCCGGTGGCCTTCATGAAGGGGATCGTGGGTCGCTTCTTCTTCCCCTTCGGCATCACGGTGGCGTTCGCGGTCCTGGTGTCGCTGTTCGTGTCTTTCACGCTCGACCCGATGCTCTCCTCGCTGTGGTACGACCCGCAGGCCGAGGGGCACGCCAAGCGCGGGCCGATCGGCCGCGCGCTCGAGCGGTTCAACAATGGCTTCCACGGTCTGGGCCGGCGCTACCGGGGCTTGATCGCCTGGGCGCTCGACCACCGGCTCGCGACGATGGGGATCGCGGCGGGTGCGTTCGTCGCGGCGATGAGCCTGTTCGGGCTCGGCCTCGTGGGCGGGCAGTTCATGCCTAATTCGGACAACGAGCAGACCGCCCTCTCGATCGAGACGCCGGTCGGCTCGTCGGTGGCGTACACGTCGGCCAAGGCGCTCGAGATCGCCAGGTACCTGGACGCCCAGCTGGAGGTGGCGCTCACCTACACGACGATCGGCGGGGCGCAGCAGAACGAGGCCGTGAACAAGGGGCAGATCTACGTGAAGCTCACCCCCAAGCGCGCGCGCCGGCGCTCCCAGCAGGAGCTCGAGGCGGCGCTGCGCACGGTGCTGCCCCGGTTCCAGGGGGTGACGGCCCGGGTCGTGCAACTCGGCGCCGCGGGCGGCAGCCAGTCGCCGATCCAGCTGAACCTGAAGGGGCCCGAGCTCGCGCGGCTGCAGGAGATGTCCGACCGCGCGCTGGCGGCCATCCGGGACGTGCCTGGCCTGGTCGACCTCCGCTCCAGTCTCGAGGGACGCAAGCCCGAGTTCGCGATCGAGGTGAACCGCGACCTGGCGGCCGACGTCGGGCTGTCGGTGGGGGCGGTGGGGAACGCGCTGCGGCCCGTGCTGACGGGCCAGAAGGCGGGCACCTGGGAGGACGAGACCGGCCTGGCGCACGACGTCGTCGTGCGGCTCGCGCCCGAGGCGCGCCGCAGCGAGGCGAACATCGCGGGCATCCCGCTCGCCTCGAGCCAGATCGATCGCCGCACGGGGACGCCGGTGATGGTGCCGCTCGGTCAGGTGGCGGAGATCCGGCTCTCCGGCGCGCCGAACGAGATCAAGCGCCTCGACCTGGAGCGCGTGGCCACCATCGAAGGCAACTATCAGACCCGGCCGCTCACCGACGTCACCAGGGACGTGCAGCTCAAGCTCGCGACGCTCGCCCTGCCGGTCGGGTACCGCTTCGACTTCGGCGGCGAGCAGAAGGACTTCATCGAGACGGTGGGCTACATCCTCGAGTCGCTCACGCTGGCGATCGTGTTCATCTACCTGATTCTCGCGTCCCAGTTCGGGAGCTTCCTCCAGCCGCTGGCGATCATGCTGTCGCTGCCGCTGTCACTCGTCGGCGTGATGCTCGCGCTGATGCTGACACGCGGCACCTTCAACATCATGAGCATGATCGGCGTGATCATGCTGATGGGGCTCGTGACGAAGAACGCCATTCTGCTCGTGGACTTCGCGAACAAGGCGCGCGTCAAGGGCAGCGACCGGCGCCAGGCGCTGATCGACGCCGGCGAGCTGCGGCTGCGCCCCATCGTGATGACCACGCTCGCGATGATCTTCGGGATGCTGCCGACGGCGCTGGCGCTGGGCGCGGGGTCCGAGTTCCGGGCCCCGATGGCGCACGCCGTGATCGGCGGGCTCATCACCTCGACGCTCCTCACCCTGGTCGTCGTGCCGGTCGTGTACACCTACCTCGACGATTTCGGGGCATGGGTCGGGGCCAAGGTGAAGAAGCTGACCGGCGCACCCTCCCCCTCCCCCTCGCCGGAAGCCGTCGCCCACGTCCCGGCGGACTGAGCGGCCGGTGGGTAGCAGGCGTGGGCGGGGGCGGAAGGCGTTGCCGCCTATTGACAATACGAGCGTGGAATCCTATAGATTTTCACCCACGCCTCGGGGGATCTTCTTTGAAGGCCGTCAAGAAGTGGTCGAGCTCTCCCCCGATCGCGGTCCCCTTATTGCTCGTGCTGGGCCTTGGCGCTTGCAACGACGAGCGTCAACCCTTCGCGCCGGAGCCCTGCAGGCTGCCGGCGGCGCTCGGTGCGGCCGTCCAACCGCAACCCTTCTCACCCGAGGCGCTGCGCCCCGCGCTGCTGCATGCCGCCGATCCGATGACCTCGGTCCTGGTCGCGGGCGAGAATAGCGAAACACTCAGTCGGGCGCTCGCCGATCTGGGTCAGAGCCTCTCTGGAAGCGACTTCGACACCGAGTGTCGTCTGCTGCTCATTGCATGGGACGCGCTCTCACGGCTGCCTGACACCCCGGAGACGCTGCCCGACCGAGATGGTATCCGGCTGATCCTTGCCCTGGCGGCCCGTGCGCTAGAGGCAGCCCCGAGAACGTGAGGCGTGCTCGGCGGCGCCGCGCTTTCGCCCGAAGCGTGACGCTTGCAGGTGCGTTCGCGCTGCTCGCGACGCGCGAGGCGATTCCTCAGGCGTGCCGGCGCACCTCGGAAGCACCTCCCGGTTGGCTCGCACTCGATCTCGGCTGGAGGTCCACGCCCGCCGGACTAGGTGGGGTGGAGATCGGCCGGCGGTTCCCCATTGGGCTGGACGTATTCGCCGGCTTGGAAGTCGCGCGTTTCGACCCGGGGGATTTCGATCTGGCGAGCGTCCGGGCCGGCGGCTCCTACCTTCTGAAGGGCTTGCCCCTTCCTATCGCCACGTGCCTGGCGGCGTCGGTCGAGCGAGAGAGAATCGGAGATCTTCGCGTCCTTTCCATCCCGGTCGGCGTTGTCTTCAGCCGCGACCTGGCGCCGTCCGAGGAGCGGTGGATCCTGGTGCCGCAAATCGAGCCGCGCATCACCTTCCGGCATGCCTCGGTCCGTGGCTTCACCCGCGACCAGCCTGCGTTCACCGTCCTCGGCAGCGCACTATTCCGGCGCGTGGATCTGTTCGCGGGCCCGATTGCTGAGTGGGTGCCGAGCGGACACCCCGAGTGGATTGTGCACGCTCGATTCGGTGTCTCGTTCTGATGACTCGGATGGAAAGCGGGGCTCGCGCGGCGTCTGCAGTCCTTGGCACGCTGTGCCTGACCGTCCTCCCTTCTCGCGTCGCGGCCCAGACCCCGGACACGCTGCTCGCCTGCTATGTGCCGGCGAGCGGGACGGT
>WNGA01012418.1_pt1 | contig 11000 bp, 16 predicted proteins | sample 5400061 | NCBI WGS metagenome assembly WNGA01 (sample SAMN13153366, study PRJNA577476) | soil metagenome | isolation source: 100 cm soil or saprolite under grassland replicate 2 | place: USA:California | collected 2016-06-15
GGCCTCGCGGGCCGGTCCTGAGAGACCGAGTGCCCGCGCTAGCAGCGCAACAGTGTCGCGTCGCGGGACGTGCGCACCCCCTCGCTCCAGCTCGCTGATGGTGCGAGGGCTCACACTGGCACGTTCGGCCAATTCTTCCTGTGTCAGGCCCGTTGCGCGACGATGCTCGCGCAGGAGCTCGCCGAATCTCAGCGGCGGGTCATTCACCACACGCGCGCCATTGTCGCAGATGCGGGCCGCCTCCAGAGCGAATTCGTGCCAAAAGGCCAGCGGCAGGGGCTCGCGGTCCACACCAACCAGTCGAGGTAGTCCAGTACCGTCGAATTCGAATTCGACTTCGCCACCAGCGACGTGCTCAGCCTCGGCTGCATCCCACCGGTACTGGCACTTCGTGCGCCAAGGCAAGAAACGCCCGCGCATCAGCTTTTGAGGTCGTCGTCGTCTCGCACGGTCTGCGTTTTCATCTCCTGACCACCGGCGTATGACCAGGAGGTTGGTGCCTGCCATGGGACTTACCTTGGATCAAACGGCGACAAACCGACCACGCAAAATTCGCAGGTGTTGCTCGCAGCTTACTGCACCTGACACAAGAATCAGCCGTCCGAAGGTTGCGAGCCGGACGTCGTCTGTTGCCTGGTGGGGCGAGGCCAGACGGCGCACAGTGGGTGTATTGCACTGCGGCTCCAGGACCGCCGCCTCTTTTTTGTGACTGCCTTCAGAACCACAAGGAACATCAATGACCGCGACAAGTGATGCATACCAACTGGACCTCTCAGCACCCGAGTTGACCGTTGATCCGTACCGGACCTATGCCCGGCTCCGCGCCAATCGTGGCGTTCACTACCGGTCGCCTGCAGGCGACCATTGCTTTCCGGTTCTCAGCCGCTACGCCGATGTGCAGTTTGCATTGCGCGATCCACGTTTCGGGCGAAGTGGCTTCGGTGCTCTGTTGCGATCCGGCCTCGGTGATGGACCGCTCAGCCGCTCCCTGGCGCGTTGGATGTTGTTTCGAGATCCGCCTGATCACACCCGACTGCGCAGCCTCGTCAATCAAGCGTTCACGCCACGGGCGGTCGAACGCCTTCGCGGCCAGATTGGCGAGATCGTCGCTCACGCGCTTGACCGTCTCGCTGCTCGGACCTCTTTCGATCTGATCGCCGAATTCGCTGCCCCATGGCCAGTCCTGGTCATCTGCGAGTTGCTAGGTGTGCCTGATTCTGACCGGCGCGAATTCGCTGGTTGGTCGACCGCGTTGGCGGCGAGTCTCGACCACCTCACCCAGCCTGAGCCCTTGCCATTGGCGCGCGGCAACGCGGCCGCGGACGGTCTGACCGCCTACTTTCGAGACCTGCTGGCCGTGCGCCGTAACACGTCGGGCGACGACCTGCTGAGGGGTCTGCTGCAAGCCGCCGACAGCGGCGGCCACCTGACTGAAGACGAGCTGCTGGCCACATGCGTACTGCTGTTCTTCGCTGGGCACGAGACCTCCGTGAACCTGATCGGCAACGGTATGCTCGCGCTGCTGACGCATCCGGACCAGCTCGCTACTCTTCGAGAGGCGCCAGGCAAGGCGGCCGCCGCAGTCGAGGAGCTGCTGCGGTTCGACAGTCCAGTACAGCGGACTGCCCGGCTGGCACTCGCGACGATCGATCTCCCGGAAGGAAACGTCATCCAGGAGGGTGAGTTGGTGACGATGTTGATCGGCGCCGCCAACCGCGACGGTATCCAGTTCCTGGAGGCGGAGCGACTTGATCTCGCCAGGCCGAACGCAAGCCGCCATCTCGCCTTCGGGGCGGGGATTCATTATTGCGTCGGCGCCCCGCTGGCGCGCCTGGAGGCCCAGATCGCTATTACTGAGCTTGCCCGGCGTATGCCGAAGGTGCATCTGATCGATGCGTGGCCCGCGTGGCGCCCCATCTTGGGATTGCGAGGCCTGCAAGCCTTGCACGTGGCCAGTTGACGACTGGAGCGTTCGTTGTCTGCGGCTTTGCCAGTTTGCCGGTCGAAGTTGCCAGTCTTGCCTGGTCAGTCTTCAGTTCAGGTCCCAGTATGCGGTCGTGACCGAGATCTACTCGGGTCCGCAAAGGAGACATGGAACGAACTGGAGAATTCTGCGCTCACGTTGGGGCGCACGTCTGGTGGCAGGCGTAATCATGGCCGAAGGGCGCTCAGGAAAGAGCACTGGCGGACATGGTCGCGTACGCAATCATCCGTGGCTGTCGGTGTCCCGAGTCTCGCCATTGTCGAGTCTGTGCTGGCGTTCAGCTTGATGGGCGACGGCCTGCGCGACGCACTGGACCCACGCACCTGAGACCGCAACTGATCCTCAGAGGTCCGGACGAAAACGCCGAACCTCCTCGGACCGATCTAGCCCGTCACATCCCATCCATGGCGTGTGGCGCGGCAGGCTCGCTGGGTAGCTCGGCGGCGTGCTCATTGGGAGCGATGCCCAGTGTCTGGGTTGCGCATTGCACCTGCGGATTCCAGGGCTCGAATGTGCCACTCGGATTGTGCTTCCAGATCCAGGCGTGCAGCGAGTAGAAGGCGGGCAGACCGAAGCGATTGCCGTCTGGATTCGGCATGAAGGTCTGGCCGAACGCTATTTCGCTTCTGGGAACGCAGGGGCCACTTCCAGGAGGGTTGTGCGTCGCTCGAGCAGGCACTGGCGAGTGCCCACGATGCCCCTGCCCGCGATCGTAGTTGGGCGCTCAACTCGCTGGCGTTCCTGTACTGGCGCGGGGGTGACGCCATCCGTGCGCGGCCCGTCGCCGAGCAGGCACTCGCGGCAAGTCTCGAAGGCGGCACGCCCCGCGACGTCGCACAGGCGCTCATGAATCTGGGCATGATTGCCTACTTCCGGAACGAACCCGGACGAGCAGTGGAATTCCTCGAGCAGAGCGTGAATATGGCCCGCCAGGGCGGCTACGCACCCCAGCTGAGTCTGGCGCTGACGTTCCTCGGACGCACACTCCTATGGGTCAACGGCCCACAGGATCAACGCGCGGGTGCGGTGCTCGAGGAAGGCCTTCGCGTCGCGCAGGCAGTGGAATCGCGCTATGCAATCGGCCACGCGCTCGTGACGCGTGGCGATCTCGCCTGGAGGCAAGGTGATGTCGCGGCGGCGATGCCGCTCTGGAAGCAGGCCCTCGAGGTGCGATGCCAGCTAGCCGAGCGGCGAGGCCTCGCTGGCTGCCTCGAACGGCTGGCCCTGACACAGGCTGTAAATCGTCAGTTCGAGTCCGCGGCATGGTTGTTCGGCGCGGCCGATGCGCAGCACGCCGCGTTGGGCGTGGGACTCCGCCACGACGAGGAGATAGACCATGCGCAACTCCTCGGGCTGACGCGGGACCATCTGGGAGAGGCGTTCGCTACAGCGTGGGCTGCTGGTCAGGCGGCCAGCCTGGATGAGGCGGTCTCTCGCGCCGCCGGACACCCTCCAGCGTGGTGACGTTGTAGATCCCGCAATCGCTGCCGAAATCGAACGCCATCGCAATCAGCAGCGCCTCGGCCGCGCCAAAGCGGGTGCGTAGCTCGACAACCGAGCTCGGCGGGCTGTCGCCGTCGAGGTCCGGATTGAAGTACGGTAACGTCGCGAGCGCATCGAAGATCGACACGTCGACGCGGCTATCCGACAGACTGGCCGCCAGACGAACGAGGGCAGTATTCGATGAGCCTGACTGCAGGCTGCCAGAGATGGCCAGAATCCTGATCGGCGTCGGTGATCCAACGGGCTCGTTCCATGTCCCAACCGCCGCGCGACCAGTCTCCGATTCCCACGGGAGTGGCGCCGATAGCCACCGGTGCGGCCCGCCCGGCAGACGCGACTCTCGGCCTGGTCAGAGCTGGTGGACCATCCACACATTGGGCTCGATAAGGATGCCCTGATCGCGTTCGCGATCGATGGTCAGCGGACTCAGCGCACCGCGCACGACATACTCGCTCGAATCGGGTAGGGCCAGGCCTGTCCACCGCTCCCACTCGGCAACCGTACCGCGGAAGACGTTGCCGCGCGGGGCGATCCCGGCGAAGCGGCCGCCGACACGCTCGTGGGTGCGCAGCCACGGATCGAGTGGCAGCGAGTCGGCGCGTCGCCAGCGCACGTAGCGCTCGATGGGCGTAAGCGGGTACTGCTCCTTGAGATTCGGACGCACCGGTGCGACGAGCGACCGGAGACCATGACGGCGTGCCAGCTGCTTCATGAAGCCAAGGACTTCGCTGCTCAACCCTTTTGACCTGACGTGTGGCTGAATGCCAATGAGCAATGCGCACAGTGAGTCGGGCCGCCGTCCCTGCGCGGCCCCTCGGAAGGCCTGCTCCAGCACGGTAGGGACGCCGTCGGGTAGATCCTCATCACGCCCGCTCGAGGCGATCGGCACGCAGTTGCCCTGGGCGAGCAACTGCCCGTGTGCCTCGTCGTACACGATGATCTGGAAGGCGGGAAACTCGAGCCCGAGCCGCGGCCAGAACGCCTCGCACACCTCGTCGTGGTAGACGAACTGCATGTACGGCGGCCAGATGTCCTGGGCTTCGCTGGCATAGCGCTGCGCCAGGTCAGGCCGCTCGTCGAACGTGGCGAACTCAATCATGGCTATGCCGCACGTAGCAGGCGCTCAGTGTGATGCGCGCAGGGCACCGCTTCGAGTGTAGTGGCCGGCGAGCCGCATCGGCGCTCGAGGGTGCATCGGTATCTATTTGCGCCTCAGCAGCCATGTGGCCCAGGGGCTCCGCTGCGATCAGCGCGACGCCACCTCCGGCTTGTGCTGCTCAGGCGGCTGGTCCGGCTCGCCGTAGACGTAGGTGACCTGCCCGGCTTCGACCTTGATGGGCAGTCGGATCAGGCGACTGTCGGGGCGGGCAGGTGCGCCAGTCGCCTGGCCAGTGCGGACGTCGAAACACGCGTGGTGCCACTGGCATTGCAGGCTGGCGCCGTCTGGCGCCAGTTGCAGAGGGCCGCCCAGGTGGGTGCACACGTTTACGAAGGCGCGCACCTGGCCGTCGGTGCGCACGACCAGCACGGGCCGGCCGAAGAAGTCGACTTCAGCCGCCGGCTGGTCGTGGAGCTCGGCCTCATTTATCAGTGGAACACGCATGACGAATTCCTTTCACGTGCGATCTGGTGCTCATGCAACTGTTGCACAAGCAACAATGTAACCACGCTAGCGTGCCGAATGTTGCGCCGTCAACAATTCTCGCGTACCCTTTGGCTGTGCCGCGGACAGTCGCCGTTTCACCCCAGCTCGAGCTCGACGAGCTGCGCCTCGCCGCCTGGCGAGCCCTGCTCACCGCGCACGCCGCGGCTGTCAGAGGCATCGAGCGCGAGCTCGACCGGGCCGGCGGTGACCTCGTCCCACTGAGCTGGTACGACGTCCTCATCGAACTCGTCGACGCAGCGGGCCACCGCCTGAGCCAACGCGACCTCACCCGCTCGGTCGTGCTCACCCGCAGCGGGCTGAGCCGGCTGATCGATCGCCTCGAGGGCGCCGGCCTGGTGCGGCGCGAGCCGAACCTCGCTGACCGGCGCAGTGAGATGATCGTGCTGACGCGGGCCGGGCGGGACGCGGTGCGGCGAACCTGGCCGGCTTATGCGCGCGGCATCGCCGAGCACTTCGCCCGACACGTGCGCGCCGACGAGGCAGCAGTGCTCACGGCGGCTCTGGAGCGGGTGCGCGACGCGGCGAAGCGCGATGCATGACCTCCGGCGTGCCGCTGCCCGCGCGTCTCGACGGGCGATGACTTACCAGGTGGTGCGCCGCACGCGAGCCGCTCACAGCGTCCGTGTCGAGCCCGAGGCGAACCTGCCCGGCCGCGATTCACAATAGGTGTATGGTCAATCTGGCCACTCCGCCTAGCGTGACGTTCTACCGAGCCATGTGGGACGCGCTCGGCGGCTCCGCGGATGCGCCCGCCGTCGAACGTACCGCGACCTGCCTACGCCGCTGCCCGTGCAGGCGCTCGACCACGCCACCGGCTACCTGCTGGCCGCCGCCGCGATCCGTGGACTGACACGTCGACTACAGACGGGCGTGGGCTGCGAGGCGCGCACCTCGCTCGCGCGCATGGCGGCCCTGCTCGTGAGCACCGAGGCTGACGACTCAGCACCCGACCTGGAGTCCGAGACTCCGGATGACCAATCGGACCTTCCAGAAGAAACCTCCTGGGGACTGGCCTGCCGGCTGAAACCACCCCTGGAAGTCCAAGGAGCTCCGATGTACTGGGACCTTCCCGCCACTCGGCTGGGTGCGGCGCACGCCAAATGGGTAAACAACGATTGAAGTTCCGCCAGAAACCAGCGTTCGAGAGGTGTGAGGTCTGCAGGTCTTGCCCGTCGCGTAGTGACGGCACGCAACCCTGATAACCTGCGGGAGCTGAGTCGGGCGCCCGTTCTCAGAACGTGGCTGACGTAGACGCGCCTTCGGGGCGACGGGTCCCACCTTTCCGCACCAGAGCCTGAGTCAGGCTCGCGCCACCTTTATGCCGGGCACCGTCCGCGGCGCGTGTGCCAGCAGTCCGCCATCGCGTGGGCTTACGCGGCTACAGTCGCCTCCTGTGAACCTGGTCGCAAGCTCCACCCGATTCCGGCAGCGCCGATCCCGAACAGCACGCCTGACAGGATCAACAACCAGCTCAGGTCGGCGGAGGTATAGCTCACTGCTCCGGCCGCGACTGAAAGGAGCAGCAGGACGGGAACCCAGGCCGGCAACCGCTGTGTTTTCCATGCGGCCAGCGCAAGCGCGTTCAGTCCAACTTCAAACACCAGCGCACCCGGCGGATATAGGTCTATATCGGGGAACGCGGCGCTTGACCTGATTATGAGAATGCCGACGACACCCAACACGAACCCAATGAATCCCGAGGAACCCGTCGCTTGATGGATGGCCGCGTACCAACCGATGAGGCCGAGGAGGATGCAAATATCCGTCATGAGATAGAGCGATTGCACCGCGGCGGCCGGAGCGGTAGCCCTGGGAACGAATGAACCGAGCATACGCAAGGCACCCGCCGCGATCAGCACCGCAGCCGTCCAGTGAAGCAGCCGGTCCATCGGCCGGCAGTTCGGCATCATCGCATTACAGCGGCGGCCTGATACTGAGCGTAGCACTCCAGGCGATCGAGTTCGTCTGTGTACAACGGCCGCAGCAGGCGCGCGGCGAACAACCAGTTCATCAGCCCTTGCAGGCCGCCCGCCTCGAGCACCGTGTCGAAACGGACGCGGGACTTGTCCACTTCTGGCTGGACCGTAAACGTAGTCTGGACGTTCTGGCTGTCCTCGACCAGGACGCGACCCGGCTCAGGCTCGGTGATGCGCGTGGTCAGGCTATTGGTGCGGCCCGCGAGACGGACGCTCAAGCGGATAACGGTTCCATCGCCAATGCCGCCGCTCAGGATCTCCTGGTTGGAGAATGCTGGCGGCAGGAACCCGCCGGGCCGATGGTGCTGGCTGTAGTCGGCCAGACAGCGATAGACCACGTTGGCGGGTGCGTCGATGAGGCGTTCGGCCGAGAAGTGGGCTCTCATGGTTCAAAGGCCTCCCTGTACCATACGGTACATGTACCATATGGTACAGTTGTGGAGGTGCTCGTGCAAGCCCTCGCCACGTCGCCGCGCGACCGACTCCTGTCCGCCGTCGTCGACTACGTCCTCGCCAATGGGTTCAGCGACTTGAGCCTGCGCGAGTTGGCAAGCGCAATCGGCACCAGCCATCGCATGCTCATCTACCATTTCGGCTCGAAAGAAGGCCTGTTGGTCGCGGTGATCCGCTGCGTCGAGTCCGCCCAACGCGAATTTTTCGCACAACATCTGCTCACGCAACCCGGGCTGACGCCGGGTGACCGCATCCGTATGATGTGGCGCCACTTCACCGACCCTCAGTTCGCGCCACATGAAAGGCTGTTTTTCGAAATCTACGCTCAGGCGCTGCAGGGCAGGCCAGGCACCACTGGACTGCTGGACGACGTTGTCGATGCCTGGATCGAACCCATTGCCGCCTACACAATCGAGCGCGGCGTGCTGGGCGACGCTGCTCGCGCCGACGCTCGCCTGGGCGTCGCCGTGATTCGTGGCTTGCTGCTTGACCTGCTAGCGACCGGCAATCGCTCCGCCGTGGACGCCGCGTTGGAACGCTATATCGCCCAATATGAAGCTCTCCTGACCAGCGCAGGACAACACATTCCTGACGAGTGAGTCCCACCTGCCGGGCCAGCGGGCCAACCTGGAGTTGGTTCAGGCAAGCGGCGGACGCAGACACATTGGAGCAATTCCGGCGCTGGCTGGGCCGCGGCGGTGGCAGCCGGTTGGCATAAGCCGTCAGATGATGTGGTGAAATAGCGCGCGGGTCGCTCAGCCCTCGCTGCTCGGGTGGCTATGTGCCTCACCTTGATCTGGCTAGTACTAGCCCAAAAATGAGGACCAGGAGGTACAAGCTCTGTCCCGAATGGACGATGATCGACATCCACGTGCTGCGGAAGCGCTTGGCAGGGAACGCATAGAACAGCACGCCAGATCCAATGGATCTCAACATTCCCCACGGCTGATGCAGGTGGTACATGCCGAACAGCACGCCATTGGCCAATCAGTCCCACCGTCCGAACACTCCGCTCATCCTGGGCAGCAACACGCCGCGGAAGAGCAGCTCTTCGCCCAGGAAGCTGTTGAACACGGCGTTCAGGGCAAACAACGCTAGAACGGCCCACGCGCCTGCGAATTGCTCGCGCGCCGCTGGTGATGCCAGGACACTGCCAAGGGCGAACCCGGGTGGCTCCGCCAGGGCCGGGAACAATGATACCCAGAGGTTTGCGAGTCGTGGGCCCACGAGGAGACCCCAGACAGCGATGCCAACCACCAACGGAACCGCCCAGAGCCACAGTCTGCGACGTGGCTCACCGGTGTGCGGGTCGCGCGGCGTGTCCAGGCGGAGGCCCCGTCGAATGGTGGTCCAGCCTAAATTGCCTTCTTCGCGGTAGACGACGATCAATGACAGAGCGAACAGCCAGATCAAACCAACGGTGAGCACGGCGTACCGCGCGGCAACCGCTCCGATGGGGTTCGACCGGACGTCAGGTGCAAGGGCCGGAGCAACGATCCAGCCCAGGATGCCCATCGGCAGGGCTGCAGCTGCCCAGATGGCCAGCACGTACAGCAGTGAGTACGGATTGCGTTTCGCGATCTGCAGCGTGTCGCGGTCAGCGGGCTCGCGGCGGAAGAAGTCGGACCAGGAGCGATGAAGCGATGAGGCGGACATGGAACCTCTCCCGTGTTGTGATGTATGACGGAGTTCAGCTGAACAGCAAGTTGCCGTACAGGATGTGCCAGACCAGGTAGTTGCAGGGTCGCACCAGAACCGGCGCCAGCAGGCCATAGCGGCGGAAGGTGACCGCGGCGGTGAAGTTGAAGGCGTAGCTGTGGAGCGCGTAGGCGGCGAACGCCACCGGACCGATGGCTCCGTTGGAGATGATCAGCAGCGGCATGCCCTGGAGCGCCAGGTCGATCGCCGCGCACAGGGCTGCGAGGGGGTCCAGAACGTCTGGGTCTGCCCGCGCCCGCGGAGGACCACGCCAGAAATTACCCACAGCAGCAGCGGCAGCGCGACGAGCGGGAAGTACAGCTCCCACTTGATCGCCCCGGCCGTCGAGGTGAGGACTGACTGGGGGAAGGCGATATTGACCGGCCCGAGTACGGCTTCGAGGATGTGCAGCGAGCGAGTCGCCTCTTCGATCAGGATGACCAGTACGCCAAACGCGACGCCCAGCAACAGAGGTAGGGGAAGTCGGCGGGCCGCCGCCAGGCGCGTGTCCCAGGCGGCCGGAAAGCCCGTTCGGTGCGCGCACTCGATGCCGATCAGGCCGAGCATGGCGTAGACGCCCAGCGCGGTCAGCCCGTCGGGCGGGAGCCCGCCAGTGGAGCACCGACTTTGCCGCCAGTGGAGCATCGATTTCTGAATTTGCAAATTAGGACTCGACGTCAGACAGTGCCAGTGGATTGCCGTTTTGTTGACCACTTGCCACTGACAAGTGGTCGCAGGGGCATTAAAAATGGCACTCAACTTGTCCGGCTCAGCGAACGCAAGCGGTTGCTGGCGACAGACGGCGGCATCACACGGCTGTCGCGGAATCTCAGCTCGCCTTGCAAGTCTCAATGTTGAAGTCAACGCGCGAGCGTGAGATGTAGGGTACTCTTGCATCGGCGTGGGTGGCCGATTTCGGAACGCCCAGCGACGGCTTCCGCGGGTCGCGGTTGACAAAACTGAACTCAAGCGGGGCCTCGAGCCAGGGACGTTGCGCACACCAAACAGACCCCCACCCGCCACCCCACGTCGATGCACGAGTACCTTCGGTCGTGTCGGGTCAAGCCCAGGAGAGGATTCCTTGCCGATGCGCTGTCTGCATGGATGATCATCCCCACAGGTGAACGCCTACTCGGAGCGCACTGACAGGATCGAAACAACGCACTCACGTCGGCGAGATAGCATCGCGCTGGGCCTCCTGGTGATCGCACTGCTGGGTGTCACTGCGATCAACCTGGCCGTGGGGCCGATCTGGCAGCCGGGCACACCCGTTCGCGCAGCCTGGTGTCGGAATGACCAGATCCCCCGTTTCGAATTTGGATTTGGCGATCTCGCTCGACAACTCGGCGACATCATTGGCGAGCCGACCGAGTGCGAGCACGGTGAAGCCTGGACAACTGATACGCGCCAGGAGACCACGACCGGCGTGGCCGTCTATTACTGGTGTACGAACACGCCGACCTTCACGCGCGGACAAGAACACTGGATGGTTACGTCAAACGGCGTCGAGCATTGGACAGACGGAGGTCCGCCGCCAGCTGCGCAGCCCGTCGTGCACCAACCCAACCTCCGACAGCCGTGCAGCCCGTGACCTCGGCCTCGCCTGACGTTGCCTCACGAGCTCGCCAGGCTTCACCCGACGGGTCGGTTACCCGCAGCCAGCGTGGCCGCAGGCCGCGCACGGTCGGCCGCTACACACGGTTGGAGGAGGGGCTGGCCA
>WNGA01014686.1_pt1 | contig 11000 bp, 7 predicted proteins | sample 5400061 | NCBI WGS metagenome assembly WNGA01 (sample SAMN13153366, study PRJNA577476) | soil metagenome | isolation source: 100 cm soil or saprolite under grassland replicate 2 | place: USA:California | collected 2016-06-15
TATCGCCCGCTTGAAAAGCGTCCTGCAAGATATGCCTGGGCCAGGCGCGCAGTTGCTGCTTCTGAATGGCATAGGCCTCGTTGTAAAGTCCCTTCCAGTGAATCGCGATGGTACGGTCGTCGGGAGTTTCGATTTTCTCAATCAGGTCGGGCACCAGCCGATCGCGCAGCGGAAATTCCGGATGGCGGTGCACCTCCCAGCCGAACTTGAAGTCGTGGGAGGTGTGGGGTTTGCCATCGTGCCATCTCAAGCCCGATCGTAAACGATATGTAGTCACCATTGTTTTCTTTTGTCTGTCGATCGTCCAGGTTCCCTTCTTGACGGACGGAAGTTCCTCGGCAAGCCACGGAAAGCGCTCCAACGTGACGGGGTCCTGTCCCGCGAGGCCCGCGTCCACCAAACCTGTGAGCTCGGTATCCGAGCGGCCATGGTTGGCGAAGCCGGCGGTGCGGCGGCCTCCCATTATGACAATTCGCTTCTGGCCGACCTGCGCTGCCGCCAGCGGATGCGCTCGAGTTGATAGCCCTATGCCAATAGCAGCCATCCCGGAACGCAACATGAATTGTCGTCTTGTCAGCGTTCTATTCTTCCGGCTTGCCATAATTACTTCCTATTCAAATCTGCGAGGGCACCCCGGCTCGATAATCGTTACGCTAACCTTGTTTCATCACGACGGTTTTTTCTTCCCAGGTTCTTTGCGTTCTTCGCCCCTCGACTTCGTCAGGGTGGTGAGTTTATCGAACCACGTTCTTTGCGGCGAAACGACTTTCCGTCTTTCGTTCTCCCCATGAGGGCGCGCTTCATCGCGCCCCTACTTTGTGACCTTTGCGTTTTTTGTGGTTAATCCTCTTTCTGTCCGCCAGCGAGGACTAACCCGAGACCGGCAGGACGATGCACGCATGGGGTTCGAATTGCAAGAACACTTGTTCTGCCTGGGCCAAGTCGCTGGTAGGCGGCAGCTTTGCGCGCACGATTTGCTCGCCCACGCGAATCTGACAGTCGATGAAATCGCCGAGAAAAACGCTCATGATGCCAGGCAGAGCACAACGAAAATCACCTTGGCCTGTTTTGACGACGCCGATTCCGTTGCGTGAGCTTTCTGAAACCGTGCCTTCAAAAAAATTCACCTGACCGATAAACTGGGCGACGAACTTAGCATTGGGTTTGAGATAAAGTTCCTTCGGGTTCGCCTCCTGAAGAATTTTCCCCCCGAACATCACGGCAACGCGATCCGACATGGCCAAAGCCTCGGCTTGATCATGGGTCACATAAACGGCGGTAATGTTTAATCGCTGGAGCAATTCTTTGATTTCCAGTCTGAGCTCCTCGCGCAGTTTGGCGTCCAAATTGCTCAGCGGCTCATCCAACAGCAATACCTGAGGCTCGGACACCAGCGCGCGCGCCAGAGCCACTCGCTGCTGTTGCCCGCCACTGAGATAGGGCGCCGGCCGGTGCGCTAGATCTTTCATTTGCACAAGCGCGAGCGCTTCCATGACCAGTCGCTCCCGCTCGTTCTTCCGCACCTTTTGCTGCTTCAACGGAAAGGCCACGTTGTTGAAAACCGTCATGTGAGGCCAAATCGCGTAGGATTGAAACACCATGCCGATGGGCCTTTCGTTTGGCGGCAGAAAAACCGTCGGAGACGATACGATTCGGTCGCCGATTCTGATCTCGCCCTGATCCGGGCGCTCCAGACCCGCAAGGCATCTAAGCGTCGTGCTCTTGCCGCATCCGCTCGGTCCGAGCAACGTGTAAAATTGACCCGGCTCGACCTCAAAACTAAGGTCCTGAATCGCGTCGACCCTTCCGTCCATGGTCTGAAACGTTTTGCCCAGGCCATTTACATTCACTCTCATAAATCAGTCTTACCTTTCCTGAGCGCTTACACGGAGGATGAAACGGCGCATGATGAGCGTCAGAGGGATCAAAACCGCGATGAGCAAAACCCCGAGGGCGGATGCGGTGGATATCAGTCCTCGATCCCAAAATTCCCACAGCGATACGGCAAAAACCTCATTGTTCTTGCTCGATAGCATCAAGGGGATGGAAAACCCCCGTAACACATGGACCGCCACCCAAACCCAACCCGCGGCAAAGGCCGGGAAGAGCAGCGGCAAAGTGATCGCGAGCAAAGTGCGCGTGGGGGTAGCGCCGCAAACGTACGCGGCCTGTTCCAACTCTTTCTGCACCTGAATGATCGCGCTGTTCATCAGCCGGGTCGCAAAGGCGATGTAGCTTACGATGAACCCCATCGCGAGAATCCAAAGCGTACCATAGATGCCGAGATATTTTAGGGGCGGACTGAGATAGGCCATCATCAAGGCCAAGGCGATGACAATTCCCGGAACGGCATGGGGAAAGAATGTTACCGCATCGAGCGCGCCCCTGCCGCTCAATTCCGTGCGCACGATCACCCATGAAACAAAGAAGGCGAGTAGCATGGTCGCTGTCGCTGCGATGACCATCAGCAGGAGAGTGTTCCAGACAATCGAGCCGAGCTTGGGCATCGAAAAAATCTGCAGGTAGTTGGCGAGCGAAACCAGGCTCAAAGCCTCGTACGATGGAATTCGATAACTCGGCAGCAGAGACGCCCAGAACAAAATGACGAACGGCGCGCCGACCGTGACGATAAAGTAGCCGACAAACATGCCGAGAGCCGGATGGCGCCATTTGCCAATAGGAATGACCCGAGGCCGGAAACCTTTCCCAGTGATGGTCGAATAGCGCTCCGAATAGCGGACTATTCGTCGGTACCCAAAAAGCAAGACGAGCATCAAGACCATATAAACCACGCCAAACACAGCGCCCAGGCCGTAGTCCAGCGGCGCCTGAAGACGGGTGGTGAAATAGATCAAAGTGCTCAAAACAAAAATGCCCCCTGGAAGCCCGATGGCCAGCGGCCCTTCGAACGATTCCATGCTGGAGATGAAAGAATAGATGGCGGCGCTAAGAACGGCCGGCATCAAGGCAGGCAGCGTAACCTGAAAGAACGCGGCCCGTCCATTGGCCTTGGCGACTCGTGCTGCTTCTTCCATCGTGGGATCCATCATGCGAAAAGCGCCCACGACCATCAGAAAAACCGTTGTCACTCCGCGAAGACCGTCGAGAAAGATCAGTCCACCGATGGAGTAAATGTTTAGAGGCCCCTCGGTCAGCGGAAAACCGAGCGGTTCAAAGACGCTCCGTAGGATAATATTCAAAACCCCGGTCTTAGGGGCCAGCAGAAGTGCCCACCCGAGGGCAAAAAGGACGCCGGGAATCGCCATCGGAATAAGAATCAAAGCCCAAGCGAGGTTGCGTAGCGGCATATCCGTTCGCTCGATCAGCCACGCGAACAATACGGCGATCCCGAGAGTGAGCAGAGTACCGATGGCAGAGATTATGATTGTCGTCCCGAGGGCCTGATAAAAAAGCGGCATCGAGTAGGCCGCGACATAATTCTGCAGCGTCCAACCTTCCGGAATCGCCGGGTGACCAGACTGAAAACTGCTGATGAGCAACCGCGCAAGAGGGATGATGATCAGAAAAAGCAAGAAGCCCGTCAAGGCGAACGGAATAAAGTTTCCCCGGAAACGCCGGAGAATTTGGAGATTGAAACGAGGGATCGCAATCGTTCTGGTTGCGTTCATGGTTTATCCATTTTCAAATTGACTGGCGGCTTGCCACTGAGTAAATTCTCAGCGACGACGCTAGCCGAAGGGCTCAGGGCATGCCTTTGCGGCTAAACGATTTTCTGTCTTTCGCTTGTCCGTCCGAGGGCGCGATGAATCGCGCCCCTACTTTGTGACCTTTGTGCCCTCTGTAGCTAAATGTTTTTCCTGCTTCAATTCTTCGCCTTGGGGAATCCCCAGGCCGCGGTAATCTTCCGCGCCATATCGGCTTCGTGCTGCAGCGCGTCCCAACTTTCAAAAACAATTTTGGCATTATTTTTTTTCACCAGCTCCGCGGCCTCGGTTCCTGGGACAAAGGGAGAACTTCTACCCTCTAAGTCCATGTTTTTCTGCCCTTCCGGTGTCACCAACCAGCCGGTCAATACCAATGCCGCGTTCGGCGACTTGGCGCCTTTCATGATCGCCATCGCTTCGCCGATTTGGAACGGAAGATCGGAGGGCACAGCATAGGCGATCTTAGCCTTGGGGTCCCTCATCACCACACTTTTCAAGGAGTGGTAAGCCATCCCACAGATCATTGGATACTCGCCGATGGCCACCTGGGTGAGCGCTCCCGATTGGCTGCTTTTCCAGACCGGTTGATTATCTTTGAGCGCGCGGGCGAAGGCGAGAGCCTTTTCTTCACCCCAACCGGCGGCGAGGCCGGTGAACGTTCGGGGACGGGTTAAGACCACGAACTTTCCTTTCCAGTAAGGATCCAGACAGTCGTCCCATTTTTTGGGAACTTTCTCCTTCGGTACGAGCGACGGATTGTAGGCGATGATATAGGTGCTAAATCCACTGACCGCGAAGTAACCGTCGGGACTGAAATGCACATCCTTCACGTTCGGAAATAGTTTCCGCCAGGCGACGGGCCCGGTCATTACACCGGCTTTAACATAATTATTGCGCAATTCCCCCGATACATTGACCAGGTCGTGCTCGACAACTCCCGCCAAAGCTTCATTCAGGATGCGCTCGCGAGTTTCGATGCCGCTAATGCGGTCGGTGGTAACCTTGATCGCTGGATACTTTTGGTAGAAGCCTTTAAGGAGCGCCGCTTCATTTTCCGGCTCCCAAGAAGTGGCGACACGGACACTTCGTTCCTTATTGGCTAGCTGGACGATTTCATTAAGGTCTTTTCCCAGACGCTGGCCTGACGCGACCGAAGCAACACTGAGAACGGTGGTTACACTAACTCCGAGCAGCATTGCTTTGCGACGAGTTCTCATGAATAACCTCCTATCTTTCTTGGCGCCGCTTGCGTCCTTTGCGCGAGCCATACCTTCCTATGCGGCGGATTTCTGTCCCGCGGGTCCAGTATATTCTAGAATATCTAACCCGTTTAAACGGTCGATAAGATAGATCAGTCCTTGAGTGTCAACGAACACGTCGTTGGATTGCGGCGTCTTCTGATTCTTGCCCGGGGGCGGAATAAAGTAGCCGACTTCCTTGGGCTTTGCCGGGTCAGCGATATCGACAATCCGCAGCCCGCCTCTAAACCACGTTACGTAGACCAAACTGTCGGTCATGTGCTCGTGACACTGGTGCGCGCCAAAGCGCCCGCCGTGCTCTGCGCGCGTCCACGGTGTGTCCGCCTCAGACATGGCATACGCCGAGATCGGCTTCGGACTCTTTTCATCCGTCACATCGAAGAACCACATGAAGGCCGGCACCTGTTCCGGGCGCGGACGTGGCGGTTGCTCATCGACTGCCACGGCGATGTCTCTTCCACCTATCGCAAACGGGGCGCGAATATATGTGTGCGTCTTGAAGAACGGCGGATGATAGTTGTACCGGCTTACGAGTTTGGGATTGGCAATATCGCTGATATCGAGTATGACCAAGCCCGCCATGCAGTAGCTGACATAGAGCCGATCGCCAAAACGCATCGGATGATGGCATTCGTAGCGGTCGTATCCCCAGTAAGGTGTTTCTCCGCCCGCTACCCATTGTCCAGAGAGCCACCAGCGAGATACCTCTTCCGGGCGGCTCGGATTTTTCAGGTCGACAATCATGACAATATAGCCTTCGTACCCTTCCATTCTCGTCGAGAGATGCGCATACCGCCCGTCAAAATCGAAGCGGTGCACTCCGTTGCCACCGGTTTTAAAAAAGGATAGCTCACGTGGCTTTTGCGGATTGGCTACATCAAAGATGCGGATGCCACCTCCCTGATAGCCGCGCGCCGCCGACTCCACCAATGATTTTAGATCGGCGACGCTGTAGTTGAGAGCGCTGGCGAGCTCGGCATCTGTCGGCGGCCGTCCGAGTTCCCTTTCCAGCCGCGTGCGCTCGGCGGGAATCCTGCTGCCGCCGATTTGCTGATGCCGCGTGTAGTTTTCATTATTAATGACCATGATGTCGCCCGATACTCTGACCTTGTGCGAATGCGTTTCGGGCGGCACCTCCAAAGTCGAAAGAAGCCTCGGACGGGTCGGCTCCGATACATCTACGATTGAGGTTCCGTGCGGCGGATCAATATGACCCACGAACGCAGTTTTGCCTTGGACGAGAACTTGACCGCCCCCTGGAGTATCCAGATGGCCGATCCGCTTCACATTCAATGCGACCGCGCCATTGGCATCGACTTTCATCTTTTACCCTCGCTTCCACCTCAATAATTATTCACCACGAAGAGCATGACCCCGTGATAAATCTAAATTCTTGCCAGTTCTAAACCGCTTAATTGGTTCAACAGCTTCGCTCTTTCAAGCGGGTTAAACGATTCGAACGGCTTGAACGATTTGAACCGTTTGAACGGATATTTTCTCAAACCTTGTCCCACTTGTGCATGTTCCAGGTGCTCGAGTTTTGCCCGCCGGTCTCTTGTCGCGGGGTGATACCGGTTAGGCCTTTTTTAGTGACGAGGACCTCAGGGCCGTAATAAAGCGGGTGGACCGGCAAATATTCCGTAAATAGCTTGACGAATTCGAGCTGCAATTTTTCGGATCGGTCCGGTGTGATGATTTCGTTCAACTCGTCCAGGATCGCGTCCTTGCGGGGATCGTTCCAACCGGAAACGTTTTCCACCGCGTATTTGTTTTCCGCCGTCGGGATATTCTTGGTATGGAAGCGCTCCGCCCATTCCTCCACGGTGACGTTGTGGGTTCCGATATACGCACCGGGCCAACGATTGCGGTTTTCCGCCGAGTTGAGCAGACGGGTCGGTAGGTTCTTGATGTTGGTGCGCACGCCGATCTTCTTCCAGTAGTCGTTGATAATCGCCTGGGCCTGCTCATGCTCACGCCTGCCTGCCTGGCAACGAAACTCAAACTCCAAGCGCTCGCCCTTTTCATTGACCAGGACACCCTCCGGCCCGGGTTTCCAACCCGCCTCGACCAAAAGTTTTTTAGCCCTTTCGGGGTCATATTTGTAGATCGTCGCCACCGCCATAGCCTTCTTGAAGCTCTTGCGAATGCGCGACATGGAAAAATGCGACACGAGATTCTCACCTTTGAAAATACTCTTTACCATCGCCTCGCGGTCGATCGCATGCATCAACGCGCGCCGCACCCGCACGTCATTGAACCATGGATTGTCGCGGCTCAGGTTGAGCCAACTCCAAGAGGCCGGGCTGATATGAACCTTGCCTTTCCCGGTTTTTTCCCACTGCTCGCGCAGAATCATCGCGCCGTCGAAGGAGATCGTGCTGCGCATGCAGAAATCTACTTCCCCGGCGAGCACGGCCGCAAGGTTGGTATTGCTGTCTTCGACGAAGCGGACGCTGACTCGATCGATCTTGGGTCTTCCCAGCGCATAGTCATTGAAGGCCTCGAGCTCCATGCGGTTGCCGCCATCCCATTCGGCCACCCGATAGGGTCCGGCGCCCACGAAAGTCTTGTTCCACGCCGGCAGGTTGGCGAACGCCTTCATGTCGCCGGCGCTGAAAGCGTCTTGGAGCAGATGGCGCGGAAATGCGCGCACGTGAGTATATTGAACCGCGTAGGCCTCGTTGTAGAGATCGTTCCAGTGCATCACGATAGTGCGATCGTCTGGCGTCTCGATCTTAGAAATCATCTCTGGAACGAGGCGATCGGGCATGGGGAATTCGGGATGTTTGGCGATCTGCCAGCCGAACTCGAAATCCTTCGACGTGTACGGCTTGCCGTCGTGCCACTTGAGCCCGGGGCGAAGCTTGTACACCGTCACCATGGTTTTTTTCTGGTGGTCGATTTTCCAAGTGCCCTTTTTAATTGATGGCAACTCTTCAGCGAGAATGGGTACTCGTTCCAAAGTCACCGGATTCTGAAAAACCAATCCTGCATCAGCCATGGATACATGCTCGGTGTCGCGGCGGTTGTGGTAGCCCAGACTCGTAATCGGCCGCTCCGTATGGATAACAATTCGCTTTCTGGCCGCCTGCGCGGCAAACAGAAAACCTCGCGGCCAAGAGAGAGCGCCTAACGAAGCCGCCGATGTCGCGGTCAAGCGGATGAATTGACGTCGGCTTAACGTTGTTCCCGTCTGTCCGATCTTGGAGTTCTGCTTGTTCTTCGCCATAGTGTAGCCCCCCTTTATAACTGTGCGACAAGCCTGATTGGCGTTCATATAATTGTGGACCGATTGAGTCAATGGATGTTCAATGCTTTATAAATGCTTGATTCAACTTGGCGCAATGCAATAAGATGTGCGCAGATTTTGGTGGCGAAGGAGACAATTTATGCAGAGTTCGGCAGCGACCCGGACCTCGCCCATGTTGGCGACAGGCTCGGTCATTTATCAGGCAAAGTTTGTCGACGTAAACGGCATTAGGACGCGCTACTACGACGAAGGGCAAGGCGAGGTCATGTTAATGATCCATGGCTCGCGCTTCTCACCTTGGGGCAGCGCCAATACCTGGACCCGAAACATCGCCGGTTTGTCAAAAAAGTTTCGAGTTTTGGCTCCAGACAAGCTGTGCGCCGGGATGACAGACAATCCCAAGAGCCTCGACGATTTCACGCAGCACGCCATCGTCCAACATATCTACCAGTTCATCCAGATACTGGGCGTAAAGTCGTTCCACGTCGTGGGACAATCCAATGGCGGTTATACCGCGGCGCGTTTGGCGCTCGAGCATCCGGAAGTGTGTAAGAGCTTGGTCATCGTCGACAGCGCCACCTTGGGACCGCCGGTGGGCGACATGGCTGAGCGGCGCCACAAGCTCTTTGCGAACGGCCCGAAGGACTTGCGAGAGTACATTCGCTTCCATTGGGGAAAACTCTCGGTCAACACCGACAACATCAGCGATGATTATTTGGACGCCGCTGTTTTCATGGCCAACACGCCAAAGGCGCGGGAGACTCTGAGAATCTTAAACACCGACGGCAGAGAGGACGAAGGGGTCAATCCGGAGGCCAACGTTCGAACATTTCAACGCGATAAAGCCGAGACCCATCAGTGGATCCAAGAAGGACGAATGACCATGCCCGTCTTGATCACTTGGGGAGCCGACGATCCATCGGCGATCGTGCCGATCGGTATCAAACTGTTTGAAATGATCAGCGCCAAAACGAACAAGACGGAGATGCACATCTTCAATAACGTCGCCCATTTTCATTATCGGGAGATCCCGCAAGACTGGAATCAGGTAGTGATGAATTTTATCGAGAGGAATACCTGACGGCCGTACTTACCACGAAGGACTGGAAGTGCACGAAGTTTAAGAACCTAGATATCCGAAACCTTCGTGTCCCTTCGTACTCTACGCGGTAAATAAACCACTCACTGTTGAGGTGCGCGATGTCGTATAACCCCGTGGATCCATTTCAAACCGATGCACCTGGCAAGCGGAGCTTGCCGTCATTTTCCCTCGCTGAACGCGACCGCCGCTATGAGCGCGTGCGCCGGTTAATGCGTGAGCGGAACTTAGACTGCTTGCTGGCGCCGGCGGCGGATGTCGGCGAGCCCCAGGCCAACTCCCGTTACCTTTGCCAGATGGGAGGAGTCCAGGGCGGCGCCTGGGTGGTCTTCCCCGCTTCGGGCGAAGTTACTGCGATTCTCTCCTCGGAACGCGAGCGCCGCATGTGGGCGGCTAATCTCGAGTGGCCCTCGGATATCCGCTGGGGCGATTTTTCAAAGTTGGTTCCCGAACGGCTGCGTGAGCTGGCGTTCGCTAAAAGCCGCATCGGCGTCACCGGCTTGCTCGATCAGTATCGCATGCCGGAGGGCACAATCCCGCTTGAAACCTGGCGGCGCATTTCGACCGCCCTGCCGGAAGCTACCTTTGCTCCGGCGAGTGACGTCTTGGAATTCTCGCGCATCGTCAAAGGGCAGGAAGAAATCGCCGTGATCCAGCGAATCACCGACGCCAATGAAGCGGCAATCGCAAGGATGATGGAAATCGCCCGGCCCGGCGTGGAAGAGGGGGAACTCTGGATTGAAATGGCCAAAGTGTTGATCGCGCACACTGCCGATTATCCGGCGAGACTTTCCCTTGGCTCCAACAATAAAACCGCCAATGCCAGCAATAGCATGGGGCTTGCGATCGCAATGGAAGACGGCGGCGTGCTTTGCCAGGAAATCGACGCCCGACTACAAGGCTATCGGGCCCAATGCAACCATTCAATCTTAATTGGCAGCAAGAATGCGGACGCCTACCGCCAGGCAACGAACATCGCCATCGAATGTTTTCGGGGAATTTTAGATTGGGTAAAACCGGGCAATACCATTGGCGGCTTGATTGATGAATTCGTGCGGCTTGCCGAGGCGCGCGGAGCCAAGGGCGGCGGCGTGCTGGTCCATACCAACGGTCTCGGCGCCGACCGGCCGAGAGTAGGGCCCGGGCCAGCCGCCCACGACAGGGATATCGTCATCGAGCCTGGTTTTACTTTTACGGTCAAGACACAGATCGACTTCAAAGGCACGCCCGCCCTGATCGGCGAACCGATCACGGTGAATGAATCAGGCGCGCGCCGCCTCGGGCATAGAAGCTTGGTCCCCTTCGTGACCGGTTAAGAGCAAGCTTAACGCGACCGAACTTTAACCATCTCGAATTGAGAGACCGCATCCATCCTCATGGTGAAGCAGGCAATATTCGCAGAGACTGGCGCCGCAATAATACTCGCCGCCATGTCGAATGTCATTCTGCATTCACCGCATTCTATGGTTGAAACATCAGACGTTTCGTTATTCAGAGGGCTGATCCATCTCGTTTCCTTGACAACATCGGAGCACCGTGGCTACAAGGAAGGGAGTTGCTTTTGCTCATAGAAACACTCAACTGAAAGTCCACAAAGGAGATGAATCATGGCGATTGAAAACTTTGAGGATCATTGTTGGAAAGATGTCGTCACACCGGAAATTCTGAAAACCTACACACCGTACCAGCGCGAAACTTATATCGGTCAGAGACCGGCGCTGCTCGCT
>WNGA01037188.1_pt1 | contig 11000 bp, 10 predicted proteins | sample 5400061 | NCBI WGS metagenome assembly WNGA01 (sample SAMN13153366, study PRJNA577476) | soil metagenome | isolation source: 100 cm soil or saprolite under grassland replicate 2 | place: USA:California | collected 2016-06-15
CTCGTACCGTCGAAGGCGGAGAAGTAGACGGCATTGTTGAAGACGGCGAAGCCCAAGGGCCGACTACTGCGAGCCCCGGGATTGATCTCCTCCACGCGCACGGTGCCGGCTTCGGTGCGGTCGGTCTTTCGGAGCTCGAGGTCTTTGCCACCGTTGCCGGCGGCGGTGAAATATCGCACGGCGGGCGCGGCCGCTCCGTCGCCTTCGCAAGAAGCGAGGAACGCCGCAAGGGCGACGAAGCTCAGGCGCAAGAAGGAATTTCTCAGTGCATTTGTCGTTGACATCGTCTCATCTCGTTCGATGGCCGATACCAGCCTAGTTGTTGGGCAACTAGAGACGCAGTGAAGCTTTCCACGGGTCTTTTGTGGCAAATTCACAACGGACGAAGGGAATGCAGCGGAGCAGCGGCTACCGTTCCACGGCAGCGGCTGGTTATGCAGGAGTTTTTAGCTGGAACTCAAAATAGGCGCTCGATGGTAACTCGAGCGCGGTTGCTACGCGCGATCCGGCCGGAACTTGGTCTCGGGCTTGACGCCTTTCTTTCGCTGCTTCTCGCTGACCTTGCCGTTCTCGATGTAGCGGCCCTCGACGGCGCGCTTCGCGGCCTCGATCGCTCGCTCGACTTCGGATTTGACGCGAGCGGGACTTTCGCGGCGAGCGCGCCGGTCGTGGGATTGAAGACGTCGCCGAAACGGCCGCTCTCTCCGTGGACATGCTTGCCGCCGGAGGCCGGCATCTCGTGGGTCAATTGCTGGTTCCTGCGCGACCTGCGCACGCCCTTCGGCGGCGCCAAGCTCTCCGGCATCGGCCGCGAGGGCGAGCTGCACTCGCCCAACTTCTACTCCGAGCCGATGAACGTCTGCATCAAGCTCTAGCGGCCCCGACAACGGGCTCGCGCCCCGCCGGGGCGATGCGTCCCAGCACGCAGACGCGCGTCACCTCGCCTGGGGCCGACGCGCCGGGCTCGACGCCGCGGGAGCACGCGGCCGCGAGTCTCGTCCCGAGCCACCCGTGCGCCGACCGGGTGCGCGCGTCGGGCGTGAAGGCCGATTGAGGTTTTCGACGACGGCGAGAAGAGTGGCGCGCGCGGCTGCGATGTCCTCGGCAGGGACGCCGCGCACGGCGACAGCGTTCACCCCCACGGCCAGCGGAACGAGCTTGTCCTCGAGCGCGCGTCCCTTCGGCGTCAAATAGACATAGACGTTCTTCCGGTTCCCAGGCAACTGCTCGCGCCGCACGTAGCCGCGCGCCGCCATCGCCCTGATGGCGGCGTACGTGGTGGGCTCCATGACGCCCGCCTCACCGCTCAATTCGCGCTGCGTCAGGCCGTCGCGCTCCCACAAAATGCGCAGGAACGTCCAGTGGCCGAACGGCACGCCGTGCTCGGCGAGCTGCGCCTGCATCGCGCGCGTGAAGGCGCGCCAAGCCTCCTTAGTCAGGTGCGCAAGGCGATCTGATTTGTTAATGGGATCTCCCTCCGTTCTCGGGCCGAGCGGAGAATCGCTAGGCGCGCAGCGACCACCATCGTGCGACATTCTTCGAGGCTCAACGCCATGGGTTTCTCGACAAGCACATGCTTTCCCAGGTTCATCGCGAGTTGCGCGTGCTCCGCATGAAATTGGCGAGGGGTCGGGACGTAGACTACTACATCGAGCCCGGGTTGCCGGCAAAGATCTCCCACCGATAAAAACCCTTTTCCTTGAAAATCTCTTTCGAATTTCTCCAGGGCTTCAGGCCGCGGATCGGGCGGCCGCCACCCGTCCCACGCGCGGATCGCGCGCCAGAGTGGGGAGCATGAAGGCGAAGGCGCGGCCGGGGCCGACGGCGCCCACCTTGAGTTTTCTCATGTCGGAGCGTATTATTTTTGTTTAGGAAGCTAAGAATCCTTTGCAAAACAAAATGCTTTGCACGAACTGACTGGGGCAAGCATAAGGGAATACGCCCACCCGTATCGTACGGGACTCTGAGTGAGTTTTGGGGATGCTTGCCGGCATGCTACTTCGGAGGAAGGAGATTCCCGTGCCTGAGAACAGCCAGGTTTCCCAACGTTCCCTGGACCGTCTCTGCCTCGTCGGAGAGAGCGCTGCCATCCGAGAGGTGCGAGCTCAGATCGCCAAAGTCGCCTCCAGTTCCAGCAGTGTCCTGATTACGGGGGAGAGCGGAACAGGTAAAGAAGTCGTCGCGCGGGCGATCCACGCCGCCAGCGCTCGTGCGGCCCAGAGCTTCGTTCCGATTAACTGCGGGGCCATCCCGGAGACTCTTTTGGAGAGCCAGCTCTTCGGCCACGCCAAAGGGGCGTTCACCAACGCCGTCCGAGCGAACCCTGGACTCTTCCAGATCGCCGACAAGGGCACGCTCTACCTCGACGAGATCGGAGATCTCCCCCTGTACCTGCAGGTGAAGCTGCTGCGAGTGATCGAAGAAGGGGAGGTATGGATCGTGGGCGGAATCAAACCGGTGGCGGTAGACGTCCGTATCGTCGCGAGTACAAACCACGAGCTTCCCGCGGAGGTGGCGGCCGGAAGATTCCGGGACGACCTCTTTTATCGGTTGAACGTCTTTCACATCACCCTTCCTCCGCTCCGGGACCGGCCCGGGGACATCTCCCTTCTCGCGATGTATTTTATTCGTAAGCTCAACGCGGTGCTGGGCACGAAGTTCCGTGGTTTGAAGCAGGAGGCTCTCGAGGTCTTGATAAGCCGCCGCTGGAAAGGAAATGTCCGGGAGCTCGCGAACGTTCTCGAGCGGGCGATGGTCCTGGGAGAAGGTGATTTGATCCAGCCTCATCACCTCCCTCCGGATCTGGTCGCCTTACCGAAGACCTTTTCCCTACGAGAAGCTCTCCACCGTTTCGAGCGAAAACACATCCTCGATGTCATTGCCCAGGCGGAATCTGACAAGAAACAGGCCGCCCGGCTCTTGGGAATCAGCCTTACCTCGCTCTACCGAAAGCTCAACGACCGCCCGCATCAGGTTTTTTCATCCCGTTCTCACAAATGAGACGGAATTGTTCATCGTTGGAAAAATCTCAAGAGGCTCAAGCAAAATTTCTCATTGGTTTCAATCCCCTGCCATCCATTCGTCCCATGGTACGTAATCTGCATAGGTACATGTTTGTTACAACCCGATAGGAGAGACGGTCATGAGGAGACGAAGCGAAGGAAAGTACGGGGCTCTCGCGCGGAGTACCCTCTGTGTCGCCGTATTATGGGCACTCAGCGCTGGGGTTGCCCAGGCGGCGTCGGATGGAATCTGCCACGTCAAGTTCGGTCAGAATCTGAAGCTGATCCCGGTTCTCACCGGCGGCGAAGACATGACGAACGGCGTGATCACGCCCGGGGCAAATCCCCCCAATACGATCAGCATTACGGCGTCGGACCACAACGTCCAGATTTGTCCCTCTGGAGCCGCGACGCCGATGTGGACCTTGGGCGGGGACGTCCCCCCTCCGATCATTCGGAGGACGACCAATCCGGATAGCAACAATCAAGGCCCAACGATACTCAGATTCGTCAATAACCTTTCCGAGATCACCTCGAATCAAGGCAATGGCGACAACGTGCAGGGTTTAGGGGGTGGAACTCAAACCGGCGTACCGGGGAACCACAGCGAGATCTCCATCCACCATCACGGATCCCACGTGGCTCCTTCGAGTGACGGCTGGGCCTGCGGCTACTTCTTTAGGTCAACCAACGACGGCGGCTCCACGCTCGCTACCGACAGGAACTACACTTTCTTCCTCAGAGAAAACGACGTGGCGAACAACACCGGAGGAGAGCGGGGAACGACCGAGTGGTACCACAACCACCGGGTCGACGTGACTGGCCACACGGCGTGGCGAGGTCTGGCGGGCGGCTTGTTCCTCATCGACGATCCGGCCGATCCCCAGCTTCCCAAGGGTCCGGCGGTCGTCGAAGGCGGCGTGAACAAGGGCTTCAAGTATGACGTCGGGCTCGTGCTCAGGGACTTGGCGATCGACTCCACGACCCACGCGGCTCCGTACAGGTTCGACGCGCAGGGCAGCACCGGCCAGACCATCCTGGCGAACGGCGTACCGCAGCCCAAGTTCGCGGTCGAGCCGACCAAGTACCTGTTCCGCATCCTGGTCCCGGGGAACGCCCGCAAGTATTTCATGCGCCTCAGGCAGGTGGGGTCTAGCACGAACATCAACATGGTCCAGGTCATGCAGGACGCGGGTATCGTCAGCCCCGTGAACCGGACGGAAATCCCGATCGGCATCGCCGAGCGGGTCGGCATCGTCATCGACTTCGCCCCGTTCGCCGGCAGGAGCCTCGTTCTGCAGAACAACGACACCGCGAGCGGCCAGTGCGTCCCCGGTAACTGCACCAGCAACACGAGGGACATCATGCGCTTCGATGTCGGGACGACGGTGACGCAGCAGGAGAACATCAACGTCGCCAACATCCACAGGAACGTTCCCAACAACGTCAGCAGCTCGCCTTTCTATATCGGGAACTCGGTACAGAACAGGGCCTTCCGGTTTAGCAGCGAAGGGCAACCGTTCTGGACCATCGTCCGCGAAGATAAGGATGACGCCGACCGGATCATGGACTGCCGGCGCTACGATGCGGACCCGGTCGTCAACACCGTGGAGCAGTGGACCCTCCACGGCGTCGGCAACTGGACCCACTCCATCCACATCCATGACGTGGATCAGGTCTGCGTGAGCCGCAACGGCGTGGCGTGCCCGGCCTCCGACAAATTCAAGGAGGTATGGCCGATCGCGCCGGGCGTCACGTTCGTGGTCAAGCTCAAGCCGACGGACTTCACGCAAGCAACGGCGAGAACCGATACCAGTGGCGACCCGTGCCTCACTTCTTCGGCTCCGCCTGACAATGTGGCGAATACCAGCGGGGATTGTTCCAACACGAGCTTCGGCACCACAGGTTTCGGCCACACGATCCCGGACGATACGCCGGCTTACAATGGAACACCGCAGCCCGACGTCTCGGCGGCCAACAACATCGACGGTGAGACCGCCGGCGGGAGGTACATGCTCCACTGCCACGTCCTCGAGCACGAAGACACGGCGATGATGACGCAGTGGCGGGTGAAGTCGGCGTCCAACAACGGCAATACCCGTAAGGCTTTCGGCGTCTTAGGGTGGCGCGATTTCGGTTGAATGCGCTGTAAGCGGAAAGGAGTCTGTCAATGCGCTTCAAAAGCTCACGGTTGCGGAACGCTCTATGGATTGTTCTTCTCGCGTTTGGATTGTCTCTTCTTCCCGTTCGCGTAGCCGCTCATCACGAATTGGATGAGACCAAGGAGGCGATCGAGCAGTCGCTGAGGAAGACCTTCGATGATTTCAACAAGGATGACTACGTGGCTTTTGCGGACGGCTGGACCGACGCCGGGTTCTACAACAAGACGATGTTCAACCTGGAGGTAGACGGGGTCTTTGCCAAGGACGACCTGCCGCGATTTTTCGGCCCCATGAAGCTCCGCGGCCCGATCCAGGTGCTGAAAATCTCCAATATCAGGATCCTGGATCATATGCTTGCCAGGGCCACGGTGGAGCTCGATTTCGTCCAGGGAAACGTGAGAGAGCGCCACGGATTCCTCATGTGGAAGCGATTGGGGATCGACAAGCGCTACAAGATCCAGAAGGACATGGTGCTTCCCCTTCACCCCGACGGTTTTCCCGTCGTCGAGATGAAGATGAAGGAGTTCGACTTCGAGCTGAACAAAAAGCTGCTCGCCAAGGACATGGTGCTGAAGCTCGTCAACACCGGCAAGATGGAGCACGAATTCATGGTGTTCAAAAAGATCATGCCCGCGAACTTCGAGCATTTCATCGCCCGTGGGGCGTGGTTTCTCAAGCCCGGACAGGCGACCGATCTGGTGCTCACGGGGCTGGGGCCGGGCGATTATGCGATGGTCTGCTGCAATACGGAGAAGGGCGGCGACAATCCGCATTGCGCCAAGGGAATGCGGGTGGAGTTCACGATTAAATAAGACAGGCCTTCCAATCACGGGCCAGCCGTGGTGGCAGACGGCACGGCAAAGCGCCACGAAGAGCCGAAACCGAAAGGAGCGGGAAAACGATGACTAACCCCATGAGGCATGTCGCGCTGTGGATGGCACTTATGATCTCCTTTCCCCTTCTCGCTCATGCCAACGGCCACGGCAAGTGGGTGAGAAAAGAGGCGAGCGGCCCTGCCCCGGGCTTCAGCCTCACCGACCAGGACGGCCGGAAGGTTTCACTGGAGGACTTCCGGGGCAAGGTGCTTCTCATAAACTTCATCTATACCCAGTGCGAGACAGCCTGCCCTCTGACGACGGCGAAGTTCGCGAGCTTCTATAGTACTTGGAAGGGAAAAGACCTGCATATTGTGAGCATCACCATCGATCCCGCCCATGACACGCCCGCCGTGCTGAAAGAATACGGCAAGCAGTGGAAAGGAGTGGACTTTCGATCCTGGTCCTTTCTGACCGGGACAACCGAGCAGGTCGAGTCGGTCCTGTTCGACTACAAGATCGAGGTGAACCGAGGCGGCAAAAAAGACCCCAGCGGCGCGATACTCACGAGTTCCATCGTGGACCACGGGGTGAAAACATTCCTCGTTGACCGGGAGGGCATGAAGAGGTTCGAGTATTGGGGCCAGGATTTCGACACCAAAGCGGTGATCAAAGACCTTACGGCGGTGCTGGGCAAAGGCTGAAAGTCCGGCCTCCAAAAGTGGCTCCGCAATTTCCGAGCACGGGGAAAAGCGCAGCGCAGGCCGTCGCAGCCGCGGCAGTCGGGCTCGCGCTGTGCGGGATCACGGCCGGCGCTGGCGGCGACACGAGCGCCTCCCGGCCTGTTCCGCCCGCCGCAACGCTGGCTTTCGGCCCTGAGCGCCGCTTGGGAAACGCGGACAGGAACCCCTCCACCCCGTTCCTGCGCCCCGGGCCCGACGGCCGCCTGTACGCCGTCTGGACCGAAGACAATACCGACCGGCCGGCTTACCTCAAGCGCGAGGGTTATTCTCCGGGCACCTCGCTCCTGCGCGCGGCGGTGCTTGCCTGGTCGGCTGACGGGGGAAAGACTTGGTCGCCGTCCAAGCGGGTCAACAGCGCCGTGGAAGCCATCCAGGGAGAGGAGAGCGGGCCGAGGATCGCCTTCGGCGCTGATAACAAGATGTACGCGGTCTGGTCGATCACCGACAGCGCGGGCGGCAACATCCTGCGGGGGAACGTGCGCTTTACGATGGCGGACGGCGCGGGCGGCTTCACGCCCGCCCAGACCCTCAACGAGGTCAAGGGGGCGGCGCGCTTCCCGGTCGTCGAGGTCGCATCCGACGGCACTGTGCTCGTCGCCTGGGTCGATCGCCGCATCGACAACCCGAAACCGCGCCAGCTCTACTTGATGCGGCTCGGCGCCGACGGCAGGCCGCTGACGAAAAATTACCAGGTGGGCGAGGGAATGTGCGACTGCTGCCGCATCGGCATGGCCTTCGCCAACGGCGGCAGGACGGTTTATATGGTGAACCGGAAAGTGAGTCCGGAGCAGATTCGCAACCACGAGCTGCGCAAGTCCAGCGACGGCGGCGCGACGTTCGGGCCGCCCGTCGAGATCAGCGACGACCGCTGGAAGGTGCCCTTCTGCCCCGACTCCGGACCGACGATCGTGCGGGACGGTCGCGGCTTCCTCCACGTCGCTTGGTTCACGCTCGGCCGCTCGCCCGAGAAGGAGGCGGGCGTGTACTACGCCGTATCGAGGGATGGCGGGCAAAGCTTCGCCCCTCGCCAATTGGTCCACAGCAATAGTATCGGCGCCGCGTTGCTCCATCCGACGCTGGCGCTCGGCAAAGACGGGACCCTCTACTTCGCCTGGGACAACCTCGACGGCTCGAGCAAGGCCCAGATCTTCGTTCGCGCCCTGGCTCCGGACGGCAAGAGCTGGAGCCCGGTGCAGCAGGTGAGCCGGGCGAAGGAGAATGCCTGGCGGCCGGCGCTGGCGGTTTCGGAGAAGGATCTCGACGTTGCCTGGACGGAAGTCGATGGAGAAGAATCATGGGTCGTGCTAAGGCGCGCCTCGCTTGTCGAGTGAAGACGTCGCGCTGGCGTGCGGGGCGCTTTTCCATACGGTTTGCCGTCGCACTGGTATTCCTTCCCCTCGTTGCTGCGGCTGAGCCGAATTCTTCTTCGGCCGCAGCTTCGCCGGCCGGACAGGGCGCGACCCCGATCGTGGGCGCGACGGCAGCCGGCTTCGATCTGAGGACGCTCGATGGCGAGCCCGTCCGCCTGGAGAAGTTCAGAGGCCGGCCCCTCGTCATGAGCTTCCTTGCGAGTTGGTGCGGTCCCTGCCGCGAGGAGATGCCCGTGCTCAACGCGCTCGCGTCCAGGGCGGACAGAAACGGCTACGCGGTGCTGGGAATCGCCATCCAGGACCGGCGCGCGCCGGCCATGGAGTTCGTCAGGGAAACGGGGGTCGTCTTCCCTATCGCCCTCGATCTCAACAACAAGGTGCAACGGGCCTACCGCGTCTTCGGCCCTCCCGCCACTTTTTTTGTCGACGCTCAGGGGGTGGTCCGTGATGCCGTGCTCGGGCCCATCACCCCCGAGCGTGCGCGTGAAGCGCTGGAGAAGGCCGGTGTGCGGCAATAGATCAGCCTTGGTAATGAGGCTTCCTGAAACGCTGCCGCGGACCAGCCCAGGTTGCGGCGGATCAAGAGCGCAGGCGGGGACTTAACATGGCTCGTTCCACCTGGGTCTACATGGGCACACTGACTGTGGCGCTTTCCGTTGCGGGGATCGCACTGTTGCAAGAGCCTGACACGGAGGGGATGAAACGACCCGACAAGGCGGCGCTGAAGCCCGGCGGGGGCGACGAGAAAGAGGATACGAGCGCGCGGGAAATCGAAAAGGCCGTGAGGGCCGTTTTCGCGGCGTTCAACAACCGGGACGCCGACGCGTTCCTGGCCGGCTGGACCGACGAGGGATTCCGGAGAACGTTTCAACAGTCGAAGGAAGCGGCGAAGCGCTCATTTCCCCACCTCCAGGCGCTTCCTGTCCTTGAACCGTTCACGGTCGGGGAGTTCTCGAATACCGCCGTGGGCCGCGACACCGCGAGCACCGAGGTGGACCTGACCCAAAGCAACGTGAAAAAGACCCACTGGCTCTCGCTGGTGAAGCAGGATGGCCCCTGGAAGATCGATACTGACAAGGAGATCGCCACAAAGGTACCAGGTGATGTCACGCTCGTTCCGGTGACGATGACGGAGTCCGCATTCCAGCTCGACACGAGCGCCGTCACGAAGAACGTAGCCTTCCAGGTGTTCAACGCCAGCACGCAAAAGCACGATTTCTCGGTGTTCATGCTGCGGGACGATTCGGGCACTGAGATGCATTTAGGCGGCGCCGGATCGCTGGAACCGGGTGAGGGAAAGACGGTGCTCCTCACGAATCTGGCGCCTGGGCGCTACGCGATCTTGTGCAACCGGCTGGACCCCGATGGGCAACCGTACTCTTCCAAGGGCATGCGTGCGGAGTTCACGATCGCCGCGCCACCCGGCAGTCAAGCAAGCGGGGATCAGACGGATGAGCCGGAGGGTGGGCGGTAAAATCGCTCTTCCCCGGTGAGTTCTTCCCTTTGCCTCAATTGTCTCGAATTGGAAGGAGGACCAAGAGATGAAAGGATCGAGTTCAGCCGCTTTCGCCGCCGCATCGATTCTGATCGCAGCGGGATTGGCCTCGGCGCACGAAGATCACATGAAGAGCATGGAGATGCCCATGGAACAGAAGGCGCCGGACACGCCGGCCCTCAAGCCGGCCGAAGGTGCCGGTGTCAAGATCGTCTCTCCGAAGCTTGGCCAGGTCGTCAGGGGCGATCGGGTTCCGCTCGAGTTCAAGTGGACGAAAGGCAAGCGCGGCCATCACGTCCATGCCTATGTGGACGGGAAACTGATGGGCATGTTCGAAGGCAGCAGGGCAACGCTGACGGGCATCAAGCCGGGGCAACATACCTTGGAGCTCCGGGTTTCCGCTGCGGATCACCAAGCCGAGCTGGATGCTACCGACAAAGCCGATTTCGTCGTCAAGTAAAGCCATCGCCCGTGCAGACCGCTTGACGCGTCCCACCGGCTGCGACAACGACAACCGGCGAAAGAATCGGCCGGGCGTCATTCCGGCCGGAACTTGGTCTCGGGCTTGACGCCTTTCTTTCGCTGCTTCTCGCTGATCTTGCCGTTCTCGATGTAGCGGCCTTCGACGGCGCGCTTGGCCGCCTCGTCCCACTGCGGCAGCCAGTCGCCGAGCGAATAGCCGTGCCAGGGCGACTGCGGGCGCAGCTTCGGCAGCCCGAGGTCTTCCCAGAGTTTTTTCGCGCGCTCCATGTATTCGCGCTTGGGAAGCGCGAGCGGCGGCATGTCTCCTTTCATGGTCGCGTCCATAAGCAGCGTCGAATCCTCCTCCTGCCCGTGCTCGCGCTTGGGACCGTGGCCCTGGCCGCGGTGCGGGAGCATCCGCACGTCCTCGACCGGGTTCATGCGGTACGCCATCGCCCAGAAAATCGCGTCGGCGTTGTCCGGATCGATGTCCTCGTTCACGGCGATGGTGATCTTGCCCATGTCGGCCTTGAAGCAGGCGGCGCCGTAGAGCGCGCGCCAGACCTCGGTGCGCGGCGTGCCCTTTTCGAGCGTGATCACCTGCACGCGCAGCAGGCCCGTGAGCGGCTCGTGCAGCGAGACGCGCTTCACGGCGCGGATGCCGAGCGCCTCGCGCAGGTGCGCGGTATAGAGCGGCTCGTAGGCGACGCGCTTGATGACGCTCGACTCCGAGGGCGTCACCTGGCTGATGTAGGAGGGGATGATCGGGTTCTTCCGGTGCGTGATCGCGACGATGCGCATCGGCATGTTGAATTCCTCGAGCGCGACGTGGCCGTGCGATTCGCCGAAAGGCGCCTCGGGCTCGCAGTACTCGGTATCGATCAGGCCTTCGATCACGACTTCGGATTCGGCGGGGATAAGCAGATCGACGGTCTTGGCCTTGACGACATT
>WNGA01027266.1_pt1 | contig 10999 bp, 7 predicted proteins | sample 5400061 | NCBI WGS metagenome assembly WNGA01 (sample SAMN13153366, study PRJNA577476) | soil metagenome | isolation source: 100 cm soil or saprolite under grassland replicate 2 | place: USA:California | collected 2016-06-15
GCCGACTCGGCTACGCCCAGGAACGCCCGCGCGGCGGAAAACGCGGCGGTGGTCCGGGCGAACGCGTGCGCCATGGCCGCCAGGCTCCACGCCACGACCGCCGCCGCGAACCCGCGCCGCACGCCGATCCGGTCGAACAGCCGCCCCGCGGCGAGGAAGGCGAAGGCGTAGGGCAAGCTGAACCACGACACGACGTCGCCGTAGGCGGCCTCGGACCACCCCAGCTCGCGCTGCAGCGTCGGCGCGAGAATGCCGAGGACCTGCCGGTCCACGTAATTGATCGTCGTGACGACGAACAGGAGCGCGCAGATCGTCCAGCGGTATCCCAGGAGACGGGGACGCGCGGGGGCCGCGGTCGCCGTCACAGCGTAACGCCTTCCTTCCAGATCGCGATCTCGCGGTAGCCGTGCTTCTCGTTGTTGGCCAGGGCCCGTCCTGAGGCCACGTCGAGGATCAGCGCGAACAGGTCCTCGGCCAGCCGGTCCATGGTAGCGGTGCCGTCGAGCAGGGCCCCGGCATTGAGGTCGATCCAGTGCGGCTTCTTCTCGGCGATCGCCGTGTTGGAGGAGATCTTCAGCGTCGGCACGGGGAACCCGAGGGGCGTGCCGCGACCGGTCGTGAACAGCAGGACGGTGGCACCACTCGCGACCAGGGCCGTCGACGACACGCCGTCGTTACCCGGGGCCTCGAGCAGGGCGAGACCTCCCGGGTGCGGCGCCGCCGCCTCGCCGTAGCGCAGCACTTGCGTCACCGTGGCTTGGCCACCCTTCTGGATCGCGCCCAGCGATTTCTCTTCGAGCGTCGTCAAGCCCCCCGCGACGTTGCCCGGCGACGGGTTCTCGTAGATCGGCTGCCCGTGCCGGAGGAAGTATGCCTTGAAATCGTTGATCAGGGCGACGGTATTCCGGAACACGGCCTCGTCTGCCGCCCGGTTCATGAGGAGCCGCTCGGCCCCGAACATCTCCGGCACCTCGGTGAGGATCGCCACGCCGCCCAGCCCGGCCAGACGGTCGGCGATGTGCCCGACGAGCGGGTTGGCCGTGATGCCGCTCAACCCGTCCGAGCCGCCGCACTTGTGGCCGAGGATGAGATCGGACGCGGGGCACTCCTCGCGCCGGTCGCCCTCCATCCCCGCGACGAGCTCGGCGAGGGCCTGAAGGCCCGCCTCGACTTCGTCCTCGACGTCCTGCGAGTTGAAGGAGCGGAGCCGCTCGGGCTCCGCGTCGCCCGCGAGCCGGAGCAGCGCGTCCATCTGGTTGTTCTCGCAGCCGAGGCCGATGACCAGGACGCCGCCCGCGTTGGGATGGCGCAGCAGGCCGGCGAGGGCGCGCTGCGTGTTGCGCAGGTCGTCGCCCAGCTGGCCGCAGCCGTAGGGGTGCGCGAAGCTGTACACACCGTCGAGCCGGCCGCGGAACCGTTCCGCTCCCTCGCGGGCGATCCGCTCGGCCGCGTGGTTCACGCAGCCCACGGTGTTGAGAATCCACACCTCGTTGCGCGTGCCGACGCGGCCGTTGCGGCGGCGATAGCCCTCGAAGAACGCGGAACTGGGAACGCGGAGCGCGGAACTGCCGTTCCGACTTTCGCGTTCCGCGTTTCGCGTTCGGTCAGAGGGTTCGTACGCGTACTCCAGGACCCCTTCCAGGCACGTCTGGAGGTTGTGCGAGTGCACCCACGCGCCGGGTGCGATGGGGGCGGTGACGGCGCCGATCGGGAAGCCGTACTTCACGACCTGCTCGCCGGGCCGGAGGGGGTGCAGGGCGATCTTGTGGCCGGCGGGAATGTCCTCTGCGAGGACGAGGCGCTCGCCGTCCACCACGACTTCCGTGTGTGCCGAGAGCGGCCCCACCGCCACCGCGACGGTGTCCGCCGGGTGGATTCTGACCGCCCGGGCGGCCAGGCTCACCGCGCGAAGTCCCGGTAGTATGTCTCGATCTGGTCCGGTGTGACGGTGCCGGAAAGGATCAGCACCCGAAAGCGGAAGGTGGTGGCTTGCCGCGGCGCGAGCCGGAAGTTCAACTCCTCCTTCCCGTTCGTGAACACCTTCTGCCCCAGCGGGTTGGCGCCGAACAGGCCGTACCCGCGGGCGTGCCAGTAGGTCGGGAAGCCCACGTTCTGGGGATGGTCGAGGATCGCGAGGGTCACGGGCTCGCCCTGCACGACGCCCGTGAGCATCGTCCAGCGTCCGCGGGTGCCCCAGACGGAGTCGCCTTCCAGGCCCTCGGAGCTGCGATACCGGCCCGTGACGCCGTCGTTGTTGAGGATGGGGACGGTCGTGGCGTGCCCCGCGGCGTCGGTGAAGACCTCCGGCGTGGTGGACGGCTGCTCGAGGCCGCGCGCCACGCGCATGCCGAGGAGCCCTTCCTTGTTGTCGGTGAACGTCACCGGTGCGTCGAGCGCCGTGAGGGTCGTGATGCGGTCGACCGCGCGCAGCCCGTCGGCAGCGCGGAACACGAAGCGCGTGTCCTCGCGCAGCAGCGGCTTCCCCCGGGAGTCGACCCAGTCGGCCGTGACCTCCAGCGTGCCTTCACCCTGCCCGTCGGCGGAGCGGCGCACGGTGCGGTGCACGATCGTGCCCATCTTGGACGCGCGCGGCGCCGGGATCGCGTCGGAGTTGTTCCAGAAGTCGAGCCCGTTCACGTCTCCGTGGTTGAACCACAGGCCGACCTGGTGCGGGTGATCCACCCGCTCGCCCGAGCGCGGCTCGAGCGGCCAGCCGCGCGTGACCACGGCACCCGAGGCTGCGCGCAGCGGGTAGAGCACGGGCTTCTTGAGGGTGGTGGGATAGATGTACGAGGTGAAGAGCCGCCCGTCGACCAGGACGTCCACCCGCCGTTCGGCCTCGCGGGGCACCACGTCGACGCGCGGCGCGACAGCCTGGGCTTGCCCGAGGGCGGGCAACCCCAGGCACAACAGCAGCCAAGCCTTGCGCATGGGTGTTCGGCTCCTCAACCCATGACGATGTCTTGCTTGCCGTCGTCGAACAGGACCTTCCGGCCGGTATGCATCGCCGCGACGGTCATGCACAGCGCCACGGCGTGGCTGTAACCGGCCTCGATGGGCGCGTTCGTCTTCCCGCGCGAGCGGACGCACTCCATCCAGTTTTTCACATTGGCGGTCGTGGACGAGTCGCCGCCCGTGTTGGCGGCGGTCTCCGTCGGCGCCACCTCGGAGAGCTTCATCGTGGGGAGGAGATTCGCTTTCATCCCCATCTCCGCCGCATAGCGCTCGTTGAGCCCGCCGTTGGGTGAGATCTCGTTCGTGTCGAGGTTCAGCATCCCGGCGTTCGAGTAGTACAGCTCCTTGGTGCCGCCGGCCCCGTTCGTCATGCGCGACGCGTACGCCACCTGGAACCCCTTCGAGGGATCGTCGAGCGGCCCGTACTCGAACACGATGGTGGCGGTGTCCCAGTTCTTGCGGCCGTCCTTCCACAGGTACACGCCGCCGTTGGCGACGACGCTGCGCGGGCGCGGGAAGCCCGTGAACCAGTGGACCGTATCGATCTGGTGGACCATCCACTGGTCCGGGATCCCCGACGAATAGGGCCAGAAGAGGCGGTACTCGAGATACTTGCGGGGATCCCACGCCTCGTACGGCATGTACGCCAGGAAGCGCTTCCAGTCGGTGTCCGTTTCCTTGATGGAGGAGACGAGCTGCGGGCGGCGCCAGCGGCCCGGCTGGTTCACGTTCCAGGTCATCTCGGCCATGACGATGTCGCCGAACTTGCCCGACCGGATGAACTCGTTCGCGGCCCGGTAGTTGGCGGCGCTGCGGCGCTGCGTGCCGATCTGCACGACGCGGTCCGACCGCTTCACCGCGTCGCGGATCGCGACGGCCTGCTCCATCGTGTGCGCCAGCGGCTTCTCGATGTAGGCGTCCTGCCCCGCCTGGATCGCTTCGACACCGTGGTAGGCGTGCAGGAAGTCGGGGGTCGAGATCATGACGGCGTCGGTCGCCTTGGCGGCGTACAGCTCCTCGTTGTTGCGGAACGCCCGGGGTTTGGTGCCCAGCACGCGGGCGATCTCCGCCACCCCCTCATCGCGCCGCCGATTCCAGATGTCCGACAGGGCGACGATCTCGAAGTCCAGGCCGGGGCTGGCCGCCTTGAACGACGGGAGCAGCGCCTGGCGGAACCGGTCGGAGAAGCCCACCACCCCGACCCGCACGCGGGCGTTCGCCCCCAGGATCCGGGCGTAGCTCGCTGCGGGCATCGACGCGGCCGTCAGCCCCGCGACGCCGGCGGCCGCGCGCTTCAGGAAATCGCGGCGAGGCATCCGTTTCTTGGACATGTGCTTTCCTCCGGTCACGATTGAGTGCGGCGGCGACTGGCGGGCGCGAGGCCCGCGAGCACGCCGCGCAGGTAGGCGAACGACTGCTTCATCCCCGGCAGGGGGTCGTCGGCATCGATCTCGTATTCGAGGTTGACGTACCCCGCATAGTGGATCGCCTGGAGCTGCTGGAGAATCTCGGGGATCGGCATGGCGCCCTCGCCGACAATGCACTGACTTTCCTTCACTTTCAAGTCGCGCAAATCCTTCGCATGCATGTCGAGCAGCCGCGGCCCCGCGTCTGCGATCGCCCGGACCACGTCGGTGCCGGTGCGCACGGTATGGCCGATGTCGATGCACAGCCCCATCCGCGCGTCCATGGTCCGGACCTGTTTCAACACGTCGTACGGCGACGGGAAGCGCTCGTCCTCCGGACCGTGATTGTGCATGGCCACTTTGATGTCGTACTGCTTGGCGAACCGCTCGATGCGCGGCAGGATCGCGGGGTCCGCCGTCGCGACGATGAGGGGCATCCCCGCGCCCTTCGCGTACTCGAAGTAGCGGCGCACGTCGTCATCGGTATCCTCGCCGAAGGTGATCGTGCCGCCCCCCACGATCTGGAGCCCCGCGGCCTCGATTTCGCGCCGCGCCGCCGACAGGTCTTCGGGCGCCAGCTCGTACGGCACGTGCACCGACTTCAGATTGATGTAGGGCGTGCCAATCGCCTTCACCATGGTGATGGCCTGGGCGCGCGGGAACTTACGGAGCGAGTAGCTCGCCACGCCCAGCCTTACGGTGGGTTCCCCCTCTCCCGCAGGGAGCGGCGGCCACGGGGTGAGGACGGCGAGGGGGAACGAGGGGGTGAGGCCTGCGGCGGCCACGCCGGCGGCGCTCGTCTTCAAGAACCTGCGGCGATCGGGCACGGTCAGTACCCCGGGTTCTGCTGGTACCCGTTGGTCGTGCGGTCGATCTGGATCTGGGGAATCGGCCGCAGGACATGATACCATTTGATGTTGTTCTTCGCGTCGGGGTTGAATGCCTTGACCCGCGCGAGCAGTGTGTGGGTCCGCACGAGGTCGAACCACCGTTGCATCTCGCCCGCCAACTCGCGGGCCCGCTCGTTCAGGATTTCGTCGAGGGTGAGCTGGCCCAGCGTGAGCTCCATGTCCACCTCGTGCCCGGGGATGGCGGCGCGCCGGCGCACGGCGTTGAGGTAGGGCAGGGCCTCCGCCGGCCGGCCGTCGCGCAGCAGGGCCTCGGCCGCGATCAGGTAGGTGTCGGCCAGCCGGGCGACGAAAAAGTCCCGCGACCCGCGTTCGTCGTTGACGCTGAGCCGGAACGCGTCGTGGAATTTGTTCAGCGACGGGAAGATGTTGTCGGCGTACGGCAACGGGTTCGGCGAGCCGTCGGCCCGGTACGCCTTGGGCGTGTAGACCCGGTACGGCCGGGTCTTGGCCAGGAGCGTGTCGGTGTCGGTGGTCGATACGTAGACCGCGGTGTCCCCGAGGCGGAACGTGGGCACGCCGAAGGCGTCCTTCGGGATCGTCGCCGGGTTGTTGGCGTACCAGACGCGCGTGAACTGCGCGTCGTAGCGCGCGTCCATGGTGCGATCGTAGAGCCCGAGGAGGTACCACGTCGGCCGGAACCGCTTGAAGGGGCGGCCGTTGGCGATGTCGCGCAGCATCCCGGGCAGCACGTCGTACTCCATGAGGAAATACAAATGGCCCTTGTTCCCCGGGCCCGTGGTCAACGGATCCCCGGTGAACTGGACCGACCAGATGACCTCGGAATTCCGCTCGTTGGAGAAGTCGAACACGTCGGCGAAGCGGTCGAGCAGCCGGTACTGCCCTGAGTTGATGACCCGCCGCGCGTAGTCGGCGGCGTTCGCGAAGTCGCCGGCGGCGAGCTTCGCCGCTTCGTCCGCCACGGCATTGGTGTCCCGCATGCGCGTCAGGTACACCTTGGCCAGGAGGTGCTGCGCCGCGGCCCTCGTCGCCCGCCCGTACTCCTTCGCGATGTCCGGGAGCGTGCCTTCGGCGTACTGCAGGTCGCGGATGATCGCCTCGTACACGCTGTCGACCGGCGCGCGCGTGGCTTCGGTGGTCGGCGTCGTCGTCTCCTGCAGCCTGAGGGTCACCTAAAGCGCGCGGAGGAAACGCGCTTCGCCCACGCGCTGCGCCTTGAGCGTCGAATCCATCGTTACCAGGGCCGCCTGTCCGATCGCGGCGTTGGTGGTGTTGATCGCCCGGTAGAAATCGACCCAGGTGTCGCGGAAGAACGACTCATCGGGATTGAGCTGCGTGGTGTAGTCGTTGATCGGCTTGTGACTGCCGTCGGCGCCCTTGGTGAAGATATCGGTCCCGAACTCGGTGACCGTGAAGCCCCGCTCCTGCGCGTAGAAACTCCGGAGCGGCTCGTACGAGGCGTTGACCAGCGCCTCGAAAACCGCCCGCGTGCCGTACGCGGTGGGGGTCAGGCCGCTGATCGGGTCTTCATTCAGATCGATGCAGCCGGGCAAGGCCGCAAGCAGAGCGGCGCCCAGGACCGCTGCGGTGCGCTTGTGCATGGTTCTCTCTCGCCTCTAGATGCCCAGGGTGAGGCCCATCATCACGGTTCGATAGCTCGGGACGCCCGCGGTAGCACGCGACTCGGGGTCCAGTCCCCGGAACTTCGTGAACAGGAACGGATCCAACGCCGTGGCGTAGACGCGGAGGGACCGGGCACCCAGCCAGCCCACTCGGTCGCCCGGGACGGTGTAGCCCACCGTGATGTTTCGCACGCGGACGAAGGAGCCCTCCTCGTACGCCCGCGCGCCGCCGAAATCGGGGTTCTCCTGGGCGGCGTTGGGGCGGGGTTCGCTGTTGGACGGGTTGGTGGGCGTCCAGTAGTCCACCAGCACGTTGTTGTAGCGACCCGCGAGGGTGCTCTGGCTCGTGTAGATCTCGTCGTGCATCAGGAACCCGAGACGCGCGACGGCCATCACCGACAGGTCGATGCCCTTCCAGTCGAACCGGCTCGACACGCTCCCGGTCCAGCGGGGGAAGGTGCTGCCGAGGATCACGCGGTCGTTCTGGTCGATCTTCCCGTCGCCGTTCTGATCGACGACGCGGATTTGCCCGGGTTTCCGCCCATAGCGCTGGGCCTGGCCCGATATCGAGTCCTGGATCTGCCAGATGCCGCCGAACTGGTAGTCGTAGTACACCTGGATCGGATAGCCGACGAACCACCCGTTGCCGATGTCGCGCTGCAGGCCGCTCGACAGCTTGACGATCCGGTTGCGGTTCGAGGCGCCATTGAGGTCGACGTTCCAGCGGAGCCCGTGCCAGTCCTGCGTGAGGAGGGCGGAGAGCGCCACCTCGACCCCGGTGTTCTGCGTGGAGCCGATGTTCTGCAGGATGGTCTGGTAACCGCTCGACGGATCGAGCTGCCGGTCCATGAGCAGGTCATTCGTTCTGGCGCGGTAGTAGTCAATCGAGCCGGCGAGGCGATTGTTCAGGGCCGTGAACTCGAGGCCCACGTCGAACTGGCCGGTTTGCTCCCACTTCAAGTCCGGGTTGGGCAGCCGGCTGGGGCGGTACCCCACGGCCGCCTGCCCGGCGTAGGAGTAGATCGTCCGCGCCAGGGCGCCCTGGGTCTGATAGGGGTCGATGGCCGTGTTGCCGGTGAGCCCGTAACTGGCGCGCAATTTCAAGTCGGAGAACAGGCGCGTGCGCCGAACGAAGCTCTCCTCGGACAAGCGCCACGCGACGGCGACCGACGGAAACACCCCGTACTTCCGTCCGGGCGCCAGCCGGGACGAGCCGTCCCACCGGGCGGTCGCGGTCAACAGGTAGCGGTCCTTGAGCGCGTAATTGAAGCGGGTCATCACCGACAGCAGCGACCATTCCTCCAGGTTGCTGTACGGGGGGTCGACGTTCGTGGCCGAGCCGATGTCGTACCACAACTGATGCTCGTTGGCGACCCCGGTGACGTGAATGGTGTCTTCCTCCGTCCGCTGCTGTTGGATGCTGTACAACAGCGTGGCGTCAACGCGGTGGTCGCCGCCGAAGGACCGGCGATAGGTCAGGATGTTGTCGAGCGTGTACGCGAACACCCGGTTCTCCCACAGACCCGCATCGGCGCTGCTCCCCTGGTTCGTTTGGGTCTCAGCGCCCCGGAACATGCCGCGGCGGAAGAAGCTCAGGTCCGCTCCGAAGTTCACGCGCCAATTCAGGACGGGGGTCAGGTTGTAGTCGGCGAACAGCGTCCCGAACAGGCGCGTGCGAATCCGCTGGTCCTTCCAATTCGCGATGTCGGACAGCGGGTTCACGCGCTGGCCATCGGGCGTGGGCTTGAAGAGAATCCTGCCGGCGCTGTCGTACGCCATCCCCAGCGGGTTGTTCTGCAGCGCCTCGCTGTAGACGCCGTCGCCCCGGCCGAGGCTCTGGTCGGTCCGGATCAGCGAAGTCGAGCTGCCCACCCGCAGGCGCTCATTCAGCTCGTGGTCGAAATTGAGCCGCATCGACCGGCGCTCAAAGTTCTGCTCCCGGACGATGCCGTCCTGGTTGAGCTGGCCGACGGTGAGCGCGAACCGCGTCCGTTCGTCGCCGCCCGTGATCCCGATCTCGTTGTTGACCTGCATCCCCTCCTGCAGCACGAGGTCTTGCCAGTCCGTCCAGCGCCCCGCGCGGAGCGCCGCGAGCGTCCCGTCGCGCCCGAAGAGGAGCGAGTCGGCCACGTCGCACACGGCCGCGCCGCCGGGGCAGGTGTATTGCCCCCGGGCGCGGTTCGCTTCGCGCTTGTACTCGGCGAACTCGGGGCCGTTCATGACCCGAATGTGCCGCACCGGCTGCTGGTACCCGCCGTAGGAGTCGAACGTCACGTTGGTCGCGCCCGTGCGGCCGTGGCGGGTCGTGATCAGGACGACGCCGTTCGCGCCGCGCGAGCCGTAGATCGCCGTCGCGGACGCGTCCTTCAGCACCTCGATCGACTCGATGTCCCTCGGGTTCAGATCCCCGATCCCGCCGGCCATCGGAATCCCGTCGAGCACGTACAGCGGGTCGTTGGACGCCTTGAGCGACCGCTCACCCCGCAAGCGGACGCGCACGCCGTCTCCCGGCTTGTTGCCCGTGGTGACGATGTCGACGCCCGGGATCCGGCCTTTCATCGCCTCGATGGCATTCACCTTTGGAGTCCCGTGCACGTCTGCGTTGGACATCGACGCCATGGAACCCGTCACGTCCCGGCGGACCTGCGTGCCGTAGCCGACGACGACGACTTCCTGCAGCGCGACGGCCAGCTGTTGCAGCCGAAAGTCGGCCGTCGCACTCTGCGCGGCCGCCACGACCACGGTGGACTGCCAGTGCCCGTATCCGATGAGCTGCACCTGCACGCGGTAGGTCCCGGGCGGCACGCCGGTGATCGTATAGCGCCCGTCGGGGCCGGCCTCGGCGCCGAGCCTGGCGCCGAGCACGGTCACCTGAGCGCCCGGCAGGGGCGCTCCGGTCGCCTGATCCTGAACCACGCCCGTGATCGTCCCCGTTTCGGCACGGGCAGTTGTTTGGGTACTGTCTGTTGCCTGGGCGCGGCCGGCTTGGAGCGGCGCGAGCGCGATGAGCGAGAGGAGTACGGCGATGTGAATTCGGGAGGGTGACGACGCCGCGGCGGCGGCGTCGGACATACCCCGACACCCCCGAGCGGCGTGACGGCGAACCTGCCACATGGGATCCTCCGAGTGGGCGCTATCCCGGTCGTCGGAGGGGCGCGCAAAGCTCATGCCCCTCGCCGCGCGGTGCGTCGGCGGAACGGGAGTTGCCAAGTGGTTGGTGTGTCGACAGAGGCGCGCGCGATGCGGCGCCGTCTCCGGGCGCGGTGTTGCGCGAACGCCACTGGCGTGCTGCGTCCGCGCGACGCCCCTCCTTGCCGTCGGGCCTATGGGTGTCAAGTTGTTCTCCCATGCCAGCACTCGTCCTCTGCGTTCTCGTGCTCACTGCCGGCCCGTTCTCCGTCATGGACAAGCAGCGCCCTCACCCCCGACCAGGCGGACCTCGTCGCCACGATCGCCGAGCACATTCTCCCGGAGACCGACACGCCCGGCGCCCGTGCCGTGGGCGTGCACCGGTTCATTGACGGCTTGGTTGCCGACGGCTACGCGCCTGAAGCGCGGGAGCAGTTCGTGGCCGGCCTCGCGGCCGTGGACGAGCGCGCGCGGCGCGCCCATGGCCGCGTGTTCCTGCAGTGCGCGGCGACGGAGCAGGTCGCGCTGCTCGACGCCCTGGACCGCGAGGCGGAGCCCTTCTTCCGGGACCTGAAAGAGTTGACGCTCGTCGGCTATTACACGTCCGAGGTCGGCGCCACCCGTGAGCTGCGGCACGCCCCGGTCCCGGGTCGCTTCGAGGGGTGCGTCCCGCTCCCGCAAATCGGCCGGGCGTGGGCGGTGTGAACGAGCCCTACGACGCCATCGTCGTCGGCTCCGGAATCACCGGCGGGTGGGCCGCCAAGGAGCTGTGCGAGCGGGGCCTGCGCACGCTCGTACTCGAGCGCGGCCGGCACGTGGAACACGGCAAGGACTACGTCACCGAGTGGCTGCAGCCGTGGCAGCTGGCGCACCGGGGTCGCGGCGAGCCGCAGCTCTACGAGCGCGACTACCCGATCCAGAGTAAGAACTACGCGTTCGGGGAGGCGACCCGGCACTTTTTCGTGAACGATCGGGAGCACCCCTATGTCACGCCCGACGACCAGCCGTTCCGCTGGAT
>WNGA01012421.1_pt1 | contig 10998 bp, 10 predicted proteins | sample 5400061 | NCBI WGS metagenome assembly WNGA01 (sample SAMN13153366, study PRJNA577476) | soil metagenome | isolation source: 100 cm soil or saprolite under grassland replicate 2 | place: USA:California | collected 2016-06-15
CGATCGGATCACGCACCTCCACGGCTCGATCGAGGAGGCACAGAACGTGGCCCGCGAGCAGCTGCCCGCGCGCCGCCTCGGCACGGCCGAGGAGGTCGCGGCGGCGGCGGCGTTCCTGTGCTCGGAGCGCGCCAGCTACATCACCGGCGTGGCTCTCCTCGTGGACGGCGGGCTGACCATCAGCCTGTGACCGAGCCGGGCGTCAGCTTCGAGCTCGAGCGCTTCGAGTGGATCGGAGACGACCGCCTCGAGCTGGTCGGCCGGTGGGCCGGGCTGCGGGGCCACCGCTTCCTCCGCCCCACGCTCGACGTAGAGGTCGACGGTGAGCGCCGCCGCATGCTCGCCGTCCTCGAGCACAAGCCGTGGGCGCCCGAGGAGGGCGTGGACTGGATCGCCGCGTTCACGTGGCGGGGCGATCCGGCGGAGTTCGACGACGCGGAGCTGACCGTGAGCCCCGAGCTGGCGGTGCCGCTGCCGCCGGCGGGCGGAGCCGCGCGCGCCGCGAAGAAGGGCTCGAAGCGCGGCGCGGCATCGGTCGAGCGGCGCCCGGCACGGCGACCCCGGACCGCGGTGCTGGAGGCGGAGCTGGGAAGCGCACTTGCCGAGGCCGGGGACCTCCGCGAGCGGCTGAGAGCCGAGCAGACCAACGTCCACGGACTCGAGGCGCAGCTGCAGCAGGCTCGGGAGGCGATCGCGGCGGCCGAGGCGGCGGCGAGGGAGCTCGACTTGGTGCGGCAGGAGCGAGACGACGCGACGGCTGCGCGCAACGAGGCAGAGGCCGCGCGCGACTCCGCGCGTGAGGACGCCGACGAGGCCCGTGCGGCGGCCGACAGCGCCGGCCAGGAGGCTGAGCAGGCTCGGCGCGAGCTGGACGCCGCGCGCCAGCGGCTTGCCGCCGCCGAGAGCGAGCACGCCGCCCTGACGGAGGCGCGCGACGGCGCCCGCGAGGAACGGAACGCGTGGATGCAGCGCGCCGGCGCTGCGGCGGCGGACAGAGGGCGCGCGGAAACGCGGCCCCGCGAGGAGACGGCGCCCCGCGAGGAAGCGCCGCCCCGCGAAGAAGCGCCGCCCCGCGAGGAAGCGCCGCCCCAGCAGCCGCCCGGCGAGCGGCGCACGGTGCGCATCGGCGAGCGGGTCGCTCCGGTGCGCCCGGAACCCCACCTACTACCGGACCAGCCGGCCTGGCGCGCCTTCCTCGACACCTGGGGCCCGCGGCTGGTTGCCCTGCTCGCGCTGATCGTCCTCGCCGCGATAGTGGTCTTGCTGCTGGCCTGGGCTCTGTAGCGGCGGGCAGCGGGTACAACTCAAGGGGCCGTGACCACGCGACTCGATCCCGCGACCCAGCTCGACTACTCCCCCGCGCCGGGCTTCTTCGACGAGCTCTTCGAGGCGCCAGGCACGCCGCGCCCGGCGGCCGCCGGGCTCACGTCCGTGCTTGCAAGCCTCGGGCGCGACCGGCTCAGGTCGGCCGCCGAGCGGCGCGACGCGATCTTCGTGCAGCAGGGCATCACCTTCGACGCCTCCGGGCCCGACGGCGGGCAGAGCCGCGACCGGCCATTCCCGCTCGACCTGGTCCCGCGCATCCTCCCGGCGGACGAGTGGGCCGTCATCAAGCGCGGCCTGGCCCAACGCGTACGCGCCCTCAACAGCTTCGTCGAGGACGTCTACCACGCTCAGGAGATCGTCCGCGAGCGGATCGTCCCCTGGCAGCTCGTCATCACCCGTTCCGCCTTCGCCCGGCAGGCGCACGGCATCCGTCCTCCCGGCGGCGTCTGGTGCCACGTCTCCGGATGCGACCTGGTTCGCGACGCCGACGGACGCTGGAAGGTGCTGGAGGACAACGTGCGGACTCCGTCCGGCATCTCGTACGTGCTCGAGAACCGGATCGCGATGAGCCGGCTCCTGCCGGAGCTGTTCGCGAGCTACGACGTCCGCCCGGTGAGCCACTACCCGTCGCTTCTGCTCGACGCGTTGAAGGCCGCGGCGCCCGGCGGCGGCGATAACCCGGTGGTTGTCGTCTGGACCCCCGGCTCCGCGAACAGCGCCTACTTCGAGCACGCCTTCCTGGCCAGGCAGATGGGCGTGGAGCTCGTCGAGGCCTCGGACCTCCTGGTTCGCGATGCGCAGTGCTACATGCGGACCACGCGCGGGCTCGCCCGGGGTCGACTCGATCTACCGCCGGATCGACGACGACTTCATGGACCCGCTCGAGTTCCGTCCCGACTCGCTGCTCGGCGTTCCCGGCCTGATGGGCGCGTACAGGGACGGCAATGTCGCCATCGCGAACGCTGTGGGGACCGGAGTCGCTGACGACAAGGCGGTCTACCACTACGTGCCCGAGATGATCCGCTACTACCTCGGCGAGGAGCCGATCCTCGACAACCTCTCCACCTGGCTGCTCGCCGACCCGGAGCAGCGGGAGTTCGCCCTCGAGCGCCTCCACGAGCTGGTGGTCAAGCCCACCGGGGAGTCCGGCGGCAAGGGCGTGTTCATCGGGCCGCTCGCGACCGAGGAGCAGCTCGAGGCGCAGCGCCTCGTCCTCGCCGAGGCGCCTGAGCGCTGGATCGCGCAGCAGACCGTCTCGCTCTCCACCGTCCCGACCGCGCTGCCGGATGGCTCGCTCGCTCCGCGACATGTGGACCTGCGCCCGTTCGCGGTCTTCGGGGAGGAGATCAAGATCGTTCCCGGCGGCCTCACCCGCGTGGCGCTACGCGAGGGATCGATGATCGTGAACAGCTCGCAGGGTGGCGGCTCGAAGGACACCTGGGTGCTGGCCGACGCCGGCCCCGGCAGCGCCGGCGCGCAGGCGACCGGCGAGCTCGCCCCGCCGGCGCTGCCCGGGCTGCGCCAGGCGGACTGGCGCGGGCAGGAGCAGCAACAGCAGCAGGCGCGGCTCTGATGCTCGCTCGCATCGCGCACGACCTGTACTGGCTCGGGCGGCACCTGGTGCGCGCCGAGCACACAGCCCGCATGCTCGACGGGCTCTTCCACGCCGACCTCCAGGGGCGCCCTGACGATCCGGCGTCGGTGACGCTCTCGTGGGACGCGCTGCTCATGATCATGGGCGCGGGCCCTGCCGGGGACAGCCCAGCCCGGCGCGATGACGTGGTCCGCCTCCTGACGACCGCGTCGGACAACCCGGTCTCGATCGTGTCCTCCGCCACCGCGGCGCGCGAGGGCGCCCGGACGCTGCGCGACACGATCTCGGCGGAGATGTGGGAGTCCGTGAACACGTTCCAGCTGCTGCTGGGCCGGCAGGACCTCGACGCGGGCCTTCGCACCGGGCCGTACTCGATCTACAGCCTCGTCAAGGAGCGCAGCGCGCTGTTCTGGGGTCTCACCGCGCGGACGATGCAGAAGGACGACGCGCGCGCGTTCCTCGTCGCGGGCGGTCGCCTCGAGGCGGCCGACATGGTCCTGCGGATGCTGCGCGTGGCCCTCCCGCCGGCGCCGAGCCCGGACGGCGAGGGTTCGGACGACGAGGGACCCGAGGCGCCGCGCCGCGACGGTAACGCCCTCGCGCTGCTCAGGGCCGTGGGCGGCTTCCAGGCCTTCATGCGCGCGGCGGCGCAGCCTCCGAACGCCGGCCCCGTGTCGCGCTTCATGCTCTACGAGCGCGAGTTCCCGGACTCGGTGGCGGCATCCGTGGACTCGCTGGCGAGCGCACTCGAGCGGGTCGAGGGCGACCCGCAGGACTCGCCTCCCGTGCTGCGCGTGCGCCGGATGCTTGCGGACCTCGATTTCAGGGCAAGGGTTTCGCCTGGTCCCGATGCCCTGACGCCGCTCCTGCGTCCGATCCAGCAGGAGCTCGAGCGGCTCGACACCGAGATCCACGACCGTTTCTTCCACCCCAGCACGGTCGCCACCCAGACCGTCACAGGATGAGATTCGCGCTCCGCTACCACGCCGAGTACCGCTACAGCGAGGCCGTATTCGACCAGCACAACGTGTTGCGCGTGAGACCCGCCTCGGGGGCACATCAGCGCATTCGGAACTTCCGGCTGAGCGTCGAGCCGAGCGCGCGGACACGCTCGTACCGCGACTACTTCGGCACCGAGGTCACCGCCTTCAACATCCCAGGGGAGCACGACCGGCTCGCGATCACGGCCGACGCGGAGGTGGCGACCGAGGCGCCGCCGGAGCCGCCGTCAGGCGGCTGGGAGCGCGCCCGCGAGGAGGGCTACACGACCGCCGGCGGCGAGTTCCTCCTGTCGACTGGGGACGAGCCCGCGAACGGAGCCCTCGGCCGGCTCGTCGCCGATGCTCGCGGAGACAGCCCGCGCTCGACCTTGGAGGCGGTCTGCGCGCTGATCCCGGACCGCTTCGAGTACCGGCCAGGCGCGACCTTCGTCGGCTCTACGGTCGACGACCTGCTCGAGGGCGGGGCCGGGGTGTGCCAGGACTTCGTGCACCTCGCGCTCATCCTGCTGCGGCGGCACGGAGTGGCCGCGCGCTACGTATCCGGCTACCTGTTCGCGGCGCCGGAGGACGGCGGGACCGACTCGGTCGAGGTGGATACCCACGCCTGGATCGAGGCGCTGCTGCCCGACCGGGACGGCGGGCAACCCGCCTGGGTCGGCGCCGACCCGACGAACCGCAAGCTCGCCGCCGAGACCCACGTGAAGATCGGGCACGGCCGCTTCTACGGCGACGTCCCGCCGATCAAGGGCGTCTACCGCGGGGCCGGCGGCGAGGCGGAGCACGACGTCAGCGTCAAGATGACGCGCCTGGACTGACGCGGCGCCGGCGGACGACCCACAACGACCGCATCGACGGGCGAGCGTCCTGGATAGGGGTCCGTATAGGTACCTAATCCAGGACAGTCCCCCTCCTCAATGCCGTAGTTCGGGCTGCAGCTACGCCGCGATAGCCGTCGCCGGAGCCGGCTCGAGCGCCAGCTCCAGCACCTCGCCGATGGTCATCACGGGGTGGAAGGTCATCGCCTCGCGGACCTCCTCCGGCACGTCGTCGAGGTCGGCCCTGTTGCGCTCGGGCAGGATCACGTCCGTCAGCCCGGCCGCGTGGGCGGCGAGCACCTTCTGCTTCAGCCCGCCGATCGGCAGCACGCGTCCCTGGAGCGTGACCTCGCCGGTCATGCCGACCGTGTGCTTCACCGGCCGTCCGGTGAGGAGCGACGCGAGGGCGGTTGTCATCGTGATGCCCGCGCTCGGGCCGTCCTTCGGGATCGCGCCGGCCGGCACGTGGACGTGGAACTCGCGCACGTCGAATGCGTCCTCGTCGATGCCTAGGGCGTCGGCGTGCCCGCGCACGTAGGACAGCGCGATCCGCGCCGACTCCTTCATCACGTCGCCGAGCTGCCCGGTGAGCACGAGGCCGTCCTTGCCCTTCATGGAGGTCGCCTCGATGAACAGCACGTCGCCGCCGGCACCGGTCACGGACAGGCCCGTGGCGACGCCGGGGATCGCCGTGCGCTCCGCCGACTCCTGGAAGAAGCGCTGGCGCCCGAGGGCGTCGCGCAGCCCGTCGATGTCGATCTCGACCGGGGCGGTGGCCTTCCCAGCGGCGATCTTCGTCGCGGTCTTCCGGAGCAGCGTGCCGAGCTCGCGCTCTAGGTTCCGGACACCCGCCTCGCGGGTGTACTCGGTCACGACGGCGCGCAGCACGTCGTCAGGAATGCTGACCTCGTCCTCGCGCAGGCCGTTACGGTCGCGCTGGCGCGGCCACAGGTAGCCCCTCGCGATGGCGACCTTCTCCTCGGTCGTGTACCCATCGAAGCGCACGACCTCCATGCGGTCGAGCAGCGGCGCGGGGATCGTCTCGGCCATGTTGGCGGTGGCGATGAACACGACCTCCGAGAGGTCGAGCTCCACGTCGAGGTAGTGGTCACGGAACGAGTGGTTCTGCGCCGGGTCGAGCACCTCGAGCAGGGCCGCGCTGGGGTCGCCGCGCCAGTCGGCGCCGACCTTGTCGACCTCGTCGAGCATGATCACCGGGTTCATCGTGCCGGCGTCGCGCAGGGCGCGGACGAGCCGGCCCGGCAGCGCGCCGATGTAGGTTCGGCGGTGGCCGCGGATCTCGGCCTCGTCGCGCACGCCGCCCAGCGACATACGGACGAACTCGCGGCCGGTCGCGCGGGCGATCGACTCGCCGATCGACGTCTTGCCGGTACCGGGCGGGCCGATCAGCGTCAGGATGGCGCCGCTCCGCTTGTCCTCGGCGATGCCGCGCTCCTGGCGCAGCTTGCGCACGGCGATGTACTCGACGATGCGGTCCTTCACGTCCTCGAGGCCCGCGTGGTCGGCGTCCAGCACCTCGCGGGCGTGGACGGGGTCCAGGCGCTCGTCTGACCGCTTCGACCACGGCACGGCGATCAGCCAGTCGAGGTAGGAGCGGATCATCGAGCTCTCGCCCGACTGCTCGCCCATGCGCTCGAAGCGCCCGAGCTCGCGCTCGGCCTGCTCGCGCACCTCGTCCGGCATGCCGGCCTCGGCGATCTTCTTGCGGTACTCCTCGATCACGGAGCCGTCGTCCTCGCCGAGCTCCTTCTGGATCGACTCCATCTGCTTGCGCAGGAAGTACTCGCGCTGCTGCTTCTCCGCGCCCGACTGGACGTCGTCGCGGATCTGGCGGCGGACCTGCCACTCGGTGAGCCGCTCACGCTGGAGCTCGAGCGCGCGGGCGAGACGCTCGGTCACGTCGAGGGTCTCGAGCAGCTCGACCTTCTGCTCGTAGTTGAGGTCCGGCGAGTAGCCGGCGGTGTCGGCCAGCGCGCCGGGCTCGAGGATCGAGCGAACGAACGCGGCCACACGGCCGTCGTCGCCGCGGAGCTCGAGGAGCTCCTCGACCACGGCGCGGTGCTCGCGCTCGAGCTCGCGCGTCTTTCCGTCGACCGGCTGATCGTCCGGGTGCGGCTCGACCTCGACGCGCAGGTCGCCGTCGGGGCCCGTGCTCGCGGCGCCGATCCGGCCGCGGTACTGGCCCTCGAGGGCCACGGCGCGTGCGCCGCCGGGCAGGCGGATGCGGTCTGCGACCTCGGCCACCGTGCCGACGGAGGCGAACTCGTCGCCCTTGCGCGGAACGAGCACGACGCGCTCCTCGGTGCCGACGTCGATCGCCAGCGTGACTGTCATGGTCGGGAAGACGACCGAATCGTCGACCGGGACCAGCAGCATCGTCTCCATCGTCTTCTCCGAAATTTGCTTACTCATCGTAAGCAAGTATAGGGACGGTAAGGACACCGATCACCGGCGTGCCGGCGACCCAGGCGCCGGGCTGACCGAGCAGCGTCCACGCGAGGACGCGCGGCTGTCCTCGGGAGTCGTCCACTCGGCAGCCGCGGCGATGCCACCGGCGGGGACCAGGGCCAGCCCGGCGCCGATCGGCAGCTGCGCGGCGGCGAGCGCGGCGAAGCTCGGCGCGGCGGCGCTCGCAAGGGCGCCCGCGGCCAGCGCGGAGAGGCCCCAGGTGAGGAGGCGCCGGACGCGCATCCTCCTGCGCACCGCGATCGTCACGAGCGCCGCCACCGCACCCGAGAGCCCCGAGACTGTGCGCAGCTGGCCGCCGGCGGCCGTCGAGATCCCGAACTCCGTCGACAGCTCGGGCGGCGCTCCGCCGGGGCACCCCGCCCGCTTGGCCTCCGCCGGGCGTGCGAAGCTGCCGCCCGTGAGCGATGCCTCTCGCGAAGCGGCGGCCGCGGCGGCAGCCGAGCTCGTGGAGCCCGGCATGACGATCGGGCTGGGCTCCGGCCGGGCGGTCTGGGCGGTGACGGAGCGGCTCGCACCGGGCACGCACGTGGTCGTGGCGAGCGAGGCCACCCACGAGCGCGCGCTCGCCGCCCACCTCGCCGTCCGGGAGCTGGACGGCTCGTCTCAACTGGACCTTGCCCTGGACGGCGCCGACGAGGTCGGCCCCGGGCTCGGGCTTATCAAGGGCGGCGGCGGAGCGCTGCTGCGGGAGAAGATCGTGATCTCGGCCGCGCGCCGGTTCGTCGTGGTGGCGGAGGCTGCGAAGAAGGTGACGCGGCTCGGCGAGGGATTCCGCCTGCCGGTCGAGGTGGTCCGGTTCGGGTGGAGGGACACCCGCCGCCGGCTGTCGTCGTTGCTGCCGGACGCGCAGCTCCGGGGCAGTGAGGGAGGCTCGGAGCCGTACCTCACGGACGAGGGCCACTACATCCTGGACGCGGTCATCCCCCCGGGCACCGACCCCGCGGCACTCGCCACGGCCCTCCACGCGGTCCCCGGCGTGGTGGATCACGGTCTGTTCCTGGACATGGCCGATCTGGCCCTCCTCGGCAACCCCGACGGCACCGTGGAGCGCCTCGAACCGAGCTGATCGGGCGCCACCCCCTCACAGCTGGCTGTCGGCGACCGTGCCACCCGCGCGCCCGCGGTCGCCCGGGGGCCGCGGCAGAAGCCTGATCTCGCGGGCGAAGTTGTCGGCGGCGGTGAGGTAGATGGCCTGGCGAAGGGTGACGCGAAGCGTGGCGAGCGCGGCCGGTCCGGTCGAGGGCGCGTCGGCCCCATCGGCGTCGGCGTACGCGCTGCCGGCGGCCTCCCCGACGCGCAGGAGCTCCGCGCCGGCCAGGGCCATCACGGTTCGCCCGCCGCCGGCACCGGTCTCGGTCGAGACGAGCACGTCCACGCGAGCGCCGGGCGCCAGGCCCGCGAGGGCTGTTCCGCCCGCGACCTTCACCGTGACCGCTCGCTCGCCCCTTCGAACCGCTCCATCGCCCCGACCGTCCTCGGTGCTCGTGAGCAGGCCGGCGTCGAGGTAGCTGCCCGCCCTGACCGGAACGGCGACCCGTGCCCCGACCACGCCCGCGGGCGAAGCGAGCCCGCCGGGCGGCACGAAGCGAGCCGGCACACGCCGAAGCGCCAGCGCCTCAGGCCCGATCCGTGAGCCCGCGCGAAGGTCGCGCGCGGCCACGAGCACGTCCACCTCCGGGCCGAGCCTCTCCGCCGCCCGTCGCTCTCGCTCGTGGACCTGCGACGCGGCCAGCCCTCCGCTCGCAAGGGCCACCGAGAGCAGCAGCAAGCTGCGCCGCCGCCTCGGTGTCACGCCGCCGGCGGGTCCGCCGCCGGCAGATCCAGCGTCGCGACGGCGGTGTCGTCCACGATCTCGAAGCTCAGCGACCCGCCCAGCTCCTCCGCGGCCTCCGACGCGATCGCCAGTCCCCTCCCCCGGTTCCGAACCTGGAGGCGCACGCCTCCGTTGTGTGCGCGACCGGTCACGCGGATGTCACCCGAGCCGTGCTCGGCGGCGTTCGCCAGCACGTTTCCGAGCGCCTGCGCGAAGCGGCGCCGGTCCAGATTGGCGGGAGCGGGGCCGCCCTCCCATTCGAAGGAGGTCTCCCACGGTCGCGACGCGGCACGCGTGAGTGACGAAAGCTCGACGACCTCCGCCGTCGCCGCACACTCCGGCGACCGGCGGCCCCCGCGCCGCGCCGCATCGAGGTCCTCCAGCCCCGCTCGGAGGCGATCGAGCTGCGCATCGATCACAGCCGAGTGGGCGCCGGCGGCCGGATCGCGCCGGAGGCTCTCGCATGCCAACGCGAGCGCCGTTGCCGCCCCACGCAGCTCGTGCTCGGCGCGGGCGACCAGCTCGGGATCGGTCACACCGCCTCCGTGAGCTTGTATCCGACCCCGCGCACGTTCACCACCCACGGCCGCGACGAGGGGCGCAGCTTCTTCCGGAGCCGGCAGGCGTGGGCGTCGAGCGTGCGCGTCTTCCCGAGGCTCTGGAAGCCCCACACGTCGCGCAGCAGCTCGTTCTTCCCGTACACGCGCGTGGGCTCCTCCGCAAGCGCGTGCAGCAGAGCGAACTCCTTCGCGGCCAGCTCGACCTTCTTCCCGGCGAGCCGCACGGCGCGCGTGCTGGGGTCGACGGTCAGCTCCCCCACCCGGAGCAGCCCCTGCCGCCGCCGACCCTCCGCGCGCCGCAGCACGGCGCGGATCCGCCCGAGCAGCTCCTGGTAGAGGAACGGCTTGTTCACGTGATCGTCCGCCCCGCGCGCGAAGCTGCGCACCCGATCCGCGTCGCGAGTGCGCCCAGTGAGCACGATCACGGGCAGGTCCGGGTCGATCCGCGAAGCCAGCCCGTCGGCGTGACGAACGCGGTCGAGCAGGTCCAGCCCGCTGCCGCCCTCGAGCGCGAGGTCCAGCACCACCAGGCTGGGCCGCCTCACCTCGATGGCGCGAATCCCCTCCCCGGCGCTCGATGCCCCGACCGCCCGGAAGCCATCGGCGGACAGGTTCTCAACCAGAAAGGCTCGCGTCGCCTCGTCGTCCTCCACCACGAGAATCAGCCGTTGCTCGTCCATGCTTCGAACGTCACGGCGCGGCCTTTTTCGCCCCCCGATGATGTCTGCACCCGAAATGACGCCGGCCCGCAGCGGTGATGGAGAATGGCGAGTTCCTCGATCGAGGTAGCTCGCATCACCAACGAGCGCAGACAACATCTGCGGATATTGGTCGTTGGCCTCGGCACGGTCGGCCAATGGCTGCTGCGGGCGCTTGACTCGGGCGGGGAGCGACTTGCTCGCCGCTACGGGGTTGGTTTCACGGTTGTGGGGGTTGCCAACGAGCGCGACGGATTCACCTACGACGGGGGCTGGTATCAGCGGCACCGCCAACGCGGTCATATGCCGAGCAGAGCCGGTTGGTGAGGTCATGATCATCGGCCCCGGCGCTGGACTAGAGCTCGCGGGCCAGGGCGTGCTCAGCGACCTCATCGCCGTCGCACGTCCGCGCGATACTTGACCACGCATGTCGCAAGAGAACGTCGAGGCGTTCGAGCGAGCAATCGAGGCGTACAACCGCCGCGACGTCGAGGCGCTGCTGGACGAGCTTGACACCGAGGTCGAGTGGCGCCCCGTGCTCCCGGTGGTGCTTGGCGGCGACGAGACGGTGTACCGCGGACACGACGGCGCCCGCCGACTGCTCCGAGATCTGGACGAGGTACTCGCGGAGCGCCACCTCGACTTTTCCGAGATCCGCGACGTGGGCGACCACGTCGTGGCAACCGGCAGCCTCCGCATTC
>WNGA01016993.1_pt1 | contig 10997 bp, 11 predicted proteins | sample 5400061 | NCBI WGS metagenome assembly WNGA01 (sample SAMN13153366, study PRJNA577476) | soil metagenome | isolation source: 100 cm soil or saprolite under grassland replicate 2 | place: USA:California | collected 2016-06-15
TGGCCGCTCGCCGAAGCCGCTAGCGCCTGCTTCGGTACCCCCGAATGGCCGGACGATGTTCCCGTACCGCAAGCCCTCAAGATGCACGGAGGTCACCTCACCCCCGACAACGTCCGGCTCGCGCATCGGGTCTGCAACCAACGCGACTACGGATGGCGGGTGAGGATCAACGCAATGCTCGGGAAGCGGATGTCGCTGGAGGAGATCGCCGAACAGCTGAACGCGAAGAAGGTTCCAACGATTCACGGCACGAACAGATGGACAGCTGCATCCGTTCGGAAAGCATTCGTTTCCTAGAAGCGCCGTGGAGGGCAATGATGTCAGCGTCCACGGGAAGGCGCGCGCAGCGGACCTCCGACGACAACTGACTCGAGCAGCCTGCGGTCCTCGTCTGTCTAGCCCTCGCGCGCGCGTGTACAGAAGAACCAAAGAGTCGGCCGCTGTGAACAACAAAGCCGAGCGGGGCCGCACAGCATTACCGGACTCAAGCCGGGCGCGGTTGATGCCGATTAGGGAGAATCCCAAAATACCCTAAAAACGTTGAAATCCCCAGACCCGTCCGCTACACTCGGATCACCGACGACCCTAGGAGCTGCCGGATGCAGAAGCCAGCTGAGATCGCCGAGGCCCTGAACATCTCCCCCGAGACGCTTCGCCAGTATGCCGAGGCGGGGCGGATCCCCTGCGTCGAGACGCCGGGCGGCCATCGCCGCTACGTCCTCGAGGACGTGAAGCACGCTCTGGCGATGGAGAAGGCGCGTCACTTCGAGCAGCTAGCTGAAGGCGAACAAGAGATTCGCCTCGCCACCACTACCGCGGATATGAGGCCGATCAGGCGGGCGCCGCGCTGGCAGACACTGACCCCGACCGCGATCGCGGCGGACGCCGCAGAGGCGCAGGCCGAGGATGTCCTCCGCATCCCCTTCATCGGCAAGCCTGGGACGAGCCGGTTCATCATCGGGCAGGGGGCACTCGCCTAGGTGAGCGACCCGGAGCTCGTCCCGGACATCGACCCTGCTGAACTGAAGGCCGTCCTCAGGACGGTCAACCAGGGAGACCTGCTCGACATCGCGAAGGTCGTCTTCCTCTGGTCGCCTGATGCGCCCTCGCATCCAAGCGAGGTCGCTGGAGTTCCGCACGAGGAGCCGGTGATGACAGAAGAGATGCGACTTCCCTCCGGTCTCTGCGCCGTCGTCAGCCAAGACTGCGACATCCGCCAACTCCCAGACATCGAGCCCTACGTCCTCGTCTGCCCGCTCACCGAGGTCGAGGACAAGACGTACAAGGAGGCGGCGGATGGGATGAGCGTCCGCTACTTCGCATATCCGGCGGTCGAAGATCACGAGCACATGCAACTGGCCGCCGATGGCCGAATGATCCAGAGCATCGAAAAGACGGCACTCCTCTCAGCCCACGTGAAGAGGTTCGAATGCCCACTTACAGCGCCCAAGCGCACCGAGTTTCGAGCTTGGCTTGGGCGGCGGCTCGGGCGCGATGCCTTCCCGGACGAGGTCGTCCGGCAGGTGGTCAATCCAATCGAACGGGCCGTCAAGCGCGCGCGGGAGAAGGACGTTGAGAACGTCTTCTCTTGCGTCATCTGGACAGGTCTGCGCTGGACGCCCGGCAAACCGTACTGCTCACTCGTCTTGCTAACCGATCCCGCTCTGCGAGCCCAGTATGGTGTCGAAGCTGAGCAGTTGGAGCTGATGCTGGGACGGCTACGAAAGGCCCTTAACCATTTCGTCGGTAAAGCCGGCAGCGACTACAGCGTCGTCGCTAACACGCATGACGCGACCGAGGTGTCTGCGTCAGTACTGCTTGAGCATTACGAGCTCGCGCTCGACCTCGACGCTGTCACGCTCTAGCCCTGGGGCGTTATCGCGCGTCGCCGTACTTCGCCCGGTACGCGCGGAGAACGCTCTCCTTTGTGCATTCGATGCGACACGTCCCGGTTGGCGGCGCTTGGATCAGCATGTCCTCGTTCGGTCCGTAAATGAAGGTGTGATTGAACGCCCCACAAAGCAGCCCTGAAGGGCGCCATTAATCGTGTCGCATCTCACGCGGCGGCTCGGTAGTACTCGCGGATGATGCCGCCGAGCCGGTCGCGACGGCGGATCTCGCCCTCAGGCGATCTCTCGCGTGGCTCGTCGAGTTCAGGCGGCCGGTCTCGCCCTCAGGCGATCTCTCGCGTGGCTCGTCGAGTTCAGGCGGCCGGAGTTCGAGGGCGCGATGCGGCCTCTCGCGGTTGTAGTGGTCGACGTAGACTCGAAGCACGGCTTCGAGGTGACGGCGGTTGAGAATCAGCAGCCAGTCGAGACACTCGGCACGCACAGTGCGGACGAAGCGCTCCGCGATCGCGTTCGCCTTCGGCGCCCGCACCGGCGTCTTCAGAATCCGAATGCCCTCGCTGCGGAACACCTCGTCGAACGGGCCGCTGTACTTGCTGTCGCGGTCACGAATCAGGAAGCGGACGCCCTGGTCCGAGAAGTCGAGGCCACGGTTGCGCGCCTGCTGCGTGACCCAGACGCCCGTGGGATTGGCCGTACAGCCGGCAAGCCAGACGCGCCTGCTGCCGTGGGCGATGAAGAAGAGTACGTAGTAGCGGCGCAAGAACATGCTCTCGACGGTGAAGAAATCGCAGGCAACGATGGACGCAGCCTGCGCGTGCAGGAACTCGCGCCAGGTCGGCCCGCTCCGGCGCGGCGCCGGCTCGAGCTTCGCCTTCGCAAGCAGCCGGCGGATGCTGGTCGGCGACACCCGAAAGCCGAGCTTGACTAGCTCTCCGCAGATCCGCCGATGGCCCCAGCGCGGATTCTCCCGCGCGAGCCGCAACACCAACTCCCGAACCTCCCCCGCCAGGCTCGGCCGTCCGCGCGGGCCGGGCGCCTGTCGCCACTTCCGGCAAACAAGCCGTTGGTGCCAGCGGAGAAGCGTCCGCGGACTCACCAGAAGCATGCCTCGCGACGAGCGCGGCAGGTGGCACGCTGCGGCTGCAAGCAGGGCTCGATCAACCATCCGGAGTTCCGGCCGCACGACCTGCCGGCGCAGGATCTCGAGCTCGTGGCGCAACACCAACAGCTCAACGTCTTTCACATGCAAGCCGCGACGACTACGAAGGAATGCACCGAGCAGAGCGCGCACGGCGAGGTAGAGGAATGAGAAGGCCATGCCGCCGATACTCCCAGCCCTCGCCCCAGGGAGAGGCGACAGCAATATTGGCGCCCTTCAGGCTCGAAGCGATGCAGTTTCCAAGCGTCTACGACTACGCCGCCGGCAAGAAGAGCTGGGGCTCCTACGGGTTGCCGCGTGAGGGGACGAGCGTGCCGGAGCGCACGGCCGGAGACGTCGCCCATCGCGACGTGCCGACCTGCGCGCTCGACGAGCCGTTGGCTGACGTGCGCGAACGCGTCCCCGCCGCCGGCTGGGATACCTGCATCGTCGTCAACGACCAGCGCATCGTCCTCGGCCGCCTCGGGCGCAAGGCGGTCGGCTCCGACAGCGACGAATCCGTCGAGGAGGCGATGTCGCCGGGGCCGAGCACCGTCCGGCCCAGCATCGGCACCGACGCGTTGCTCGAACGGATGCGCCCGCGGAACCTGACCAGCCATCTCGTGACGACCCCGGACGGCCGGCTCGTCGGACTCGTCCGCCGCGACGAGCTCGAAGAAGTCTGACGTTGAGTTAACAGCCGAGGAAACGGAGGAACCGCATGGACGTTGTCTTCTTGATCGGGCGCATCGTTTTCGCGCTCGTTTTCCTCTTCTCGGGGTCGACGGTTCACCTGCTGCAGGCGCGTCAGGGCATCGAATACGCACGCATGTACCGCGTTCCGGCGCCCGAGTTGCTCGTGCCGCTCAGCGGTTTGATGGCAGTGCTCGGAGCGCTCTCCGTCATTCTCGGAATCTGGGCCGACCTCGGTGCGTTGCTCCTCGTCGCCTTCCTTGTGCCGGTGGCGTTCTTCATGCACGCGTTCTGGCGCGAGACGGACGAGCAGATGAAGGCGAACCAGATGGCGCACTTCATGAAGAACATGGCGATGACCGGCGGCGCGCTCGTGCTCTTCTACACCTACAACCAACTCCAAGGCGACGCCGGGCTCTCGATCACGAATCCGCTCTTCGCACGCGGCTGAGAGACGCTGCTGTGCGGCTTTCGAAGGCCCATGCTGAGGGACGAACTGGAGCCCCCTTACCTGTGTCGCGTGGTGCAAGCCCGCAACACCGAGTTCTCCGCAGCCGAATGCGCCCGTTAGCAGGCGGTCGCGACTCGCGGCAACTTCGCGTGCCTCACTCGTGGAGGTTCGCCGTGCTCCACGAGGTACTTGAACGCGGCGAGTGTCCGCGGGCCGATCCGGCTCAATTGGTAGGCAACGAACGGCTCGAGCAGCCTTCCGAGCGGGCCGCCTTTCAGGACGACCTCGGCTTGACTCGTCAGCAGCGTCTGATCGTCCTCCGGTTGCACGCTCCACTCGTTCCTCGCGCGAGCCACGAATGGAATCCCCACACCCTCGTATGTGAAGGAGCGCCCCTCGTCCCAGACGAGCCAGCGCTCGCGGATCGTGATACCTCCGCGGAGATCGCAGGTTCGCTCGGCGCCGACACCCTGCGAGAGCGCTCCCTCGCAGCGGGCGTCGAGAACAGCCTCGGACCAAAGCCGGATGTCCTCGAGGCTCGCCAGACGCGCCCAGACGACTTCGGCGGGCGCTTCGATACACACCGATGCGAATAGCCTGATCGTCCGCACAGTCTCGCAGACACTCAGTGCGCGCGACGTGAAGCGCTAGCGCCTCGAACCCACAGCGCGAACGCGCAACTTGCCTTCCGCGGGCTACACCTGGGACGAGCAAACAGGAGCCTTCACGCCGCACAGCGTCAACGTGCTCACCCTGCGCGGCGGCGAGATCGAAGAGATCACCGCCTTCCTCACTCCCGACGCCTTCCGGCACTTGGCCTACCCAATCCAATCCCAGCCCGAGGTCGCAAATCTCGAGAAGGATGCGATGAAACGCTTCTGTACCTGTTACACGCGCGCGAAACCATGTTGGAGCGGCGCGCGAGATCCGCGTCGCCACCCGCATCGCGATGAGTCCTTAGGACGACCCATCGGTCAGCGGAACGCTCTCGCCGCTTGTTGGGCGGCGCATTCAATCTCGCCATGTGAAGCGCTCGGAGGCGACCAGGCGGATCGTGGTTGGCCGTGTGGTCTGTGAGCTTCCGATGACCCCTTCCTTGTGGAGAGGGGGTCGAGGTCTCGCCTGCTCAGACAACGATCTCGCGCCTTCTTGCAGGGATTTCGTCGCCCCAGGGGATCGTGTCTTGTGCGGGCGGTTGTGTCGGAAGGCGTCGCGAGACGTCGCGGTGCGTCGCTCGTACCGCAGATGTGTCCGGAATGTGTCCGCGTGTTCTACGGACAGACAACATTAAAGTGCCGATTTGCAGGCATTTTACCTAAGCCCTCTGACGGACTCGAACCGTCGACCCCCTCCTTACCATCTGTCGGCTCCGGCTACGTCATCTCGGAAGCGCGCTTGATAGAGCGCTTTCCCTGCAATTGATCCGGTTTTGCCGCTTGCGGCATCCCTCCCCTCAAGGGCCCTGAGCGGCCCCGAAAAGCCTCCAACCTGTCCCCAAAACCTAGCCCCAACCGAGCTCGTGGGACGTTGCCTCTGCTGACGACAAGTAAGCTTCGCCCAGGAGTCAGCGCACCATTCGTCATCTCTTCGGGCTGGTGGCGCATCGAGAAGCGACGCTAGCGCTGCGCGCGGATGGCGTCGACGGAAGGCGGCACACCCTCGCAGAGCGGGAGCGACGGGACTCGGACCCGCGACCTCCGGCGTGACAGGCCGGTCATGGCACTTGCGGGTGAGGCGGGAAGAGGCGGGGATTCCCGGCCAGAGCAGGCCTTTCCGACCCTGGCGTTGCGGGGATTGCCGGGACTGGGCGGCTACTTCCGGCGAACTCTGCGGGATGTGCGCGGGATGGACTCGTTGCCTGAGCCGCAAACTGCGGGATGTCTACGGGATGAGGTGGCCGTCTCGGCCCCAGCGCATGCGAAAGGTGCCCGCCGCGAGCCCGCTCAGGCGAGACGACGCTCGCGCACGCCAGGTACGATCCGCCGGTTCCCCGCGCAGGGCTACTCCACGCGGTGGGCAGCAGCCGCCGCTGCGGTGTCGTGATAGCTCTGGAATCGGGCGAGCTTTCCATCCCGGATCGTCCACACGTGTGCCTCCGGATTGACAAACGCGCGGCCGGTGTCCCGAACCGTTGCCTCGGAGTACACCAGGGATACCACCTTGTCGTTCTGGGCGATGAACTCTCGTGGCTCGAACATCGTGTAGTCGAGAGTCGATGCAACACCACCAAACCAGCCTAGGACTGCTTCCTTGCCTTTGAACGTTCCGGCGTTCGGGTCGTCGTCGGGATCGCCGGGATCCACCCACTCGATGTCGTCGGCCATCACCTCGGCAAGCGCCGCCATGTCGCCCCGATCGAAAGCCTCATACGCACTCTGGACGAGGCGGGTGTTCTCTTCTGCTGACACCTGGAACTCCTTGTCGAGGGTGAGCGAGGAGTATCTCACTCGTGGAGACTCGCTCCGGTCACAGTGACACCGTGTCGTCGAGCATCCCTCATGTGACTGTGAGGCAAGCGCGCCTCAGGGTGCCTTTACGAACACTGGCCAATCGAGCGGCCTGTTACTCGATCTGAGTCGCGGACAACCGCGGGTTCAGCTACCGGCCGGGGGGTAAGAAACGACCCCGTGGAACCGCGTCTGGACGTGATCACCCTGGCCGTAGCCGACCTCGAACTCGCGCTCGCGTTCTACCGCCGTCTCGGTCTCGAGTCGAAAGGCGTCGTCGGGACGCAGTGGGCGGACGAGAAGACCGGCGCGAATGGCGCCATCGCGATGTTCAAACTCGAGGGAGGACTGCTCCTCAACCTGTACCCGCGTGCCGATCTCGCCAAGGACGCAGCGATTCCGGTCGGGCCGCCACAAAGCGGCGAGTTCAGCCTCGCGCAGCTCGTTCGTAGCCGCGACGAGGTCGACGAGTTACTGGAGACCGCGGCGGCCGCGGGCGCCACGGTCACACCAGCCCACGACCGACCGTGGGGGATCTACTCCGGCTACTTCCGCGATCCTGATGGCCACCTTTGGGAGGTCATCTGGAACCCGGACGGGGTTCCGAAACCGCGCGGCTGAAGCCTACGAAGCTCGGACCGCCGCGCTCCCGATGCGAATCCTCGCGCTAAGAAGTCCTGATGGGAAATTACGCTGGCGTCAGGCGGCGACCTCCTGCAGGGTGACGTGTTGGCCGAGTCGTTCGAGTTGAGCGACCAGGTGTCGGACGTGTCGTTCGGGGTCGCGGCGGGCGAAGTAGTCGGCGCCGAGGTCGTGATAGAGCTCACCGGTGGCAAGCATGTGCCAGCAGGCGACGATGATCGTGTGCTTGACGGCGCCGACGGCGCGGCCGTGACCGCGGCGGGGGCGGAGGCGCTGGTATTGGGCGGCGAGGTAGGAGCTGCTGCGCGTGCGGGTGGCGGCGAGCGCGGCTTCCTCTAGTGCGGCGCCGAGCCACTTCGAGCCCTTGCGCGCCGACCGCCTCCTGCATCACCGGCAATGCGGCACAGTCCGGGGAAGGCGCCGCAGCTCCGCCGCGCGATACGCTCCCAGACGCTGGCGGAGCAGCGCACATGACGCCGAGTTCACGTGCTCACCGAGACCCAGTCCGCTAGCTCGCGAGCCGGCCTCCTCCTTGAGGATCGAACTCAGAGCACCACGATTCCTCGTCGTGGTGCGCGCACCACGTTTTTCAGCGACTCGAGCTCCATACCTGGCTCAAGTCCCTTGTAGCCTCTGGCCCACGGACGCGGCGAAGAGGAGGGATTCGCAGTGACGAGCGGGCACAAGTTTGATCACGTCGTCGTAGTGATGTTCGAGAACCGGTCGTTCGACAACCTGTTTGGCCATCTGTACGAGCCTGGGGAGGTGCCCTCGTTCGAGGGCGTGATCGGCCGGGATCTGTCGAACCCGATCCCGAGCTATGCCCCCGGAGCCGAGCGTGGCGTGGTGCCGCTCCACGTGGCTACTTCCATGGACGCGCCGAACCCCGACGCGGGTGAGGAGCATCCCCATACGAACACCCAGTTGTTCGGGACGGTGGCCCCCGAGGGCAACCAGTTCGTGCCGTACGAGGAGATGCAGCCGCCGTTCAACGCCCCGGATGACCCGACAGGTGAGCCGACGATGGACGGCTTCGTCCTCGACTACGTCAACACGTTCCGCAGCGAGATGGGCCGGCTGCCCGAGTACGACGAGTACGCGCAGATCATGTCGGTCTACACGCCCGAACAGGTACCGGTTATCTCGACCATCGCCAGGGGGTTCGCGACCTTCGATCATTGGTTCTGCGAGGTGCCGTCGCAGACGTTCACGAACCGCTCCTTCTACCACGCAGCCAGCGCGTCCGGCCTGTTGGTCAACGTCCCCTACGAGAGCTTCCCGACTAAGAACGACGCGGAGACGATCTTCGAGCGGCTCGAAGCGGCTGGGCTGTCGTGGCGGGTCTACGTGGACCCCGGCATGCCGATGTCGATCACGGGGATGATCCACACGCCCCGGCTCCACGGGCGGTTCGCCACCCACTTCTCGACCCACGACGACTTCTTCGACGACGCCGAGCATGGGACGTTGCCCACCTATTCGTTCATCGAGCCGAACCTGCTGCACGCTCACAACGACTACCACCCGGCCTACAACGCGATCGTCCCCGGGCTCTCGGCTGATCCCCCGTCCTCGATCCTTGGCGGGGAGGAACTGCTCGCTCGCATCTACTCCGCCATCCGCGCCTCATCCACGGACGACGGGTCGAACTTCGCCAACACGTTGTTCCTGGTCGCGTTCGACGAGCACGGCGGCACGTACGACCACGTCCCGCCACCGAGCGCTCCTCCGCCCGACCCGGCCGCTCCTCCCGGACAGATGGGCTTCCGTTTCGATCGCTCGGGTGTCCGAATCCCGACGTTGGCCATCTCCGCATACATCGACCCGAAGACCGTTGTGACCGAGGAGTACCGCAACACGTCCCTGATACGGATGCTCAGGGAGCGCTTCTCCCTCGGGCCACCTCTCACCGGGCGCGATGCGGTTGCCGCCGACATCGCCCCGATCCTCACGCGGGATGCCCCGCGTCCCCAAGAGGATTGGCCCGAGGTCACCGCGCGCCCGGTGCCCCCGCTGCTCGACCCGATGACCGAGATGGACAAGCCGCTGCCTCCGCTCGGCAAGTACCTGCTCGGCGTGGCCATCGCGTTGGACACTATGAATACCGGGGACATACCCGCCATCGACCCGAAGACCGCAACCGGTCAGCAGGCCCATGACTACATGCTCGACAGGAAAGCCCGGATCTGGCCGGGGTTGATTAGGAGTTAGGGCGGCTCGCCCGCTCACCACTCCTCGGTCATGGTCGGTCCCCTTCGTGTCGGGCGAGCGCCGAGGAAGCCCACGAGCATTGGCAACACCGGCGGACGCGAACGAAGTTTCATGCTCCCCGATCGAGGATCCGCGCTCGGCAGATGACGGACTTCCCGCTCGCGGCCGTGCGTGAGTTGCCCGCGTGGGCAGACGTCGGCGCGATCGTCGTCGCGGCCGCGTTCGGTGCTCACGCGGCGCGTGAGAGGCGCATCCCTCTATTCGGAATCCTCCTGGCCGGCGTAGTGGTCGGACTCGGGGGCGGCATTACGCGAGACGTGTTTCTCGGCCTCGAGCCGGCAGCGATTGCGAACTGGTACTACATCCCGGCCGTTCTGATCGCCGCAATCATCGGGGGCTGGACCGCCCACCGGGTGATTGCGAGCCGGCTGCCATTCGTCGCGACCCAGGCGATTGCGATTGGGCTCTTGATCGGCATCGGTGTTCAGAAGGCGCTCGAGTACGATGCGCCAGTCCCGGGCGTCATTTTCCTCGGCGTGGTGACGGGAGCATTTGGCGGGGCGTTGGCCGACGTCCTCGCTGGTACCCGGGCCGCGATCATGCGCGAAGGGCATTGGCTGCTGTCAGTCGTCGTCGTCGGCGCAGTGGTGTTCTGGTTGTGCACGGTTTACATCGGCTTCTATGTCGCCGTGGTGACGACCGACCTCCTCGTCGTCGCCCTTCGTGTCCTGAGCATCCGCCTCGACTGGACCAGCCCTGTCTTCCCCGGCGATGACCTCCGTTCTCGGAATCCTTGACTCGGACGCGCACGCGTCCCCTGAGTTGCCCTGCTCCCGGGGCCAGGACACCCTCCGCCCGTGAGCGGGACCCGCTTCGACTGAGAGCAGTTCCGCTCCGGCATGGACGTCGAGTTCGAACACGGGTCGCACGACCCCCAAACCGACGTCACCGGCGACGACCGATCCTGACCGGCAAGATCGCGCTCGCGCACGTGAAGGAGTTTCCCGACTACTACGAGCGTCTCGAGCGGATGGAGGCAGAAGCCGAGCGAGTGGGCAGGGAAGAAACCCTGACGGGCCCGTAGCCGATCACCCGCTCGACACGAGATGCACCTCGATAGAAAGGCCTGCGAGCCCTCGTCGCTAGTGCTTGCCCTTCGGGCTCGTCCCTCGCGCGCGTGTACATAAAGGGACCGGCCGAGCTGCCTGTTCAGGCAGCTCGCGAACGCCCACGACCATGCGACGGAGGCGCGCTGAGCTCACGATCACTTCGTTTCTACGAAAGGGGGTGGGAGCGAGGTCCCAGCAGGGTCAGCTGATCCGGTTGAAGACGACGGGCCGAGACGGGGAGCCGCTGTGGGCGTACCGGTATCGGATGGCGGTCGGGACTCGACGCGGGTGCAGCGTGGCGGCTTCGCGTCCGAGCGGGATGCGGCGGAGGCTTTGGAGCGCGAGCTCGAGCGGCTGCGGCGGGAGCGGCGCGTGTCGCGATCGCTGACGCTCGCCGAACTTGTGGAGGTGTACCTGGCGCAGCACGATGTCGAGCAAGTGACGATCGAGAAGCTG
>WNGA01013529.1_pt1 | contig 10996 bp, 9 predicted proteins | sample 5400061 | NCBI WGS metagenome assembly WNGA01 (sample SAMN13153366, study PRJNA577476) | soil metagenome | isolation source: 100 cm soil or saprolite under grassland replicate 2 | place: USA:California | collected 2016-06-15
GCCGCCGGGCGTCGCGCCGGGCTGCTCGGCAACATCGAGCGGCGGGTCGGCGGCGAGATTCGCCCCGCCGGATTGAACACGCCCGAGGCGATCGACCTCCAGCGCCTGCTGCGCCAGATGGTGGACGCGGGCGACGACGCGTGCGTGATGGAGGCGACCTCACACGCCTCGGCGCAGGGGCGACTCGAAGGCGTGCGCTTCCGGGTACTCGTCTTCACGAATCTCGCGCACGAGCACCTCGACTTCCACGGAACGATGGAGGACTACTTTGCCGCGAAGCGCCGGCTCTTCGAACAGGCGGACGTCGCGGTCGTGAACGTCGGCAACGAGTGGGGACGCCGGCTCGCAGGCCAGCTGCCGGACGCCGTCACGTTCGATGCGTCGACCGCTCTCGACGCGCACCTGTCGCTTCCCGGCAGCTTCAACGTCGAGAACGCCCTCGCTGCCGCGGCCGCAGCGCGCACGCTCGGGGTCGACGAGGACGCGATCCGCCGCGGGCTCGAAGCGGTGCGGGGCGTACCGGGCCGGTTCGAGGAGATCGACGAGGGACAGCCCTTCCGCGTCATCGTCGACTACGCGCACAAGCCCGCCTCCCTCGAGAACGTGCTCCGCGCGGCGCGAGAGCTCGCGCGGGGCCGGGTCATCTGTGCCTTCGGCTGCGGCGGCGACCGTGACCGTGAGAAGCGGCCGCTGATGGGACGGATCGCCTGCGAGCTCGCGGACGTCGCGATCGTCACCTCCGACAATCCGCGCAGCGAGGAGCCGCTCGCGATCATCGAGGAGGTGCTGTGCGGCGCTCCCGAGCTCGAGGTCGAGCCGGACCGGCGTGCGGCGATCGTCAAGGCGATCGAGGCTGCGCGGGCGGGCGACGTCGTGCTGATCGCGGGCAAAGGACACGAGCAGGGCCAGGAGATCGCGGGCGTGAAGCATCCGTTCGACGACCGTGAAGTCGCGCGCGAAGCTCTCCGCGCCGTTCGCGCATGATCCCGCTTTCACTGGAGGTCGTCGCCCCGCTGGGGGCGCTGCAGGCGGCGGGCTGGACGGACGAGGTGACGGGCGTCCAGGTCGACTCCCGCCGCATCGAGGAGGGCGACCTCTTCGTCGCGGTCGGCGGCGGGGCGGACTTCACCAAGCACGCATTCGCGCGCGGCGCCGCGGCGACGCTGGTTCCGCACGACGCCCATGCGGCGCTCGCGTCGATCGCAGGCGCCGTGCGCGAGCGCAGCGACGCCACCGTCGTCGCGATCACGGGCTCGATGGGCAAGACGACGACCAAGGACATCCTCGGCGCCATCGCGTTTCCGCAGCGCCGGACCATTGCCGCCGAGCGCTCGTACAACAACGAGATCGGCGTCCCGCTGACGCTGTGCCGGATCGACGCGGACACCGAGCTCGTCGTGCTCGAGCTCGCAATGCGCGGCTTTGGCCAGATTGCCGAGCTCAGCTCGTTCGCGCGGCCGCACGTCGGCGTGATCACGATGATCGCGCCCGTGCATCTCGAGAAGGTCGGCACGCTCGAGGGTGTGATCCGCGCGAAGGGCGAGCTGCTCGCGGCGCTGCCGGCGGGCGGCACTGTCGTGGTGCCGGCCGACTTCGCCGTTGAGCGGGACGATCTCCGCGTCGTCCGCGTCGGCCAGGACGTGAAGCTCGAGTCGTTCGACCCGCCGCGCCTGCGCACGTCGCTCGGCGAGGTAGACGTCAACTTCACCGCGCGCCACCTCGCGCAGAACGCGCTCACCGCCGTTGCGACCGCGCACGCCCTAGGACTCGAGATCCCGTCTCGCGTCGACGTCGCGTTTGCCGACTGGCGAAACCAGGAGCTCGAGTTGCCGGGCGGCGGACTCGTCGTCAACGACGCCTGGAACGCGAACCCGATCTCGATGCGCGCGGCGCTCGAGCATCTCGCTGCCCTCGCCGCCGGCCGGCGCCGCGTCGCCGTTCTCGGCGAGATGGCGGAGCTCGGCGACTACGCAGACGAGGGTCATGCCGAGGTCGCGCGCGCCGTGCAGGAGATCGGCGTCGACCTGCTCGTGTCCGTCGGGCCTCGGGCGCGCGCCTACGGCGGCAGGACGGTCGCCGACGCCGCCGAAGCCATCGCCGTGCTGCGCGAGGAGCTTCGACCAGGCGACTGCGTGCTCGTCAAGGGCGCACGTGCGTTGATGCTCGAGCGAGTCGCCGAGGTGCTTGTGGGTGCGCCGGCGTGACCCGCGTCCTGATCGCCGGCATCGTCGCCGGCGTCATTTCGATCCTGGCTGGCCCGCGCTTCATCGAGTTCCTGCGCCGCCGGGAACTCGGCCAGCAGATCCGCGAAGAAGGTCCACAGCGACATGCCGAGAAGCAGGGCACGCCGACGGCCGGCGGGATTCTGATCATCGTCGCCGCCACCGCTGCATTCCTGCTGCTGTCGAAGTACCGCATCACGGGCCTGACGGTGCTGTTCGTGATGCTCGGCTGCGGCGCGATCGGCTTCCTGGACGACTACATCAAGTTCACGCATCGCCGGTCGCTCGGACTGTCCGGCCGCTGGAAGCTGTTCCTGCTGGCGTGCGTCGCTGCCGTTACGGGGTATCTGGCTCACCGCGCGCATCTGCCGCACCTCACGGAGGTGTTGATCCCCGGAACCGGCGCGCGCGTTCCGCTCTCCTACTTCTGGTACGTCTTCGTCTTCTTGGTGATCGCCGGCGCCGCGAACGGCGTCAATCTCAGCGACGGGCTGGACGGGCTCGCCGCAGGCACGGCGATCATCTCGCTCTTCACGTTCACGTCGATGGCGGTCATCGCGTACATCCGCTCGAGCAGGACGCCTGAGCTGCGCAATCCGACGCGCCTCGACCTCGCGATCATCGGCGCGGCGCTGATCGGCGGGGCGGTCGGCTTCCTCTGGTACAACGCGTTTCCGGCGGAGGTGTTCATGGGCGACACCGGAGCGATGGCGCTCGGCGGCGCCCTCGCCGGCTTCGCGATCATGTTCAAGACGGAGCTCTTGCTGCTGCTGATCGGCGGCGTGTACCTGATCGAAGCGCTGTCGGTGATGATCCAGGTCTTCACGTTCAAGTACCTCGGCCGGCGTGTCTTCCTGATGACGCCGATCCACCATCACTTCGAGATGAAGGCCTGGTCCGAGACGAAGATCATGGTCCGGTTCTGGATCCTGGCCGGGATCCTCTGCGCCGCCGGGTTCGCGCTCTTCTACCGCTACTACCTGAAGATCGTGTGAAGCGCGCGCTCGTGTACGGCCTTGCGCGCTCCGGTCTCGCCGCGGCGGCGGCGCTCGAGCGCGACGGCGTCGAGGTCGTGCGCGTCGATCATGAGAACGAGGACGAGCTCGCGCTGCTCGACGGCGTCGACGTGCTCGTGAAGTCGCCCGGCGTTCCCGGGGAGAGGCCGCTCGTCGCGGAAGCGCGCCGGCGGGCGATCCCCGTCTGGTCCGAGATCGAGCTCGGATACCGCCTGTTGCGGCCGCGCCCGTTCATCGGCGTGACGGGGACGAAGGGAAAGACGACGACGACGGAGCTGCTGGGCGCGATCTTCCGGGCGGCGGACCGGCCCGTTGCCGTGGCAGGCAACGTCGGTCGGCCGCTCACGGGAGTCGAGGCGCCCGAGGATGCCTGGGTGGTGTGCGAGCTATCGTCGTTCCAGCTCGAGGACGTGCACGAGCTCGAGCTCGAGGTCGCCGTCCTGCTCAACCTGGAGGTGGACCACCTCGACCGGCACGGGACGTTCGAGCGCTACCGCGATGCGAAGCTCCGCGTCTTCGAGCGTGCTCGGCACCGCGTCGTCCCGAGAGGCTTCGTGCGTCCGAGCCAGAACGTCGACGGCGACTGGATCGAGTTCTCGCCGGAGGATCCGCTCCCCGCCGAGCCGCGGATCCCCGGTGCGCACAATCGTGCGAACGCGGCCGCGGCGACCGCCGCTGCGCGGCTCGCCGGCGTCGCCGACGGCGCGATCGCCGAGGCGTTGCAGACGTTCGCGGGCGTGCCGCACCGGCTCGAGCTCGTCCGCGAGCGAAACGGCGTCCGCTGGGTCAACGACTCGATCGCGACGAACACCCTTGCCGTGCGCCGGGGCGTCGAAGCGTACGACGCGCCGGTGCGACTGATCCTCGGCGGCCGGGCGAAGGGGGAGGACTTCGCTGCGTTCGCCCATGTGCTCGCACGGAACGTGTCTGCGATCTATCTGGTCGGTGAGGCCGCGGACGAGCTCGCGCACGCGCTCGACTCCGCCAGCCGTCCCTACGTACGCGCCGGCACGATCCCGCGCGCGGTCGAGCTGGCCGCCGCGGAAGCAGAGCCGGGCGACGTGGTGCTGCTCTCGCCGGCCTGCGCAAGCTACGACCAGTACGCGGATTTCGAGGAGCGGGGCGAGGACTTCAGGAGGCTGGTGGCGAACCTCCCCTGAAGGTGCAAAGCGTCACGTCTCTGACGCGCCGAGGACGGTGCGAGGTCGGAGGGCACAGTGCGGCGAAGCACGGGCCCGAGAATCGTGCCGTCATCCGCGCGAGGTGGCGACGAAGTCGCCGCGTGAGCCCGGCTCCGCCGGGCGGGAGCCGAAGGCGGTCAGAGGCGTGACGAAACGGGGAGCTGAGTGGCATGTCCTGACGCTGGTCACGCTCGGGTTGACGGCGTTCGGGATCGTGATGGTGTACAGCGCGACGTCGGCGTCGGCCGCGATCGGCGGCGCCAACCCGATGTCGTACCTCGAGCGCCAGGGGACGTTCGCGGTTCTCGGCCTCGTGGGGATGGTCGTGGCGACGCGTTTCGACTACCGGCGGCTGCGCCCGTTCGCGCCCGTGCTCGTGCTGGCAGCGCTGAGCCTCTGCCTCGTCGTGCTCGTCGTCGCACAGCCGGTCAACGGGGCACGGCGCTGGATCGGCTTCGGCCCTGCCTCGTTCCAGCCCTCCGAGCTGGCGAAGCTGGCGCTCGCGATCTGGGTCGCCGCCCACCTGACACGGCGCAAGGCGCCCCAGTCGGTGCGGGAGCTGTGGCGGCCGATCGGGCTGCTCGTCGGCCTCTTCTCGGCGCTGATCCTCGTCGAGCCCGACCTCGGCACGACGATCACCATCTGCGCGATGGTCGCCGCGGTGCTGCTCGTCGCCGGCACCCCGCTCCGCACGCTCTCGTCGGGTCTGGCGATCGCCGCGATGCTGGGGCTGCTCGCCGTCTGGATCGAGCCCTACCGGCGGGCGCGCGTGTTCTCGTTCCTCGATCCGTGGCGCGACGCCCAGGGGGCCGGTTTCCAGATCGTCCAGGCGCAGATCGGCCTCGGCTCCGGTGGCCTCTTCGGCGACGGGCTCGGGCAGGGCGTGCAGAAGATCCACTACCTGCCGGAGGCGCACACGGACATGATCTTCGCGGTCATCGGCGAGGAGCTCGGGCTGTTGGGAGCGACGGCGCTGATCGCCGCGTACGCCGCCTTCGCCTGGGCGGGGCTGAAGGTCGCGCTCGAGTGCAAGGACCCGTTCGGCAAGCGGCTCGCGGCGGGCCTGACCGCGCTCGTTTGCGGGCAGGCGGCGATCAACCTCGCCGCCGTCCTGGGCCTCGCGCCGCTGACCGGGATTCCGCTCCCGTTCGTGTCCTACGGTGGCTCGTCTCTCGTTGTCGAGCTCGTGGCGGTCGGGGTGCTCCTTAACATCGCGGGCGGTGGACGAGCAACGGCGGCAGCCAAGCGTTCTGATCGCGGCCGGGGGAACGGCCGGCCACGTGCTGCCGGCGCTGGCGGTGGCGGACGAGCTGCGCGAGCGGGGAGCGCTCGTGACGTTCGCCGGGTCGCCGGAGCGCGTCGAAGCGCAGCTCGTTCCTGACGCCGGGTACGAGATCGACTTCTTCCGCATCTCGGGCCTGCCGCGCCGCCCGTCGCCCGCGCTCGCGCGCGCCGTCCTGCTCGCCGGAGCAGCTCCGCGTGCCTGCGCGCGCATCCTCGAGCGCCGGCGGCCGGAGGTCGTGCTCGGCGGTGGCGGTTACGTCTCAGGCCCGATGGTCTACGCGGCGTGGCGCAAACGCATTCCTGCTGCGCTGTCGGAGGCGGACGCGCACCTCGGGCTCGCGAACCGACTTGCGGCGCCGTTCGCGGGGCGCGTCTTTCTCTCCTACCCGATCAGCGGGCGCAGCGGCGCAAAGTACCGCGTGGTCGGTCGCCCGGTGCATGCGCGCGAGCAAGTGCCGCGCGGGGAGGCGCGGCGCCGGTTCGGACTGCCTGCCGGGGGACGCGTGCTGCTCGTGCTCGGCGGCAGCCAGGGCGCGGCTGCGCTGAACGACCTCGCGCTCGACGCGTTCGCGCGCTCGGGCCCGCCGGTGTTGCATCTCTGCGGACCGCGCTACTACGACGCGCTGCGCGATCGACCGCAACGCGACGACTATCGCTTGCTCGGCTGGACGGACGACCTGGCGGGTGCGCTCGCGGCCTCGGATTTGATGCTCGGCCGCGCCGGCGGCTCGGTATGGGAGGCAGCGGCTGCAGGGCTCCCGGCGATTCTCGTTCCTTCGCCGAATGTCACGGCGGATCATCAGACCAAGAACGCGCGGCATTTCGAGCACGGAGGCGGAGCGGTCGTCGTGGCGGAACGGGAGCTCTCCCGCGTGCCGGAGCTGGTGCAGGCGCTGCTCGCGGACGAGGCGCGGCTGGCGCTGATGGCCGAACGGATGCGCTTGCTCGCGAGGCCGGATGCGGCGCGCGTGATCGCGGAGGAACTCATTGCTCTCGCCGCTTGAAGGTCGGCGGATCTGGTTCGTCGGGATCGGCGGCGCAGGGTTGTCGGCCTATGCGCAGATCGCCGCCGCGTGGGGAGCGGAGGTCGGCGGCTGGGATCGCGTCGACACGCCGTACCTCGAGCCGCTGCGGGCACACGAGCTCGTGATCGCTCCCGAGCCGGTGGTCCGCGGGGATGGATGGGAGATCGTCGTCTCGTCGGCGTATCCGGGCGTTGCGGGAACGTCGAGGGCGGAGTTCCTCGCCGAGCTGGTCGCGCTGCGCGACGCGATCGTCGTCGCCGGCGCGCACGGGAAGACGACGACCAGCGGGATGATCGCCTTCGTGCTCCGGCAGCTCGGCCGCGATCCGGCGTACGCGATCGGCGGCGAGATCCCGCAGCTGGAGGGCAACGCAGGCACGGGCGAGGGTTGGTTCGTCGTCGAGGGCGACGAGTCCGACCGGACGATCGCCGCGCTACGTCCACAGATCGCCGTCGTGCTCAACGTCGAGCTCGACCACCACAGCGAGTTCGGGTCGCTCGCCGAGATGCAGCGTCTCTTCGACGAGTGGACGGCGCACGTGCCGCACGTCGTGCGCGCGGGCGACCTCGAGCCGGTCGACGTGGAGCTGGGTGTAGCCGGCGAGCACAACAAGCGCAACGCGGCTGCCGCGCTCGCCGCGCTCGAGCTCGCCGGCGTCTCGCGGACGGAGGCGTTGCCCGTGCTCGCGGAGTTCCGGGGCGCGGGCCGCAGGCTCGAGCTGCGCGGCGAGGCGCGAGGAGTACTCGTGTACGACGACTACGCGCATCATCCGTCCGAGATCGCGGCCGTCCTGGACGCGGTACAGGAACTGTCCGGGGGACGCGTGCTCGTCCTCTTCCAGCCGCATCTCTACTCGCGAACGCTTCATCTCGCGCACGAGTTCGGACGAGTGCTCGCGGCGGCGGATGCGGTGGCGGTCGCCGATGTCTATCCCGCCCGGGAGCAGCCCGTCGAGGGCGTGACCGGCAAGCTCGTCGTCGACGCAGTATCGGACGCACGTCCCGGCGCAGTGGTCGCCTGGACTCCGTCCGCGGGCGAAGGTGCACGCTGGCTCGCGAAGCTCGCCCGGGAGGGCGACGTCGTGCTGACGGTCGGCGCCGGCGACGTCGACGCCTGCGTGCCGACGATTCTCGAGGCGCTGGCGTGAAGATCGAGGAGAACGTCTCGCTGGCACGGTTGACGACGCTGGGGACGGGCGGCCCGGCGCGGTTCTTTGCACGGCCGGAGACGCTCGCCGAGCTCGAGCAGGTGCTGCGCTTTGGACACGAACATGGGGTCGGCGTCGCAGTGGTCGGCCTCGGCTCGAACCTGCTCGCTGCGGACGAGGGAGTCGAGAGGCTCGTGCTCAGGCTCGCCGGTGAGCTCGCAGATCTCGCCGTCGACGGAGAGCGCGTGGTCGCGGGCGGCGGCGCGACGAACGCGGTCGTCCTGCACCGAGCTCGCGCCGCCGCGCTCGGCGGCTTCGAGTTCGCGTCCGCCATCCCCGGGACGATCGGCGGGGGCGTCTGGATGAATGCCGGCGCCTACGGGGGCGACTTCGCACAGGTGCTCGAACGGGCGCTCGTCGTCACCGCGGGCGGGTCGACGTGGCACACCCCCGAGGAGCTGGGCCTCACATACCGGCATTCCGATCTCGAGCACGGCCGGGTCGTCGCGCAGGCAGAGCTGCGGCTGACGCCGCGTCCGGCGGAGGAGATCAAGACGCTCGTCTCGGAGCTTCAGGCCCGGCGCAAGGCCGCCCAGCCGACGAACAGGCGCACGTTCGGGAGCGTCTTCAAGAACCCCGAGCACGAGCTGACCGCCGGCCGGATGCTCGAGGCCTGCGGGCTGAAGGGACATCGGATCGGCGGCGCTCAGATCTCGCCGCTGCACGCGAACTTCATCGAGAACGCCGGTGGGGCGCGGACCGCGGACGCCGTCGCGCTGATGGTCGAAGCGCGACGTCGCGCGCGCGAGCAGTTCGGCGTCGAGCTCCGGCACGAGGTCGAGCTCCTGGGGCTGCCGGAGCTGCCGGAGTAGGAGCGGCATGCGGCGCGGCGAAGTCCGCCGCGTGAGCCGGAAGCCTGGCCAGCAGCTGCGTGCGCGCGTAGCCGTCCTCCCTCTGCCCGCACCGCCTCGCCTCGCGGTCCTGGCACCGAGTGGGCGCTCGCTCGTCACCGGACTCGTGCTCGCGGCGTTGTGTGCGCTTGCGTACGTCGGCGGGCGTGAGACGTCCGTCTTCGCTGTGCGCACGGTCGTCGTGACCGGCGCGCCGGCTCCCCTCGCCGCGAAGGTTCGACGGGCACTGCTGCCGCTGGACGGAACCAGTCTCGTCGCACTCCGCCGGCGTGACGTGGAGCGTCTCGCCACGGCGTTGCCTCGGGTGGAGTCGGTCACCTACGACCGCGCGTTCCCGCACACGCTGCGAGTGTTCGTACGCCCGGAGCGGCCGCTCGCGGTACTGCGGAGCGGGCCCTCGTCGTGGTTGATCTCGAGGACTGGACGAGTGGTGGCGCGGCTTCCGCGGCGTGCGCTGCCGTCGCTACCGCGCATCTGGGAGCCACAGTCGGTCTCGGTGACACTCGGCAGCCCGCTCGCAGTCGGCGGCGGAGCAGCCGAGGTCGCGGCGCTGGCCCCCGTTTCGGCAGCCGCCCTGCGCGGCCGGATCGCGACCGTCAAGGTCGACGGCACGCAGATCACGTATGTGCTCCGCGGCGGCATCGAGTTGCGTGTCGGGCACGCCGCGAACCTTCTGCTCAAGCTCGCAATCGCGCGCAGGATCCTCGACACGACCGCGGTGGCCGGTTATCTCGACGTGAGCGTCCCCGAGCGGCCCGTAGCCGGCACCAACCCTCAAGTCTTAGGTTGAGCTTTAGAGTTGAGGCTCGCCGATCCTGTTGACAACACAGACATCAACTCGTACCCTGAGGCGTTGCACGGGCTTCGACTGCCCCTATTCTCCACTACAGCTTGAGGTCGAGGCGACTTGAGATGAGCAACCAGTCCGGCAATTACCTGGCCGTAATCAAGGTCGTCGGCGTCGGCGGCGGCGGCACGAACGCAGTGACGCGCATGGTCGAGGCCGGCCTGTCCGGCGTCGAGTTCGTCGCCGTCAACACGGACCAGCAAGCGCTGCTGATGTCGGAAGCCGACGTCAAGATTCCGGTGGGGACGCAGCAGACGCGCGGTCTCGGCGCCGGCGCAGATCCAGCGGTTGGTCTCGCTGCGGCAACCGAATCACGCGACGAGTTGAAAGACGCGCTCAAGGGCGCCGACATGGTGTTCATCACCGCCGGCGAGGGCGGAGGAACGGGCACGGGCGGCGCACCCATCCTCGCCGAGTTGTCGCGTGAGGTCGGTGCACTCACGGTCGGTGTCGTCACGCGGCCGTTCACGTTCGAGGGACGCAAGCGCGCGCAACAGGCGGAGCAGGGGATCCAGAACCTCGGCGACCAGGTCGACACGCTGATCGTGATCGAGAACGACCGCCTGCTTCAGGTCGTCGAGAAGCGGACGTCGATCGTCGAAGCGTTCCGGATGGCGGACGACATCCTGCGCCAGGGCGTCCAGGGAATCACCGACCTGATCACCGTTCCGGGCCTGGTCAACCTCGACTTCGCCGACGTGCGGACGATCATGAGCGAGGCCGGCTCGGCGCTGATGGGGATCGGGAGCGCGGCGGGCGAGAATCGCGCCGCCGAGGCCGCGCGCGCCGCCTCGCCGCTGCTCGAGGCGTCGATCGAGGGCGCCACCGGGATCCTGCTCAACATCACCGGCGGCTCGGACCTCGGCCTGTTCGAGGTCAACGAGGCCGCCGAGGTGGTGACCAGCGCCGCCGACCAGAACGCGAACGTCATCTTCGGCGCGGTCATCGACGATTCCAAGAGCGAGGAGGTCACGGTGACGGTGATCGCCACCGGCTTCGGGACGCGACGCCGGCGCCCACGCCGCGGCGAGCTCCCGCCGCTTCCCGGCGGAGAAGAGCCGCCGCTGCCGCGCGAGCCCCGCGAGCAGCGGCCGTTCGAGGGTCCCGACGACCTCGACGTCCCGAGCTTCCTGCGCGAGGACTGAAACGGGTTTCGTGGGAAAGGTTTACGCGCTGCGTCGTGCGGCCAGAAACCTCCTGCCCTCATAGGGTCGACGCCGCAGTTGACCCAACGACCCGGTCCAGCCGCTCCGGTTGTCTCTCTGATTTAGAGGAATGACCGGAGCGGCCCCCGTTCTCGCTTCCTCGATCGCCGTCGGCTCCCGGCCGGCGGAGCCGGCCTCCGCCGACGGCTCGGCCCGCT
>WNGA01023779.1_pt1 | contig 10994 bp, 11 predicted proteins | sample 5400061 | NCBI WGS metagenome assembly WNGA01 (sample SAMN13153366, study PRJNA577476) | soil metagenome | isolation source: 100 cm soil or saprolite under grassland replicate 2 | place: USA:California | collected 2016-06-15
CCGCGATGATGGGCGTCGACGTCGACCGCGTGATCGCGTCCACGTTCTTCATCGGCTCCGTTCTCGCGGGAGCTGCCGGGGTGATGTTCGGCCTGCTCTTCAGCCAGGTCTTCCACTTCATGGGCTTCCTGGCCGGGCTGAAGGGCTTCACGGCGGCCGTCGTCGGCGGGATCGGGAGCCTCCCGGGCGCGATGCTCGGCGGCCTGCTCGTGGGGCTCGCCGAAGCGTTCGCGGCCGGCTACGTCGGCGGGCGGTGGGCCGACCTGATCGTGTTCGCGATCCTCATCTTCGTCCTCCTCGTGCGCCCGAGCGGGCTGCTCGGCGCACGTGCCATCCACAAGGTCTGATGGAGTCGGGCAACATCCCGGACCTGCCGAGCCGGCCCGACGAGCGGGACCGTCCGCGTGTCGGCGTCGATGAGTGGGTCTCGCACGTCGAGGAGCGGAGGGTGCAGTACACCGGCATCGCGGGTGTGGCTCGGCGGCTGGTCTCGATCGTCCCGCCGCCGGCGCGGCTCGCGCTCTTCGCCGTGGTCGCCGCCACGTTGCCTTTGTGGATGAACCGCGGGGACGTCTTCACCTACGGGATCTTCACGTTGCTCTACATCTTGCTCGGGCTCGGGCTCAACGTCGTCGTCGGCTTCGCCGGCCTCCTCGACCTCGGCTACGTCGCGTTCTTCGGCTTCGGCGCGTACTTCTACGGCGAGCTCTCGTCGGAGCAGTACGGGCTCCACTGGCCGACACCGCTCGCGGTCCTCGTCGTCATCGTCGCGTCGGCAATCCTCGGTCTCGTGCTCGGCATCCCGTCGCGGCGGCTACTCGGCGACTACCTCGCGATCGTGACGCTCTTCTTCGGCCAAGCGTTCGTCTCGTTCACGCTCGCGGCCAACCCGACGGTGCACGGAACGGGACTGACGGGAGGGCCGAACGGGATCGTCGACATCGACCCGCTGGACTTGTTCGGCTACGCGCTCGACACGCGAAAGCAGCAGTTCTACTTCCTGCTGCTCGTCGTGCTGCTCGTCGTCGTGGGACTTCACCTCCTGAGCGAGTCCCGAACCGGCCGGGCGTGGCGTGCGCTGCGCGAAGATCCGCTCGCGGCCGAGGTGATGAGCATCCCGGTCAACAGGCTGAAGCTGATGGCGTTCGCCTTCGGCGCCGCGATCGCCGGTCTCGCGGGCTGCATCTTCGCGTCGGTGCTCACGGCGGTCAGCCCCGGCAACTTCGGGCTGCCGATCCTGATCACGATCTACGCGGTCGTGATCCTGGGCGGATTCGGGAGCCTCACCGGGGTGATCCTCGGCGCAGTGATGATCAACGTCTCGTTCCAGTTCCTCGCGCCGGAGAACCCGCAGGAGAACGCGCGCGTCCTCTTCTACGCGGTGCTCCTCTTGCTCGTCGTCCTGACCCTGCGGCAGTGGTGGCTGCGCGGCGCGGTCGTCGCGGCCGTCCTCGTCTTCGGCATCGCCGTGCACGCGATCGTCGCCGCGGTCGCCCCGTCGTGGACAGGGGGCCCCGTCGTCGAAGGCGGGCGCCTGGGCCGACTCGTCGAGGATTGGGTGATCCTTCCGCACGGCCACGATCGGTTCGGCGGCATCGCCTATGTCGCGCTCGTCGTCGCGGTGCTCGTCTTGACGCGGCTTCACGGCACGCTGCGCGTCGTCGCACTGGTGCCGACGATCTACCTGGCGGCGATCGTGTGGGAGAACAGCTTCGTCGAGCAGCCGGCCGTGGCGCGCTGGATCCTCTTCGGCGCGCTGCTGATCGGACTGATGACCGTGCGCCCGCAGGGGCTGCTGGGCACGCCGCGCGTGGAGATCGTGTGACGTCGGAGCAAACGCCCCTTCTGCAGCTGGCGAGCGTGTCGAAGTCGTTCGGCGGGCTGCGCGTGATCGACGACCTCGAGCTGCACGTGAACGAGGGTGAGATCGTCAGCCTGATCGGGCCGAACGGCGCCGGCAAGACGACGGTGTTCAACCTCGTCACCGGCATCTACGCGCCGGACGAAGGAGAGATCCGCTTCGTCGGGCGAGACGTCGCCGGGCTCGCGCCGCACAAGATCACGAAGCTTGGGATCGCGCGAACGTTCCAGACGCTACGGCTGTTCCTGAACATGAGCGTCAAGGAGAACGTGATGGCGGCCGCGTACGGCAAGACGAGGTCGACCGTCCTCGAAGCGGTGCTGCGGCTCCCGCGCGCGCGCCGCGAGGAGCGCGAGATCGCACGCCTCGCGGAGGAGAAGCTCTCGTTCTTCGGACAGCGGCTCGTGGGGTACCGCTGGGACCAGCCGGCGTACTCGCTCTCGTACGCGAACCGGCGGCGGCTCGAGATCGCGCGCGCGATGGCGACGGAGGCACGGCTGCTGCTGTTGGACGAGCCCGCGGCCGGTATGAACCCCGCGGAGACGCACGAGATGACGGAGCTGATCGGCAAGCTGCGCGAGGAGGGCTACACGATCCTCGTGATCGAGCACGACATGCACGTCGTCGAGGGGATCTCCGATCGCGTCGTCGCGCTCGACCACGGCGAGAAGATCGCGGAGGGGACGTTCGACGCGGTCGCGACCGACCCGCGGGTGATCGAGGCGTACCTCGGGCTGCAGGCGACGGCGACGAAATGACCGAACCGCCGCTCCTCCAGCTCCGCGCGATCGACACGTTCTACGGCGAGATCCACATCCTGCAGGCGGTCGATCTGACGGTCGGCCAGGGGGATCTCGTGTGCCTGCTGGGAGGGAACGCCTCGGGGAAGTCGACCACGCTGAAGACGATCCTCGGAATCGTGCGACCGCGGAACGGGAGCGTCTTCTTCGACGGCGAGGACGTCACGGGATGGCGTACGAGCGCGCGGATCGCGCGGGGGATGGCGATCGTGCCCGAGAACCGGCGCCTGTTCGCCCCGATGACGGTCGCCGAGAACCTCGAGATGGGCGCCTACCTGAACGGCGGCGGCCGCAAGGACGACTTCGACCGCGTCTACTCCCTCTTCCCGGTGCTGCACGAGCGGCGATCGCAGCTCGCGGGGACCCTGTCGGGCGGAGAGCAGCAGATGGTCGCGATGGGACGCGCGCTGATGTCGAGGCCGAAGCTGCTGCTGATGGACGAGCCGTCCATGGGCCTCGCGCCGATCCTCGTCGAGCGGTCGTTCGAGATCATCAAGGAGGTGCACGAGGCAGGGGTCGCCGTCCTCGTCGTCGAGCAGAACGCGAACGTCTCGCTCTCGATCGCGGACCGCGGCTATGTGCTGTCGACGGGTCGCGTCGTGCTCGAGGGGAAGGCGGGCGACCTGCTGCGCAACGAGGAGCTGCGGAAGGCGTATCTCGGGCGCTGATGGCGTTCGACCTCCACAAGCTGCCGGCGAAGTGCCGCCACCGCTTTCCGATCTTCGAGCGGCGCGTCTACATCAACTCGTGCTCGCAGGGAGCGCTCTCGGACAAGGTGCGCGAGGCGTACACCGACTACCTCCGCGACTGGGACGACCGGGGCGCGCCGTGGGACTACTGGGTGGAGCGAACCGAGGCGGCGCGCACTGCGTTCGCACGCGTCGTCAACGCGGAACCGGACGAGATCGCCGTGACGACGTCACTCTCCGCGGGCGTGGCCGCGCTCGCGAGCGGTCTCCGCTACGCCGGCCCGCGACACAGGATCGTCCTCACCGACTGGGAGTTCCCGACGATCGGTCAGATCTGGCACGCGCAGGAGGCGCGCGGCGCGCGCGTCGTCCACGTCCCGGAGGCGGAGGACGGCCAGCTTCCGCTCAAGCACTTCCGCAGCGCGATCGACGACGAGACGAAGCTCGTGTCGATCACGCACGTCTGCTACCGGAACGGCGCGAAGCTGGGCGTGGAGCCGGTGGTCAGGCTCGCGCACGAGCGTGGCGCGCTCGTCCTGCTCGACGCGTACCAGACGATCGGCTCCGCGCCGATCGACGTGAAGGCGCTCGACGTCGACTTCCTCGCCTGCGGGACGCTCAAGTACCTCCTCGGTTCGGCCGGCCTCGGCTTCTTCTATTGCCGCCGCGAGCTGTGGGAGGCGGCGTGGCCGACGGCGACCGGCTGGTTCGCCGACGAGAACGTGTTCGCCATGGACATCCACGACTACTCGCCGGCGCGGAACGCGCGCCGGTTCCAGTCCGGGACGCCTCCGACACGCAGAAGCACGTTCGAAAGCTGAACGAGCTGCTGATCGAGGGCGTGGAGGAGCTCGGCGGGGCGCTCGCGACGCCGCGCGACCCGAACCGGCACGGGGCGCTGATCTGCGTTCGCTCGACCGACGCCGAGCGGCTCGTAGAGGAGCTCGGCCGCGAGGGGATCGTCACCTCCTCCCGAGACGGCAACCTCCGCATCTCCGCGCACGCGTACAACACCCCCGAGGACGTCAAAACCGTCCTCTGGGAACTGGGCCGAAAGAGACACCTGCTTGTCTAAACGGGGCGCTTTTGGTGTCAGACACCAAAGGGGTCCCGAATGGCCAGTGTTGATCGCGATCGCCGAGCTGAAGCGGGTTTGCGTCGTGTCAGCGGAGCGCGCAAGTGTGACGTAAGTGTGACGGTCGCAGGTCGCGCGGCGGTGGCGGCCGTGCGTCCGCGATCGCGAGTTGACGGCGATATAGCAGCTCTGCTATCATAGCAATCATGCGATACAGAGCGCGGCGATCGGAACCCCGTTCGGCCGAGTCGATCAAACGGTTGCGGCGCCGCCTCGCCGGCGCGGACCAGGGATGGTTCTTCGCGCAGATCGCAGACCAGGTGGCGCAGCGGCGCGCCGAGCTCGGGCTTTCGCAACAGGAGCTCGCGCACCTCGTCGGGACGACCCAGTCCGCGATCGCCCGCCTCGAGCGCGGCGGCCGCCCGCCGCGCATCGACACGCTCCTCCGCATCGCGGAAGCGCTCGAGTGCGACCTCCACGTCGAGCTGCGGCCGCGGGACGGAACGGCGTGACGGTCGACGCCGGCACCGGCGGCCGCAACGGACGGCTCGACGCCCGCGTCGAAGCGCTGGAGCGCGAGGTCGCTGCACTCCGCGACCAGCTCGATGCCGTCTGGGAAGCGATCGCGACCCGACCTGCGGACCCCGCCGGTGGTTGGTCACCCTCGCCCGTCGTGCAGCCGCCGTCTGTCCGACCGCGCCGGACCACGCCTCCGCCGCGGCCTCAGCCGCAGCCGGCCGCGGCCAAGACGACTCCGGCCATTCTCGCGCCGCCGCCCGCGGCCAAGGCCCAGCAGCCGACGGCGCCGCCGCCACGGCGCGAGCTCGACCTCTCAGCGCTGCTCAGCGCGAAGACGCTGTCGTGGGCGGGAGGGGCCGTGATGGCGCTCGGCATCGTCTTCCTGTTCGCGCTCGCCGTGAACCGCGGCTGGATCGGATCGACGGCCCGCGTCGCGCTCGGCGGCCTCGCCTCCGCGGCTGTCTTCGCCGGGGGTCTCGAGATCGCCCGCCGGTACGGCCGGCTCTACTCGGCGTTCGGCGCCGTCGGCGCGGGTCTCGCCGGCGGATACGCCACGGTGCTCGCCGCCGCGGGGCTCTACGACCTCGTCCCGGAGGCGGCCGGCCTCCTCGCCGCCGCGGCGATCGCAGCAGTGGGAGTGGCCGTCGCACTCCGCTGGTCGTCCGAGATCGTCGCCGGCCTCGGCTTGATCGGCGCCGGCGTCGTCCCGGTGTTCTTGCTCGGCGACACCGGCGGGCCGACGGTACTCGGCACGTCGTTCACGGCGGTCGTGCTCGGTGCGATTGCGGTCGTCGGCGTCGCGCGCGGCTGGCGCGTCGTCCTCGGCGTGGGCAGCGCGCTCGCTGTCGTGGAGACCCTCGGGCTGTTCCTCTGGGAAGACGAGCTGACGACGTCGCTGCTGATCCTCGGCGCAGCCGTGTGGGCGGTGCTCGTGTCGACCGGGATTTCGTGGCAGATCGTCCGCGACCGCGAGCCGGTCGGCGGGCTGACGGCCACGTACGTCATCGGCAGCGGCGCGTTCGCGTGGTGGTCGGTCGCCGCGCTCTTCACCGACGAGCCGCAGACGCACCGCGGGATCGCGCTGCTCGGGGCGGCCGTCGTGTACGGCATCCTCGCCTCGGCCTTCTGGCGGCGGCGCGACCTCGGCGTCCTGCTCGCGATCGTCGCGGTCGCCGTCGGCGCGATCGGCGTGGCGGATGCGCTCTCCGGCGGAAGCCTCACGTACACCTTTGCGGCCGAGGCCGCCGCGCTCGCCGTCGCGGCGCGCGCGCTCCGTGAGCGCCGGTTCCAGCTGGCTGCGCTCGGCTACCTCGCGCTCTCCGCGATGCACGCGCTCGTCGTCGAGGCGGAGCCGCACCACTTGGTGGTGGCCTCGTCCGATCCCGCCGCGGGCGCGCCCAGCCTGCTCGCGATCGCAGCGGCGGCAGCCGTGCTCGCGCTCCAGTCGCGCATCGACGACGAGCCGCGCGACGCCGGCGTGTTCGCGCCGCTACGCGACCTCTCCACGCTGCTTCGCGAGCGCGCAACGGCAGTGCGCGTCGTGCTGCTCGGCGTCGCGGCGCTCCTCGTCCTCGATGCGGCGGCGCTCGGCACGCTCCAGCTGGCCCAGTGGTCGTGGGACGGCACGGAGTACGCGTTCGCGCACGGGCAGCTGGTGCTGACGATCGCCGGGAGTGTCCTTGCGGCCGGAGTCGCCGCGGCGGGCCTCGCCCGGAGCTCGCGTCCCGTCGTCTACGCCGCCCTGCTCGGCCTGGGACTGCTCACCGTCAAGGGCACGACGTTCGACGTGGACCTCACCGAGCGCGTGTGGCCGTGGTCGCTCGCCGCCGTCGCGGCAGCGATGCTCGTCGCCGGCTCGCTGCTCGAGCGCAGGAAGCGGCTCGTCGACTTCGGCGGCGAGCTCGCCCTGCTCCAGCTGCTCGTCGCCGCGACGCTCGCGGGAGTCGCGGCCTACGGCCGGCTCTCGGGCGACACCCTCTCGGTGGCGCTGCTCGGCATCGCGGCGGTGTATGCCCTCGTCGCCGCCGGCTTCTTCGGTCGGGCGCATCGCGACTACTCGACCGTTGCCTGCGGATCGGCGCTGATCCTCGCAGCGGTCGGCGAAGCACGGCTCCTCGACGGTCAGGCGCTTCCGATCCTCTGGGCGGCGAGCGCAGCCGCCCTCGTCCTGCTCGCACGCGCCGTCGAAGAGCCTCGGTTCCAGCTCGGCGCGCTCGGCTATCTCGCGGCCGCCGCGGTTCCGACGTTTGCGCTGCACGCGCCGCCCGCGGACTTCCTCCGCGCGAGCGAGCATCCCGGCAGCGGCGTTCCGAGCGTCCTCGCACTCGCAGCTGCCGCGGCCGTCGCGGCACTCCGATCCCGTCCGCTGCGCGAGAGGCGTGACGAGCTCGACGAGTCGCTCGCGCGACTGCAGCGGCTGGTCAACGGCCCGGGCCGGTGGGTCGTCGGAGTGATCGCTCTGTACGGACTCTCGCTCTCGATCCTCGAGCTGGCCGAGCTGGTCGGCACGAGGGACGTCGCCTCGAACTTCCGCGGTGGGCACAGCGGAGTCAGCGCCGTCTGGGGAGCCCTCGGCCTGGCGCTCCTCTATCTCGGCCTCCGCCGAGCATCCGCGCTCCGCGTCGCGGGCTTCGTCCTCTTCGGCGTCAGCCTCGCGAAGCTCTTCGTCTACGACCTTTCACGGCTCAGCTCGATCACCCGCGCGCTCTCCTTCCTCGCCGTCGGCGCCGTGCTGCTGCTCGGCGGGCTCTTCTATCAGCGGCTGGGCGAGGGGCGGGCGGACGTGAACGGTCCCTCGCACGCGTAGGCTCGTGGCTCATGTCACGAGCTTCGGCGCGAAGATTCGGACGCAGAAGTATGGGAACAGTGCAGAGGAGGCAACCTCGCCGATCACTGAATCGAAGGAGGCTCTGTTGAGCATTCTCTGGATCATCCTCATCGTCGTCCTCGTACTCGCGCTCCTCGGCTTCTTCTCGCGCGGCGCCTGGTAACGACTAGGTCCTACCGACCCGTGAAATAGGCCGCCCGGCGCATATCGGGCGGCCTCTTTCTCGGCAACACTGTAGGGGTGCCGCCGCACACCCCTCTCGACCTGCTCGCGTCCGCAGACGCCGCCCCCGCGCTTCCCCGTCTCGGCGGGATGGCGCGACCGCACGGCGTCGTGATCGTGAGCGCGCGCTACTGGGCGTACGCGGGCACCGACGGAAGCTTGCGGGAGGGCGAGATGCCGAAGCCGCCCGCGTTTCTCGAGCGCCTGCCGCTCGTGCGCGGGCTGCTCCGGCTCGGCGCCTCGCTCGCGCCGCTCGTGCGGCGCAAGGGGATCGCGGGTCGTCGCGAACGGCCGCTGCTCCTCGCCGCCCTGCTCGCCCCGTTCTTTCTCGTGCTCCTGCCCGAGGCGTACCGGACGCCGCTCGGGATCGCGGCGAGCGCGGGTCTCGCGGTCTGGCTGCTCCGCGGCGCGACACTGCGGCTGCACGGCGCCGAGCACCGCGCGATCGCGGCCGCCGAAGCGCACTCGCTCGTCGCCACGTGGGACGGGGAGACGCGTCCGTCGCGGTTCGCGGCGCGCTGCGGAACGAACTTCGCTGCGTTGGCGCTTCCGATCACCTTTGTTGCCGACCGACTCTGGCCGCTCGCGCCCGAGCTTTGGACGCCCGTCGCAGTCGTCGCGGTGTCGCTCGCCGCGACGATGGAGCTCTGGCGGGCAATGCAGTCACGGACGGCGCTTCGCGTGCTGCTGTTGCCCGGCCTCGGCCTCCAGCGCTTGACGACGCGCGAGCCGAAGCTCGACGAGACGAGAACCGCCCTGCGCGCGGCCGCGGCCGTCCTGCGCCGCGAGCTCGCTTAGCCACCTGCACGAGGCGGGCGCTCTCGTCGTCGCAACGCTCGGCGATTCGATCACCGAAGGATCGCCGGAGCACGACTCACGCCGCGGCGGCGACGAGCAGTCGCAATGGCAGCACTGGGCGGCGCGGAAGCATCCGCAGCTCGAGTTCCGCAACTTCGGGATCTACGGCCAGCGCACGGACGAGATCGCGGCGCGGCTCGACGAGGCCGCGCGTGGAGCCGACGTGCTCGTCTTCCAGGGCGGGATCAACGACATCGCGCAAGGCCGCGACGTGGAAGCGGCGGCTCGCGACCTGCGCACGATGGTCCGCCGCGGCAAGCAGCTCGGCCTGCGCGTCGCGCTCGCGAACGTCCTGCCCTGGAACAACGGCACGGCCGCGCACGCGGCTGCGATCCGCCGGCTCAACGGGCTGATCGACGAGATCGGCCGGGACGAAAACGTGCGAGTCCTCCGCTTCTGGGAGACGCTCCACGATCCGACCGACGCGGACCGGATGGCCGCGGAGTGGACGCACGCCGACGGCGACCATCCCTCGGTCGCCGGCTATCGCCGCCTCGGCGAGCTCGCCTTCGTGCTTCCGGACTAGATCGTTCGCTCGGCGCGACGGAGTCCGAGCAGCGCCCACACCGAGAGCAGCCCGATCATCGCGAGCGCGATCCCGAATGCGGCGGCGGAGTGGTAGGGGTCGCCGGAGATGAAGCCGCGGCCGGCCTCGACGAACGCCGTGAACGGATTCACCGTCGCGACCGCGTGAATCCACCCGCGCAAGAGGTCGAGCGGCACGTACACGGGCGCGAGAAACAGGAGCATGAAGATCGGCGTCTGCATCAGCGGCCCCGCCTGCACCGAGCGGAAGCGCAGCGCGATCCCGGAGGCCCAGAGAACGCAGACGATGTTGACGAGCACCGCCAGGAGGTAGAGGCCGAAGATGTCCACGCCGTTGCCGCCGATCTCCATGTGCGCGATCAGCGCGACGAGCGTGAGCACCACCGCGACCAGGCTCCAGCGAAGCAGCGCGGCAAGTGCGTAGCCCATGATGATGCCGCTCCGGCGCTGCGCGGCGATCAGCAGCCGGCGCGCAAAGCCGCGCTCGAAGTCGCGGGCGATTCCGAAGCCCGTGAACACGCCTCCGAAGGCGGCCGACTGGAGCAGCACGAAGACGAACTGGAACGACGTGTAGCCGCCCTTGAAGTCGAAGCCGGGAACGTGGCGGATCTGCGAGAGCCCGCCCGCGAACGCCGTGAACGACATCAACGGGAAGAGCATCGGCGGCACGAAGAGCGACGGGTTCTTGAACAGGATCGTCAGCTGGCGCCACGCGAGCGCGCGAGCGACCGTCGCGGGAGATGCATGTGAAGTCACGTCCGGGCCATCCTCTCGCGCAGCGCGTACGCCGACAGCCCCAGCGCGAGGACGACGAGCCCCAGCGTCATCCCGAACCCGAGCGCGAGCGCCTGCGCGTTCCAGCCCTCGATGATCAGCGAGCGCAGCCCCTCGATCATGTACGTGACGGGGTTGATCGTCGCCGCAGTCCGGAACCAGTCCACTTCGATCAGGTTCCGCGGCATGTTCATCGACGAGATGAACAGCAAGAAGAAAAGGAGCGGGAACTGCGACTGGACGGCTTCGCCCGAGCCCGTGCGCAGCGCGAGCCAGACGCCCATCGCCGCCCAGCCGATCGCGATCAGGATCGCGAGCGCGAGCAGGGTCAGGATGCCCGGGACGCCGGTTACGAAGCGCACGCCGAACGCGAGGCCGACGCTGAGGTAGACGAGCGCCTGCACGATTCCCATCGCAGTCGCGCCGCCGAGCTGGCCTACGAGCAGGGCGGTGCCGCGCATCGGAGTCAGCGCGAGCCGGTTCAGAAAGCCGGTGTCGACGTCGCGAGCGAGATCCGTTCCCGCCGTCGACGCAGCGAAGAGCGCGCCCTGCATGAAGCTGAACGGGAGAAAGAAGTCGAGGAACGAGTCGGTGGGGAAGCCCGGCAGATGCGTCGCCGCGCGCAACCCGTTCGAGTTCACCGCCATCAGCATCAGCGGGAACACCAATGGCGGAAGCAACACGCCCGGCTGGCGCAGCGTCCGTTTCACGGAGCGCCACGCGATCTCGCCGATCTGCCGCGCCAGGCCGGCGGTCACTCGGCGGTCGCCTCGTCGGCGCCTTCCAGCCGGTGTCCCGTCTTCGCGAGGAAGACGTCGTCGAG
>WNGA01012428.1_pt1 | contig 10993 bp, 10 predicted proteins | sample 5400061 | NCBI WGS metagenome assembly WNGA01 (sample SAMN13153366, study PRJNA577476) | soil metagenome | isolation source: 100 cm soil or saprolite under grassland replicate 2 | place: USA:California | collected 2016-06-15
CGACGCTGCGCGCCGGCGGACGGATTTCGGCGGGGATGATCTCGACCGTCCACACGCCGTTGCCCATGCGCGCCGCAATCGCTCCCAGCGCCTGGCCGCAGCGCTGCGCGCCCTCGCCCGAATCGCTGATGACCTCGACCACATGTTGGGTCAGCACCGTTGCCGTCTTTCGTCCCGGCGTCTTTCGCGCCTGGCGCGGTTGCTTTGCGATGGTCTTTTCGAGCGTGATTTCGGTCATGGCGTCGGCTTGTTTGTCGGTGGAATGCGCTCGCGTCGTCGGATCGGCTAGGCCACGCGGACGCGCACGAAATTTCCTTCCCTGCTGTCGATGCCGAAGCATCGGCGTGAGCCGGCGCTGCTGTCACCGATGTAAGGCGCATCGGCGTCGCGCAGGCCCAGGTAGGCCTTCATGCTGCGCGCCGCCTTGCGGCCCGCACCCATCGCCTCGATCACGGTGGCGGCGCCGGTCACGATGTCGCCGCCGGCGAACACGCCGGCGACGGAGGTAGCCAGATCCGCGTCGGTGTCGATATAGCCGCGCTTGTTGAGCCTGAGCTTCGACGTTTGTCCCATGATCGGATTCGCGTTCGTTCCGATCGCAAACACGACCAGATCGACGTCGAGGTCATGCTCGCTGCCCGCGACGGCGACGGGGCGCCGCCGTCCCGAATCGTCGGGCTCGCCGAGCTCCATGCGAATGCAGCGCATGCCACGCACATCGCCCTTGCCGTCGTCGAGGATTTCAACCGGATTGGTGAGCCAGTGGAATTCGACGCCCTCCTCTTCGGCATGGTGCACTTCTTCGCTGCGTGCCGGACACTCGGTGCGACTGCGGCGATAGATGCAATAGACCTTCTCCGCGCCGAGCCGCAGGCACACCCGCATCGCATCCATCGCCGTATTGCCGGCGCCAACGACGGCTACACGTTGGCCGAGCGGGAGCGGAGTGTCGTAATTCGGGAACTCCTTCGCGCGCATCAGGTTGCAGCGCGTCAGAAGCTCATTCGCGGAGAGCACGCCGTTCAGCGAGTCGCCCGGAATGCCGAGCATCGCCGGGTAGCCCGCCCCGGTGCCGATGAAGACCGCGTGGAATCCCATCTCGTCGATCATCTGCTCGATGGTGAACAGGCGCCCGACCAGCGTGTTGCATTCGAACTTGACGCCGAGCTTGGAGAGGTTCCGGATCTCGGCGTCGATCACCTCGTTGGGGAGGCGGAAGTCCGGGATACCATACTTGAGCACGCCGCCCGCCTGGTGGAACGCCTCGTATACGGTGACGTCGCAGCCAGCCTTGGCCATGTCGGCGGCGCAGGCCATCCCGGCTGGACCGGAGCCGACGATGCCGATCCTGAAGTCATTGCGCTCGATGTAGGGCAGATTGGTCCAACCTTCGGCGATGGCGCGATCGCCCACGAAACGCTCGAGCCGGCCAATCGCCACCGGCTCCAGCGTTGTGCGGATCGTGCACACGCCTTCGCACTGACTTTCCTGCGGACAGACGCGGCCGCACACTGCCGGCAGCAGATTCGTCGCCGTGATCACGTCGTAGGCGGCGCGGAAGTCTTTCTGACCGATCTTCTCGATGAAGCCGGGGATGTCGATGCCCACCGGGCAGCCGCGTACGCAGGGCTGATCCGGGCAGAGCAGGCAACGCTCGGATTCGACCAGCGCGTCTTCCTGCGTGTAACCGCAGGACACTTCCGAAAAGTTCTTCACGCGTTCCGCGGGCTCCTGCTCGCGCACCGGAGTCCGCTGTTGCGGAATCGTCCGAATGGTCCGTTTCTTGGCCACCTAGCCTCCCTTGACTTCGTCGTAGGGATCGGGCAGCTCGAGCAGGTCGGCCGACGTATTCTCCGTAGCGCGGTCGGACGCCTGGGAGGCGAGCGCACCCAGGCTGGGCTCGGTCTTCATCCGGCAGCTTTCCGACCAGCGCTCGCGCGCGGTCTTCTCCTCCGCGGCGAAGCGCCGCAGCCGCGAAATCAGATCGTCGAAATCGACGAGGTGGCCGTCGAAGTCCGGGCCGTCGACGCAGGCGAATTTCACCTCGCCGCCGACCTTCACGCGGCACCCGCCGCACATCCCCGTCCCGTCGACCATCACCGGATTCAGGCTCACGATCGTCCTGATCTTGTGCGGACGCGTCGCCTCCGCGCAGCCGCGCATCATCACCGGCGGGCCAATCGCCACGACCTCGTCGACATCGGGATGCTTCTCGATGGCGCGCCTGATGCCTTCGGTGACGAGGCCTTTGATTCCGCTGGAGCCGTCGTCGGTGCACACGATAAGCTCGTCGCAACACGCGTTGAACTTGTCCGCCCAGAACATCAAATTCTTGCTGCGGAATCCGAGCACGCCGATCACGTAGGCGCCGTTGTCCTTGAACGCGCGTGCCTGCGGAAAGATCGGCGCCACGCCCAGGCCGCCGCCCACGCAAATCACCTTCTTCGCGCCGCTGACCGGGCTGGGGATGCCCATCGGCCCGACCACAGCGTGCAGCGCTGCTCCGACCTTGCACAGCTGCTGCATTTCCTTCGTCGTCTTGCCGACCGCCTGGATGACGAGCGTAATCGTTCCCCGGTCGCGATCGAAGTCCGCGATGGTGAGCGGGATGCGCTCGCCGTGCTCATGCGCCATGACGATCACGAACTGGCCGGCGCGGGCCGCGCGAGCCATCGTCGGATGCCGGATCTCGAGCAAATACGTTACGTCCGAGAAATCCTCGCGCGCAACGATTTCAAAAGCTGACATCGCTAGCTGGCCTCCAACTGCCCTGGCCGGTCCGGGTGTTCGTGGCGCCGCCACAAGGGCCTCTTCACTACGCAACCCCGGACCAAGGTCATGTCGCGACCATCCTACGGCAGCGCCCTGCCGGCGACCAGCGTTCAAGCGGCGAATTCTTTGATCTGCATCACGATCCGGAGAAAAGAATCTGCACGCAAGTGCGATTGCCCTTGCGGGACGCAGCCCGGACATGCGAATCACTCGAAATATTGATTTTCGTCAAGCCCGACCGGGGCGCGCGACGTGCACTGGCGACGCAGGAATTCCTCCGGCGTCGACACCGGCTACCATGACTGTCGCATTCCGGAACGGCCGGCCGTGGCCCGACGGAGGAAAACGCTTCAGTTTCTGACGGGACGCTTTGCCAGCTTGCGCTAAAGAGTGCGGCAGTACATCGGAAGCACGCCGTCATACCCCCATCGGCAGGTGCGCCTCGGCAGGCACGGCTGAAGCATGCTCGGTGCCGGCCCAAGCGGGTTCAACACCTGTGATCGCGTCGGAGGACGGAGGCATGCGGCGCAATATACCGGCGACCACCGCGGTCCCTGTTGACTCAGATGAAGTCAGACCCGGCGCTACATCGATTCGCTTTCGCCTCTTCCCGCTTGGAATGCATTGCACGCGTCGAACGATATGTGAGCCATGGTGAGGCTTCAGTCGCGCGCCGGGCGCTTGCGCAGCTTGCGCTGCAACGTACGGCGGTGCATCGACAGCGCCCGCGCCGTGGCCGAGATATTGCCGTCGTTATCGCGCATCACGCTGCTGATGTATTCCCACTCGACCCGACGCACCGACATTGGCTTCGTTCCGACGGGGATACTATCGTCGCCGCGATCGCGATAGAACGCCGCGACTATGTCGTCCGCGCTCGCCGGCTTCATCATATAGTAGGTCGCGCCGAGCTTGATGGCTTCTACCGCGGTTCGGATGCTGGGATAGGCGGTCCAGACCACAATCCGCATCTGTGGTTCGAGCGCGAGAACCTTCGACACAAGCTTCAGCCCCGAATCATCGGGCAAATTGAGAGCGATTACGGCATGCTGCGGCGGATCGTCATTGACGAGGCGCGCCGCTTGCTCAGCGGTGCGCGCGAGCTGCACCTGAAACCCACGCGCGGCGAATGCCTCCGCAAGGCTTTCGCACAACGTGATGTCGTCGTCGACGAGCAGCAGGCTCGGGCGGCCATCGAATCTTCGTGGGCCTTGGTTCGTCATGCAATACACCTAACTTTTCCTTTGAACGTGGCACGCTGCAAGCATTGGTCAAGGAATGCAGCTCATGGGAAGATGCTAAGACGTGCTTCCATGCCTCGAATTGATGCACGTCAATCGCGCGTGCGTTGCTCTTGTGCGAAATGTCAGTCGAACGTAGCGCGCCTGCACGACCGCACATGAATCTTTGCTTTACGTCAAACCAGCGGCATAAACCGCCGCCAGAGTTTTCAGCCCCTGCTAATATCGACGGATACGCTCTGATGGGCCACAAGATAGATCGTGCTGACAGCTCTGTTGTCCGACATTCATGGGAATCTGGAAGCCTTGAACGCCTGCCTGGTCCACGCGCGCGGTCGCGGCGCGGAGCGCTTCGCGTTCCTCGGCGATCTCGTCGGCTACGGGGCCGACGCGCGGAGTCGTCGAGGTGATCGCCCGCTAGGCCGCGGAGGGCGCCATGGTTGTCAAGGGCAACCACGATAGGGCCATCGAAGGCGGCGGCGGCTATTTCAACGAAGCGTCCCGCGCGGCCCTTCGATGGGCACGCGAGACGCTCACTGAAGAGCAGAAAACCTTCCTCGCCTCGCGGCCGCTCGTCGAACGTGAGGGTGCCGTGTGCTACGTTCACGCCTCGGCGGCGAAACCGGAGCGTTGGGTCTACATCGACAGCTCGGCGGCCGCCAAACGCTGCGCCGATGCAGCAAAGGCCTGCTACACCTTCTGCGGCCACCTCCACGATCAGGTCCTGTACTTCGAGAATGCGCAAGGCCGAATGAGCGAGTTCCGCCCTTTCCCGGCATGGCAATCCCGGTGCGCAGCCACCGTCACTGGGTCGCAATCGTCGGCTCGGTCGGGCAACCGCGTGATCGAAATCCAGCGGCGGCTTATACCCTGTTCGATCTAGAGCGGCAAATCCTGACTTTTTTAGTGTCCCCTACGATGCAATGGCTGCCGCCGCAAAGATCCGCCAGTGCGGCTTGCCCGGCTCGCTGGCGTATCGCGTTGAGCTCGGCAGCTAGGTTCGCAAATCCAAGCGTCCTTGTGCCGACGCCGAATTTCCGTCATGCGCGAGCTGTTGCATCCCGACGCGATCATCGACGGCTTTCGCGTCGGCGAATGCATCCACCAGGGAGGCACGGGCGCCATTTATCGCGCGACCGCAGCGACAGGCGCGGACTCAGGATTCCCCATGATCCTCAAAGCGCCGTATCTCGGGCGTGGCGAATCCACGGTCGGCATCATCAGCCTGGAGATGGAGCAGCTTGTCCTGGACCGGGCCCCACGTTCCACGCTTCGTCGCAGCAGGCGATATCCGCGCAGCGCCCTACATCGTCACGCGCGCTATCCCGATCTGCTTGCCGAAGAGCGGCATTTTGCGGCGGGCTCCTCGGCTTATGTATCACGGGAACAACTGCAAGGCAACCGCAGCGACCTCTTCGCCCTCGGCGTGCTGCTCTACGAGCTCGCCACAGGCAAGCAGCCATTCGGTGATCCCCAGACGTACGCCGGAATGCGTGACAGGCTGTGACGCGCACCGGCGCCGCCGCGCGCCGTCAACCCGGGCGTACCGCCATGGCTGCAAGAGATCATCCTGCGTTGCCTAGAACCTGCGGCCCGCGCACGCTACCAATCGGCTGCGCATGTCGCCTTCGATCTGCGCCATCCGGAGCAGGTCGCGTTAAGCGAGCGCGCGAGCAGAAACCTCGGCCTAAGTGTCGCTGCACAAGTCGGGAGATGGTGGCGCGCGAAACGCCTCAACAACACACTCCAGCGGCCGGGACGATCCGCCGTCAGGCGTGTGCCGGTGATCATGGTGGCGATCGATACCGAGCATCCGGAAGACGAGCGCCATCCAGCGCTGCAGTGGGCAACGCGGCTGCTCGTTTCGCTCTATCCCGAATTGCGCCTCATGTGCGTATCCGTCGTGAGGGCCGCGCCGGTGGGCGAGGGACCGGACACTCTGAACACCACGACAGGCAGACACCTCGAGCACAAGATGCGGTTGCGGCATTGGATAGAACCGCTGGCGTTTTCCCAGGCGCGGATTTCATTGCACGTCGTCGAAGGCGCCAATGCTGGGAGCGCCGGCAGCGTCCCAGCGGGCGCTTGCCTCGTGGTGTTCTGTCGCCTCAAGCGTCACGGCAAACGCAGACTGCAGCGTCCACGTCGTGCGCGTTCCGGAGCGCCAGGAGGAGCATGGGACAGCGTAGAAATCAGAAACTCGGTGTTCGAGCCGGTCAATCGGCAACCTTTCATTACCGGGTATATTCAAACTGCGCTTGAGTCATATCCGCCGACCCGGGCCGCCTGATCTGCACGGTGATCTTGTAAGGACCCGCGCCGCCCATTGCGAAATAATTTCCGTAGCTGCGTGAATTCGCGACGCTTACGAGCTCGAGCGTTTTCTCGGGGCCGGCCCCCGCAGCGGTTGCAATGCGTGCCCTCACTGCGGCTTCGTCGATCCGTTGCCCGCTGGCAGTATCAAACAACGCGACCGTCACGTAATACTGCGCCGGTCCGGACGGTGCCACACCGTACGCTTTTTGAGGGTACTCCTTGGGATGCCTGCGGATTACATCGGCGGACACGACTCCGAAGTAAACGGTCGTGCCTCCGGCAATGGCGAAGTCCTGGCCGGTCACGGCACTAGTGACAGGGCTCTTCTGCGCCGCAACCATAACCGGGTTGAACATGTATACGATCGCATTGCGTATTTCGCGATCGGTGAGATTTGCTACTCCACCGCGAGGAGGCATGCCTCCATGCCCATTGATTGCGGAGCGAACGAGGGGATCAACGCCTTGCTTCAGTCGCGGTATCCAGGCGGTCCGATCTCCAATCCTGGGCGCGCCGCCAACGCCGGTTTCGTGACACTTGACGCACTGCCCCTTCACAATCTTCTCGCCGCTGCGCTCGGCAGCAGGGGCGGTCGTGCTGACCGGCTCGGTCCAATGACCGCCCGACTGGTTGACCATATAGGTGATGGCGCGCTCGACTTCGGTATCGGTAAGCGTGAGGTTGCCACCGTGCGGAGGCATCTTGCGGATGCCCTTGAGCGCACTCTGTGAAAGGCCGGTCAGACCCCGCGACGCGAGCTTCGACCATGCCTTCTTATCCCCGATCTTTGGCGCACCATTCGCTCCCGCACCATGGCAGGCAATACACACTGCGTCGACCACTTCCTTGCCGCTGCGCTCGGAGCTCTGCGCCGCGCTGTTTCCAGGTGCGATACACATTGCTAAGGCAAGGATAAGCGGCATTACGAGTTGCTTCGGCGTCGCGTCGCACACCGCATGTCCTTCCACGTTGGATTTCTGCATCATAAGCGTTCTTTCGGCACGCGAACTATGCGAAGTTTCCGATTCTGGTCCTGCCCTTTGACATGAACAACTCGACGCGTGTTTCCCCTGACCAGCCTCGCCTAGCCAACGTTATGAATATCGCCGGCCTCCCTCTGCAGGACCGCTGGAGGCGGTGCGGAGAACCACAGCTGGTACATCGTCGTCACCCACATGAAAGCGAAGGATAACCCCATCAATCCGCCCGCCAACATCACTAACCAAGCAAACGGATGAAATAGCTTGGTAAGGTACCAAGAGCTGATATCCAGGATCACGGCGACGAATGGAAGGGCAACGACGGCGCATTTGAACCAGACCGGCCGCACGTAGGCGTGGCTGTACATCACACCCATGATGAAGAAGATGAAGGTGAGCCCGAACAGGTGAATGTGCGAGACGCGTACCAGCGTGAAGACATCGGCGCCGGTATCCTGCTCGGTTACTTTCTTCAGGTTATCGTATCCGCTCAGGTTTGGAATGTGCGGGTTGCTGCCGTCGTGACAACTCATGCAGCGCTGATCCAGCAGCGGCTTGATGTCCGATTCATATTTCGCACGATCGCTACCATCATGCACCCACGTTATGAGCATGTTTGCCTCATCGCGAGGCAGCATGGTCGACATCGGTCCACGCAGCGCCGATTCAAGGCGCGACCCCTTGCCGCTGCCGGTGTAGGCGGTGAGGATGTCGTTATACGACAACATCATCGGGTTACCGCCCGCCCTCCCGGCATAGGTGTGAAACAAGTAAATCAAGGCGAACAGGTAACCCAGCCCGAGTACGAGAAGCGTCGCCGTATACAACACCCGGAGGCTGTAGGGCAGCTCCGAATAGTGGCGATAAAGCCGGTGCAGTGGGACGTCGCTACTCATGTCGATTCCTCTGATCGTGCCCGCTTTGAGCGTCGCTCAAGCCGCATCAAGCGCGCTTCAGGCTTGGCCGGTTTATGAAACGCTTCAGCGCCTGTTACTTTCCCTTCAGCGAAGCATAATATGCAGCCAGGTTTACCATGTCCTGGTCGCTAAGCGGGATAGCAAATGTCTTCATAATCGCGTTGTCGCGCTTGCCCGACTTGTAGTCCTTCAGCGCTTGTACGAACTCTTTCTCCGCCTTCCCTGCCAACGCGGGGTTGGGCGCTTTGCCTTCGCCGTTTGCGCCATGGCACCCAGCGCAGGCGGCGGCCTTGGTCTTGCCCGCCTGGACGTCTCCAGCCGCTTGCGTGGGGCCGACAATACCGAACAATGCGAAAAATCCCGCGATCAAAAGCGTGCTTTTCATTCTCCAGCTCCTTTGTTGAGTTGGTGATTAGCCGAACTACGAGGATCGGCGCAGCATCAATTTGCTCCGAGTGCTTGGGACGACCAGAAAACTCTCGATATGGACCGGAGCATCCGTGTCGTGGCTGATCGCAAGTGATATGTTACCCGCGGGCCAGCCGTTTTCTTGCATCTGCCGCGAGGCATGTCGACTCGGCCGATTTATTTGGCCGGCAATATGACATACACAACGGCACGCGCCTTCTGGCGCGCATAGTAAGCCGCGAGATTCTCGACGTCCGCCTCCGTCAGCACCTCAGACATCGCCGCCATCTGCGGGCTCTTGCGCTCGCCCGTCCGATAAGCGTGCAACACCTTCTCCAGATAGTCCACGCGCTGCGCTGCCAGAGCCGGCAAGCGCGGGTCCGTACTGTTGCCGTCGACGCCGTGACAGCGGTCGCATCGCTGCGCCCACTCGGCCGTCGTCAGTGGTTTGCGTACCTTGGTCGGCTGCGGCTGCTGATTCGCGTAATAAGCCGCCAGGTTCTTGCTGGCAGCTTCGTCGAGCGGTGCCACCAGTCCTTTCATCGTCTCATCGTTGCGCGAACCTTCCTTGTAAGCCCGAAGCGCCGCCGCCAGGTACTGTGCATCCTGCCCGGCGAGGCTTGGATTCGCCGGATTCGTGCTGACGCCTTTGTCGCCGTGGCATCCGGCACAGGCAGCGGCGGCAGCCTTGCCTGCCGACTGGTCGCCCGCCGCCGGGGTTTGCGCCCGGGCCGGCTTTTGCAGCGCATAGTAGAGCGCGATGTTGCTGAAATCCGCATCCGTGACCGCCGCGAGCGCCGACTTCATCATTTCATTCTTGCGCTGGCCGCTCTTATAGGCCTTCATCGCTGCGGCGAGATACTTCGGGTCGAGCGCGACGAGGCTCGGCATGCCGGGCATCTTGCTGATGCCGGCTTCGCCATGACATCCGGCACAGGCGGCGGCTGCGGTCTTCCCGGCCTGGACCGGATCCAGCTTGGCGGGAGTGGACTTGCCACCGCTCGTCGCAGCGGGTTGCGCGGGATCGAGGCTCGCATAGTACGCAGCCACCTTGACTAGGGCGTCATTGCTAAGCGGCTTGACGGCACCGCCCATCGCGCTGTCGCCACGGGCACCGGATTGGTAGGCCCTGAGCTCGAGGTAAAAGTATCCCGGACGCTGGCCGGCAAGATGGGGCACGCCCTTGGTGTTGCTGATGCCGTTCGCGCCATGGCACCCGGCGCACGTCGTTTCTGCGATGCGCTTGCCTTCCGCAACGTCTGCGGCGTTCGCATAAGCAGCGCGGAGTTCGTCGCTCGTCCCGGTCTGGGCCCGGGTGGCTTGAGCCGCCGCCCCCGCGCCGATCGCGCCTGCAACAAGAGCGCAAGCCACGAGAAGATAAGTCGGCGCGCCTTGGCTCATCGAATTCCCTCGGACATGTTTCAACCTTTCAACCCGTTGAATGGGCTACGACTTCGTTGCTCGCGATGCAGCGGCAAGTGGTGCGGAAAAAATTTCGCGCGCCGGGTTCTCACGCCGCTTTCGTGTCCTGCGCCCACGGCGGAAAAAGCCGAACCATTATGAACAACAGAACAAATGGCACGGCGATCACCGAGGCCGCCGCCAGGACGCCCTCGCGGCCGAAAATAACCGGATGATAAACCAGCAGCCCTTTACCGGTCTTCGCGATCTCCTGTCCGCCGATGACGACATTCCAGCGCATCATCAGCACCGCAAGCAATACGAGCACGGCGCTCGCAGCGACTCCGGTAACAAGCGTCTTGCCAGTGGTGCCGCGCCAGATCATGAACGTAAGCACGAGGAGCGGTAAGAGCGACCCCACGCCGAATTGCAGGATAAAGAAGGGCACTACGAGCGGGCCCTTCACGTATTCCATGATTACGTCGATGCCCTCCCGACCCCTGTAGACAAGACTGGCAAATTCCACTCCCTCCAGCAGCAGGGTAAACAGCATGAAGCCCCATAGCGTATAAGCCATGCCCTTCAGGCAGGGGACATCGACGGTAACTTTTCGCAGCTTGCACGTGATCACGTAGAGCACGATCAACAGCGCGGTTCCGGAGATGATGGCGGAAAACAGGAATACCGCGGGCATGAGATCGGACGACCACCACTCGCGCGACTTCAGCGAGCCGAAAACGAATCCCACGTAGCCATGCAAGCCGTGAGCGGCGGGGATGCCGATCACCGCCAGCGCGAAGATCCATTTCCGGTCATAACGCATCGCCTTTTCGGACAGATCGTATGATCCGAGCGACAGTACGCGATAGAACCACCCGAACGGCCCCTTCCTTCGCTGCGCCTGCTGGACGATGTAAGGCCGAAAGACAAACCAGGTTTCCAGCATCAGCAGAATCGC
>WNGA01021493.1_pt1 | contig 10992 bp, 13 predicted proteins | sample 5400061 | NCBI WGS metagenome assembly WNGA01 (sample SAMN13153366, study PRJNA577476) | soil metagenome | isolation source: 100 cm soil or saprolite under grassland replicate 2 | place: USA:California | collected 2016-06-15
TGTGTACCCGGCACACCGGCGCCGGAGCTGCCGGCGTGTGCCCTGTTGGCGCTCGGTAGAGCGCCGTCCGCCGGTGCGTCCCAGTCCTCGCCGACGACCTCGACGAGGGCGCGCTCGTCAAAGCCGCTCGCCGCGGCGCGCCGCAGTAGCGACAGGTAGCGCTCGGCGACGGAGGTGCGGATGTGCTCGGGAGCGCGCACGTAGACGGTCTGGCCGCGGATCGCGGCGAGGGTGAGCGGCTCAAGCCAGATGTGGAACTTGAAGTCCGGCGTCTCCCGGCGGAGCTCAGTCCGGATGGCGTCCCAAATCTCCTCTGGCGGTGTGGGCACGGGCGATCGCGACCCTCCTCGGGGGCCAGCTCGAATCGGTGTTCACTGACGAGGAAGGGCCGGGCGGGAAAAACGACCCCCCGCCGCCCTCGGCCCGGCGAGTGTACAACGGCCCAAATCGCCGCGGAGCACGCGCCGGGAGGCGGCTCCGCAAAACGCGGGAAAAGCGTCTCGCCGTGGCTGGGGCCGCGCCGCGCCGGGAAGTCCGGGGCGCAGTCGCGGGGATCTTGTACCCTGGCTCGTCAGCAGATGAAGCGCACCTACCAGCCCAAGAAGCGCAAGCGCGCGCGCACCCACGGCTTCCGCGCGCGCATGAGAACCCACGCCGGCCGTGCGCTTCTGAAGCGGCGCCGCCACAAGGGCCGCAAGCGGCTCACCCCCTAGCCGATGGCCGACCGTTCGCGTCGAAGGCGCCGCCGGCTGTCACGCAGCGGCGAGTTCGAACGCGTCTATCGCGAGGGCCGCTCGCACGCGAGCCGGCATCTCGTGGTCTACGCCTTCCCGCGCGCGGAGGGCGACGACTCCGAGCCGCGGCTGGGCGTCTCGGTCGGCCGCAAGCTCGGCGGCGCGGTCGAGCGCAACCGCATGAAGCGGCTGCTCAGGGAGGCCTTCTGGTCGAGCGCGGAGGACCTGCGCGAGGGCCATGACTTCGTGATCGTGGCGCGGCCGGCCGCCGGCGAGCTCGCGCGCCAGGGCGGCGAGCAGGCGATCGAGGCCGAGCTGCACGAGGTGCTCGGGGAGGCCGGGCTCGTGCGCGGCGAAGGAGGCGCGCGGTGAGCGCCATGAGGACGATCGCGACCGCGCCGGTCCGCTTCTACCAGCGCACGATCTCACCCGGGCTCCCCGCCCGTTGCAAGTACCATCCGAGCTGCTCCGAGTACGCCGTCCAGGCGATCCGGCGCTACGGTGTGCTGCGCGGTGCCGTTCTGGCCGCCTGGCGGGTCCTGCGCTGCAATCCCTGGAGCCACGGCGGCCTCGACTTCGTCGAGGATCAGAAGCTGTTCCGCACGCGCCCCCGGGCCGAGCGCTAGCCCATGTACATCGCAAACGTCCTACAGCCGCTGGTCGACGCCTGCCAGGCGATCCTGGAGTTCTGGCACGACCTGATCGGAGACTTCGACGGGAGCTGGGGCATCGCGATCATCCTGATGACCTTCACGGTCCGGATCGCGATCCTGCCGCTCACGTTCAAGGGCGTGAAGTCGATGCAGCGGCTCCAGGTCCTCCAGCCGAAGATCAAGGAGATACAGGAGCGCTACAAGGACGACCGGCAGCGCATGAACCAGGAGGTCATGGCCTTCTACCAGCGCGAGAAGGTCAACCCGCTGGGGTCCTGCCTCCCGCTGGTCCTGCAGATCCCCTTCTTCATCTCGCTCTTCTACCTGCTGCGCTCGAACACGTTCAAGGCGGACATCGCCGGCAACCCCGGGTTCCTGGCGATCGACAACCTTTCCAAGACCGTCTCCGACCCGGTCCTGCTGGGCGTGCTGATCGTCCTCTACGTCGGGACGCAGCTCGCCGCGAGCGCGGTCACGGCGATCAGTGCAGACCCGACCCAGCGCCGGATCATGTTCGCGCTCCCGTTCGTGTTCGTGATCTTCATCGTGAACTTCCAGGCCGGCCTGATCGTGTACTGGATTACGACGAACATCTGGACCATCGGCCAGCAGCTGCTCGTGCGGAAGCTCTATCCAAAGCCCCAGCCGCTCGATCCGCGCGACGCCCTACCGGAACAGAAGCCGGCAAGAGGCAAGCCGGCCACGGCGGTGGCGGCTGCCGCCGCCGGCTCCGGCGGGGACGGGAAGCCGAGTGGTCGCAGCGGCGGGAAGCCGCGCGGAGGCGGCAGTGGGAACCGAGGCCCCGCCAAGGCGCCGCCTCAGTCGCCGCGCAAGAAGAAGAAGCGCTCGGGGCGCCGGCGTTGAGGCCGGGATCGTCGTGTCGGTGAGCGAGGAGCCGCGCCCGGACGAGCTCGTCGCCGAGGCGGAGGGCGACACGCTCGGCGAGGCGAAGTGGGCGGCGATGAAGGAGCTCGAGGTCCGCTTCCCAGGGCTCACCGCGGACTGCGTGCGCTTCGACGTCGCCGAGGACGGCGGCGCGACCGGGCCCGCGCGCGTGCGCGCGGAGGTCGACCACGAGGCGTGGCGCGCGGTCGCTGAGACCATTCCCGAGGAGCCCGCCGAGCGAGTGCGCGCGATGGTCGCGCGCGTGGTGAACGCGCTGGGGCTGCACGCGACCGTCGACATCGACGAGTCCGACGAGGAGATCCGCGCGACCGTCAACGGCGACGAGCTCGGGCTGCTGATCGGCAAGCACGGCGCGACGATCGACGCCCTGCAGCATCTCGCCTTCCGCGCCGCGTTCCGGGGCGAGGAGCTGCGCAAGCAGGTGACCGTCGACGCCGCCGGGTACCGGGAGCGGCGCGAGGGCGCGCTGCACCGCATGGCGGACCGGGCCGCGGCGGAGGCGCTCCGCTACGGACGGCCCGTTGAGCTGGAGCCGATGCGCGCGACGGAGCGCAAGATCGTGCACACGTACCTGAGCGAGCGCAGCGACGTGGAGACGCACAGCGAGGGCGACGAGCCGGACCGGCGGCTGGTGGTAAGTCCCGTTGAGCGTTTCTCGTGAAACCCCCGATCCCCCGCTTTCGCGGGGCAGAGGGCAGGCGGTAAGGCGCCTCCTTGCCGCGCTGGCGGCCGAACCGGATCCCCATACGTCGGTCGCGGACCCTGAGGCGGCACTCGAGGTTCACGTGGCCGACAGCCTGTCCGGGCTGGAGGTTTCGGAGCTGACGTCCGCGCGCCGGATCGCTGATATCGGCGCAGGTGCAGGGTTTCCGGGACTCGTCCTGGCCATCGCTCTCCCTCGAGCGGAGGTTGACCTGGTCGAATCCTCGAGTCGAAAGACCGCGGTGATAGATCGGTTGATCCAGGCTGCCGAGCTTTCGAACGCGCGCTCTGTCACGACGCGTGCCGAGGACCTCGCGCGGGTCCCGACCGCCCTGGGCGGTGGCCGCGAGGCCTACGACGTGGTGACGGCGAGGGCGGTGGGACCGCTCGCGGTCCTGGTCGAGTACGCGGCGCCGTTGCTGCGGATGGACGGCGTGCTGGTGGCCTGGAAGGGGGCGCGGGATCCGGCCGAGGAGCGCGCCGGCGCCAGGGCTGCCGAGAAGGTGGGCATGGCGGTGGAGGGAGTGCTCTCCGTGCAGCCCTATCCGGCCTCCGAGAACCGCCACCTGCACGTGTTCCGGAAGATCGCGCCCACGCCGCCGGAGTTCCCGCGCCGCGCGGGGATGGCGCGGAAGCGGCCGCTGCCCTGACCGCGGCGCCCTGCCGCCGGCGCACCGCCCCAGGCAGGACTCCACCGTTCGCCCCCGAACGCCTTTCCGACCGATCCGAACCGTAGGTTCGGCCTCGATGGGCACCGTTCTCGCAGTCGCAAACCAGAAGGGCGGGGTGGGCAAGACCACCACCGCGGTGAACCTCGGCGCCAGCATCGCCGACGCCGGCTATCCCACGCTGCTCGTCGATCTCGACCCGCAGTGCAATGCTACGGTTGCACTTGGGTTGCCGAAGGACGGCGGGGCGAGCGTCTACGACTGCCTCTCCGGCGAGCTCACGATCACCGCCGCGGCGATCCCGAGCGCCATCGACGGCCTCGACGTGGTCCCGTCGACGCCCGACCTCGCCGGGGCCAACGTGGAGCTGCCGCGGATCGAGGGCTCGGAGACGACGCTGCGCCACCGGCTCGGCAGCGTGCGCGACCGCTACCTCTTCACGCTGCTCGACTGCCCGCCCTCGCTCGGCCCGCTCACGGTCAACGCGCTCGTCGCGGCGGACCGCGTGATCGTCCCGGTGCAGACCGAGTACTTCGCGCTCGAGGGCCTCGCGCAGCTGCTCGACACGCTCTCGCTGATCCAGCGCGAGCTGAACCCGCGGCTCACGGTCCTCGGGATGATCCTCACGATGCACGACCGGCGCACGCGGCTGGCGCGCGACGTCGAGCGCGAGGTCCGCGAGCACTTCCCGACGCTCGTGTTCGACACCGTCGTGCCGCGCAACGTCCGGCTCGGCGAGGCGCCGAGCTTCGGGCTCCCGGTGCTGCGCCACGCGCCGCACAGCCCGGGCAGCGCGGCATACCTGAAGCTGGCACAGGAGGTGGCGGCGCGTGGCTGAGGCACAGCAGCGCGGAATGGGCCGGGGGCTCTCGGCGATCCTGCCGAGCGGCGGCAAGGTGGACGACGGCCTGCGGGAGATCCCGCTGGACCTGATCCACCCGAATGGGCGCCAGCCGCGCCGGACCTTCGACCAGGCGCGGCTCGCCGAGCTCGCCGAGTCGATCCGCACGCGCGGCGTCCTGCAGCCGATCGTCGTCACGCCGCTGGCGGGCGGGAGCTTCGAGCTCGTGGCCGGCGAGCGCCGGCTGCGCGCCGCGCAGATGGTCGAGCTCGAGACGATCCCGGCGCTCGTGCGCGAGACGGACGACTGGGAGCGCCTCGACCTCGCGCTCGCCGAGAACATGGCGCGCGTCGACCTGAACGCGGTCGAGGGGGCGCGCGCGTGCGCGATGCTCGTGGACGATCTCGGGCTCACGAAGCAGGAGGTCGGGCGGCGGGTCGGGCGCAGCCGCGTGGCGATCTCGAACCTGGTCAGGCTGCTGGAGCTCCCCGAGGAGGCGCTCGAGCTGATCGAGCGCGGCGACCTCACCGAGGGCCACGGCCGCGCGCTGCTCCTGTGCAAGGACCACGCGCGCCGCCGCAGCCTGGCGCTCGAGGCGCGCGACGGGGGCTGGTCTGTGCGCGAGACGGAGCGCCACGCGCGCGAGGCTGAGGGTCAGCCGGCGCCTGAGGCGAAGCGCTTCACGCGCGAGATCCACCCCGATCTCGCCGAGGCGCTGGCGGCCGCGGAGGACACGCTGGCGGCCGCCTTCGGCCGGCCCGTCAGGGTGCGCCCGCGCGGCGAGGGCTGCCGCGTGGAGCTCGACTTCGACACGCCGGCGGACGCGGTGACGCTCGCCGAGCGGATCCTGTCGCGCGCCCACCTGCGGGCGGTCTGAAAACAACGGAGCCCCCGATGCGGGGGCTCCGGCACTCGCCTGTTGAAGCAGAGTCTATGGGCGATCCTGGACTCGAACCAGGGACCTCGTCCTTATCAGAGACGCGCTCTAACCGACTGAGCTAATCGCCCGGCGGACGACGATTGTAGCGTCGGCGTCGCTCCTTCCATCCCGCTCTAGACTGTCGAGGCGGATGCAGGAAATGGTCATCTACGGCGTCAGCTTCGACATGGTCGGCAAGCAGCCGATCGTGCTCCTGAAGACTCGCGACGGGAACAAGTTCCTCCCGATTTGGATCGGTCACCCGGAGGCGGCGGCGATCCTGATGAAGCTCCAGGGAGCCAACACGCCGCGCCCCATGACGCACGACCTGATCAGCGAGATGCTGTCGGAGCTGGAGGTGAGCTGCACGCGCGTCGCGGTCACCGAGCTCCGCGAGAACACCTTCTACGCGGAGGTGACGCTCCAGCTGAACGGGCGCGAGATCCCGATCGACTCGCGCCCCTCCGACGCGCTCGCCCTCGCGGTTCGCACAGGCGCGCCGATCTTCGCCGCCGAGGACGTGATCTCCGAGTCCGCCATCGAGTTCGAGCACGAGGTGGAGGACACGGAGGAGGTCGTCGAGAAGTTCAAGGACTTCCTCGACAACGTCACGCCCGAGGACTTCGCGAACGGCGAGGACCAGTAGCCGAACGGTCGGGCATCTGAAGTATGTCGGCGCCGCCCGCCTCGACGGGCGGTAATTCGACCGCCGGCAGCTCGCCGGTCAGCGTGCCGTACAGCTGCACCTGCTCGGTCACCACTTCGCCGATCCGGCGGATGCCCTCGCGGATAGCGTCCTCGTCCGAGCCCGAGAAGTTCAGCCGCATCGCGTTGCGCCCGCGCCCGTCGAGGAACGCCGCCTCGCCCGGCACGAACGCGACGTTTTCGTGGAGCGCTCGCGCGAGCAGGTCGGTCGTGTCGATGAAGTCGGGGAGCGTGGCCCAGATGAAGAGCCCGCCGGAGGGCCGGGTCCATTCGGCCTGCGGCGGGAAGTGGTCGGCGAGCGCGTCGAGCATCGTGTCGCGCCGGCCGCGGTAGATCTCCGTCAGCGAGTCGACGTAGTCGCGCCAGTTGCCCTCGGCGAAGTACGCCTGCACCATCAGCTGCGACAGCGTCGAGGTGCAGAGGTCGGCCGCCTGCTTGCCGAGGTTGATCTTCTCGAGCACCGGCGGGGGCGCCACGACCCAGCCCAGCCGGATGCCCGGCGAGAGGATCTTCGAGAACGTGCCGAGGTACATCACGTACACGCCGCCGTCGAGTGAGAGCAGCGGGGGCGGCGGGTCGCCCTCGTAGCGGAGGAGGCCATACGGATTGTCCTCCAGCACGAGCAGCTCGCGCTCGTGAGCCACCTCCACGAGCCGCCGCCGGCGCGGCTGCGACATCGTCACTCCGGCCGGGTTCTGGAAGCTCGGCACGGTGTAGATGAACTTCGGCCGGCGCCCCTCGCGGTCGAGCCGGTCGAGCGTCTCCTCGAGCAGGTCGACGCGCATGCCGTCGGCGTCCATGTCGATCTGCACGACCTCGGCCTGGTACGCGGAGAAGACCGGCACGGCGCCGGGGTAGGTCGGCCCCTCGGCAACCACCACGTCGCCGGGGTCGATCAGCGTCTTCGTGACGAGGTCGATCACCTGCTGGCCGCCGGTCGTGACGAGCATGTCCTCGGCATCCACGCGCATGCCCTCCGCCTCCATCACCTCCGCGATGCAGACCTTCGTCTCGTCGAGGCCCTCCGTCGGGCCGTACTGGAGCGCCTTGGCGCACGACTCGGAGGCGATTCGCTGGGCCACCGCCGCGAACGTGTCCGGCGGGAAGGTGCTGGTGTCGGGCAGGCCGCCGGCGAGCGAGATGATCTCGGGCCGTGCGGTCACCGCCATCAGGTCGCGCATCGCGGAGGACTTCATGACCTTGGTCCGCGAGGCGAACAGGCCGGCGTAGCGCTCGATGTCGCGAGAGGAGCTCATGCCCTGCGGCGATGCTGTCGCCGAGCCTGCGGCGATGGCATCCGCGCCAGGATGGCGCGGATGCCGTCAGGCCGTGGGCAGGATGCCCGCGGGGGTAATCTCACCGTCCGCAGGGTACCGACCCTCCCACCTGCCCATGAGCCTCTTCCTCGACATCGGCACCGGCGCGGGCCTGTCGTCGGCGACCGGTGTCCGTCCCGACTTCAGCTTCCTGGAGTCCACGGGCTTCCTCGCAGCGGTCGTCGTCGTGGGCGTGGTCGCCTTCCTTGTCGAGCGTTCGGGGACGAACCGCGAGGGACGGGGGCCGGCCGAGATCCTCGCCGGTGTGCTCGGCCTCGCGCTCGGCGGCCTCCTGTTCGCCGGCGCGCTGGCCGACAACGGACACGACGCCTGGGTGGGCCTCGTGTTCGGCCCGCTCTGCGCCGCGCTCGGCTGGCTCGCGATCGGGGGGCTGATCGAGCGCGTTCGAGCCCGTCTCGCGCCCGACCAGGACGCGCTCCTCACCGCCTATGCGGACGGCGCCGCGCTCCTGCTCGCCGCGATCGCCGTCTTCGTGCCTCCGGTGGCTCTGCTCGCGATCCCCGCGTTCGTCGTGCTGCTCGCCGGCGGACGCCGCCGCGAGGGTCAGAAGTACGCCGGGCTGAGGATCCTTCGGTAGTGCCGAAGAAGCTCGTCCTCGCCGTCATCGACTCGCTGAAGCCGGACATGCTCGACCAGGCCGTGGCCGAGGGCCACGCGCCGGCACTCGCGGCGCTGCTCGACCGTGGCACTTACATCCGCGACTGCGTCTCGACCTTCCCGTCCGTCACCCCGGTCGCCTCGGCGGCGATCGCGACCGGCCGCGGGCCCGGCGAGCATCACATCCCGTCGATGAACTGGTTCCACCGCGGCGAGGAGCGCTACGTGGAATACGGCTCGTCGCTCCCCGCCACGCGCGCCTTCGGGATCGTGCGCTCGCTCTATGACACGGTCTACAACATGAACTTGGCGCACCTGAGCCGGGCGCACAGGACGGTCTTCGAGCATCTCGACGACGCCGGCCTCCGCACGGCCTGCACGACCTACCTGATCTATCGCGGCCGCACCCGGCACGACCCCTCGGGTGCGAGCGTCTACAGGCGGATCGCCGAAGCCGCGCAGTTCCGCCACCCGGTCTACGGCGCGCGCGAGCTCTTCTACGCGGACCTGTTCGACTCGCGCGACACCGGGTGCACCTCCGCGCTCGGGATGCCGGGGCAGCGCGACCGTCACACCGGCTGCGTGGGCGCCTACCTCGTCGAGCACGACCTGTTCGACTTCCTGCTCTTCTCGCTGCCGGACAACGACACGCACTCGCACAAGGTCGGCCCGGACGGCCAGGTGCGCTCGATCGCGGAGGCCGATCGCGCCCTCGAGCGCATCATGCACGTGGCCGGCGGCACCGAGGCGTTCCTCGAGGAGCACGCCGTGATCGTGATGTCGGACCACTCCCAGACGGTGGTGGAGAGCGGGATCAACCTGTCCGAGGTGCTCGCGGAAGCGCGCGTCCTCACGCCGAGCGACCCGGCGCCCACCGAGGCCGAGCTCGCGGCCTGTCCCTCCGCCCGCTCGGCGATGGTCTACGCGCTCGACGATGCTCGCCGCGGCGAGCTCGTCCGCCGCGCGGCCGACACGCTGCTCGAGGCGGACGGCGTGGAGCTCGTGATCACGCGCGACGACGGCACGGCCGTGGTTCGCTCGGGCGCCGGCGAGCTGCGCTTCGCTCCCGGCGACGACCTCGCCGACCGCCGCGGGCACAGCTGGAGGCTCGAGGGCGACGAGGCCGTGCTCGAGCTGAGCACGGGCGGCGGCAGGGTGGACAGCACGACCTACCCGGACGCGCTCGGGCGCGTCTGGTCCGCGCTCCGGTGCCCGCACTCCGGCGACGTGCTCGCCTCAGCCGAGCTCGGCTTCGAGTTCGTGGACTGGGGCGGCGCCGACCACGTGGGCGGCGGCAGCCACGGCTCCCTTCACAGAGACGACTCCGAGGGCGTGCTGCTGCTCTGCGGCCTCGAGCCGCCGGAGCGCGACCAGTGGACGCTCGCCGACGTGACACCGCTGGTGCTCGAGCACTTCTGTGTACCGTTCGCCGCGTGACCGACGAGGCCAGGGCCGCCATCGCCGACCGCCCACACGCCGTGCACCTCCGCGTGCGTGCCGGTCTGCGCCGGCCCCACAACTGGGTCCAGCTGGTCAAGTTCTGCGCGGTCGGCAGCTCGGGCTATGTGGTGAACCTGTGCGTGTTCGCCGCCTGGGTCGAGCTGCTGGACGTCCACCACCTGATTGCCGCCACGGCCGCCTTCGTCGTCGCGGTGACGAACAACTTCTGGTGGAACCGCCACTGGACGTTCCGCGCGCGCGGCGGACACGCCGGCTTCCAGGCGGCGCGCTTCTTCGCGGTCAGCATCGCTGCGTTCCTGTTCGCGGCGGCCATGCTGGAGCTGCTCGTGAGCGTGGTCGGCGTCGCAGAGCTGCCCGCCCAGGCGATCGCGATCGTCTCGGCCACCCCGCTGAACTTCATCGGGAACAAGATGTGGAGCTTCCGCATCGAGCTGTCGCGCGACTAGCCGCTCTCGCGCTGGCGCTCCTCGTGTGTGCCGGTCTGCCCGGGACGGCGGCGGCGTCGGATCTCCAGCGGCCGGCGTCCAACACGCAGCCGCCGCGCTTCTTCGAACGCAGCGCGCTCGAGGTCGAGCGGATCGCGGCGCGGGCGGACAAGGTGCGCGAGGCACAACGCGACGGGCCGCTCAACCCGACGGCGTACACGAAGGGCGTGGGCCGCTGGCAGGTGAGCTTCTTCCGCGGCCGCCACGAGGTCGTGCAGGTGCAGGTCGACGACCGCAGCGGCGCCGTGCTCGAGCAGTGGTCGGGCGACCAGGTGGCGTGGACGATGGCCCGCGGCTATCCCGGCGCGTTCGGCCGGAAGCTGAACGCACCCTACGTCTGGATTCCGCTCTGCCTCGTGTTCCTCGCGCCGTTCGTCGACGTCCGCCGCCCGTTCAGGCTCCTGCACCTCGACCTGCTGGTGCTGCTCGCGTTCGGCGCCTCGCACTGGTTCTTCAACCGCGGCGAGATCGGCGTGTCCGCGCCGCTGGTGTACCCGGTGCTGCTGTACCTGCTGGCGCGAGTGCTGCTCGCGGCGTTCCGCCCGCGCCGGCCGGCGGGAGCGCTCGTGCCGCATGCGCCGCTGATGCTGCTCGTGGTGGGGCTCGTGTTTCTCACGGCGTTCCGGATCGATCTGAACGTGGCCCACTCCAACGTGATCGACGTGGGCTACGCGGGCGCCGTCGGCGCGGACCGGATCGCCGACGGCCACCACCTGTACGGGGATGGCTTCTCCGCGGACGTCGAGCGTGGCGACACCTACGGCCCGGTCAACTACCTCCTGTACCTGCCGTTCGAGCAGGCGCTTTCGTGGAGCGGCCGCTGGGACAACGTGCCGCCCGCCCACGGCGCGGCGATCGCGTTCGACCTGCTGGCGCTCGGAGGGCTGCTGCTGCTCGGCCGGCGTCTTCGTCCGGGACGAGAGGGAATGGCGCTCGGGGTCGCGCTGGGTTACGCCTGGGTGGCGTACCCGTACACCGCGTTCG
>WNGA01012433.1_pt1 | contig 10991 bp, 6 predicted proteins | sample 5400061 | NCBI WGS metagenome assembly WNGA01 (sample SAMN13153366, study PRJNA577476) | soil metagenome | isolation source: 100 cm soil or saprolite under grassland replicate 2 | place: USA:California | collected 2016-06-15
TGCGCGTGCGCGGTATGCAAATGCTCCATGTTGTAGCAGAAAGGCGCGGCTGGTCCTCTCTCGCCAGCATGCCTGATGATTCGGCGTTCGTAACATTGTTTGATAAAAAGTTGTTCGGAGATTCGGCGGTTTCGGCTGAGTCTTTGCTGAAGCACTTTCACACCCGCAGATCACCTCGCTTCTTCGCGGCGTTCGAGAACGTCGAAGCTACGGCTGCCGAGCTGGAAACTCGCTTCGGTCCGACGTCAAGGGAGTTGGTTATCAGGCGAGCACGAGGTATTGCCGAAGGACGCTTCGATTTACTCGGCTTTCATGATCTTCACTTCGGCAATCCGGTAAATTGGCATCTCGAACCTATTTCTGGGGTCATCAATTCGAACCAGCATTGGAGCCGGATTGATTATTTGGATGCGACGGTATCAGGGGACAAAAAAATTACGTGGGAGTTAAATCGGCTTCAATATTTCTCTACCTTGGGTCGAGCCTACTGGTATACAGGTGATGACGAGTACGTCCGCACATTCCTCGCTCATGTCAATAGTTGGATTGATGCAAACGCGCCTAAGATTGGCATTAACTGGGCGAGCAGCCTTGAAGTCGCATTCCGATCTATCTCCTGCCTTTGGGCGCTCTACTTTTTTAGACACTCGAGACTCCTGACGCCAGCAGTCTTTATGCGCATTCTAAAATTGCTCTATCTCAGTGGCAGGCATCTCGAGACCTATCTTTCAACTTACTTCAGCCCCAACACGCATCTGACTGGCGAGGCCTTAGGTCTGTTCTATCTGGGCACACTGTTGCCAGAATTTCGCTGTGCTAAACGCTGGCGCACGAAAGGGCAAGTTATCCTGCTCGACCAGCTTAAGCGACACGTACGTTCAGATGGGGTCTACTTTGAGCAGTCAAGCTACTATCATCGCTACACCACAGACTTCTACACGCACCTGCTCATTCTCTTGCGTCGAAACAATGAGCCGGTCGAAAGCCGTCTGGAAGAGAAGCTACAAGGGCTGCTCGATCATCTCATGTACATAACGCGACCCGATGGCACAACCCCATTCTTTGGAGATGATGATGGGGGAAGGCTCTTGATGGTGGACCAGTGCGCTGCAAACGACTTTCGGGCCGCGCTATCGACAGGAGCAACCCTTTTCGGGCGGCCGGACTATAAGTTTGTCGCCGGCGCGGCAGCTGAGGAAACACTATGGCTGCTTGGTCCAAACGAGCTTCAGAAATACGACTCCATTCAGACACGGGAGCCTGCCAAACAATCGATCGCGTTCGCAGACGGCGGCTATTACGTCATGCGCGACGGATGGACGCCAAACGCAAACTATCTTTTGTTTGACTCTGGCCCTCATGGAGCTTTGCAATGTGGGCACGCGCATGCCGATGCACTGGCCTTCGAGTTGGCCGCAAACGGCCGGTCACTGCTCGTCGACCCAGGTACCTACACGTACACCGGTTCGAAACAGATGCGTGACTGGTTTCGCAGTTCGCCTGCGCACAATACGCTCACCGTTGATGGCGAGTCGTCATCGGTGCCAGATGGCCCATTTTCCTGGAAGACGAATGCTGGCGCTGAGGCAGTCTCGTGGATCACGGGACAGCGGTTTGATTACGTTGAGGGAAGGCATAACGGATACCTTCGTTTGGCGGCGCCGGTCACACATACGCGAAGCATTCTGTTTCTTAAGACTGATTACTGGATCATGCGCGACCAGACCAGGTCTAGTGCGGAGCATCTTTACGCATTGTGGTTTCACCTGAATTCTGACGTTAATGGTCGAGTGGATGCTGAGCACGCCCTGGTGGTTGACGAGTCCTCGAAAGAAGCGGGTTTACCATCCCAATGGGGCTATTCCGCTGGGATCCCGAGCCTGAAAATCTACGCTTTTGCTGCCAATGGGCACTGGGGGTTGGAACAGCAGTCGGTTTCGCACTGTTATGGAGAACGGGAGCCGGCCGATGTCTGCGTGTTTTCGGCGAATGCGGTTGATGAGGAGTTTGTGACCTTTCTCTTGCCGTTGCCGGTTCCGACGCCGGTGTCCGGTGCAAAGTTCTCACAGGTACGTATAAGTCAGGTTGAGGCGAGTGGCGGACGGGGCTTTGAAGTGATTTCCGGAATGGCGGTGGATCTAGTTATGATCGGCAATGGCCAACGCGTTGAGACAACTCGGATGGCTTCGGATTTCGATTGGACCTGGGCCAGATTTTCCAGTGCCGGGGCTTCAGTTCCGGAAGAACTGGTTTTGATCGGTGGTCAAACCCTGGAGCTGGAAGGCAGGGAGGTTCTGAGATCAGAACGAAGGGTCAACTACTTGGCTGCCACTCGCATTGACGATAAGTTCCGGTTGGAAACTGATGAAGGAATTGCCGATTGCCGATTGCCGATTGCTGATTTTGAAAGCGTCTTTTCTTCCAGGTAGGGGATCCGCCAGAGTCGACGGTTGCGTTTGGCGTATCGGAATCCGGAAGAACGTCTCTGAAACGGCATGAATAAAGAGCAATCGCTGAGCTTAGGGTTCTAAAAAATCGGCAATCGGAAATCGGCAATCAGAAATAATTTATGTGTGGGATTAACGGCATAGCTTTTTCCACTCGCTCGGGTCGCAATATCGATCGTGCCGTTTTAGAGCGTATGCGGGATGTGATGAGATATCGCGGTCCCGACGATGAAGGAATGTTCATCGATGGTAATGTCGGTTTTGGGCATCGGCGTCTCAGCATCGTTGACTTGGCCGCAGGGCAGCAACCAATGACGAACGAAGACGGGTCGGTTTACATCACCTATAACGGCGAGATCTACAACCACTCGGATTTTCGAGGATCACTTGAAAAACGCGGTCACACGTATCGCAGTCATTGTGATACTGAAACAATCCTGCATCTGTATGAGGAGCACGGCGCGCGATGCGTAGACTACTTGCGGGGGATGTTCGCTTTTGCCATTTGGGATCGAAAGAAGCAAGAGCTTTTCATCGCCCGCGATCGACTCGGTGTGAAGCCCCTCTACTACGTGCACACTGACGATGGCTCACTTTACTTCGCTTCAGAGATTAAAGCTTTACTCGAAGCACGAGCGGTGAAAGCTGAAATCAACTATAGGGCCTTGCCCGACTATCTGGCGAATCACGCGACGTCCAACGACGAAACGCTTTTTGCCGGCGTCAAGAGACTCTCGGCGGGTCACACGCTGCTCTGGCGTGATGGAAAAGTTAGGCTGGAAGAGTACTGGGATCTCAGTTTCGGCGACGAAGGCGCTGAAGGGAACCGGCCTGATGATGACTTGATCGACGAATGGAAAGAGTTGTTTCGCACATCCGTACGGCTGCGTTTAATGGCCGATGTACCACTCGGGATGTTCTTATCCGGAGGTATTGATTCCTCGGCCATCGCAGCGATGATGAGTGGGATGGTTAGTGAGCCGATCAAGACTTTCTCGGTTGCATTTCACGAGCGCGAAGCCAACGAGCTGGAATACGCCCGGATGGTGGCGAAAAGATTCAAGACAGATCATCACGAGATAGTAGTCAGCCCGGAACAGTTCTTCGAGGCCTTGCCGCATCTCGTTTGGCACGAAGACGAGCCCCTGGCTCATCCCTCGAGCGTCGCCCTCTATTTCGTCTCGAGTCTGGCCGCGCGTCACGTCAAGGTTGTGCTTACAGGCGAAGGAAGCGACGAGATGCTAGCCGGATATGAGCGCTACTACAAAACCGTTTTCAACCTGGGGCTTGGTTCTGCCTACTACAAAACTACGCCAGCGGGATTGCGAAACGCTGTTTCTGAACGCATCCAAGCTTTACCGATTGGCTCAAAGGCCCGCCATAAACTGACGCGCACGTTTCTTTGTTTGCCGCCTGACATTGAGAGTCTCTACTTTGACAATTTCGCGGTGTTTACGCGCGTGATTCAGACGGAGCTTCTGACCCGGGAAACAAAGGACCGCGCCGGAACAATTAACCCTTACGCGGACATGCGCAGGTATTTCGAGACTAAAAACGCCGACTCTTTGCTCAATCGCATGCTTTACGTGGATGTCAAGACTTACCTTCAGGAGCTGTTGATGAAACAGGATCAAATGAGCATGGCTGCGTCAATCGAGAGCCGCGTGCCTTTCCTCGATCACAAGCTGGTCGAATTTACGGCGCGCCTCCCCCAACGGTTGAAACTACGGCGCGGTTGGACCACGAAATACATACTGCGTCAAAGTATGAAAGGTTTACTGCCTGAACCGATCCTGAGGCGCAGCAAGATGGGCTTTCCGGTTCCGGTGGGTTCCTGGTTTCGGGGCCAGTTCAAGGCTGTGATTGACGAGTATCTATTGAGTGAAAGAGTTTCGAGTCGCGGTCTGTTTGAACCAGCTTGTGTGCGTCGCCTTATTGCTGAGCATCAAGCCGGCGCCAACCATTCAGAGCGTCTATGGGCGCTGGTAAACTTCGAAATGTGGCTCCGACAATTCTTTGACGGAGAATACAACCTCCCGATGCGCGACCCGCCCGTCGAATTGGCACACACTGCTGCTTAGGAGTATTCTCAATGGCCCACGGCGGCTTAACTCTAAACTCGAAACTCGAAACTCGAAATCTTTAACCGTGCGCATACTCTGGCTCAAAACAGAATTGCTGCACCCGGTCGACAAGGGCGGGCGCATCCGCACCTATCACATGCTGAAGGAGCTCAAGCACGAGCATCACATTACCTATCTGACGCTCGATGATGGCCTTTCCGATGCTGACGCTAGGGAGCGCGCTATCGAATATTGTCACGAACTCATTTGTGTCCCACATCACACACGAGCGAAGTTTACTCCGGGCTTCTACTGGGATTTGACCCGGAATCTGGGCTCACGTCTCCCATACTTCATCATGAAGTATGAGTCGCCAAGCATGCGTCGTGAGATTGAACAGCGCGCGGCGCACGGCACTATCGACGTTGTGGTGTGCGACTTTCTCATGTCAAGCGTGAACATGCCAGCACAGGTACCCTGCGCGACTGTGCTTTTTCAGCACAACGTCGAGGCAATGATTTGGAAGCGACACTATGAGGTGCAGGAGAATCCGCTGAAGAAGCTCTATCTTTACGGACAGTGGCGCAAAGCATTTGCGTTCGAGCGCCAGATGTGCCGTCGCTTTGATCAAGTCGTAGCTGTTTCGCCTGAGGATCGCAAGACGATGGAGAGAGATTACAGCATCGATTCGGTCTCCCATGTGCCTACCGGGGTGGACACAAACTATTTTCGTCCTTCAACAGCAAAACGGCACGGTCCGCCAAATATCGTTTTCACTGGATCGATGGATTGGTTGCCGAACGACGATGCAATGAAGTGCTTCATCCGGGATGTTCTACCCCTCATCAAGAGAAGCATTCCCGATATAAAGCTTACAGTTGTAGGACGAAAGCCATATTCGCAGCTGCTCGAAATGAGCAAGCGAGATCCGTCGATAGTTGTCACCGGACGTGTTGACGATGTTCGACCATATATTGATCAGGCCTCGGTCTATGTGGTGCCCATACGAATCGGTGGAGGCACTCGCCTGAAGATTTACGAGGCGATGGCTATGGAGAAGCCCGTGGTGTCTACCACGGTAGGCGCGGAAGGCTTACCGGTGATGGACGGTCGCGAGATACTGCTGGCTGATACTCCCGAACATTTTGCTGAAGCGGTCGTCAACGTCTTAACCGATGAGAAACTCGCAAGCGGTCTGGTAAATCGTGCCGCTCATCTGGTGCGCGAGCAATTTGGCTGGGACATCGCCGCTGAAAAATTCAAAGAGCTTTGTGGGCAGGCGCTCGAGGCGAAAGCACTTCGGAGCGAAGAGAAAATAAGGACCGATCAGGAGGTTGAAGCAGTAATCTGAATGAGGCTATGCCTTTACTTGAGCAGCTAGCAAATATTTTCGAATTGGGTGACAGCAAGAGTTCGAAACGGCTCTTGCCCATGGAAGGGCTGCGTGGGTTCGCAGTCATACTTGTCTTCATGGTCCATTACACTGGGGCGTTCAAGTGGTGGCTTCGCGAAGATTCTTTTTCATTCGCCTTGTCCGAATCTCTCGCAATAATTGGCCTGACGGGCGTCGATCTCTTCTTCGTACTCAGCGGTTATTTGATTTATGGGATGCTCATTCATAAGCCGCGTAACTACAGGACGTTCATCAGGCGTCGTATTCAGCGCATTTACCCAACTTTCATAGGTGTATTCCTAATCTATCTTTTGCTTTCGGCTCTGTTTCCTTCGGAAAACAAGATCCCGGCAAATCCGCTAACGGCCTTTGTTTACATTCTGGAGAATGTATTACTGCTCCCTGGAATCTTTAATATTCCGCCGATTATCACCGTAGCGTGGTCTTTGAGTTATGAGTTCTTCTTCTATCTTTTAATGCCATTTCTGGCCACGTGTCTCGTATTGCGATATTGGAAACCCGCGTCAAGAGTGTTCTTCTTCTCCGGGCTGGCGGTCTTGTACTCGGCTTACTGCCTCGTCGGACCTTACCCGCGTCTTCGACTCATAATGTTTATTTCCGGTATTCTGCTCTACGAAACCATTTCTTCTAACGGCTTGGATAAGAAAATAACCCAACGTGTAGAGTATGCAATATTACTGCTGCTCGTCCTGAGCCTGGCATTTTTCTATATTGCATCAGCAAAGCCGAATCTCCTTAGCTTTATCCCCGGGAGCGCCACTCGGGGTCAAGAGTATGGGTTCATGCTGCTCTCTGTAACGTTCTTCTTCTTCTGTCTCGGTTGCTTCGGCTCACATTCGTTATTACGTAGAATGTTTGCGTGGACACCGATTCGTTGGCTGGGTAACATGAGTTACTCTTACTACCTTATTCATGGTGTTACGCTAAAGGGTCTTTCAAAGATCGTCCTGCCCATGATCCCGATGTCTGAACTCTCAGTTGCGATGTTTTGGGTAGGTATCCCAGCTGCGTTCTGCGTGACACTCGTTAGCTCGTCCATACTTTTCATCTCGATCGAGCGCCGCTTTTCAATCGGACGACCCCCGGTTCCAAGAATTTCCCGACCGACGAGGGAAGCTAACGAGTCCGTCCCGGGCGAGCTCATTGAAGTTCGCGGTTCGCTAGTACCTCCCGCAGCGGACTTGTGACCTTCTTTACCCATCTCGAAATTCTCTCAATCAAACTCGGATTTGGATTACGCCCTTAACTGTCAAGGTTAGGCCGGGCAAGCTCTGCCGTATAACGCAGATGCTGCCTTGGTTTGCTCGAGACAGTCGCATTATGTATCATTAAATTATGCTTTTTGTAAGGCTTGTAACCGGCCGAGTCCGAGTGCACGGGTGTTAACAAACTACGGAACGGACGCCGCGCAGCCTTGACAGAGCCTTCAGCCTCCATCGCCCGTTGGAGGCAACCGCGTCGCGGAAATAGTTAACGATTGATCATTTATCAGTAACATGAATTCAAGGCCTTCCATTCCTACGTCCTCGGGATTCGCAGTATTGAAGAAACCGGCTGATTTCGTTTGTTAGCGTAGTTTAAGAACATTGAAGGATTCTGAGGCGCTCATGGAGCTTCAAAAGAAGCGGGTTGGCATATTCCTAATTGCTTACAATGCTGTCAACAAACTTGACTGGACGCTGGACCGTATCCCTCAGGAGGTATGGGACAAGGTCGAGGAAGTTTTCCTTTTCGATGATTGCTCGACCGACAATACGTACTATGCCGCTATTGGCTACAAACAGGTTCAGCAGCTTCAGAAGTTCACGGTCCATCGCAACACGAAGAACCTGCGGTATGGCGGTAATCAGAAAGCTGGATATCAATACGCGATCGGGCGTGATTTAGATATCGTGGTTATGTTGCATGCTGATGGCCAGTATGCGCCGGAGGTCTTGCCGCAATTATTAGAACCTCTGGAAAAAGATCAAGCCGATATGGTTTTCGGCTCTCGTATGGCTGCCGGTGGGGACCCTCTTGCTGGCGGTATGCCTTACTATAAGTTCGTCGGTAACAAGATCTTGACGTGGCTCGAAAACCGAATCGTTGGGATGAACCTCTCGGAGTTCCATTCAGGTTATCGGCTCTACAGTTGCGAGGCGCTGAAGAAAATCCCCTTCATGCTGAATTCTAATGAATGGCACTTCGATACGGACATCCTGATTCAATTTCAGGAAGCTGGCTTGCGTATTGTCGAACGTCCAATTCCAACCTACTACGGTGACGAGATATGCTACGTCAACGGAGTGGCTTACGCGTTTAATTGTGTGAAAACTGCCTTGAGGTACAGATTGCATAAAGCACGACTCGTTTACGAACCCAAGTACGACGTGAGCGGGGATCACTACGTTTATAAGAGAGCCGATCCGTATAGCAGCCACGCGCAGATCATCCGGTGGGTTGAACAGGAACGACCCGCAAAGGTGCTGGAAATCGGCACGGCTACAGGGTATTTAACTTCGGAGATGGTCAAGCTTGGTTGCTCCGTAACGGGTGTTGAGCAAGACCCCGCCATGGCCGAGATAGCACGTCCGTATTGTCGTGAGATGATTGTCGGCGATATAGAGACGATCGACCTCAGCACCGTCGGCCGTTTCGACGCAATTGTTTTTGGCGATGTGCTCGAGCATTTACGGAACCCGCGCGAAGTTTTACAAAAGGTGCACGCGCTTCTTACACCGGGGGGCAAGGTTCTGATGTCCCTGCCGAACGTGGCGAATATTTGGGTGCGGCTTAACCTTCTGTTCGGGAATTTCAACTACAGCCGGGTCGGGATACTTGATGAAAGTCATTTGCGGTTTTTTACCTTGCAGACCATGAAACAACTGGCTGCCGAGTCTGGGCTTGACGTAATCAGCATCAATGCGACGCCGATCCCGCTGCCGGTTATCCTCCCGTCCACCAGTCGTGGACGATCTCTCAGTTTTCTTCATTTATTTAACTGGGGGTTAACCAAACTTAGGAGGACGCTCTTTGGGTATCAGTTCATACTAGTTTGCCGGCCAAAGGGGTGAGGTCCACATTGTAACCAGAGATGGCAGATTGTCCTGCATAACAGCAATTGAAAAACTTCGGGCCACTCTTTCCTTCCCAATCAATCAGCATTCGCGCAATCCACCCAACAAGGTGCGCAAGCACGCCTATCGTCTACTCTAAGTTAGGAGTCTGGCAATGAATGGCGAGCGTTCTTGCGGGATCACTACTTTCCCGCGTCATTAGTTCCTTTGAGTAATAATGAATAAAACCCAAGAACCTTCAGAACAGGCGTACACACGTTGGCTGCGTCGCTACGGCCCGGTCGTTGTTTTATACGTTTTGGCGACATTATTCACGAATGCATATTACATGGGCGATACGCGTATTTACGTGAAGGATATTTTGGAAGCTTCCGGATACCAGTTTTGGGACTTTGGCCACATACTCTGGCGGCCTCTGGGTTGGTTGCTCGATTTAATGTTTCGTCCGTTGACTCGCGTTATCGGTGGTGATGATGCTCAAGCCGATGTGGCTTTGATATTAATGGCAGTAAGCTGGATCAGCGGACTTGGTAGTGTCCTGCTGGTTCACGCGCTGGCCCGTAGATTTTGCCAGCGGGGGTGGTGCATTTACCTGGTCACGGCGGCGTGCCTCTTCGCCAATGCATTTCTGAATTACTCACAGTCTGGACATTCGTATATCCCCGGCCTGGCATTGCTCCTTCTCGGTCTTTATGTTCTGGTTGTTGGCGGAGAGAAAACTACGCCCTCTTTGCTGACCCCATTGTTAGCTGGAGCGGCTTTGGCGCTCTCTGCAGCCATGTGGTTTCCCTTTGTGCTGTCGGTTCCAGCAATACTCGTCTGTCCGCTGTTCTTGTTTGGCTTCAACAAATCTCAGCTCCGACTGACCTCGCATACCATTATTGCCTTCGCCCTGGTTATTACTGTGATTTACGCCATGGTGCTTATGCATCTATCTATTACTAACTTCTCGGGGCTTAAAGCCTGGATCCTTTCGTCAGCCCATGGTGTAGACGGCATGAAAGGAGTTCCGCGGATGATCTTCGGCTTTGCTCGGTCCCTAATTAATATGGGTAATGATGGCCGAGTTTTCAAACGATACGTGGTGGGTGATCCGCTCAATCCGGTGTCGTTTTTTGATCTCTTCAGATTAAGTCTATGGAAGGTAGCTCTATTTTATACCTTCTTCTTTTCAGTTTTGATTAATTTGCTCTTTTCGCGATTGGGTCGAAGGGCGCTGGCGCTCTTCGTCCTGAGCGCTGCTCCGCTCATCGGATTTGCCCTTTTCCTCTTTGAATCTGGCACGATTGACCGTTATTTACCACTCTACCCAATGTTTTTTCTTGCCTTATCAGTCTCATTGAGAAGCGATAATGCCTGGTCTGTAACCAAAGTTGCCACGGGCTTATTTGTTGTTGCGGCAATCATTTCAAACGTGAACGCTATGGCAAAGGGCACATTAGATCGCCAGCAAGAAATGGCTGCAGCGCGGATCGTTGACCTGCAGTCTTTGCTGAAACCAGGCAACAGTCGCGTTATTACTATCGGTGAGCAAGATCCGGTTTACGCTTTTAATGTGAATTTTCTCTTCCACCCTTTAAATCGCAGGGGCCGTTTTCAGACGGACCCGATAGTTGCTCCCGGCACTGTGTTAGTCTTGACGTGGCGTAATATTTTTGCCGCTAAGACGCTGGCTCTTTGGGATCGAGGCGGCGATGTTTGGATCACAAAACGTCTGCTCCACTCTCATCCGAGTCCCGAATGGGAGTGGGTCGAGGGTGATGACCCGCGCGTGACCTGGAAGGATATATACTCTTTCTTCGCTCAGCTCGAGATGGGACAATCAGTAGGCGGCGAAGACGGCTTTGTGCTGGTGGAGCATTCACCCAGGAATGAACAATTCTTGCGTGGCTTTGTCGTTGAGAAAAAGTGAAACCATGATGACATCTAATGAATTTCAGGCAAAAATGATGAATGCAAAGAAGCTCCTCGATTCAGGAAGCGTCGCCCTCACTTACCAGTCATTCGAAAC
>WNGA01012436.1_pt1 | contig 10990 bp, 11 predicted proteins | sample 5400061 | NCBI WGS metagenome assembly WNGA01 (sample SAMN13153366, study PRJNA577476) | soil metagenome | isolation source: 100 cm soil or saprolite under grassland replicate 2 | place: USA:California | collected 2016-06-15
AGTCGAAAGTTGTCAGCGCTCCGCCCAGTTTGCAATAATGAATAGCAGGATTGCCAGCGTGCCTGTCAGTCTCCGGTTTCAATCAACGCCCCAGTTATCCTCAACGCATAAACAAAAGCAGCAGATCACGTCCGGCGGGCTACAGGGCCGGTCTAGTCGATTAACAGAATGGATCTCCGTACGGCTTCAGCATCATCACGAGCAGTTTTCCTTTTCGTGGTTCAGAAGGGAGAGTCTTTCTTGCGAAGGCTCGTCCGCCTGGTTGCCACGTGTCTGAGCGCGGTCTGCCTTGCGGTGCTGCGGGTTATCGTCACTAGCGTAGTTTTCACTACCTGCGTGATGGTGCTGTTGCACTACTTAGGCGTACCGGTGCCGGTGCCGTCTGAGCTGCTCGATAAGTTTGAGGCCCTGGGTCGATTGACCAGGATTCTATCCTAATGGGAAGGCGCCATGAATGATGAACTGACTGAATGCTATAACGTTTTGGGTCTGAGTCCTGGCGCTTCGTCCGCGGAGTTAAAGGCAGCGCATCGGGATCTCGCCAAAGTCTGGCACCCTGACAGATTCGTTCACGACCTTCGTCTTCAGCAAAAGGCACAGGAGAAGTTAAAGGAGATCAACGAAGCTTACGAGCAGCTGCGGTCAGGAAGAGCGAAACGGCAGACCGCGCCGGCCTCGAATCGTGAACGACAAACACAGGCCCATACGCAAACCGTCAACGTCGGTAAGGCGCAAAGAATCCGTTGGCAGTTAATTCTCGCTCCAGTGCTGATCTTTGCCGTGGCGTTTTTGGTTGCTTCCCGTTCACTACTTCGAACAGCCGAGCGACAAGACCGGAACTTTGTACCGGCGATCGAGCAAGCTCCAGATCCGGCTAGTCCGCCTGATGCGGAGCGGCAACAACCCGGCAGTCGTGTCAGTGATTCTGCGAATGAGTTGCCCCAGGGAAAAGATCGGAGCGAGGCCGGGTCTCAGAGAGAAGAGTCTGCCGGCGCATCGACAAGCCAGCCGGACGCTGCGCCCTTGCGTCCGCTGCCCACCGTCAGTGTAGTGATCGATCCCACCACCGGCATGCTTGCGAGATCTGGCTGCCCGCTGAAAACGAGAATGACCTATCCGAGCGGTAACGAGCCACACCAATACTGTACTTCGCACCAGGACGCGCCGACCTACGACGCTCCGGGCCCGGGAGAGTTGCGTCTCAAATCGGCTGCTAAGCGCCTGGCCTCTCCCGATAAATGGTTTGGTGGTAAAACGAAGTCGGATGCCGTGAATAAGCAGAACTCAAATTCGCCATAGCGCTGAGTCGAAACACGTGGCCGCCTAAAATGGCTTTTTCTCTCGTCAGTTAAATTATGAACGAGGGAATTTTGAAGGGGCTGCGTCGCCTCACTCACCGCTTACCGCTCATCGCTCACTGCCTACTGCTTGCTGCTCACTGCTTACTGGACGTGATGCTTTGCGTCGCAGAGCGACGATTGAATTTAGCCCAGCCTTTTTAAGGCTGGGATCACCCGTCACCACCACGCCGTTTCGTCGCGTCAGCGACGGTTGAAATATTCAATCGTCGCCACCGCATTCAAGAGAAGCAAGGGCTCTTGCTTCGAGCCACCATATCAAGAACATTCCCAGCCTTTTAACACTCAGCCTAAGTAAGTTTGAATAAGCAGGTTGCGTTACGACGCTGGACATTTTCGTTAGGAGTTCATGATGGCCAACACCTACACTTCCCTTTACTATCACGTTATCTTCTCAACGAAGAATCGGGAGCCCTGGCTTGTGCCGAGCATTGAACAAAGAATATGGGAATTCATCGGTGGCATTGCTCGCGCGCATAGGATGACCGCTCTGCAAGTGGGAGGCGTCGAAGACCATATCCACGCATTGGTGACCGCACCACCAATCATCGCTCCCTTCCAGATTGCGCAGTTTCTCAAAGGCGACTCCTGCAAATGGATTCACGAAGAAGTTTCGACGCTTCCGAATTTTGGATGGCAAGATGGATATGGCGCGTTCACAGTGAGCAAGTCGAATATTCCAAGAGTGATTAGATACATTCAGAATCAGTGTGAGCATCATCGCAAGAAAACATTTCAAGAGGTACTGATGCAGTTTGACTAGCAGCACGATTAGCGAACGCAGTGACATGAGGTCAGTACCACCTCGCGGTAGCGGGTGGGTTCCGACTGCCAGCAGGCGATTTCACGGCCGCAATGCTCGATATGCCGCTGTGTCCAATTGCGAATTTAACACCCACCCGCTACCGCGAGGTGGTACTGACCTCATGCCACTAAGGCTATAGTGAAATCGACATTCATAGGCAAAAAATCCAAACTGCATCAGTACATTTCAAGAGGAGTATTTGGAGTTCTTGCTCGAGAATAGTATTGAGTATGACGAGCGATATTTATGGGGGATGATTCAATCCTCGCTGACGCGACGGAATCTCTGGTGGGGCCACTTTCCCGGCCTTGAAAGGCCGGGCTAAACTCATGCCGACGCTACGCGTCGAGGGCCCTGGCTGGCAGCTGTTCTTCGGCCCATTGCCTACTTTCACTGCTCACTGCTCTCTACCCACTGCTCTTTCTCTTCCCCTTTCCCCGTTACCTTTTCCCCGTTTCCCTTTCATTTCTCCGGCACCAGTTCCGTTGTCGTGTCGCGTCGTTTCTTGCTGCGCGCGAAGCCGCGCACAAAATGGAGTGACGCTGGCGTATTGTATTTCTCACGGTAGGCGCGATCGACAGCCGTCTTCAAGCGTTCGCTTCTGGTCAACGCAGCCCGCACTGGAATCTCACGACCGTCCACTTCAATAATTCCGCGCGGGTCTTCCAAAAGCGCACGGTACCAGCCCCGCTCTTTCAGACCCCACGACCGCACGAAGACGCGATTCTCCACCACCACCGCCCAGATGCCGATGATGCGGTGCGGCTTTGTCCCCGCGCGAATCCCAAGGATCTTCCCGTCGCGGATGGCAGCCACAACATCTATCGAAAAACGTTGCTTAGCCTTCATACAACAGTTTCCGCGGTGTAACTGTTTACATATTGACGATTCACTGGATTTGCTACGGCCTTTTTATGAGGATTGTGCAGTCAGGGACCGGGTTGCGGCAAGTGCCGTCCCGTTCCAAAAATTATTGGCGGGATCATAGCATTCCTTGGTATAGGCTTGTTTGCTTTGCCCGCCGGAATCTTAGCGTCAGGCTTTTCGGAAGAGTTGCAAAAGCGACGGGACAGGCTCCAGAAGTAAGACCAAAGTAAATCGTAAATCGTGAATAGTAAATAGCCGAAAAGCAGTGAATCGTGAATGGTAAATAGTGAATGGGAAGAGCAAGCAGTCATTTGGCGTCTGGCCCAAAGCCGATGCGCCTTTTTGGTGGCTCGGGCGGTGGCTGCAAGAGCGGCAAAACTTTCCGGTAAATGTCCCGCAGCACACCGTCGTGCTCCAGCAGCGTCTTATCAATTTCTGTCAGCCGTTTCAGAATTTCCCTGTTGGACGCCAGTTGCTCGCGCATCTGAATGAAGGCCCGAACTACATACACGCTCATTGCCACTGCCGGCGCACTGTTGAGCACCGTTGCAGCCATCAGCGCGCCGTGTTCGGTAAAGGCATAGGGTAAACTCTTAGCAAACTTCAGTCGTGCAAGGTGATCACAATTTGTGATCACCTCCAATTTTTCTTCGGCAGTGAGTTGAAAAATGAAATCCTTCGGGAATCGTCCTGAGTTCCTCTTCACAGCCTGGTTAAGTGCGCGGGTCTCGACTCCATAAATGGCCGCGAGGTCAGCATCAATCAGAATTTTGCTGCCGCGAATTGTCAGAATCAGCGACTCGATAGGTTTAAGTCTTTTCATCAAGTGTCCCCAACCGAGACAAGCTGGCGCATGGCTTAAGGCCAAACAATAGAGATCAATGACTAACTAAAGATAAGCGGCGCTGAAGCGGTAGGAGGACAGAAACGCTCACTCGATGCGGCTGAAAGCAGGCCCGAGGGAGTGGAGCCAGTCGGTGACGAGGACGGGCGAATAGTAAATCGTAAATCGGGAAAATAGCAACAGTAAACAGTAAACAGTAAACAGCAGACAGTAGACAATAGACAGCAGACAGCGAACAGCAGACGGCGTCAAACTCGTCGATTGAGTTAGCGCGAGCCACGTGTTAGCGTTCGCGAAAGTTGCGCATGAAGGGCCGGATGATGGGAATCAAAATAGATTCGACGACGCGTCGGATCCGTTCCCAGGGCCCATACGGACCCCAAAGCTCGGGCGGAAAGACTCGATGCCAGATTGCTTCGTTCCACCAGCGGCCCAGGTGGCACAACCATGTCGGAAGCGAAAGCGCCGGCACAGCCTTCAAGCAGAACCTAACCAGACCAGCATCGACATCGAGGATGATCGGCTCCATGTCAGCCCACGAGGGAAAGAACGTCTTCACTCTGTTGAACTCGACACAGTAGGCACGGACTTTCTTCTTTACAGGATTCGCGAAATAGCGGCTGGTGGCCCAGTCGTCGCTGGCCCCGGACGTGGGGTAGGTGCTTCCCCAGCTCGGAAGGAAAAAGGCCTGGGCCACGGCGTAGGTCTCCCCGCGAACTCCAGCAATGGCAGCACTCACGGCGTTTCCCGCAGACGCTGCGGTCGCCAGATCGCAGGCGCCGATATACTCACCATAAGCGTCGCTCGGGAGTCCTCGCTTTCCGTCCCAGGCGGGGTTTGTAAAGTTCTTGTCCGGGTCGCTCGTCTGGTTAGTGTCGTCACCCCACGCATGCAGAATGTCTCCTCCGTACGAATGGATATCCATGAACCAACCAATGTGGGGATACTGTTCGAACAACCAGCGAACGTTTTTCGTTTCGGCCTCAGAAAAGGGCGCAGTTCCGTGGAAGAGATCGTTGGATGGATTCGTCGAGGCAAGCGTGAGACCGGCCTGTGCGGCCGGGTCGAATGTGGTGTTGAAGTCCCACAGGAAATCGTAATTGCGATTCGGGTCAACGCCGATCTTGCTTGCCTGCCCACCGCTGCTGGCGGTGTTCCGATTCTTTCGCCACATCGCGAACGTGTTCTGACTGTAGTGGCGACCATCGGGATTGATGTCAGGAAAGACAATCACGTCGACCCGCTCGACGATCGACTTGATCTCGGCGGCTGTGTACGACGTCCCGCCGTAAACGAGTCCGGTGCCGCCCGTATAAGCCTCGAGCAGGTCGGTCGCGAAATTAATGCAGATATCAGGACCACCCCACTCGCGGGCATGGGCACCACTGATGATCAGCACGCCCGCTTCCGGACACCCCTTCCCAGTTCCGATCAGGAGCGCGTGACTCTGGCGGCCCTCCGCAGTAAAGTTCGGCAGCGTGACTAGCTGGCTGATACTCGGATAGGTCGCCGCGAGGCCGCTCAACGCCGACTCGATCTCGACAACATTCAAGAAAGTCATGACGCCGACCCTCCCTTCCTGCCCTGACCCGGTTTTTCGCCGAGTCCGCGAGGCGCAACGCGTCCACCTTCGAACCGGTCGCCCTTGCCCACTTCCTTCTGGCGTTGCCGGCCGAGTTCCGAAACGTTCTCTACGGTCTCGACTTTGTAACCCGCATCCTGGAGTTCGCGGATGCGCTCTTTGCTAGCGTACACAAGTAGCGTAGCTGTTCTATCAGGGTTGGCCTCGATCTCCGGATGCCGGCAGCCTACATCCAGTTCGAACGTCTGCATGAGCTTGGCAAGGGTCTCGCGGCTACCAGTAACCCGCGCAGAATAGAGGTCGGCAGGGATCGCTTCGTTTCCTTGCGACTGATTCGAGTCGCCAGATTCGATCTGATCGTCCATGGTGAGCTCCTAATCTTAAAAGGAAATTCTCCGGCTTTCGTCCGCAGCATCAATGAGAACAAACAGCAGCAAACATGAAAACGGGGGCATGCCTGGTTGAAAAATTAGCAATGACGGCTCACTCGATGCGTGAGAATGGAGGCGCGAGGCGCGAGCCAGTCTGTGACGAAGACGGCGGAATAGTAAATCGTAAATAGTGAGAATAGCAAACAGTAAACAGCAAACAGCGAGCAGCCGAAACGGGGGACAGCTTGTCAGCTAAGCGCAATCATGATTGGTCGGCCTGTCCGAAAATCTTGGGATTGCTATGTGGTTATCCACACTTGAAAGTCGGGCCTCTTACCATTGCCTGCTTTCTTTCAAGTGTTAAAGTGAGCGTCTAGTAGCCTGTAGACAAAGAAACATGGCCGTGTAAACCAGGAACCAGGGCACTGAACAGAAGTCAGATCTTGACCTGTTTATAGAGAAGTGGTTGCTGAGGAAGGAAATCGCGACCCGGGCTGCGTAGATAGCGGCGCGAGGAGGGAACTCAGTCGGTGACGAGAACGGCTCTGGTAGTAAATCGTAAATCGTGAATAGTAAGAATAGCAAACAGCCATGGTTCCGCGACACGTAGCGTCGGCATGAGTTTAGCCCGGCGTTTCAACGCCGGGAAAAGGAAACGTGAAAAATAATTTGCGTCGCGTCAGCGACGATTGAATGTTTCAACCGTCGCTGACGCGACGAGGGTTGTGGGTTGGTGCGTGATCCCAGCCTTGAAAGGCTGGGAATAAATTCAATCGTCGCTCTGCGACGTAAAGGAACCCATCGCGTCAGCGACGATTTAATCATCCCCACAGATATCGTTCGTCGTAGGGAATACCATTCTCGCGCAAGAACTCCAAGTATTCCTCTTGAAAAGTCTTATTGCGATGATGCTCGCGTTGATTCCGAATGTAGGTAATGACCTCGGGAATGTTCGACTTGCTTACGCTGAAGGCAGCATATCCATCCTGCCAACCGAAGTTCCGCAAAGCGGGGAATTCATCGTGAATCCATTTGGACGAATCGCCCTTGAGATATTGGGCAATCTGAAAGGGAGCAATTGTCGTTGGCGCGGTTGCCAGGGCGTGAAGGTGATCTTCAACGCCACCTACTTGCAACGCGCGCATTTTGTGAGCGCGAGCAATGCCGCCAATAAATGCCCAGACACGTTCGTCGACTGTCAGCATAAGCCAGGGTTCTCGGTTCTTCGTTGAAAAAAATGATGAGATAGTGCAACGAGGTGTAGGTGTTGGCCATCATGAACTCCTAATACAATCTGAGGAGTCGCTATTCGAACTTACCTTGCCCGAGTGTTCAAAGGCGGGGAGCGTTCTGGATATGGTGGCCTTATGCAAGAGTCCTTGCTTGATTAGTTCAACGGTCGCTGATGCGACGGGTTTGTTTGTGACCGGTGATCCCAGCCTTAAAAAGACTGGGCTAAATTCAATCGTCGCTCTGCGACAAAGGTTTCTCGGTGGGTGTGGGGTCCCGGCCTTATAAGACTGGGCTAAATTTCAATCTTCGCTCTGCGACGGTCGCAATTCACTTCGGAGTCGAGAAGACCAACCTGTCCGAGAAGAACTGCAGTACACGGGTCTCCATGCGCTCTCTGATTTTGTTGCCGTGATTTCCACCCTCGTAGACTTCAAACATGTGGGGAACGTTTCGCTCAGCAAGGGCTTTGGAGAATAACTGACTCGAAATTCTTATGTGTGAAAACTCTTCCTTCTGTCCGTAATCAATAAAGATCCCCCGCAGCTTAAAAAGGTTTTCCTTATTCTCATCAACCATGTAGAGCGGCATCTTCGAGCGCCATTTGGCGACAATATTCTCATTCTGTTCCAGTCGGCCTTCTCGCTCATGGTAAGGGAAGTCAACCAGGAACGGAGGGCGCTCCGGATTAGGAGAGAATGCCGCTGACAATGCGACGAAGGCGATCTCAAAAAACTCATCAAGGGATTCGGGCTTTGCCTTTAACTGCTCCTTCGAGGTGAGACGAATAGTTTTCAACCAGGCTGGGTTTTCTGATGTCATATCCGCCTCCATGCCCAGGCAGCAGGGACTCAATGCGTAGACGGCGCTGAACACGTCCGGGTGCTTCATCGCGAGCGTCATGGCGCCATATCCGCCCATCGAATGACCGGCAATGCCTCGACTCTCAGGACGAGCTATAGTGCGATAGTTTGCGTCTATGTGTTGTACGAGGTCATGATAAATGTAGTCTTCCCAGTTGCCCGTTACCTTGGAGTTTGTGTAAAAGGCGCCACGGTAGACGTTCCATCCGTTGGGCATGACGACGATCATCTCGCGAACCTTGCCACTCCTGATCATTTCATCCATCGAAGACTGAAGGTTCATACCCTGATAGCCGCCACCGGTCCATGCTTTATTGTTGGCGGTGAACCCGTGCAGCAAATAAAGGGTAGGGAACCGTTTTGCTGGTGAAGTGTCGTAACTCGGCGGCAGGTAGACCGCGACAGTTTGTTCTGCTGGGTCGCCTAGCAGATTACCTTTGAGGGCCGGAGCCGAAACTTTGAGTTCAACTAATTTTCCCGCCGCCGCGCGGCTGGTAGCCTCCTGTGCGAAACCAGTAGCGGCGAACGAAATAGCGCAAACAAGCGCGCAGATGAATCCAGCTAATCCTCGAGATCGCATGATCGTGCTCCTTCCCGGGTGAATAACAGAAAGACGTGAATCGTAAATCGTGAATAGTAAATAGTAAGAATAACAAACAGTAAAGAGTGAACAGTGGCCACCAGAAAGGCAGTAAGTTCTTATAGTTAATAGTATCGGATGCTTAGCCAATCTCATGCAGCACCGCAAGGAGCATCAGACTGCACGCGCTTTATGATATTGACTTCTTTTTTGTTCTGGGCGCAAACTTAGGGCCCCCAAAGCAGAGCAGGGAATTCCCATCGCCCGACGTGGATTTCACATCTGGTTTCAACACCAGTGCTCGGCACTCAACGCTTCATTCACATCAAGGAAAGGAGATCTCAAATGCGTCGGACCAGGACCCTACTACTCTTCTCTTTTGTGGCGGCAATTTTGATTTGCGGATCTTTGCTAACGCCCGGACTTGCCGATAGTGGCGCTAATCATCAGGTACGAAACATGCACTTCGGCGTTTCCGGCGGGAATGTCAACGACATCACTCGCGCTTTCTGTTGCAGCGGCACGCTCGGTTCGCTGGTCACTGACGGAACTACAAGCTACATCCTTAGCAACAATCACGTGCTCGCGCGCGTCGACCAGGCTACGGCGGGCGAAGACATCTCGCAGCCTGGCTTGATCGACAACGGTTGCCGTGTCGCAACCGTGGTCGCAGACTTCAGCATCGCTGCGCCCCTGGGGTCGAATGTTGACGCTGCTTTGGCCCAACTCAGAACAGGCACAATGGATTCAACCGGCTTTATCGAAGATATCGGGGCGCCCAGCAGTGCCGTGCTCGCTCCGTCGGTTGGCCTCTCAGTAGCCAAGAGCGGGCGTACTACCGGATTCACCACCGGCAGCGTTGGTTCAATTAACACAAGCGTCAATGTCCAGTATCAAAAGAACTGCGGCTCGGGCAAGAAGTTTATCGTGCCTTACACGAACCAGGTAGTTATTAACAGCACGACGTTTAGCGCAGGCGGCGACTCCGGTTCATTGATAGTTACAAACGACCTGTCCCACAATCCGGTTGCTTTGTTGTATGCGGGCAGCAGTTCCGCTACCATCGGCAATCCCATAGGAGAAGTGCTGGCAACGCTCAGCAACATCGTCGGCCGGTCAATCACTTTTGTCGGCGGTGGTGGTGGCGGACATCGTGGTCAGAAAGGTGGTCGAAGCGCGCAACAGCCCTACATTCCCGGACTCGGAGCACAGATGCGAGTACTGCCGCAGCAGGCTGTGGAGCATGCCTTGGCGGTGCTGGAACAACATCGCGCAAACTTAATGTTCCAGCCGGGAGTTATCGGCGCCGGCGTCGGCGCGTCAGATAGGATCGACGGCGAAGCGGCCATCGTTATTTATGTTGACCGGACAGCGGCAGCAAAACCACAGTTTGCCGACTTGTTGGATGGCGTGGCCGTGAGAGTAGTTTACACGGACCCGTTCATTGCGTTTTAGACAAGTCAACGTGAACCTCGACTGGGTACTGATGCAGTTTGAAGCCGGAAGTTCAGAGTTCAGCCTTTAGGCTGCCGATTACCAAGCGCAAACTAGAGTTTGTACTCTAAACTGCATCAGTATCCTCGACTCTGAAAGTGCGGACGGGCGTTGCCTTTCCGCACTTTGTTTTAGCGGCAGTAGACAGAGCATTTCCCAGCAGCACGCACTCAATGCGTAGACCTACGCTGAACCCGCTCGGGTACTTCATAGCCAGCGTAACCGCGCCACAGCGACTCATCGAGTGTCCGGCAATTCCTCGACTCCGCGAGGGGTTGGTGCGGTAGATTGCATCGACGTTTTGGGCCAGGTCGCGATAGATATAATCCTTCCAGTTGCCTGTTATCGTCGAGTTTGTGCGGAAGGCGCCGGCTTCGCCATCACCCACACTTATTAAGGCCTTCCTTTACTCTGTCCGACCCCTATCCCGCCTGCAATCAGATGAGCAATCCGCAACGGCTCCGGTATTCTGCCGCAGACTGCAAATCGCTCAATCACCTTCCCAGCCTCCTCGAGTGTCAGTCCGGCACGCTGGACATACACTCCAGAGATCGGCTCCATCGCCCCTGCGCGTTCTATCAACCTCCACTTCCGCGCACCACCACGCACGCGGTTCAACAGTGCCTCTTCGATTGCTCTAAGATCGGGTGCTTTGCGCGCCACGACCAGCACAGGAATATTGAGCCTCTGGTGCAACCCGTGAATGTCCACTACGTTGAATCCTCCCAAAGCTATGCCTTGCAGCATCACCAACCGTAGTTGAGGAGCGAATCTTGAGCCTCGGATCAAATGAGTCAATCTATCTGTAGCATCCACACCATCTCTACGAATGCGCCCGCTGATGATCCCATCAAGTCGCAGCCCTGCGTACACAGTTCCCACTACTTGAACATCACCCCGATGAGTGCGCGGGAAGGGAAAGTCGTCAAAACCGACCACACTTGATATTGAAGAACGAACGGTGGGAAACGATGTATTCATCTGAGGAACGCCCTA
>WNGA01021686.1_pt1 | contig 10990 bp, 6 predicted proteins | sample 5400061 | NCBI WGS metagenome assembly WNGA01 (sample SAMN13153366, study PRJNA577476) | soil metagenome | isolation source: 100 cm soil or saprolite under grassland replicate 2 | place: USA:California | collected 2016-06-15
GCGTTGGCCGCGGGGGGCGCGTGGTGGCAGCGGGCCAGCACCGCCTCGGGGGCTCCCTTGGTGATCACACGGCGCCTGCCGTCCGGCTCGGCGACCAGCGCCGAGGCCAGGCGGCGGTCGTAGTCGAACGGCGCCAGCGCCAGCCGCCTGGCACCGCCGAGCGGGTCCACCCCATCAGCGGCGGCCCGGCCCGAGCCCGCACCGGCCGTGCCGGCACCGGCACCCGCACCCGCGGGGGCCATGCCGTCGGGGCCGTTGGAACCGAGGGCGGCCTCCCACAGGGCCTCGTCCAGGGGGTTGCCAGCCACGACCCGTGCGCCCTCGACGACCGCCTCGTTGCAGAGCAGGCCGAGGCGGAACACCTCCGCGGACGGGCCGCCGGCCACGTCCAGCCCGGCGTGGAAGCGGATTCGCCCTTCGGTCAGGGTGCCGGTCTTGTCGGTGCAGAGCACCTCGATGTTGCCCAGGTCCTCGATCGCCACCAGCCGTTTGACGACCACTTGGGCCTTGGCCAGCCGCCTGGCCCCGGTCGACAGGCTGATCGTCACGCTCGCGGGCAGGAGCTGCGGCGTCAGGCCGACCGCGATCGCCAGCGCGAACAACCCCGATTCCAGCAGCGAGCGGCCAAGCAGCGCGTTGATCGCGAAGATCGAGACCGTCAGCACGCCGGTGACCCGCACCAGCAGCCCGGAGAAGTCGCGCAGGCCACGCTGGAAGGCGGTCTCCTCGTGGCGCTCGCCCAGCCGAACAGCGATCTGCCCGAACGCGGTCGACGAGCCAGTCCGCACCACCACCCCAAGGCCCGTGCCAGCGTGCACGACCGTGCCCATCAGCGCGCACGAGGGAAGATCAAGCTCGGAGGACGTCCGGGCCGCGCCAGCGGTCTTGCGGGCGGGCACCGGCTCGCCGGTCAGCACCGCCTCCCCGCAGTCCATCCCGTCCGCTTCCAGCAGCCGCAGGTCGGCCGGGACCACGTCGCCAACGCCCAGGCGGACGAGGTCGCCGGGGACCAGCTCTGTGACGTCGACCGCGACTGCCCGGCCGTCCCGCAGGGTCAGCGCGGTGTGGCGGATGCGCTCGTGCAACGCCTCGATCGCCTGCTCCGACCGGAACTCGTTGACGAACCCCAGCCCCACGCTCAAGCCGACGATGCCGAGGATGATGCCGGCGCCCGCGCGTTCGCCGACCACGATCGAGACCAGCGCGGCCGCCACAAGCAGCAACAGCAGCGGGCTGTTGAGCTGGCGAGCCAGCACCGCCAGAGGACGGGCGCCGTGGCTGCGGACCGCGTTCGGCCCGACCTGGAGTAGGCGCCGCTGCGCCTCCTCGGCGCTGAGGCCCGCCTGGGAACTGCCGAGCGATTCAAGAACGCTGGACGCGTCGACCGTGCCTGCCTCGACAAGCGAAAGGGTCATCGGCGGCGGGCGCTCAGCGGCAGGGGTGGAGGTGGCAGCTCGACTCGGACGCGCACGTCGACGATGGTGGCACTGTCGGTGCCGGCGATGACGGGGTTGCAGTCCAGCTCGGCGATCTCGGGGTGGTTGTCGGCGAGCAGGCCGACCCGCAGCAGCAGCTCCTCCAGGGCTGCGTGGTTGGCTTTGGGGGCGCCGCGCCAGCCGTCCAGTAGCGGGAAGGTCTTGAGCTCGCGCAGCGCTTCGGTGGCGTCCCGGTCGGTCAGGGGGGCGAGCCGGACGGTGACGTCGCCGAGCAGCTCAGCGCTGGTGCCGCCGGCGCCCACCGCCACGACCGGGCCGAAGGTCGGGTCGTGGACCACGCCGACCAGCAGCTCCGCCACCCCGCTGACCATCCGCTGGACCAGGAACTGCTCGGGTCGCTGGCCGGCGCCCTCGAGCGCACGGGTGAGGTCGTTGGCGGCTTGGGCGACGGCTGCGCCCCCCTGGAGCCCCAGACGCACGGCGCCGGCCTCGGTCTTGTGGAGCAGGCCAGGGACCACCGCCTTGACCGCCACCGCGCCGCCGAGCTCCGCGGCCAGCGCGCCGGCCTGCTCGGGGGTGCTGGCGAGGAGCCCGGCGGCCAATGGCAGGCCGTAGCAGTCGAGCAGCTTGGCGGACTCCTCGATGGTCAGCCACCTGGGCCCGCCGGCCAGCGCGTCGGCCAGCAGCGCCGCGGCCTCCTCCTGCCGGATCCCCGGCAGAGCTGGCACTTGGGCCTCTGGGCGGCGCAGCCACTGTCCGCGGTCGGCAGCGCGCGCCAGCGCCCTGGCTGCCTCCTCCGGGAACTGGTAGCAGGGAAGCTGGCGTTGCCCGCCACGCAGCTCGGCGGGGACCTCGCCGGAGCGCATGAATGCGGCCAGCACCGTCACCGCGGGCGGGGCCTGCGCGGCCGCCCGACCCACGGCGGCGGCGACCTGGTCAGTCTGGTGGTCACCGGCCAGCGGTGGGACGTGGATGACGATCAGCGCGTCGGCCTCGCCGGAGCCGGCGACCAGCTCGATCACCCGCCCGTACCGGTCCGGTGGGGCGGCGGCGAGCAGGTCCACCGGGTTACCGATGGCCGCCTCGGCCGGCAGGACCGCGGCCAGCCGGGACCGCAGGCCCTGCGAGAAGGCCGGAACCTGCAGCCCAGCCGCCTCGCACGCGTCGGCGCACAGGATGCCTGGCCCACCGGCGTTGGTGACGATCGCCACCCGCCGCCCGGCGGGCGCCGGCTGGGTCGCCAGCAGCTTGGCGACGTCGAACAGCTCGCTGAGGGTGTCGGTGCGGATCACCCCGGCCTGGCGGAACAGCGCGTCCACCGACACGTCCGAGGCCGCCAGCAACGCGCCGGTATGGGAGCTGGTGGCCCGCGCACCGGCCACCGACCGGCCGGCCTTGACGGCCACGATCGGCTTGCTACGGGCCAGCCGGCTGGCGAACCGGGCGAACTTGCGGGGGTTACCAAACGACTCCAGATACAGCAGCACCATGTCGGTATCCGGATCGTCCTGCCAGTAGCCGAGCAGGTCGTTACCGGAGATGTCGGCCTTGTTGCCGACCGACAGGAAGCTCGACAGCCCCAGCCCCAGATCATTGGCGTAGTCGACGATCGCCAGGCCAAGCGCGCCGCTCTGCGACCCGAACCCGACCCGGCCCCGCTGGGGGAGGGTCGGACCGAACGTCGCATCCAAACGCACAGCAGGATCGGTGTTGATCACCCCCAGACAGTTCGGCCCGACCAGCCGCATACCAGCCTGCCGGCACACCACCAGCAGCTCGCGCTGCCGCTCGGCACCCTCCGGTCCGCTCTCGGCGAACCCGGCCGACAGCACCACCAGCGAGCCGACCCCCTTGGCCGCACACGCCCGCGCGACCGGGACCACCTGCGACGCCGGGACCGCCAACACCGCCAAGTCCACCACGCCAGGAATCTCACCCACCGTCGGGTAGGCGCCAACCGACTGGACCGAGGCGGCCTTGGGGTTGACCGGATAGACCGGACCGGTGAACCCGGCGGCCAGCAGATTGTGGAACAGCTCACCACCGACCGTCCCACGGCGGCGGGAGGCGCCGATCACCGCCACCGACCGGGGCGCCAGCAGCCTGCCCAGCGCAGCGGCGGCGGCACCCTCCTCCCGCTCCTCGAACCGGCGCAGCCCATCCGCGCCGAGCCGCGTGGAGATCTCCACCAGCAGCACGCCAGGCAACGACCGGGTCCGCACCCCAAAGCCGCTATCCCGAAACACCCGCAGCATCCGGTAATTATTAGGCAGCACCTCGGCCACGAACAGCTCGACCCCCCGCGCGCGGGCGGACTCAGCAAGCTGGCCCACCAGGATCGTGCCCAGCCCCCGCCCCTGGAACTCGTCGTCGATCACCAGCGCAACCTCGGCACGCTCGGGCCGATCACGCTCCCGCTCCCAACCCGCATGCGCCACGATCCGACCCCCCGCGCCGGTCACCGCCACCAGACCGTCCCGCCGCGGCGGGTCGACGTCGGCCGCCCAACCCACCACCAGCGACGTGTCCACTACCCCCGAGAAGAACCGCAGGTAGCGCGACTCCGCCGACAACCCCTCAAACAGCCGCCGCAACTCGGCCGCGTCGCCTGGCCGGGCGGGCCGCACCCGCACCGTGATCCCATCCCGCAGCACCACATCGGCTTCCCGCAACGGGTCTGCGGCAGCTCCCGCCATGATCATCAGCACACTCCTGTTGCTTCGCACACTCGTCGACTCCAGCCTCCCCCTGCCATGTCCCGCCGGCAAAGAACACAAGGGCCCGCTCGTCGCGGGACCCAGTCCCTCAGGTAGCGAGGCGGCTGCACGTGCCCTGGGTGCCGTCGCTGGCCGTACGTTCAGGCCGAAGGTCGTAGGGAAGGAAAGGGGACGGCGATGATCAGCCGGAAGGTTCGCAATGTCATGACCCGGGAGGTCGTGACCGTCAACCCGGGGACGCCGTTCACCGAGCTGGTACGGCTGATGGCGGTCCACAAGGTGAGCGCCCTGCCGGTGGTGGACGACGATGGGCAGGTGGTCGGCATCGTTTCCGAGGCTGACCTGCTCCGCAAGGAGGAGTACCAGGACCAGCAGGACGATCGGCACTGGCTGGAGCGGCGCCGCGACCGGGTGGCGCGGGCCAAGGCGGCCGGGCGCCGGGCCGTGGGCGTGATGTCCGCTCCGGTCATCACCATCGGCCCGGAGGCGACCGTGCCGATGGCCGCCAGGCTGCTGGCGGGACACGGGATCAAGCGGCTGCCGGTCGTCGAGGACGGCAGGCTGGTCGGGATCGTGAGCCGGTCGGACCTGCTGCGGCTGTTCCTGCGCGACGACCCGGCGATCTACCGTGAGATCGTCAACGAGGTGCTGCTGCGGGCCTTGTGGATCGATCCCGCCACGGTGCTGGTGACCGTGGACGACGGGGTGGTCACCCTGGTCGGGCAGTTGGAGCGCAAGAGCCTGGTCCCGATGGCCGTGCAGCTCACCCGGACCGTTCCGGGCGTGGTCGACGTGGTCAGCCAGCTCACCTACGAGCTGTACGACGACCGGCTCCCCATGCCCCCAACCCCGATCTTCCCGTGAGGACCGGGGAGCGCGCAGGGCCGACCGGCTCGGCGAGCCGCCGTCGGATGGAGCGGAGTCTGGCGGCCACGGGGTTCCTCGCCGGGTTGGCCCTCGGCGGCCTGCTCGGCGGCCTGGCCCCCTCCGGATCGGCCGACCCTGCTCGCGTCAGGCCAGCTGTCCACCGACCCGCGGGGCTGAGGGCCCGACCGCCAGATTCGCCCCAGGCGGATGGTCAGCTCATCAACCACCGACCCGGCATCAGCGAGGTGAACAGATGAACATTCTCGTGGTCTACGACTCCGAGTTCGGCAACACCGAGCAGCTCGCGGAGGTCATCGCCGAACGGCTCCACCAGCACGGACATATCGAGCTGACAACCGCCGAGCAGGCTCCCCGGACGATGCCCGAGGCAATGGACCTGCTGGTGGTGGGCGGCCCAACCCAGGGACACGGTGCCTCGCCGTCATTGCGAAGCTGGCTCGAAGGACTCGAGCCAGTCCATGGCGTCCGCGCGGCGGCCTTCGACACCCGCTTCGCCAAGCCCCGTTGGCTGACAGGCTCAGCCGCCCTGATGATCGCGCGCCGGCTCGGCGGGCTCGGTTTCCACCTGGTACGCGATCCGGAGAGCTTCTTCGTCACCCACAGCGAGGGGCCCCTGATCGACGGCGAACTCGACCGAGCCGCCGCCTGGGCGGACATGCTGGCCAATGAGCTCGTCAAGGCGAACTCCCTCGGTTGACGGCAGCCGGGCCCGGGCGGGGCGGCCCGGGCCCGGCGACGTCGTCTAGCCGCTCTGCTCCATCTCCGGACGGTAGTCACCGGAGCGGGCGGCGCCGTTGAGCGTCGCCCGGCGGAGAAAGGCCCGCTGCGCGGCCGGGCCGTTGCCCGGCTCACCCTTCCATGCTTCGAGCACCGGCGCCTGCAGCGCCCGGCCGTAGGAGAAGCTGAGCTGCCATGGCTGCGGCCTGCGCCGGTTGATCGCGTTCAGGTGCGCGGTCGCCGCCTCGTCGCTCTGCCCGCCGGACAGGAACACGATGCCCGGCACCGCGGCGGGCACCACCTCCCGCATGCAGCCAAGGGTCGCTCCGGCGACCTCGTCGACCCCCGCCTGCTCAGCGCAGTCGCTGCCGGACACCACCATGTTCGGCTTGAGCAGCATCCCCTCCAGCCGGACCCGGTGCCGGCGCAGCGCGTCGAACACGGCGGCCAGGGTCGTGACGGTCACCTCGTAGCAGCGCTGGATGGTGTGGTCGCCGTCCATCAGCACCTCTGGCTCCACGATCGGGGCCAGCCCGGCCTCCTGCGACAGCGCGGCGAACCGGGCCAGCAGCTCGGCATTGGCGACGATGCACCCGTCGCTAGGTATGCCCTCGCCGATGGTGATGACCGCCCGCCACTTGGTGAACTTCGCCCCCAGCTCGACGTAGAAGGCCAACCGGTCGCGCAGGCCGTCGAGTCCCTCGGTGACCTTTTCTCCCGGGAAGCCCGCCAGCGCCACCGTGCCCTTGTCGACCTTGATGCCGGGAACGATGCCGTGGTGGCTGAGCACCTCGGGGAAGCGGGTGCCGTCGGCGGCCTGCTGGTGGATGGTCTCGTCGAACAGGATCACCCCGCTGATGAACCGCTCAGCCCCCTCGGTGGTGAACAGCAGCTCGCGGTACGCGCGGCGGTTCTGCTCGGTCGAGTCGACCTCGACCGACGCCAGGCGCCTTGTGATCGTGCCGGTGCTCTCGTCAGCTGCGAGGATGCCCTTGCCCGGCGCGACCAGCGCCCGAGCGATGCCGTCAAGCTCGTGGTGGCCCATCGTGTCCCTCCTGTTGCTCCCATGGTCGTCTATCGCTCACTATCCGCGCCGCTGTGCCGACGGCGGAAGAGTCTCAAGGTCACGGGATTCCAGGCCATCCGGTCGGGTCCATGCATTTTGGAGGCGGCCGGACCTTACCCGACGACCGGGGGCGGGGCGCCCGACGCGTCGGGACCGGGGCGAGCAGTAGCCGGAACAGGACCAGGAACGTGGTTGCTGCCGCCGCCGTGGCGAGCATCAGGGCGACGGGAGTGGTGGCGCGGTCGCTGCCGGCGGCGAGCAGATGGATGGTGCTCACGACCAGCAGCGGGAAGGCGCCGAGGTGGATCCGTCGCCAGAGTCGGTGGGGCAGGCGCCGCCAGGAAATCCGGCATACGCGACGATCCGCCCACGCGCCTACCCCTCTGGCCAGGGCGAGCACAACGACCCTGTGGCGGGAGGACGATGGTCCGCTCCTCGACACCGGTCCCGCTGCCAAGCTGGTGGAGGATCAGCCGCGACGCAGAGGAGGACGGGCACGAAACCCATCGCGAGTCTCCGCCGTGCTTCTGGAACCGGTCCGGCGCGCCGCGGGCAGGCCAGCGGGCTGCTGCTGGCCGCGTCGGTTCTCGGCCTGGCGGTGGGTGGCGTGCTGCGCCTGTTCGGCCTGCCGGATGGGGCGTCGCTGGCGTGGGCGCTGACCACCGTGGTGGGGATCGTCCCGCTGCTCGGATCGGTGGCGGCTGGGCTGCGCAGCCGCTCACCGGTACCGGGGCGGTGAGCTGGCCCTGATCCCCATCGGCGAGGTGGCCAGGGGTGACCGGCTTATGGTCATGCAGGGCGAGGTCGTCCCCGTCGACGGCAAGCTGGCGGGGGTGCACGCCGTCCTCGACGAGTCGGCATTGACGGGGGAGTCGTTGCCGGTCGAGCGGGGACGCGCCGACCCGCTCCGCAGCGGAGCGGTCAATGCCGGTCCCGCCGTCGACATGCGCGCCACGGCCGGCGCCGCGGACAGCACCTACGCCGGCATCGTGCGGCTGGTGGAGCAGGCGCAGTCCCGTAAGGCGCCGTTCGTCCGCCTGGCCAACCGCTACGCGCTGGCGTTCGTGCCACTCACCCTGCTGATCGCCGGCGCCGCCTGGCTCCTTGCCGGCGACCCGGTGCGCGGCCTGGCCGTCCTGGTCGTGGCGACGCCATGCCCGCTGATCCTGGCCGCCCCGGTCGCGATCGTGTCGGGCATGTCACGAGCTGCCCGCCGCGGCGTCATCGTCAAGGACGGCGGCGCGTTGGAGACGCTGGCCACCGGTGAGGTGCTGCTGCTCGACAAGACCGGAACGCTGACCGCCGGCTCACCGCGCCTCCGCGAGGTCAAGAGCTTCGGCCCGCCCGAGCCGACCGAGTTGCTGCGCCTGGCCGCTTCGCTGGACCAGGCATCCCCTCATCCGCTGGCCGCCGCGATCACGTCGGCGGCGCGGCAGCGCGGCCTGGCGCTGTCCTTTCCCACCCAGGTCGAGGAACAGCACGGCGCCGGCATCCGCGGCGCGGTCGACGGCCACACCGTGGCGCTCGGCAACGCCGAGTGGGCGGCGGGCGCGGAGCTGCCGGCGACCGCCCGAACGCTGCGGCGCCGCGGCGCGCTGGAGGGGGCTTCGTGCGTGTTCGCGGCAGTCGACGGGCAGCTCGCCGGTGCGCTGGTCCTGGAGGACCCGCTCCGCCCCGACGCCGCTCGGGTCCTGCGCGAGCTGCGCCGCGCCGGCATCCGGCGAATCGTGATGGTCAGCGGCGACCACGCCGAGGTCGCCGAGTCGATTGGGGTGGCCGTCGGGGTCGACCAGGTCCTTTCGGAACGCGACCCGGCAGACAAGGTGGACGCCGTCCAAGCCGCGCGCCGAGAGGGCGTGACCGTCATGGTCGGCGACGGTGTCAACGATGCCCCGGCTCTGGCCGTCGCCGACGTGGGCGTGGCCATGGGCGCCCGGGGCGCCACCGCCTCCTCGGAGTCGGCCGATGTCGTCCTGACGGTCGACCGGCTCGACCGTCTCGGCGAGGCGATGCGTATCGCTCGCCGTTCACGGGCGATCGCGCTGCAGAGCGTGCTGGTCGGCATGGGATTGTCGCTGGTGGCGATGCTGGTGGCCGCCGGTGGCTGGCTGGTCCCGGTGGTGGGCGCGGTCGTCCAGGAGGCCATCGACGTGGCCGTGATCCTCAACGCCCTGCGCGCCCTCGGTGACCGGCGGCAGGCACGCCAGGCGCCGCGTCCGCTCGCCGACCGCGTCGACCGGCTCCGCCGCGAGCATGACGAGTTGGCGCCCTGGCTGGACCGGCTCCACGGCGTTGCCGATCACCTCGAGCCTGGCGCAGGCAGGATCCGCGACCTCGAGGATGTCGGCGGCTTCCTGGAGCGACAACTCCTCCCCCATGAGCGGCGCGACGACGAGCTGGCCACCGCCGGGCTCGCGGACCTCCTCGGCGGCGAGGACCCGCTCGGCGCGATGCGCTCAACTCACCTGGAGATCGCGCACCTCGTCCGCCGGTACCGGCGCCTGCTGGACGGCCTGCCTTCCACCGGCCCCACCGTCGAGGACGTGCTGGACCTGCGCCGTACCCTCTACGGGCTGGACGCCATTCTGCGGCTGCACAACGCGCAGGAGGAGGAGCTCTACGACTGGATCGGCCAGCCCCAGCCCGACCCCACCTTGGCCAAGTCGTGAGCTGCGCCCGTCGAGACGGTTGGCCGTAGCCTGGAGCTGGCGCGGGTACGCGCCCACTGCCAGCGTGTCGTTCGGGGAGGGTGATGGATCCGGAAGCGGTCGTCCGGGCTCGGCGGGAGGCGTCGCGGCTCCCGCGGGTCCTGCTGGTGGAGGACGAGCGGGAGCTGGCCGAGATGCTGTCGCGGCTGCTCCAGACGGAAGGGTTCGCCGTTGACCTGGCGGAGGACGGCCAGACTGCCCTGCACCTGGGATTGACGCGCCCGTACCAGCTGCTGCTGATCGACCGGGGGTTGCCCGCGATCGAGGGGCTCGACCTGCTCGGCCGCTTGCGCTCCCGCGGGGTGACCGCCCGGGCGCTGGTGCTGACGGCCCGGGGGTCGGTGGGCGACCGGGTCGCCGGGCTGGACGCGGGCGCGGACGACTACTTGACCAAGCCGTTCGCGGTGGAGGAGCTACTGGCGCGCCTGCGGGCGCTGCTGCGCCGACACGAGGACAGCGCCGGGGGGCTCGACCTCGGCGATCGCTTACTGGATCTCGACAGCCGCACCGTCGGGGGCGGGGCGGGCGTGCAGGTCGAGCTGACTGAGCGGGAGGCGGCCCTGCTGGCGACGCTGGCGCGGCGCCCCGGCCGGACCTTCACCCGCCAGGAGCTGCTCGACCTGGTGTTCGACGGCGCCGACGGGCTCGCCGTGGTCGACACCTATGTCCACTACCTGCGACGCAAGCTGGGCCGCGGGGCGGTGCGGACCGTGCGCGGCACCGGCTACCGGATGGGCTCGGCGTGACCGTCCCCGAGGCGACGGCGGTCCGCCGGGCATGGCTCACCCTGGCGGCCCAGTCAACCGCGGCGCTGGCGGTGGTGCTGGTGATCGTCGGCGGGGTGGCCTGGCTGCTGTTGCTGCACAACGAGCAGGTCTCGGAGAACGGGCTGCTCCAGCAGGCGGTCCGGCCCGCCGCCCGCGACGACGTCACCGATCCCCCGCCGGGGATCGCCCTGTTCGTGGTCGACCGGGACCGCCGCGTGGTCGGGAGCACCCCTGGCATCCGCGCTGGAGTCTTCGACCCCGGCGGTCTGCGCGCGGGCCCCTCCGAGCCGGTCTGGGGCGGCCGCACCGTGGCCGGCCTCCGCTACCGGAGCCTCACGGTCGACGGCGGCGCCGGCTGGGTGCAGGCGGCGCTGGACCTCAGCGGCCGCGACGCCGAGCGCCGCCGTGTGCTGGGGGTCGGCCTGGCGGCCGGCCTGGTGGGCGTCGTGGCGGCCGGGGCGATGGGCCTGCTGCTGGCCAGGCGAGCGATCGCGCCGCTGGGCGACGCCATCCAGCGGCAGAGCCGCTTCGTGGCCGACGCCTCCCATGAGCTGCGCACCCCGCTGACGCTGTTGCACACCCGCGCGCAGATGATAAGGCGGGACCTGGGCGCGGGCGATCTGGAGCGCGTCGGCGAGGAGGTGGCGGCGCTGGAGCGCGACGCCGGCCGCATGGGCGAGGTGATCGAGGA
>WNGA01012437.1_pt1 | contig 10989 bp, 9 predicted proteins | sample 5400061 | NCBI WGS metagenome assembly WNGA01 (sample SAMN13153366, study PRJNA577476) | soil metagenome | isolation source: 100 cm soil or saprolite under grassland replicate 2 | place: USA:California | collected 2016-06-15
TCTCGGGGCCGTCTGCCGTGCTCACTCGCCCGCTCCAGTATCGACCTGGCGAACGATCCGCAACTTCTTCAGCGTCTCCTCAGCCTTGCTGAAGTAGTCGGCAGGCTGCTGCTTCGACAGGATCCATTCGGCGTAGCGCCGAACTCCCTCTACAACAGGGACACTCGGCTCCCACCCTCGCGCTCTTAGCTTCGAACTGTCGGCAATGAGGTGGCGAAAGTCCATCGGCCGGTACTCACCAGTTGTCGTGGGATCCACCTCGACGCCGTATGCGTCGCGCAGCAGGCACGCGAACTCCATAACTGACGTGGCGACACCGGTACCAACGTTGAACACCTCGCCGTTCGCCGAGTCGTCCTCCATCACGAGGACATTCGCGCGCGCGACGTCGCCGACGAAGGTGAAGTCGCGCACCTGGCGTCCATCCTCGTAGATCACCGGCGGCAGGCCGTTGAGGAGGCGCGTCGAGAAGATCGAGCAGACACCCGTGTAAGGATTGAAGATCGACTGCCGGGGCCCGTAGGTCAGCGCATAGCGCAGCGAGACGGCCGGTATGTCCCACTCACGTCCGAGCGAGAGCGTGAGTTGCTCCTCGAAGTACTTGGACAGTGCGTACACGCCGGTGAACTTCAGGGGCGCGTCCTCCTCGATCGGTGTGCCCCGGGTGGGGCGTCCGCAGGTAGGGCAACGCACTTCCCACTCGGCGCGATCGAATTGCTCGAGCGCTCGTTGCTGGGGGTAGCACGGACCGCACACGTCGCACACGTACTTGCCCTCGCCGTACACGGCCTGCGACGACGCTGTGACCACCTTCCTGACATCGAGCCCTTTCGTGCGGATCACCTCGAAGATGCGCGAGGTGCCGGTCGCGTTCACGTCGGTCATCTTCGTGAGCTCGGGCGCAAAGCCGCCGTACGCCGCCTGGTGGAAGATCACGTCGACACCGGTCACTCCGCGCTCGACGTCGTCGATGCTGCGCATGTCCCCCTGGACGAACTCCACGTCGATCGGAACCCAGTCGGGCTTGCCCTCCAGGTGCGTCGTCGGCTCGAGGTTGTCGAACACCCGGACGTCGTATCCCTGCTCCAGGAGGAGATCGACAATGTGCGAGCCGATCAAGCCTGCGCCCCCTGTAACGAGCGCCTTCACGCAGGCCCCACGATCTCCGCGAGCGCCGACGCCGAGTACTCCACATGTTCCGGGGGCATCTCCGGGTAGATCGGCAGGCTGAGGACGCGGTCGCAGGCGCGCTCGGTGTGCGGGAAGGCGCCGCGCTCGTAGCCAAGCGCAGCGTAGGCCTTTTGCAAATGAACAGGAACCGGGTAGTGGATGGCGGTTGCAACGCCGCGTTGATCGAGCGCTGCGCGGACCGAATCTCGGTCGTCTGCGTAAACGGCGAACAGGTGGTACACGGATTCGTCGCCTGGGCTGTCGTGAGGCAGATCGACCCTCGTTTCGGTGAGCAGGTCTCGGTACAACGCGGCAAGCTCGCGCCGCTTCGCTGTCCAATCGTCGAGTCGTCTGAGCTTAATTCGCAGGACAGCGCCCTGGAAGCCGTCCATCCTGTAGTTGAATCCGACGGCATCGTGCCAGTAGCGCGTCGCCTCGCCGTGCGCTCGCATCGTGCGCGCGTAACGAGCAACGTCTTCGTCGTTTGTCGTGAGTGCGCCACCTTCCCCATACGCTCCGAGATTCTTCGCCGGATAGAAGCTGAATGTGGAGGCGAACCCGAACGTGCCGACACGCATGCCTCTGTAGGACGCGCCGTGGGCCTGCGAGGCATCCTCGATCACGCGTAGACCATGACGCTCGGCTACGGCGAGAATTGGGTCGAAATCGGCCGGCCGACCGTAGAGGTGGACCGGGATGATCGCGCGCGTGCGCTCCGTGATCGCCGCCTCGAGCAGTTCCGGATCGATGTTCCCCGTCTCCGGGAGGATGTCGACGAAAACCGGTCGCGCGCCCGTGTAAGAGATGGCCTCTGCCGTCGCGATGAACGTGTTCGGGGTTGTGACCACCTCGTCGCCAGGCTGAACTTCGGCAGCCAGAAGCGCCAAGTGGAGGGCGCTCGTTCCCGAGTTGAGGGCGACGCAGTGGGTCGCGCCGCAGTAGTCGGCGAACTCGCGCTCGAAGCGCTCGACCTCGTCGCCGAGGATGAACGCGGCGTCCCGGCACACGCGGTCGAGGCTCTCGAGGATCTCCTGACGCAGATCCAGGTACTGGACAGAAAGGTCGAAGTACGGCACCTGCATGCCTAGCTCTTCACTCCGAAGCGGAGGTAGAAGAGCGGCTTCAGATTCGTCAACCAGTCGCGAATACGCACCTTGCTGTAAGAGCCGTCGGCCGCCGGACGATAGATCTTCGAGACGGCCACCTCCGTAACCCGGTAGCGGAGCTGGGCGACCTTGTAGTGGAGATAGAACTCGATCTCGTAGGAGTGGCCGAGCCACTCTTGCGCCCACCCGATTCGCTCGTCGCGCAGGATGTCTGTCCGGTAGGCCCGAAAGCCGTTCGTGCAGTCCGTGTAGCGTCGCATGAGAAAGAGCGAAAACGTCCACGTGAAGAGGCGGATCGCTATGGAACGGTGCGACGGAAGCCCCTCGCTGTGGCCGCCTTTGAGGTAACGGGACCCCTGGACGTAGTCGGCCTCGTCGCTCAGGATCGGATCGAGGAGTAGCTCGATCTGAGCGGGGTCGTCTTTCCCGTTGCCGGCCATGATGACGAAGATGTCGTAGCCGCGCTCCAGCGCGTATCTATACGCCGAGCGAATCGCGTCACCGCAACCTTGGCGATGAGGGTGTGTGATGACCGTGCAGTACTCGTAACCGCGCATGATCTCAGGCGTTCGGTCCGTCGACCCGTCATCCACCGCGACCACCTCCTGCACGGTCCCCCTCTCGATGACAGGTCCGTAACGGTCGAGAAGAGGCCCGATCTGGGCCTCCTCGTTGTAGACCGGCAGGAACGCGACGATCCGAGGAGTCAGCGCGCCGAAGCCTCGGTGGGATCAGGCGTCAATTCCCTCAGTTTCCGGGCCGGGTTCCCCGCCACGACCGTGTGGGGTTCGACATCTTTCGTGACGACGCTTCCGGCGCCTACGAGCGCACCCTCGCCGATCGTGACGCCGCAGAGGATGACTGCGCCGCTACCAATCGACGCTCGGCGCCGGACCCTCGTCTCGACAACCTGCCAGTCGTCTTGTCCCTGCAAGACGCCCTCGCCCGTCGCCGCCTCCGGGTAGCGGTCGTTGACGAACACGACGTGGTGGCCGATGAAGCATTCGTCCTCGATCGTGACCCCTTCGCAAATGAACGTGTGGGTCGAGATCTTGCAGCGCTTCCCCACGAAGGCGTTTCGCTGGATCTCGACGAATGTACCGATGCGCGTGCCGTCTCCCACCGAGCAGCCGTACAAGTTGACGAAGTCGTGGATCTCGACGCCGTCACCGAGTCGGACGTCCGAGGCGATACGACGAAGACGGGGGTCCGCGCTCATACCCTGACGCGCTTCCCTTTCGCTGCAAGAGATCGGCTGGCTGCATCGAGCACCTTGACAACGGTGAGGCCGGCGGCTCCGCTGGACAACGGCACTTTCTTGAACCGCACGCAGTCGGCGAAGTGGGCGCATTCGACGCCAAGCGCCTCACCGAACTCGAGCTTCGGTGCCCACATGTCGCCTGTGCGGTAGTCGACGAGCGTGGCGTAGATACCTTCCTGCGTCGTGACCTTGATTTCGCTGTCGTAGACCCGGACCTTCTCGCTCGGCTCCATGTCGTCGTACACGAGCATCCTGCGGTCGCCGCCGATCAAGATCTGTCGCACCTTCACGGGCGAGAGCCAGTTGACGTGGAAGTGCGCGATAAAGCTGTCGTCGAAATAGAGCGTGATGTACGCCATATCCGCATTTCCGGTGCCGACGTGATCCGATCCGATCGCCGAGACCTGCTCAGGCTTTTTCGGAATGAGATACGTGAGGATCGAGAGATCATGCGGCGCCAAATCCCACAGCACGTCGATGTCGTGCTGGAAGATGCCGAGGTTCACCCGGACCGAGTCGAAGTAGTAGAGATCGCCCAGTTCGCCCGCATCGAGCAGTTCCTTCATGCGCCGAACGGCACCCGTGTAAATGAACGTGTGGTCGACCATCAGGACTAGCCCGTTTTTCTCGGCCAGCTCGATCAGTTCTTCACCCTCGGTGACCGTTCGCGTCATGGGCTTCTCGACGAGAACGTGTTTGCCCTGCTCGAGCGCGCGCTTCGCGAGGTCGTAGTGTGTCGAAACCGGAGTAGCCACGACGACAGCGTCGACCGCGGGGTCGTCGATGATGGCGTCGGCGTCTTCGTTCACCTTGAGAGTGGGATACCGTCGCTCAGCAAGCGCCCTTCTTTCGGGGCGCTTGTCCGCGCACCAGATGACTTGGGCGCCCTCGGTCTCCATGAGATTGCGGACCAGATTTGGACCCCAGTACCCGTACCCGATGACGCCGACGTTGATCAAGCCGCAGTCTCCTTCAGTCGCGAGTCCATGGGCTCAGCCGACGGCCCGTACCCCGTGTGGGGCACGATATGACGGAGCGCGCTTCGGAGACGGATCGAAGACGTCGACCTGATAATTCGACCGCGGGTAGGCGAGGTGAACACTCTTCGGGTACCGGGCGTCAACGACGCCGAGCCTACCGATGGCAACTGATCGTCAGCGCCGGACTACCGTTGGCGGAACGCTGGACGGCGGCGAGAGCGCCCCGGGAACGGATATGTCGCGACGTGAGGTCTCCACGACGGCACGCGCGTCGAGCAGTGCGACGTCGTCTGCCTCCGCGTGCACGGATCCGAGCTGCCGAGGCACCCACCTATTACTCTTTGAAAGAAATAAAAAACTGCCGCCTCGGTAGCGGCCCCTCAGCCACCCCGCGTACTCGAACGAAAGGATTGCGCGATCGGCTTCGCGGAGGAGCGGTCTGCGGCTACGCACGCAACCGGCGCTGGACGTTCGCCGCGCTCGACGCAGCGCGCGCCGCTGCTCTACGTCGTTGTCCAGCCCGCCGGCGCCGCGTCGACGGCCTGCTCGGTGTTCCTTTTCGTCCATTTCGTTGGGATCGGCGAGGTAGGAGGCGCATCCGGCGGCGATTCCGCAGCTGACGCTCGCGATGTTGATGGCGAATCTGGTCTGGACGTTCGCCGGCGTGCCAGCGTCCGCGCCCAAGGCTCACGAATGTGAAGGGCGCGAAGCTCGCCCGACTTCCGCGCGGCCGCTCGCGTCAGCGCCGAGAGCTAGGGTCGGGCGGGCGATCGCGTCATCGGCCGGCCAGTGATCTCGGTTAGCGCAACCCTGATTGCCGGCAGAGCTGCGGCAAGTCCTATGAGCGCTCCCGGAACGAGCATCGCGCGGCCGGATGGATAGCCCGCGGAGTCTGGGATGTTGTGAAGCGACAGGATGACCGCGACGTATGCGCTTGCGGCGGCCACTGTCAGACAGATGCCGTACGAAGCTCGTTGGAGCACGAGGAGTGCCGAGGGAAGCACGAACGGAAGGAAATAGATCGTCATACGGTTCCAGTCAGTCCCCCAGAGCAACGGGAGCACGCCCAGCACGTAGAGGTGGAAGCTCTTCCAGCGCCCCGAGCCGAGGAAGATCCCGATCGGCCACAGCAGAAAGAGGAGTCCGAAGCCCTGCACGAGGGAGCGGACGAAGAATTTGAGCAGGCTTAACCCATGGAGGTTGACGGCTCGCGTAGCCTGCATGAACCCATTGCCGGGTGGGTGCGGCACGAGCACCTGGATAAGGACATACGTCGCGAGGATCGGCACGCCCACCGCCACGGCTTCCAGAATCGCTCGCAGCTCGCGTCCACGGCTGCGGCGCGCCGCCCACCATGCCAGTGGTACCGTCGCTCCGAGATCGCGCGCGGCTGCAGCGAGTACGCCGACGGCTGTGAACGAATACCTGCGCCCCCGCCAAGCAAGCAGAAGGCAGCCAGAGGTCAGCGCGGCCGTTTCGGGCTCGATCATCTCGAACTGGTAGACGCCGAATACACCTGCGAAGCACAGGACGTAGAGCGGCGCAGCGAGCAGTGCCCGCCAACTCTCGACCCCGATGTCACGCGCGAGAACGGTCGTAACTGTTGCTCCCGCGATAAAGCCGAGAAGGCCGAGCGCATGGAAGGCGAACTCCGTCGGTAGCGGTAACGCCCAGACGACCAGTGGAACGAGGATCCGGAAGGGATACGGGCCCGCCTGGTCAGCCGTGTCGAAGGGATGGTGTGCCATGAAGGCGTACACCGGCCCATCCCCTGCAGCGGCTGTCGACGGAAGGAGCGCGATGAGGAACAACGTGGGCAGAGAGGCTCCGACGACCGCGAGCAGCAGAAACCGCCAGCCGGCGAGCCATCGCATCGTCGCCGAGTTTACCGTTGCATCCTCACCTCGAGGCGCCAACTCGATGCGGCTTAACGCCGACACTCAGCCCTCGGCCGCCGACTGTGGGAGCCGAGCCAATACGCCTTCTCGGGGCGGGCGCTCTCCTTCTGCCGGGGCCTCGTAGCGCTCAGGCGCCGTACAGCTCCTGAAGCCACAGGTCGAGGCAGAGGCAACGCCACAGCGCGAAGTCGATTCCTCGCTCTCCGCGCTCGAGCCGGGAGACGAGGCCTCGTACGCCCTCGCGGTTCAGGTAACCGCCGCCGAAGTCGCGCCGCTCGACGGCGCGCATCACGTCTGCACGGGCTTCGCGCAGCCAGCGCGCCTGAGGCGTGATGAAGCCGATCTTGTCCTGTCGATCGCGCACGAGCGCGGGCAGCCGGTCCGCGAGCGCCCGCCGGAGGAGCGTCTTGGTCGCGCCGGAGGCAATCAGTGCGGACGGGTCGAGCCGGAACGACAGTTCCACGAGCCGGTAGTCGAGGAACGGGAGCCGCGCCTCGAGGCTGAACGCCATCGAGTTGCGATCTTCGTAGCGGAGCAGCGCCGGCAGGCCGTGGTGGTAGACGTGGTACCGCTCGGCCTCGAGCTTGCCGAAGCCCGGCGGAGCGGAGCGTGCCTCAGCTGCGAGCCCGCGCAGCTTCGGCGAGAGCACAGGTCCGGAACGCTTGTCGAGTCGTCGCAAGCGCGTGCGTGCGCGCTGCGGGATGTGCGGCACAAGGGCGAGCCGGGCGCTTCGGACCCACGAGTGCGCCTGCCGCCGGTGGTACGCGCGCAGTTCTCGCGCCGCTGCTGCGGGCTGCCCGGCGCGCAGGAGATCAGCTATGCGAAAGCCGACGAACGCGTGGTACCCGCCGAGCAGCTCGTCACCGCCCTGCCCGTCCAGGAGGACCGTGACGTCACCGGCCTGCGCGATCCGCATGACGTGCCACTGCGCGACGATGCTCGTCGACCCGACCGGCTCGTCCTGCGCGCGCAACATTTCGCGTGCGGCGCCGAGCAGATCGTGACCGTCGACCGCGACGCGATGCTGCTCGACCCGCGCGGCCGCTCCGACCGCGTCGATGTACATCGTCTCGTCGAACGGCTCCCCGGGAAAGGTGGCCGAAAACGTCTTTTGCGTCTCGCCCACGGACTTCGCCTCCCGGCTTCGCTCGAGAAATTCGTTGACGGTGCAGACGACGGCGGATGAATCCAGGCCGCCGGAGAGGCAGCTGCCGACCGGCACGTCGCTCCGCAGCCGCAGGCGCACTGCATCGTCGAAGAGCGTGCGAAACTCATCCACGGCATCGTCCGCTGTGATCCGCGGCTCTTCCGGGGGGTGCGGAGTCATGTCCCACCAACGGCGAACGCTGACGCCGCCAGCATCGACGAGCATGCTGTGGCCTGCGACCAGCTGCTGGATGCCGTCGAAGAACGAGCGCGCTCCGGCGTCGACGTAGTCGAGCGCAATGAAGTCGGCAATCGCCTGCTCGTCGGGAGAAGGCGCCGAGTCGAGTGCAGCGAGCAGCGCCTTCGGCTCGGACGCGAAGAGCAGCGTTCCGTCGCGTTGCGTGTAGTAGAACGGCTTCACGCCGAGCCGGTCGCGGGCGCAGAACAACCGGCCGCGCTCCGCGTCCCAGACGGCGAAGGCGAACATGCCGTTGAAGCGGTCGAGGCACCCGCTTCCCCATTCCTCGTACGCGTGCAGGACGACCTCGGTGTCGGTCTGCGAGCGAAAGCGGTGACCCGCGCGTTCGAGCTCCGGGCGGAGCTCGCGATAGTTGTAGACCGCGCCGTTGAAGACGATCCAGGCACTGGAGTCTTCGTTCGCGAGCGGCTGGCGTCCGGCCTCGCTCAGGTCGAGGATGCTCAGGCGCCGGCTCGCGAGCCCGACGTGACGATCGATGTGGACGCCTTCCGAGTCGGGTCCCCGATGCACGAGGCGGGCGGCCATCGCCTCGACTCTGCTCCGGTCGGCGGGAGCGCCGCGCAGCGAGATCGTTCCCGCGATTCCGCACATGCAGGGCAGGCTATCCGCCGGTACGCGGCATCACCGCTCGAGAGCGTGCACACTCTCCACCTGGAGCACAATTGCCTGCTTGAGCTCCCTCCTCAGGGACACTCCTCGCGCAATCGCAGACTTTCGCCGTTCGCGGTAAACGGCCAGCGCCGACCGCTGTTTCGGGATCGCGTGCGGGTGCCGAAAACCCAACGACAGCCGTTCGGCGGCGTAGACGACGTCCGCAGCGAGACGGACAAAACGGCGCGGGAGCGTGCCCAGCCATGCCTTCGCCTCCGGCGCTTGCCTCGTTGCCACCGTCATCAACGCCTGCGCGTTCGAGCAGCTATCCGCGACGCGGCGTGCCGCAACGAGGACGAGCAGTCGTTCGGCGCGGTGCCTGAGAACCTGTTTGGTCAGTTGCAGGCACGGCGTCAGGTTGTTGCGGAGGGCGGCGGCGACCGCCAGCGCCTTCGGCCTGACGGCGAGATAGGGCGTCAGCGCGGCTAGGAAGCCGACCGGCGTGTGAATGGTCGCCGCGGAGGGACTGTAGGCGAGCGACCACCTCTTGGTGCGGTTGCCGTCGAAGCGCGCCGCCTCGACAAGGTGCCCCGAGCCGTCCCAGCAAAGGCTGATGCCGAGGCTCGGCTGCAGACGGTACTGCGTGCAAGCGAGCCCGTCGGCCGAGATGACGCTGACCAACCGGCCGCTGAGCAGATCGGGACCGGCCTCGCTTCGCGCGCGGGCAATGCCGGACCGGTTCGCGTCGATGGCGTGCGAGCGCTCCCAGCGGCCGAGGGCAATCGCTCCGACCGCGAACAGGAGGATCACGGCGGCGCCGGCAAAAAGGCGTCCGCGCACCGCGCTACCGCACGAGTCGGCGCACGACGCGAGTTCTCAACCCCTCCACGGCCGCCGATCCTACTGACGACGCGTTGACAAGGGTCGCTTGTCCGGCCGCGCTCCTCACCTCCGTGCGACGCTTCGACCATGAGCAGGTACGAGCCGCGGACGTACTGGGAGGAACTGCTCGCGCGCGAGTACAACCTCCGCGGAGTCGCATACCCCGAGCTGCCGGAGAGCTTCAACGCACGGTTCTACCGTGTCTCGGAAGCCGCCGCGCGGCGCGCGCTCCGCCGCGCCGGCTTCGGTGCAGGCGAGCCGCCGGGGCGGGTGCTCGATGTCGGCGCGGGAACGGGGGCGTGGATCGACTTCTGGCGCCGGTTCGGCGCGCAGGAGATCGTCGGGGTCGACCTGACGGAGACGGCAGTGGCGCGTCTCTCCGCCCGCTACCCGGAGCACCGCTTCGTCAGGGCCGACGTCTCCGACGCCGAACTGCCGGTCGATCCGCCGTTCGATGCGGTCAGCGCGATGAGCGTCCTGCTCCACATCCCGGACGAACGCGCCTTTGAGCGCGCGGTCCGCAACCTCGCGAGCGTTTTGCGACCGGGCGGCGTTGCCCTCGTGATGGATCCTGTCGTCGTCCATCGCTGGTGGGGGACGCCGTTCACGGACGCATCGAACAGCCGTGTGCGGAGTCTCGACGAGTGGCGGCACATCTTCGACGGAGCGGAGCTCGACATCGTTGCTCTCGAGCCGGTGACGTGGCTGTTCGCAAATCCGATCGACACGCGGTACCGAGCGACGTTCAGGCTTCTGTCGGCCTACTGGCGCGTCACGTCGCGGCTCGTTTCGGGACGCGAGCGCACCGGCACGGCCGTCTCTACCGCGGCGGCCGCGCTCGACGCCGCACTCGTGCGGCTCGGCAAGGCTGGTCCATCGACGAAGTGCCTGGTCGGCCGGCGGCGTCCGCCGGGGTGAGGATCGCCGTCGTCTCCCGCTGGTACCCGCTCCCCGGCCACGGGCATGCCGGCCAGTTCGTCCGCGAGCAAGTCGACGCGCTCAGCGCGGACCACGACGTGTCGGTGCTGGTTCCCGAGGCCGCCCGCACCGCGGAGGCCGCGCGTTTCCTCACGACGAAGGCACCGCTCGAGCGTGAGGCCGCCGTGCCGCTTCCGGAGCGCGTGCCGGCCGGCGTTCTTCTGCGTGCGCTCGTCCTCGATCGCGCCCTCTCGCGCGGACCCGGCCGGCCGCCCGAGCTCGTCCACGTCCACCTGCTCGCACCTGATGCGCTGCCGGCGCTGCTCGCGTGCCGCCGGCGCCGCATTCCGCTCGTCATGACCGAGCACGCCGGCTACCTGCCGGAGCTCGTACGCCGGCACCGGCGGGCGCGCCTCCAAGTCCGGTTCGTCCTTCGCTACGGCCAGGCCGTGGTCGCCGTCGGCTCGGCTCTCGCGCGCGCGATCGAGACGATCGAGCCGGCCGCTCGCGTCGAGGTGGTCGGCAACGCGATCGATACGGCCTGGTTCACGCCGGCGCTCTCACCGACACGCGATCACGCGCTGACGGTGGCGACGACCCTGGACGAGGAGAAAGGGATCGACCTGTTGCTGCGAGCTTGGGCCGGTCTCGCCAACGCGGGCGTGCCGCGTCTTGTCATCGTCGGCGAGGATCCGGGAAACCGGTTCGCGCGGCTTGCAGCCGCGCTCGGCGTCGGAGAACACGTCCAGTTCCACGGCGTGGTGCCGCGCGAAGAGCT
>WNGA01047547.1_pt1 | contig 10989 bp, 12 predicted proteins | sample 5400061 | NCBI WGS metagenome assembly WNGA01 (sample SAMN13153366, study PRJNA577476) | soil metagenome | isolation source: 100 cm soil or saprolite under grassland replicate 2 | place: USA:California | collected 2016-06-15
ACGTTGATCGCCTGGATCGCGGCCTCGGTGTCGGCGTAGGCGGTCAGCAGCGCCCGTCGCGCACGCGGGAACAGGTCCATGGCCTGCTCGAGGAACTCCAGGCCGCTCATCTCCGGCATGCGGTAGTCGGCCAGCAGGACCGCGACCGGGTCGCCGCGAAGCTTGATCTCCCGCAACGCCTCCAGCGCCTGCGGCCCCGACTCGGCCCGCACGACCCGGTAGTCCTGCCCATAGCGGCGCCGCAGGTCCCGCGCGACCGCGCGCGACACCCCCGGGTCGTCGTCGACCGTGAGAAGCACCGGCTTGCTCGCCTCCATAGCGCCCCTGATGGTAGGGGATGGGGGCAACACCGCAGGATCGTCGGAGCTCGCCGCTATCATGACGCCCCTGCGCGCACGCATCGTCGAGAACGTGGTGGGCATATGACACTGTTGGGGCACGACCGCTACTGCGACGAGGTCATCACCCAGACCGACCTGCTCAGGGACGTCCTGAAGGGCGCCGACCTGTCGGTGATCGTGCCGACCTGCCCCGACTGGACACTCGCCCAGCTCGTCAGGCACATCGGTGGCAACCTCCGCGCGGCCGAGATGGCCGTGCGCACCGGGACGGCCGTCGTCGAACCGCACAAGCAGGTCCCGGAGTGGGGCGGGCCGGCCGGGGACGACCCGGCGGCCCTGGACGCCTGGCTGGCCGAGGGGGCCGCAAGGTACGCCGGCACGCTGCGCCAGGCAGGCCCCGCCGCCGAGGCGCAGATCTGGATGTTCCGGCGGAGCACGGCCTTCTGGACCCGCCGGGCAGCCAATGACCTGGTGGTTCACCGGGCCGACGCGGCCGGCACGGTGGGCGCCGACTACACCGTCGCTCCCGAGCTGGCCGCCGATGCCGTCGACGAGTTGCTGGAGCTGATCAGCGACCCGCAGGTCGCCGCCGCCTCGCCGAGCCTCGCGGAGCTGCGCGGCCCCGGCAAGAGCATCCACCTCCACGCGACCGACACCGTGGCCGGGTCGGCGGCCGAGTGGCTCATCGAGCTCGGGACGGACGGCTTCACCTGGCGCCACGGCCACGAGAAAGCCACCGTCGCCCTCCGCGGCCCACTCGCCGACGTGCTGCTGGTCTTCTACCGGCGGCTGCCCGCCGACAGCGAGCGGGTAGAGGTGCTCGGCGAGGCCGCGTTGCTGGACTTCTGGCTGGAGCGCGTCTCCCTGCAATGACGCGGGCCGCCTACCCGTTGGCGGTCCGCTCGTCCAAGTGGGCCTGGAGCCTGGCGGCGATGCTGCGGACGGCTTGCTCGAGGTTGGTGATCTGACCGAGGCCGGGCTCGCCGCCGAGCCGCACGCAGGCATCGGCCATCGTGGCCAGGCGCTGGATCATGACCTTCCAGGCGGCGTGCCGGTAGGGCAGCAGGAACTGGGATGGGTGGACCATGAAGAACGCCGGGCCGGCCAGCTCCCCGGGATGGTCGGGACCCAGCGGCAGTGTGGTCAGCATCGACCCCAGCGGCCGGAGCACTCCCGCCATCAGCTCGATCGCGATGTCCGCCAGGGTCGCCACCTCCTCGTCGGTCTCGTCGTCGTGGACGAACAGGCGGCACAGCGCCTGGAGCAGGGTCTGGTGGGCGGCGTCGAACAGGTCCGCCACCTGCGCGGTGAGCGGGTCGCTGATGACGGTGGCCTGGGGCTGGTCAGGCGGACGGCGGACGTAGGCCGGCCGCGCCGGCCGGGCCGGCGAGAAGGTCGGCTCAGCCCGGGTCACCGCCAGATAGTCGTCGAGGACGGTGGAGAGGCGGCCGAAGTGGGCCTCCCGCCAGTCGCCGTCCGCGCCCTCGCCTTGCTCGACGATCGTGGCGATCGCGGCCTTGGCCGAGGCCAGGTCGGTGACCGCTCGCAGCTCCGGCCAGCCGAGCACCTTGCTGGTCGCCTGCGCATCAGGCGACCCGATGAACACGTCCGCTTCGCCGTAGCGCTCCACCAGTCGCGCAAAGCCGTGGTCGATGCTGCGGTACAGGTGCCCAACGGTGGAGTAGTCCAGCGGCGCCGCCATCAGCGTGGTGGGGGTCGCGGTCAGCGGTCGGCATTCGCACACCGCCGCGTAGGCCTCGGTGTCCTCCACGTCGACGTGGTCGGGGCGCTCCAGGTACAGGAAATGGCGCAGCGCCGCCTCGCCGAACGGCACCAGCGCGATCTGAACATCTGGTGGGTACCACTGGCAGCGGATCGGAAAGTTCGGCCGGTGGAAATGCGGTGCCGCGCCGACCGCGGTCAGCAGGTTGGTGGCCAGCGTCAGGTGCAGCATCTCCTGCACCGCGATCTCGGAGAGCGTTCGGCCCCAGCGGGTGACCTGAGCGACCTGCTCGGCGCTGAGCCCGTCCTGGGGATCGCGTTTGAGGGAGTACAGGGCGAACAGGTACTCGCACAGAATGCCCTGCTCCAGCTCGGAAGCCTGCGTCAGCAGGTAGACGAGCTGCTCGCGGCTGTCCACCGGCAGCGGCGGCCGGGTGGTGGTGGTCGTCGCACCGGGATACAGGGGGACGATCCGGTTCGCGGGCGTAGCCGTCGGGTTCTGTCCCTCAGCCGGTGTGGGCACGGGCGACCTCCTTCACCCATCCACGCATTCTGCACGGCTCACATGGATGCACCGTCGACACGTTCCGCGCGGATGGCGGTTGGGCTGGATCCTGCAGCCTTCCAGCAACGGCGCTGGCTTGGCAACCACACGCTGGCCGCCGACTGGAATCCACTGCGGCGCTCTGGTCGGTGCACCGGTAGCAATCCGGTGGTCCGCCGGATGTTGGCGCGGTTCGGGGACGACGTTGAGGGAGAGGACGACCGCTACGGCAAGAGGCTCCTCGGAACCGCTGCCCGTACCGTGACAGGACGGCCTCGTAACGCCCATGGGATGATCCTTTGGGAACCTGGCGGGGTTAGCGTTGAACCCCGGTGCCGGGTGTGGGGGGACCATGGATTCTGTAGGACCTCCGGTCGGACGCCCAAAGGGGGCACCCGCCGCCGATGGTGCCCTGTGGGTCGTCACGGTTACCTGGGCGGCCACCGTAGTGCTGGTGGCCATGGCGCTCGTCCTGCTCGCCAAGAACGGTCCCGCGCCCAGCTTCGGTCGGATCGCTGCCGCCCACGGCCAGCGAACCGTCGCCGCCATCGCGGGCGCGTCGTGCACGCTCGCGTTCGCCACGGTCGGCGCGACCATTGTGTGGCACCACCGCCGCCAGCGGATGGGCTGGCTGTTCTGCCTGGTCGGGCTGGCCCTCGCCGTCCAAGCCTTCGCCACCTTCTACGCCACGCATGCGTTGGTGGCCCGGCCCGGCTCGCTGCCAGGCGGTCAGGTGATGGGCTGGCTAGGGACCTGGGTCTCTGCACCGGCGCTGCTGTTGATCTCGCTGTTCTGCTTCCTGTTGTTCCCAGACGGTCGGCTGCCCGCGGCGCGGTGGCGGCTGGTCGCGTGGCTGGACGGGCTGACTCTGGCGACGGCGACCGTCGGGCTGGCCTTTCGCACAGGTCCGCTGGCGGTCCTGCCGTCTGTGGCCAACCCGCTCGCCGCGTCTGGGACGGCGGCACGGCTGGCGAATGGGCTGCTCACCGTAGGTGTGCTGTTGCTGCCCGTGGCGGTGGTGGCCTCGGTCGGGTCGCTGATCGTCCGTCTACGCCAAGCCAAAGGCGTACAGCGCCAGCAGCTCAAGTGGTTCGCCAGTGCGGCGGCGCTCGTGGCCGTCATCGCGGTCCCTGTCCTTCCCGGCCAAGTCATCGCCCCGACCGGGTGGGCCGCCGGGGCCCTGGTGGCGCTGGTAATTGCGATCGCCTGCCTGCCGGTGTCGGCTGGGATCGCGATCCTGCGGTACCGCCTGTATGACCTCGATGTCCTCCTCAACCGCACCCTGGTCTACAACGCCCAGCGCACGGTTGAGGCATTCGCTGCACTGCTCCGCCAGCAGACCGACCTGGACGTCCTCGCCACCGAGCTGCTCGCCGTGGTTGACGGGACCATGGAGCCGACGCAGGTGTCGCTGTGGCTGCGACCGACCGCAGACGGCCGCTTCCGGTCCTCCCGGGCCACCGGAGGTGGACGGTGAGCATCCGGGTCCGCACCGTCGTCGCCGGTGGCGAGATCGCCGGCATGGCACCGCACCGCTGCTGGCAAGGCGGGGGCGTCGGTCACCATGATCGAGTCGGAACCCGCCGCGCAGGCCGTAAGCAGTCAAGCTGCGCGGGATGCTGACCTGGGCCCCGGACCCGTCGCCGGCCCGCCGCGCGAGAGTGACATGGTCGATCCGCTCGGCGTGGTAGGCGACGAATCGGCGAGCGACCTGTACCAGCGCGCGTCGCTCCTACCGGCGCGCCACATCGCGCTGCCGCGTGACCCGAATGGGCATTTTCGCCGCTAATCGGACCACGCACGTTGCGAGGATCTGGTCCGTGCACCCAACTTGCCACAATCCGAACACCCCACCCCAGCAACACCCCTGGTCAGCGGCCCCGTCATCCGCTTACCGGGGCATCACGGCAAGGTTCGGCGCGAGGGCTACCGTGCAGCGCGGTGATGACCGGCCGACCGGGACGCGTCGCCAGATGGTTGCTGTAGTACGCCTGCAGGAGGTCGGCCTGGTGACCAGTGGAAAACGTCGGCCCCCTGAGAAGCGACAACTCCCGGTCTGCTGGGGCGTTCATCGCGGCCACCGGTGCAAAGTTTGTCGGAAAGGGTGAATCGACCTGGCTCCCTTGGATCTGTCCGTGAGCTGGTCGGGAGCCTGTGGCTGTGGGGTGGGTTGGCTCGGTTCGCTACGGATGACCGGTGGGATCGGCGTGGGCATCCGCTCGGGTGGCTGGCACCGGCTTCTGGTTGGGGCGTCCCTTGGCGCAGGCACCAGCCCAGACCGGCCAGCACATGCCGTCCAAACGCTAGTTGACAGCGTCAGAGGGGATGACGCCGGGGACCACCGAGCCCCAGCACCAACCTGCAGCTCGTCGAGCAGATCATGCATCGCCAGGGTGCCAAGCTGATCTCGGCGATGCGGCCCCAGCTCGGCCTGGACCTGGCTGCCCAGCACCACCCCGACCTTGTCCTGCCCGACCTTGGCCTGCCAGACCTGCCCGGCGAGGAGGTGTTCCGGCGGCTGCGCGCCGAGGCCCGCACCGCCGACATCCCGGTGGTGATCCTCAGCGCCGACGCCAGACCCGCCCTGATCAAGCGGCTACTGGAGCAGGGCGCGCGCGCGTTCCTCACCAAGCCGCTGAACGTCGGCGAGTTGCTCGGCCTGTTGGACACCATCGCCGCCGAACGCCAGCTGTCCGCCCTGCCGTCCCCCAGCCCGTAGAGCGCCGATCATGTTTGCGGCGCAGAGCATTCACCGCCGGACCATCTATGAGCCGCCCGAGCCTTGCGCGGGCGCCCCGGGGTGACCACGCAATTCCCTGAGACGGATACCTGAGCGGATCTCCAGTGAGGCCAGCCCCGGACCGCCGAGCATCTCGTGGTTGAGCTGGATGGCCATGCCGAGCTGCAGTGTTGCCGCGCTGTGGCGCAGGTCGTGGAACCGCAGCGCGTTCGCCTCAGGCCACGGGAGGAGGTGTCGATGAACCATACGAGAGCGCCAGACCGCTGCGCTCCATTCAAGCCGCCGGGAGGAGGGTCGCCCCATGGCATCGCGCGCGCTGCTTGTCGCCGCTGCCGCTGGAATGCTCATGCTCGGCATCGCCCTGCCAGCCTCGGCGGACACGACCGGTGGCAGCACCGCCACGGTCACCATCGTGGGCGGAGTCCTGTCGATCACCGTACCGACTGATGCCGGCAATCTCGGAACCCGGGCCAACAGCGTGGGCGGGGGGACCATCAGCGGCCCTCTGGGCCCGGTGCAGGTGAGCGACGCGCGCAGCGCCGCCGCGGGTTCCGGTTGGGTCGCGAGCGTCATCTCAACCGCCTTCACCCCGCCGGCGGGACCCACGATCGCCGCCAGCGCCGTCGGCTACACCGCTGGGACGATCACGAAGGTGGGCACCGCGACCTACACGGCGAATGATCCGGGCAACCTTACCGGCGTCGCTCCCGCGGTCACAGCGACCGGGATCACCGGGGACAACTCCGCGACCTGGAACCCGACGATCGACGTGGCCGTCCCAGGAGGCATGGCCGCCGGCGTGTATTCCGCGACGATCACCCACTCTGTGGTGTAGATACATGCGGGCGGCACGGCGCGGCCCGCGGGCGGCGGCAACACCGCAACGCGGCATCCGGCTCACGCGATATGTCGTGGCCGCCCTCGCCGCAACCGCGCTGGTCGCCGTGTCCGCCAGCGCATCCACCGCGGCACCCGGCCTGGCCCCTCGAGCAGCGGCCGCCGGCGGCATCGGGATGCGGCTCGTCGACGCCCCGGTCACCGCACGCAACGACCCTCGAGCGCGGATCTACATCGTGGATCACCTCGCCCCGGGAGCAGTCATCCACCGCCGGATCGAGGTCTCCAACACCACGGCCTCCACCGTGCACGTCGTCCTGTATCCCGCTGCCGCCACCATCGCGAACGGCGCATTCCTTGGCGCCGCCGGACACACCCCGAACGACTTGTCCACCTGGACATCCGTCCACCCGGGCGCGGCCAACGTCCCCGCCGGCGGGCGCGTGATGGCCACCGTGACCATCACCCTTCCTCGCGACGCGGCCCCCGGGGAGCGGTACGGCGTGGTCTGGGCCGAGGCGCGCTCGGCTCCCATCGCTGGTGGCGGCGTCGTTCAAATCAGCCGCGTTGGCATCCGCCTCTATCTCTCCGTCGGGCCCGGCGGGCCGCCAGCGGCCAACTTCACGATCGACTCGCTGACCGCCAAACGCTCACCCGACGCCCGGCCGATGGTCCTCGCGACCGTGCACAACACCGGCGGCCGGGCACTCGACCTCAGCGGAACCCTGCGACTGCTGGCCGGCCCCGGTGGGCTCAGCGCCGGCCCGTTTCCTGCCAACCTCGGCATCACCCTGGCGATCGGCGACACGGCACCCGTCACGATCGCCCTGGACAAGCGGCTACCCGCCGGCCCGTGGGACGCACGGATCACCCTGCACAGCGGACTGCTGGAACGCAGCGCACGAGCAACCATCACCTTCCCCGACACCGGGGCATCGCCCTCAGTGAGCACCACGTCCACCCGACCAGGATGGCTGTACCCGGCCATCGCCGGCCTCGCCGTCCTGCTGCTGAGCGTCGCAGCCATGCTCGTCGTGCTCAGGCGACGTCGCCGTCGATCCAGCAACGACTGTTCCAGCCCGTTCCTCATCCTGTCACGTCCGCCCATCCCGACCCAGGCAGAAGCTCGTGGAACGATATCTCTACTCTACGGCCTCAGGAGAGACGGCTAGAAGCCAGCAATGGCTGCTAGCCATGCCAGGATGAGCCGAGGCACCCATGGCGTCGAGTCCAACGGCCTCTATGGACCGCGCTGGTCCCTGCCAGGATTGCGGAACCCCTTCGGGTCGTCTTCTCAGAGCGCTATCTACCGGTCTTGGCCTTTCTCAGCATGGCAGGCATCCACGAGGAGATACTCGGGTGCAGTCGATACCGTCCTAGTCCTGATTCTTGCATCCGTTATTTTCTGCCTCTGATAACAACAGTCTATGCAGTCCAGGCATGCCACACTCGGTTCCTCTTGGTGGCCAGGCTGACTGACCACAGGATGCAGGGCTCCGTCGTTCTGTGAGTGTGTCGGGTTGGTGACGAATGCCAGATAGTGGAGGGCAGGCACGAACGTCCGGGATCATGCGGTTCTCACAGCCTCATGACCACGGTGGAAGCCCGTGCCTGCCGAGCTATCGTCCGGCCGCCGCCCGCTGGCCACGATCCTTGCCATGGCCGCCGCCGCGGTCCTGGCCGGCGCCCGGTCGATGGCCGCGATCGCCGAGTGGGCCGCCGATGCGCCCCAGCCGGCGCGGCCCCTAATGACCGGGGGTCGCGTCGTTCGCATCGAGGGGGGTCAGGGGTTCAAATCCCCTCAGCTCCGCGCAGGTCAAGGGCCGTTTCCCATGATCAGGGAACGGCCGGGGTTTGGCCCCGGAAGTATGCGGCGACGGCGTTACCGTGCCGGGCTGGTTTGTAGTCTGGTTGGCCCTCGGCCTCGATCACTGGCTGGACGCGTTCGATGAAGAAGTCGCCGACCGCCGATGGGTTGTCCCACACGTTGACGCTGTTGATCATGCCGTCGCCGATGTCCCAGGCAACCGTTGCGACGAGGGCCGTGGGCGGGTCGGAGTGCAGACGCAGGCGGTCGGTCCAATGTTGCCAAAGTTCGCGCGGGGCAGTCACGGTCTCGACGAACATGGGGATTCCCCTTCGGTTGGGCGATCGGGTGCGTCACGCGACGATCACGATCTTGCACGATTGTGTTGATCTTGTTCGGATGCTGGATAAGGCCCGGCGCGGGCGGCGTCTCAGCTGGCCGTCCCCGCGACAGCGCGGTCACGCCGCCGGTTCCGGAGCCTGTCACCCAGGACGAACAGGGCGACGATCAACCCAAGGATCGGGACCTGGGTGAGCCAGTACTGGGCAAAGCCGCGGCCCTGCACCGCGCCGAGCCCGTCGATGCCGAAGAACCCCTTCGTCCCCGCGTGCGCGAGGTGGGCTGTCTGGACGGCGAGCGCCGCGTACCAGACGAGCCCGACGGCGACGTAGCCGATCGCACGCCGCCCGAGCGCCCACCCGCAGGCGAAGCCCATGATCGACCCGAACAGCAGCGTCATCGCACACCTCATTCGTCATCGTCTACTCTGTAGTAGAGAGTGCGTCTACTCTGCGGTGCAGAGCCCGAGCTGTCAAGGTGGAGCATGGACGTCGACCCGGTCATGGACAGGCTGTTGCTCGTCGAGCTCCAGGCGCGCGTCGAGGACAACCGCCGCCGCGCCGGGGTGCTGCGGTTTCCGCTCCTCGCCATCGGCGTGGCCAACGTGCTGGCCGCGGGCTGGTGCCTGCTCGCCGGCCGCGACCACCTGCTCGCGTTCTACGCGCCGGTGTTGGCCGTCGTGGTCCTCGCCAGCCGCCACCACTTCCGCCGCATGGCGGAACGCCATGGCCTGCTGCTGCCCATCCGAACCTGGGTGCTCGCGGCCTGTGGGCTGGCCGTCGCAAGCGCGGCGGTGTCGCGCCTGGGCGCCGCGCTGGGAGCAACGATGCTGGAGGAAGTCGGGCCTAGCCTGGTATGGGTGCTCGGCTACCACCTGCTCGGCCGGTGGGGGCGCAACCGCGCGCTGATGGCCGCCACCATCGTGATGCTGCCGTCCACCGCCGTCCTCGCCACGCTCGCGTCCGGCGACGCCTTGGTCGCCGCGCAGCTCGCGGTCAACGGCGTGCTGGTCTGCGCGGCCGCACTCTCCACCGCCGAGCTCGCGTGACCCCCCATCCGATCCACCGGCTCGACGACGCAGTGCACCAGCGCGTCCGCCTCGGCATCCTCGCCGCCTGCATCGGGGTGGCGAAGGTCGATTTCACCTACCTGAAGACCACGCTCGGCCTCACCGACGGGAACCTGGGCCGGCACCTCGAGACGCTCGAGTCGGCGGGCCTGATCGCCGTGGAGCGCGTGCCCGAAGGGCGCCGCCAACGGACGTGGATCAAGGCCACCCCGCGTGGCCGCCAGGCGCTGCGCCGGGAGATCGCCGCCCTCCGCGAGCTCATCGACGGGGTCGACGGGATCGACGGGCTTGGCGAGGGTTGAACGGGGCCTGATTCGTCACCGAACCCCCCGAGGGCGCAGCCCGACACCGAGGAACGCCTCGCCGCGCTCGGCGACGCTGGGGGTCAAGTGATCCAGTGACCTCCGCAGACATGCGGGGGACCCGCGTCTGCGGCTGTGCCCTCGCTCAGCTCGCCATGGGGCCACCAGTGACGACTGGGGACACTTTAAGGACACGAAACCACCATGACGACGTTGTCCCGAGTTCCGTGGAACTTCGGTGGCGGCCCGATGATCATCAGGCCGCGTTGACGTCCTCATCATGCCCGTGCCCACCGACACTTCGATGGACTTCGGCCTCGAGGGCGGCGCGGAGGGCGGGTAGGTGTAGGTGGCCGTCAGTGCCCCGTCGTTCTGTCGTGATGTCGGTTTCATCCGAGGCTGATCCCGAGGGTGGCCAGGGGTCGGTGTGGGTCGCGGGCGTGGTGCAGCGCCTCGATCGCCCAGTGTCCGCGCAGCAGGTCGGCCAGGCGGGCGGGGCGGGCCAGCTCGAAGGGGAGGCTGGTGATCGCGTAGACGGTCACGGCCCGCCACCTGCTGGTGCCAAGCTGGCGGGTCTTGCGCGTGACCTGGTTGACCTGGGCGGCGTGCGGGAACCCGAGCTCGTGCGCGTGCACCGAGACGACCTTGAGGGTGCGCAACTCGATGCGGCCGTGGCCGCGGTCGCGGGTGCGGTCGGCGACGGGCACGTCGCGCCAGGGGATGGCCTGGCAGCGGTCCAGCAGCGTGGGCTGGTTGGCCTTGACGACCAGCAGGTAGTGCGCCTGCTTGCGGGTGACCAGGAACTCGGCGGCGTCGGCGTGGGTGTGCATCCGCGGTGATGACCACCCCGTCAAGGTCCAGGGGCGCCAGCAGCGGCACCAGGCCCGGGACCTCACCCGGCGCGCCGTCGACCTGGCGTTGGGCCCACACCGCGCGGGTGGCGTGGTCCATCGCGGCGAGCAGATGGACCTGCCGGCCGTCGCCGCGCTTGGCGCCCCGCAGCGTCTTGCCGTCGACCGCGACCGCCCGCCGCCGCGGCTGCTGCTGGGCGGGACGGTCACGGTCGGTGAGCCACGCGCCGAGCGCCGCCGCCAGCGCGGTCGGGTCCAGGCGGGCAAGGGTGCGGCGGATGGTGGCCTCGGCGGGCACCACCCAGCGGTCGGGGCCGTCACGGCGGGCGCCGAGCGCGGCCCGCGGCGGCTGGGGCGCATCGGCGGCCCACTCGGCGATCGCGGCCATCGACCGGGCGCCGGCCAGGACCGCGGCGGCGGCCATGGCAAGGATCGTG
>WNGA01015967.1_pt1 | contig 10988 bp, 9 predicted proteins | sample 5400061 | NCBI WGS metagenome assembly WNGA01 (sample SAMN13153366, study PRJNA577476) | soil metagenome | isolation source: 100 cm soil or saprolite under grassland replicate 2 | place: USA:California | collected 2016-06-15
TGGCTGCCCGAGGTATTGTTGGGCCGCTTGCCCCCCAGCTCGATGATGCCGCTCGAAACGTATTGGCCGCCCTCGCCTTTCTTGCAGAAGCCGTACTCCTCGAGCTGGAGCATGGTGGTGAAGGTGAAGGCGTCGTAGGAGCCTGTGATGTCGACGTCTTCCGGCTTGACCCCTGCCTGGCCGAAGACGATGTCCTTGGCGTAGTAGCCCGCCACCCGCGAAATCGGTCCGGCCGCCCAATGGAAGTCCGTGCGCGGCTTGTTCACCCGGCCGGCCACCCCCATGACGTAGGCGGGCTTCTGCTTGAGATCGCGCGCCCGCTCGGCGGAGGTGACGATGATGCACGTGGCGTTGTCGGTCTCGACGCAGCAGTCGAGCAGGTGAAGCGGCTTGCAGATCCAGCGCGAGCCGACCACGTCCTTCACGGTGACGCGCTCCTTCAGGAGCGCCTTGGGATTCTGCGAGGCGTGCTTGCTGTGGGCCACCCGCACCGCCGCCACCTGCTCGGAGGTGGTCCCGTACTCGTACATGTGGCGCATGAAGGTGGGGGCAAAGTTCTGGCCGGCGCTGCGCATGCCGAAGGGCACCTGGGCGAGGTCGAGGCCGCGCACGGGCTGGGCGGCGCGCGCGCCCGTGCCGCCGATGCGGAAGTCGGAGTAGCCGTTCATGGAGCGGAAGAGCGCCACTGTCTTGCACATGCCGGCCTCGATCGCGCCCATGGCGAGACCGACCAGGGCCTCCGTCGAGGAGCCGCCGCCGAACACGTCCATGTAGAAGTTGAGGCGCAGCCCGAGGTCGGCGGAGACCCAGTTGCCCGGTGTGGAGTCGCCGCCCTGATAGGACATCATGCCGTCCACGTCGGCCGCCTCGAGCCCCGCGTCGGCCATGGCCTTCTTGATCGCCTCGACCGCCATGGCCCGCGTGCTCCGGTTCGACCGCTTGCTGTACTCTGTTTCTCCCACGCCCACGATGCAGTACTTGTCCTTGAGCCCGGCCATCGTGCCTCCTAGCGAGAGGGTTCGAGACGTCGCGGCGGCCGCACCCATCGGAGCAGTCCCAGCGCCACCACGTTGAGGGCGGCGCTGCCCATCCAGGCCGGCCCGTAACTGCCGGTGCGATCATAAATGAAGCCGGCGCCGAGCGGGCCCCATGCTGACATGGAGCCCGCGGTGGCGAAGAGGAGGCCGACCAGCCCGCCCGCATGGCGGCGGCCGAAGAAATCGGCAATCACGGCGGGCATGAGGGCGGAGATGGCGCCATACGAGAACCCGAAGGCGATAGACGCGGCGTACAGGCCGGGCAGCGACCCCGCCCCCGCGAAGCCGAGGAAGGCCGCGACCTGCAGTCCCAGACCGATGGCGAGCGCGGGACGGCGCCCCACACGGCCTGCGCCCCATACGCCATGAAGAGGACGGAGAACGCCCCTCCCACGACCACCCAGCCGTAGAACGGAGCGGGCCTCACTCAGGGGGGACCGGCGCCGCCCTTTCCGTTGGGCCGGGGCAGCAGATCGCGGAGGAACTTGCCCGTGTAGGAGCCGTCGGTCTGGGCGACCTGCTCCGGTGTGCCTTCGGCCACCACCTCGCCGCCCGCCGCGCCGCCTTCGGGCCCGAGATCGATGACCCAGTCCGCTGTCTTGACGACGTCGAGGTGATGCTCGACCACGAGCACCGTGTTGCCCGCGTCGACAAGCCGGTTCAGCACTCCGAGGAGGCGCTTCACGTCGTCGAGGTGCAGACCCGTCGTGGGCTCGTCCAGGATATACAGCATGTCCGAGGCGGGGCGGGTGGACAGCTCCGCGGCGATCTTGAGGCGTTGCGCCTCGCCGCCCGACAGGGTCGTCGCGGGCTGGCCCAGGCGGAGATAGCCAAGTCCTACGTCCTGGAGGACCTTGAGCCGCCGGGCCAGCACGGGCTGCGCGGAGAAGAATTCGACGGCCTCGTCCACCGTCTGCTTCAGCACCTTGCTGATGTTGCGGCTCTTGTAGGTCACCTGCAGCACGTCCGGGCGATAGCGGCGCCCCTCGCATTCCTGGCACATGACGTACACGTCCTCGAAGAAATACATCTCGAGCTTTTGCAGGCCGTCGCCCTGGCAGGCCTCACAGCGCCCGCCCGGCACATTGAAGGAGAAGGCGCCCGCGCTCAGCCCCAGCGCCTTGGCCCGCGGGAGCCCGGCGAAGAGCTTGCGGATCTCGTCGAAGGCCTTGACGTAGGTGACGGGATTCGAGCGTGGGGTGCGACCGATCGGCTCCTGATCGATCAGGTGGATGCCCTTGAGGAACTCCATGCCGCGGATCTCGTCGTGGACACCGGGCCGGGCGAGCTCGACCTTGAAGTGCCGCGCGAGGGCGCGGTAGAGGGTGTCGTGGATCAGGGTGGACTTGCCCGAGCCGGACACGCCGGTGACGCAGGTGAGGGTATGGAGCGGAATGCGCACGGTGAGGTTCTTGAGATTGTGCTCGCGCGCTCCGCGGATCACGAGGGCGCGGCGTCCCTCGCGGCGGGACAGAGGCAGCGGAATGTCCTCGCGGCCATGGACGTAGGCGGCGGTGAGGGAGCGCATGTCCTTGGCGAAGTCTGCCTGGGTGCCCGCAAAGACCACCGCTCCTCCGCGCTCGCCCGAGCCCGGTCCCATCTCGATGAGATAGTCGGCGGACTCGATGAACGAGCGGTCGTGTTCGACGATGATCACGGTATTGCCCACCCGCGCCAGCTCGCGGCAGAGCTCGGCCAGGCGCTCGGTGTCTCGCGCGTGCAGTCCGATCGACGGCTCGTCGAGCACGTAGAGCGTCCCCACCAGCTGTGCGCCCAGCTGATTGGCGAGATTGATGCGCTGGGCCTCGCCGCCCGAGAGCGTCCGCGTCTGGCGACCGAGGGTGAGATAGCCGAGTCCCACCCGCTGCAGAAAGGAGAGCTTGGCGCGCAGGAGCTTGAGGGCCTCCCGCCCCACCGACTCTTCCCACGGCGAGAACGATATCGCGCCGAGAAAAGCATGGAGATCCTCCACCGTCTTGCCGTTCCAATCGGCGATGGTGGCGCCGCCCACCGTGACGGTGAGCGCCTCGGGCTTGAGGCGCGCCCCCCCGCAGCGTGGGCACGGCCACTGGCTGCGGTAACGCGAGAGGAAGACGCGGACATGGAGCTTGTAGCGGTAGGACTCGACCTCCTCGAAAAAGCCCTGGATACCCGTGAGGCCGTCGCCCCCCTCGTAGATCCAGGCGCGATCCTTCTCGTCGAGCTCGGCGTAGGGGCGCGTCACGTCCACGCCCCGCTTCTTCGCCGCCTTGATGAGCTGCTTCTGATACCAGCGCCCCGAGGGGTGGGACCACGGCTCGACGGCCCCCTCGCCCAGGCTGCGGGAGCGATCGGGGACTACGAGCGTCTCGTCGTAGCGGAGGATATTGCCGAAGCCCTTGCACTCGGGGCAGGCCCCGAGCGGATGATTGAAGGAAAAGAGCACGGGCTGCGGCCGCGCGAGAGCGACATCGCAGCGCGGGCAGCGAAAGTCGCGGCTCACGCTCACCGCGGCGTGCCCGACCACATCCACGGTGGCTCGGCCGTTGCCTTCGACGAGCGCTGTCTCGATCGACTCGGTGACGCGCCGCCGCCCGTCCGGAGAGAGGGTCACGCGATCGAGCACGACCTGGAGGGGTTGGCCGTCGAGCGGAGGCAGGGAGAACCCGGGAGCTTGCGCCTCGGCCAGGTCCAGCACGATCTCGCCCACCTTGATGCGGGCGAAGCCCCGCTGCACGAGGGTCGCCATGAACGCCCGGGGGTCGGGACGGGGGGCGGCGGGGAGGGGAAAGCAGACGAGGGCGCGCCCGGCGAGGTGATCGCGGATCAGCTCGTCCGCCACGCGCTCGGCCGAGTCGCTGCGCGCCTCGCTGCCGCAGGTCGGGCAGTGGACCCGGCCGACCTTGGCGAAGAGCAGGCGCAGGTAGTCGTGAAGCTCGGTGGCGGTGCCCACGGTGGAGCGCGCCGTGCGCACCGGATTCTTCTGCTCGAGGGCGATGGCGGGCCGAATGTGCTCGATGCGGTCCACGTCGGGGCGGTCGAGCCGCTCGAGGAACATGCGCGCGTAGGCGGACAGGGATTCGATGTAGCGCCACTGCCCTTCGGCGAAGATGGTGTCGAAGGCGAGGGAAGACTTGCCGGAACCCGACACGCCCGTCACCACCGTGACGCGGTCGTGGGGAATGTCGATCGACACGTTCTTCAGATTGTTCTGCCGGGCTCCCTCGATCCGGAGCCAGAGGGGCTGAGCCATTCGACACGTCCTCCTGAAATGGAAAGTCTACCCGAGGCAGCAAGGGCGGATCAACCATGAGGTTCCGGCCGGCAAGGGTCTTGACAGCCTCGGGGGCGACGTGTAGGCTGACTTTTGTAAATGAGAATCATTCCTAAGAACGCCGACGCGGTGCTGCGGGCCCGCGGTCTCCGCCTCACCGGCCCCCGCCGGGTCGTCCTCGAGGTGTTGCGCAGCACGGAGTCGCATCCCACGGCGGAGTGGGTGCACCGGGTGGTGCGCCGCCGGTTGCCCCGCGTGAGCCTGGGCACCGTCTACCGCAATCTGCGTCTCCTCGTCGGCGAGGGACTGGTGGCGGAGATCCAGGGGCCCCACGCACGCTTCGACGCCAATCTGGAGGCGCACCACCACTTCACGTGCGTGCGCTGCGGCCGCATCCTGGACGTCGACGGCCCCTTGGCCGAGCCGCACGCCGAGGCCCTTCGCGGACGGATTGCCGCCCGCACCGGGCTCGCCATCACCCATCAGCGCATCGAGTTCTTCGGCCGCTGTCCGCAGTGCCAGTCCGCCAAGGCTCGGCCCCGCCGGCCGCGCCGGGCGCCCTGAGTTCCCCGCCCACCCCAAGGAGGAGACACCATGGCAAGCAAGAGCCTCAAAGGCAGCAAGAGTCACGACAACCTGAAGGAGGCGTTCGCCGGGGAGTCCCAGGCGAATCGCCGCTACCTCTACTTCGCCCGCGTGGCGGATATCGAGGGCTTCCCGGACATGGCAGGCCTCTTCAAGGACACGGCCGACGCCGAGACGGGCCACGCCTTCGGGCACATGGACTTTCTGAAGGAAGTCGGCGATCCCGCCACCGGCGAGCCCTTCGGGAAGACCGAGACCAACCTGAAGTCGGCGGTGGCCGGCGAGACGTACGAATACACCCAGATGTATCCCGGCATGGCCAAGACCGCGCGCGACGAGGGCTTCGCCGAGGTGGCGGAATGGTTCGAGACGCTGGCCAAGGCCGAGAAGTCGCATGCGGGCCGCTTCGCCAAGGGTCTGAAGCAGATCGCGGGCAAGGACCCGGCCGAGGCGATCTAGCCGTCGTTCTCCGCGGGCGGAGCGGCGCGGTCACGCCGCTTCGCCTCGCGTGACGAGGACCGAATGACTCTGGACATCCGGCAGCCTGATTTCTGGAAGCGAGACGCCGTCGACAGCGAGCTTCGCCGCGTCTACGACATCTGCAGCGGCTGCCGGCGCTGTCTCCCTCTCTGCCCTTCTTTCAAGGTGCTGTTCGACCGGCTCGACGCGGACGCGGTGGACGGTGAGGTGGAGAAGCTTCCCGCCAAGGACGTGAAGGAGGTCGTGGATCTCTGCTACCAGTGCAAGCTCTGCTACAACCACTGCCCCTACACCCCGCCGCATCGCTGGCAGGTGGATTTCCCCCGGCTGATGCTGCGCTCGCGATCCGCGGACGCCCGCGCCAAGGGGGTGACCCTCCAGGACCGCTTCCTCGGCAATACGGAGCTGGTGGGGAGGCTCGGCAGCATGACCGCGCCCGTCTCCAACTGGGCGTCCTCGTTCCCGCCTCAGCGCGCGCTCATGCAGGCCGTGGTGGGCATACACAAGGATCGTCAGCTCCCCGCCTTCCACCGCGAAACCTTCTCCGCGTGGTTCGACCGACGGAAGCCCGCGACCTTCGAGCCACAGGCCCGCGTGGCCCTTTTCGCGACCTGCAGCGTCGACTTCAACGACCCCGCCACCGGCAAGGCCACGGTGGCCGTGCTCGAGCGGAACCGCGTGGATGTCTCGCTGCCCGCCCAACGCTGCTGCGGGATGCCGTACCTCGACGGGGGAGCGGTGAAGGAAGCCAAGGGCCTCATCAGGGACAACGTGAAGTCGCTGGCCGAGGTGGTGCGGCAGGGACGCGACATCGTGGTGCCGGGACCGACCTGCTCCTACATGCTCAAGCAGGAGTACCCGTGGCTCGATGGCTCGGAGGACGCCAACCTCGTGGCCAGCCACACTCGCGACCTCTTCGAATACCTCGCCGGGCTCCACGCGGCGGGCCGGCTCGACACGCGCTTCCCGAATGCGCCGGCCAAGGTCGCCTATCAGCTGCCCTGCCATCTCAAGGCGCAGAACATAGGCACCAAGTCCGCCGATCTGCTGCGGCTGACCGGGGCCGCCGTCGAGACCATCGAGAGGTGCTCGGCCGTGGACGGCACGTGGGGCATGAAGAAGGAATACTTCGAGCTGTCCATGAAGCTGGCCGAGCCGCTCTTCAAGGATGTGCGGGAGGCGGGGGCGACCCGCGTGGCCACGGACTGCCCGCTCGCCGCCCTCCAGATCAGGCAGGGCACGGGCATGGAGGCCCGCCACCCGATCCGGATCCTCGCCGAGGCCTACGGGCTCGGAGACGAGCCATCTCCATGACCCACGAAAAGATCGAGCTGAAGGATGTTTTGAACTTCTTCGAATACGAAAAGGTGCGGGCGGCCATGCGCGAGCGCGTGATCGAGCTGAAGCGCCGGCGGCGGGTCACGGTGGGCCCGCATCTCTCGTTCGTGTTCGAGAATCGCGACACCGTGCTCTTCCAGATCCAGGAGATGTGCCGCGTCGAGCGCATCACCGACGACGCCAAGATCCAGGACGAGCTCGACGTCTACAATGCTCTCCTTCCGAGCCTGCATGAGCTCAGCGCCACCCTCTTCATTGAGATCACCGACAAGGAGCAGATCCAGCCCGTGCTCGACCGCTTCATGGGCATCGACATCGGACCGACGGTCTGGATGCAGGTGGGCAAGGAGTTCGCCATTCCCGGCGAATTCGAAGCGGGCCACTCCGACGAGGAGAAGGGAAAGCTCGCCGCCGTCCACTTCGTGCGCTTCGTGTTCCCGCCCGAAGCGATCCTGGCCTTTGCGGGCTCGCCGGTCGCCGTCGTGGTCGACCACCCGGCGGAACGCGGACGCGTCGAGCTCTCGGACGAGACGAAAGCCCAGCTCCTCCTCGATCTTCGCGGCTGACAGACAAAGGCCGGACGGGCACTGATGGCCCGACCGGCCTTTCGTCTTGCCGCGGCCGCTGTGTTCTACCCGCCCCGCTTCATCACCTCGAAGAGCAGATAGAAGATCACGGTCAGGATGAAACCAAACCACAGCGTACCCTTGACGGTGCCGAGCGGTTTGGTGGTGGGCTTGCCCGGGGCGACGACGAGGCAGTTCACCTCGACGAGCACGATGATGAGGAGGGCCACGAGCCAGAATGCCGCCCCGGAGCCGGGCATGGGCAGGGGCAGATGGCTGGCCGCGCCCATCATGAAGAGCATGGGCATGGAGAAGGCTGTGTTGGTGCGCGAGGCCAGGCCCCCGCGAGCGCCCGCGGCCGCCGCGGCCGGGTTGGCGGGCTTGCCCGCGGCGGTATCGAGCGCGTTCTGGATGACCACTTTCTGCTTGGGCCAGATCACGAACCAGACATTGGCCCACATCACGCTGCCGATGATGCCCCCGAGCAGGATGACCCAGGTCTGAGGATCAGCGAGGCCCCGCTTGCCGAGCCACCAGTGGAGGAGGTAGAGCCAGCCCGAGAGGAACGTGATCATGGCGCCCCAGCGGAACCACCAGAGGGCGCGCGGGAGGAGCTTCTGCTGGGCGCCGCTGCGGACGGGGGCTTCCGTTTCGGCGAAGAACGGAGTCTGGACGAAATTGAAGTAGTAGAGCAGACCGATCCAGGTCACGCCGGAGAGGAAGTGGATCCACCGCAGTACGAACAGGTAGCCTGATTCGCTCAGCAATGCCATCGATCCCTCCTTGGAGAGGACTGCGGGTCAGGCGCTTCTCTCACTCGTCGTCTTCGTCGTCGAGATCCTCATCCTCCTCTTCGTCGTCCTCGATATCGGCCTCGGCCTCGAGCTCGTCTTCGTCGAGGTCATCATCATCATCATCGTCGTCATCTTCGTCATCATCATCGTCGTCATCGTCATCGTCGTCGAGATCATCGAGGTCCTCATCGTCCTCGTCGTCTTCGTCGTCGTCCGTCTCGTTCTCGTTCACCTCGTCATCATCCAGCTTGGACAGAACGGTCTTTCCGTCGTCTCTCCACGGCCGATTGCCGAGCCACGCCATCAGAAGCTCCTCCGGACAGTTCCCGCCCCGAATTTCACGACGGGAGTTGGTGCTGTTGGACAACGTTCGGCGGGATTATAGCAAAGCGTTTTTCGTGTCAACGCGAATTTCCGCGGCGGAGCAGGGCAGCCTGGGCACGGCCGCGCCCGCGCGGTCCTGCTAGAGGCATCGAGACGCCGGTCGGGGCGGGGCCCGGTCGTATTGACCGGGTCGAACCGCAACAGCCCCGGAGGCAAATTCGATACTCGCCCGCCAAGCGTCGTACACCGAGAAGCTGGACGAGATGCGTTCCTGGACGCAGTCTCGCCGAACGGACGCGGGGGAAGCTGTCTGCGACGCTCGGGTTCTCATGTGGTCCCAGATGACACGGACCCGGCACGGCCGAGTGAGCCGGATCCGAAGAGAAAGACCTCGACCGGCTCGAAAATCGGGCGGTCCGGAGCACTACGACAGTGACGCTCGAATGCCGCCAGCCCGCGTCCGAACGCCTCGTCGGATATCGCCTGGAGCGAGGAGATGGCCCGGGCCGAGATCTTGGTGAAGTACTCGGCGTAGGAGGCCGCGAAAGGATGTCTCACCACGCGGTGGAGCCTCGCCTCCAGCCCGTGCGCGGCAAACCTCGCCACGAGAGCATCCCGAGGCGGCATCCGCGCCAGGTCGAGGGCCGATGCTTCGGGGAAGAATCGCATGTACTCGAACTCCACGACCGTCTCGCGGGTGGGGTTGCGCACGAAGACGTGGCCTTTCGGCGCCAGGATACGGGCGACCTCGGGAACGGCGCGGTCGGGCTGCAGGTGATGATAGACCATCGAGAGAAAAACCAGGTCGATGCTTCCCGCTTCGAGCGGCAAGCTTTCCGCGTGTGCCGCGATGAACTGTGCCGTGCCGTCCGTCGACGGCGCGCGCTGGGCGAGCATGCGGAGCGATGGATCGACACCGACACCCGAGGTCCAGCACTCGGCGGATCGATGGCGCCGGCGGCAACACGTCCTGAACGACGCGCCGCCAGACGTCCATCGCTTCGGCAGGCAGGCGCCGAGCCTGGACGTACAGATCGGGGATCGGCGTGCTGTCGTAGTCCACGGAAGCTACTCCCGCTCGCTGTTTCCTGCTCGGGCCCCTGGATTGGCGGCGTCGCTCGGGTGCCAGAGCAGGAGTCTCATAGACTCGGAACGCACACAGATCCCCCCGGTAGGCGCCAGCTTGCCGAGGGATTTTCGTTTGCCCTATCGGCTGGCACGGGATAATTCTAGCTCCCTTGTGGACGGTCGCGGGCATATCGCGGGCCCGCGATGTGTGGCTCATCCGGAGCGAACTCATGGCCTCGCGTCGACATCTCCGAATAGTGCTGTCGACGGCCCGTCCCGTCGTCGATCCTGCCAGGCTGCGAGGAGGCAGGTCAGAAACAAAAAGCCCGTTCTCGGATCAGGGTGCGATCGCCAGGCTTGTCACATTGCACCGAATCCGATAGTTGGGACGACAATGCCCAGGAGAATGAGGACGGCGACAGTACCTAGGACGAGAAGAGCAGCGGCGAGGATCTTGATGATGCCTCCGAGGGAAACCGACAATTTGACCCGTGCAAGCTACCCGCTCTAGACAGCAAGAGGAAAGGCCAGGACCGCAAGTCCGTGATTTAGAGAGGGGATCCATCTCTCTCGGTTCGTCGTGGTGCCGAGAATCGTCAATCGACTGGCAAGTGAGAGAAGCATGCAGGTCCCAGCGCGCCGTCATTGTCTGTCTCTTGTGGGTTCACGTACGCGTGTCGGTTGGCATTTCGGCACAAAGACGGACTCGACGCCCGCTACAACGAGTCGCGCAAGCGAGAGATGCCTATCGTGTTCGCCAAGAGCACCGGCCGCCGACTCGAAACGGCAACGTGGGTATTTCGCACCGGCAACAGGTCGAAGCGGTCAAGCGGTGGCTCGATTGATGAAAGCTTTGCAAGGAAACGGGTGTGCCCGGGTTCCTCGTTCACGACCTGCGTCGATCCGGTTATCTTGTCGAAGGATCTTCAGGGGGCAGCGCGGCGTTTGACGGGCACAATTCCGGGCACGACAGGGTAGGTCGTGCTAAGATCGCGCCCTGCAACAGTCTGACTTTCCTGCCGCGGCGGCGTAGCTCAGGTGGCAGAGCAGGGGTCTCATAAGCCCCGTGTCGGAGGTTCGAGTCCTCCCGCCGCCACCACTCCCTCGAATCTTCCCAAGCCCCTACCGACCCGCATAGCGTGACGAATGCGCCGCGTGCGTGCGCCAGTTCTCGACGTAGCGGGCGGCCAGCGTGCGGTCGCGGACCACGAGGAGATTCTCGGCGTTCTGTCTCTCCGCCGCCGTGGTGAAGTTGAAGGAGCCGGTGATGACGGTTTCGCCGTCGATGATCATCACCTTGTTGTGGGCGATGGCGTGGGCCCCATCGATGAGGGTGGAAATTCCGGCATGGGCGACGAAATCCGCCGACGAATACTTCGTGCCCGTCTCCCTCCGGTCGAGGATGACCTGCACGTCGACGCCGCGGGCGTGGGCCTCGGCCAGTGCCTTGGCGATGGGGGCCGAGGTGAAGGAATACGCCTGGACGAGAATGGTGGTCCTGGCGGCATCGAGGGCACTCACCAACGCCTGGGTGGCGCCGTGA
>WNGA01020650.1_pt1 | contig 10988 bp, 8 predicted proteins | sample 5400061 | NCBI WGS metagenome assembly WNGA01 (sample SAMN13153366, study PRJNA577476) | soil metagenome | isolation source: 100 cm soil or saprolite under grassland replicate 2 | place: USA:California | collected 2016-06-15
TGCGTCTTGAGCAGCTTGATTGCGTCGCGCAACTCGGCAGCCCGCTCGTAAAGTTCCTTGGCGATCGCCGTTTCCATTTCGCGCTGCATGATCTCCAGCTTCGAGAGCGGGCGTTTCGATTTTACTTCGTCAACCCATTCGTCAAGAAACGCGATCTCCGCGCTTTTGGATACCAGTTCCGGAAAGTTCGACTGTTGTAAAAAATCCACAATCGCTTCGCGGCCGCGCTCAATTTCCGCTATGGCGTCGGCAAATTTTCCCTGAGCAAGAAAGATGGAGGCCTTGGCGCGCGTATTCATCATGAGCACGTAAGGCCGAAACTGTTGCAGCCCCCAGGAGAAATCCTCCCGATCGGTGTGGTCGTTGACGAAACTAAAAAGGTCGAGATTCCTCTGCGTATCGCGCACGACACCTTCGAAATCGTTAATCTGAAACAGGCTCAGATACCGATGATAATATTGGATGCCTTCCTGTTGCAGCTCCGCGCATTGCTCGGGGGTAAGCTCGTAAGCCTCGCCCTTCTGTTCGGACCGAGTCGCGCGTTTCCGATGGTACTCCAGGAGCGATTCGCAATTATGCGGACGCCGGCCGTCGGGTCGTCCGGTGATTTCCATTTGCAACACGCCGAGATCCACGCGCAGCTGCAATTTTTCGCGACCGTCGAGCCCGGTAATTTTGCGCACTTTAACGGTGCCGCTCTCGTAGGGCCAATCCTTCAGGATGGTGTGGAGATCCAAGCTCATCGTACGCAACATCCAACATTTAATGATCGCTTGTCAATAACTTCACGGTTGGGCGGCGATACAGCGCGAACGAACGGTGGCATAAAATTTCCACTAGTCACTACACACTGCTGATTTAGCATTGGGTCGATGGAAGATTCTATTGACACGTTCATCCGTTTTCTCGCGGTCGAACGTGGGCTTTCGGAAAATTATCAGCTTTCGACCCAAAGATCGCTGACCGAATTCGCGCAATGGTGCGGTGCGAAGAAAAAAATCACTCACCCGCGCGGCGTCACTCTGCCGATGATGAGTGAGTATCTTGCGGACCGCAAACGCGCCGGCCTTTCGGCCTCTTCGATCAAGCTGGTTGTGGTTGCGCTGAAAATCTTTTTTAGGTTTCTCGCCGGCAAAGGAATCATCGAGCGTGATCCGACCGAGGCATTGGCGCTGCCTCGGATAGAGCGCTACCTCCCGGAAACGCTGAACGAATTGCAAGTGGAGCAGTTCCTGGAAAAAATCGACACCAAAGCCGTTCACGGTTTACGCGACCGGGCGATGATCGAACTGCTTTACGCAAGCGGGCTGCGCATTTCGGAGCTGGCAAATGCGCGACTGGAGGATTTCAATTTCGAACAGCGTATCGTGCGCGTGACTGGCAAAGGAAACAAGACCCGTCTGGTGCCCGTTGGGCGAAAAGCATGCGAAGCCCTGGCAGCATATCTCTCTGCTGAGCGACCAAAACTGGTGAAGGCGCGCACTAGCAGCGAAATTTTTCTCTCTGAACGAGGCACGAAATTAACCACAGCGCGGATTTGGCAGATCGTCAAAAAGCACGCGCAGCGCGCCGGACTGGAAAAGAACGTTTATCCTCACCTTCTGCGGCACAGCTTCGCAACGCATCTGCTCAGCAACGGCGCTGATCTTCGAATCATCCAGGAGATGCTGGGCCACGCGGACATATCGACGACCCAGGTCTATACCCATGTCGATCAACAACGGCTCAAGGCTGTGCATCGCCAATTTCATCCGCGCGCTTAGCGGGTGAAACGATGCTGACCGCCGGATTTTGAGCAGGGGATTTGTGTTGAACGCCCATCGACCATCGAGTATCCAGCATCCACTTGTGGTGAGGCAGCTATCCTTATGAAGCGAATTCTGTTCCTTTTAATCGCACTGGGCGTCGCTGCATTTGCTGGTTGGTACTACTGGCAATTTTCGCAACGAATTTCAAGCGCTCCCGTGGCCGCGCTTCTGCCGCGCGAGACGATTTTTGTAGCGCAAATCCCGGACTTCAACCGCGCTCGCGATGAATGGCAGCACTGCGACATTTATCAGCTGTACCGGGAGTCTGCAGTGCAGGATTTTTTGCGCAAACCGCTGGGCAATGCTTCAAAAACAGATGCGGTATCTCAAACGCTACTGGAAATCGAACAGCTCGCACCCAAGAACGCCTTCGTCGCGCTAACCTCTATCGACAATAACAATCCAAAAATTGTCGGCGGCTTTCATTTTCGCGGTAGTCAGGAAGAAGCGGAGCGAATTATTGGCAAATGGCGCTCGATATTAATGGGGCAAAATTCAAGCCTTAAGCGCGAGAAAGTGCAATATCAAGGCCACGAAATCGACGCGACCAAAACGGGTTCGTTCACTATCGCGACCGCCTATGATCCTCCGTGGTTTTTCGTGGCGACAGATGCAGCGGACATGCAAGCGTTGCTCGATCGTGCCGATCGCCGTTCATCGAATCCAGATAACAGGCTCGATAAGGACGAGGCGTATCGTGCAGCCATTTCGCGTCGGCCCTCCAACGACGTGGCATTCTTTTATCTGCAGCCAAAGACGTTTTCGCAACGACTCGCGGCGTTGCGTGCTGCCGTCGGGTCAACCCCAGCTCCAGGTGAAGGCACGATGCTCGAGAAAATGCGCTGCATTACCGGCTCGATGCGATTCGAGAACGGAAAAATACACGACGTACTTTTCCTGGGCATGCCGAAGCTGGAGCAGAACACGACCCTCACCCGCTCGTCGTTGTCTCTCGGAACGAAAGAGACCTTCCTTTACCTCGCGATGCTGCTGAATCTCGGGGAAAGAATGGACACTCTCAACCAGGCGGCGGCTTTTGCGGGCACGAAGATTTTTCAGGCGCTTAGCGATAGCGGCATCACCGCCGCTGATTGGAAAGCGGCATTCGGCATCGAGCTCGGATCGTTGGCTGCTTGGCCTTCCAGCGCGCGTTGGCCGTCGCTGCTTGTGACCCTGCCGGTGACTGACGCGACCAAAGCAGAACAGATCGTGGAAGCGCTCTTGCGGGCCGAGGAAGTTGGTTCGTGGACAGCTACCGAGAAAGATGGCGTCCGCTATTTTTCGAAGCAATCCGCTGCCAGCTTTGTCGCGATCACCCCCACGATCGCTGTGTCTGATCGGATTCTAATCGCTGGTTTGGATCCCACGTCTGTAGAAGAGGCGATTAAGCGCGCACGTGGTAGCTCGTCTGAACTTGCAGACTCTCAAACTTACAAGGGAGCCGAACGCCTGCTTCCAGCGCCCACGAACTTTTTTGCCTACGTCGATACGCCGCAGTTGTATTCGCGGCTCGACGCTTCGCTGCGGCCGATGTTATTAATGGCTGCGGCATTCGTCCCGGCGGTTGCTGCCTCGATCGATCCCACCAAACTCCCAGCGCCGGAAGTCATCACAAAACATCTGAGCCCTATTGTCTCTTCGCAGCGATACGATGGGGACGGTTACATGGCTGAGTCAATCGGACCCATTACGCTGGACCAATTAGGAATCGGCGTTGCCATTTTTAGCAGTTTCGGCGCGGCAGCTGCGCGGCAGACTGGTTTGGGCGCCCCTGCCACAGCGCTTCCCAACGCGCCGAGTCCATCTCCGACTCCCTGAAATAGCGGAATTTTTGCGGTCCCCCGTTCAGAACTTGCAAAACTGGCGGGAGTAAGGCCCCCGCCTGTGCCATTCCGGCACGGCTTGTGTTTCCCTAACGAAAGCGAAGAAAACTGCTGCAATTTCTCGAAAATCTGCTATCGTTGCGCCCCTATGGCTATTCTAAAGAAAAATGCATTCTCCCGTCGGGTTCCCGATCTGGTAACTGAGGAGCTGGTTGCTGTCCTCTCAAGGCGTTCTTCGTTCGAGTTCAAGCAGCTCTTCGATATCGTGCACGAGAATCTTCGGGCGCGAAACGCTGCAAGCGGCGGCGAGGAAATGCTGCGGCTGCGAGCCTACGAGAAGTTGCAAAACCTCGTGGCGCGTGGTGCGGTCAAAAAGAATGGCAAGAAATACAAGGGCTTGCCGTCGGCTCTGGCTCAGGCAATTGCGCAGCAGAATGGTCATCTGGCCGGCGTAAAGTAAGCCGGTTTTTCAGGACGAACTGGCTTCAGGCCAAACTCGGATGCTGCGCGACTATTTGCCGGTGCTCCTGCAAATCATTGTTGTCGCTCTGTTTGCTGTTTCAGCACTGCTCGTCAGCATCCTGGTAGGCAAACGCGGAAAACGCACGCGAGCGAAAGACACCGCGTACGAGTGCGGGATGATTCCGCAGGGCGAACGGCAGCCGCGCTTCAGCGTTAAGTTCTATGTGGTGGCAATGCTCTTCATCCTCTTCGACCTCGAGATCGTGTTTATGTATCCCTGGGCAGTTGTTTATCGCGACGCGATCAAGCAAGGCAGCGCGATCTTCTGGAGCATGCTCAGTTTTATCACAATCCTGATGGTGGGTTATGTTTATGCGCTCAAAAAGGGAGCGCTCGATTTCAGAAAGTAAATTCCTGTTCCCACCCCGGACCGCTTCCTGGGCCGATCGGGATTCGCCATGACGGGAAGCTCAGCCGACGTAGCCTTGGCGAAGGAGGCTCCCGCGGCTCCCCGAATTTTGCCGCTCACTGTCTTGCTGAGCGCGCTTCTTTGGGTGTTCGTCACAACGGGCGGACGGCAGATTTTTGTTAAGGAAGTGCTCGGTGGCGCCTACGATTCGCAGGCGGAACATTTTCTGCGCGGGGACGTGGATGTCGATGTGGAGGCGATCGGGCATGAAGCGACGATCGTGAACGGTCACGTGCGCATGTATTTTGGGCCATTCCCGGCGTTGCTCCGTATCCCGCTAAATTTCCTTTACCCAGCGGGACACGGGAAATGGTCGCGAATTTCAGGATTTTGCGCGGGCGCCATCTCCCTGTTTGCCTTTGCCGGCCTGGTGCGCATGGCCCTGCGTTCGGCACCGCTTTCATCGCGCGCGCGTAACTGGCTCGGCAACGCGTGCGTAATCGGGTTCGCGTTTGGCTCACCGTTACTCTTGCTGCTTGGGAATCTTTCTATCTACGATGAGGCCATAATTTGGGGATTTGCCTTATCGCTCGGCGCGATTTTTTTCGCCTTTCGCTCGCGACAAACCGAGGGGAGCGCCCTGACGGTCGCGTTGCTGGGATTCTCGCTGTGCGCCGCTGGTGCTTTACTGTCACGGGTTACGTTCGGAGCGCCTTTGATCCTGATCGCGCCATTTCTTGCTCTAAGACTACCGTGGGCGAATCGAATAATTAATCTCACGGCGCTGGTTCTCCCGCTCGCCGCCGCGGTCATTTTTTACATTTGGCTAAGCCTAGCGAGATTCGGCAACGTCACTGGAGTACACTTCGATTACTACATCAACCCGGTTCATAGCGAGTTTGCCCACAAATTTGGCGTGTTTAGTCCGCGCAGGCTCCCCTACAGTTTCGCTGACTACTTCAGCGTGCGTTTTCCGTCCCTTCAGCGCGAACCGCCGTACTTAGCGGCGAATCGCCACCCTTCTGATTACCCGTCTCTCTTTTCGAATGACTTCAGCGAAGTATACCTCCCTCTCCCGTGGTGTTCGGGCTGGCTTGTTTTCGGTGCGATTATGGGAATTACCTGCCTAGTTCGACGCCACGGTGCCGCCGCATTTGAGCGGGGTGCGGCTGTGGCTCTCTTTGCCCAATTTCTCTGCATCCTATCATATTTTTTGCTTGCCCAACGTTATGCCGCTGATCTTTATCCTTTCCTGATTTTCTGTCTCATCATTTTTCTCGGGTCGGGCGGCGTAGCCTTACTGAGGTCGCGTCATGTAATGGTCGGACTAATCGCTCTCTCGGTCGTCGTGAACTCGCTTGCGACGGTTTCCTGGCTAGTCGACGCCGATCAAAACGTGCCGAGGGAAACAAGAGCGGCCTGGGAAAAATTCTTGGGGCGACATTCGCATGAAAAGCGAAAGTGAAAAATCATGACGGCTCACGAACGGCGTGACACTGTCCGACAGTTTTGGATCGCAGCCACTCTGTCGCTGTTGGCGGCGCTCGCGTTCTACTTTTCGACGAAGGCGACGCTGCGCGATTTGGATTATACCGTCGAGATCGCTTCGGCATTGCTGCGCGGCGATCTCGGCCTCCGCGAAAAGCCGCCCGAGTGGCTCAACGAGATGATTCCGTATGGGGATAGATATTATTCCGCGTTTCCGCTGGGCGCCGTCTTTAGCATGGTGCCGGTTGCACTGCTACAAAAAGCGTCGCTGATCCACGATTTTCCGGCTCGCATTCTGGCTGCGTTGATCGCCGGAGCTTGCGTTTATTTCTTCTTTCAACTCGCGAAAGCATTCGGACCCGACTATTCCAGCCTCAAACCAAAACCGCTCGCTCGGAGAATATTGTTGGCGCTCTTCCCAGTACTTGGAACTTGGACCTGGTGTAACCTCGGGATGGGCGGTGCGTGGCAAATCGCTCTCGGTCTCGCGTTGTTGGGAGAAACCGCAGCTCTCTATTTCACGTTAGTGCGACCGTCGCCGTTCATCGCCGGGGCGTTCTTTACTCTTGCTTTTGGAAATCGGACCGAGCTCCTCCTCACAGCCCCTTTCTACCTTTATCTTTTCTGGCGCCGCCCCGCGCTTGCAGGGCAGGCGCCTCGCCTGCCGGAGCCCGGCAACCTGAGCGGTTGCCCTACAATGTCTGGATCGTCAGTGTCAGGTTCGGATGCTCCGGACGGGGCAGCGGTCCGTTGGAAAAACTTTAAACGAGCGCTTCGTGTGAACGCACCAATGGTTTTCGAATTTTTAACTCTGCCAGTAACATTGGCACTGCTGACTGGCGCTTATAATTTGGTCCGGTTTCATTCAATAGCCGATTTTGGCTACTTTCATATCCCTGAAGTGCGCGACGAACCTTGGTACGAACACGGACTGTTTTCGCTCCACTCGATTCCGTGGAACGTCAACAAAATGATATTCGAAGGTTTCCTCGATGACCCCAGCTTTCCGTTCATTAGTTTCCCGCCGTTTGGGTGCTCCATTTTTCTCAGCAGTCCGCTCCTTTTCCTCCTTTTTAGGAACGGCGGAAGATACAAGGTGATATGCTGGATTGCGATCGCACTTTTAACGTTCATTCTTTGGTGCCACGGAAATCCCGGCGGATGGCAATTCTCGTATCGCTACGCCATGATTCTTCTTCCCTGGATGTTTCTTCTGCTCACCGGTAACGGCCCACCCAAAATGACCGTCACTGAGATTTCACTTTTCGCCGTCTCGGTCGCTATCAACGCAACCGCTACTTGGCTATTTTTGTGGACCGACAGAATCCAGGAGTAGCAAGAATGTGAGGTTGGAGTCGCAGCATTTACGGGTTCATCATTGCGGAGAAACCCGGACCTGTTTGACGAAAAAAATCATGCGTTTACGATTTGCGCCTGTGTCTGCCACGTCGAAGACGAGTGCGGGTGGTGAATCATCGAGGACTTGGGTATGCTGGCTCTGATTTATTTTGCGCTGGCCGCTTTTGTCGGGGATTTTCTTTGCCGGCGTTTTTACCAGTTTGAGTCGGTTGCACACCGGTGTGCGGCAGCAATCCTCGTGGGTCTGCTGGTAAGCACATGGTTCACGTACCTGGCGGGGCTGGCTTTCTTCTGGACTCTACAACCCCTTTTGTGGGCCAATCTGTTATTCTCCGTAGCAGCGGTCGCTCTTCTGTCCTGGCCGAAGTGGAAAGACAGAATTCTTAAAAGCATTTCGGGCGAAGCTTATGCGAAGCGATCGAATTTGTTTCTCCCACGGCCTCGCGGAATTCCAAGGAGGGTAAACTGCTGATCGCCAACCCTGAGTACAGCGATTTCGGGCCGAACACAGCGCTGATGCAGAGCTTTGCCGTAGGACACAATTTTCCCACGGAATATCCGCACTTCTCCGGCGACCGGATCCGGTACCACTTCTTGTTTTACTTTCAGGCGGGAAATCTTGAATTCCTCGGGCTTGACCCTGCATGGAGTTTGAATCTACTCAGCATAACCACACTCGTGGCGATGCTTGTGATCGTCATGACGCTCGGGGAGGTGCTTTTCAATTCGCGCGCGGTCGGACGCCTTGGCTCGCTGCTCTTTTTCTTTTTCGGGTACCTCTCTTACGTCCCGTTTCTTCAAAAGCAAGCTTCAGTGCGCGCGGCTATTCAAGCGATAACACATCAACGAGACTATCTTCAGACGATCTTTCCGTATCGCGGTGAAGCTTGGGGTACGTGGTCTCAGGTGACTTATCTCAATCAGCGGCACTTCGCCTTCGCGATCGGGATACTCCTTCTCGTTCTGGTTTTTCTCGTGATCCGCTACCGAGCCGTGGCGGCTAAAGCCAAAGTACATCGTTTTAGAACTCATCTGGTAAATTTGATTCGGTTATTCGCGGGCCGAGGGCGGCCCAGCTCCATTGACGCACACCAAAAGGGGGAGACAGCCCTCCCTCAGAATGTTTCGATTTCTGAGACCGGCTCTAGTGATGCAATCACCGCGGAGCGAAATGCGGTGCCGGAAACCGCGACGAACACAGTGTCTGAACATGCCTCGCTGCGGGAAGCTGTTCCAGAATCACCAAATGAGACAGCTTCAGCCTCCGAGGGCGAGGACGCTTCGCACAGCGAAGCGGCTACAGAAGTCGTAACAGAAGGAGCAATCGAGGAAACTGTTGTTACCTTCGAACCTCTTCGCGCCACGCTGCCAGGGTTCATTTTTTCAGGTGTCCTTCTGGGTTTACTGCCGATGTGGAACAGCGCGGTGTTTATCGCCGCTGCCGCGATTCTCGGATTGTTATTCATCCTGTGCCCGCTTCGACTTCAAATGCTGGCGCTAGCCGTTACAGCAGGATTGATCGCGTTGCCTCAGATGCTCTTTCTGAGCACCGGAAGCGGTAGAGCGCAAATGCCAAAGCTCCTTCATTGGGGGTACACGATAGATCATCCTACCGCCGCGAATGTGACGAAGTACCTTGGGTTCACCTTTGGCTTCAAGTGGTTGTTAATTGCGCTGGCGCTGGTTCTCGCTGGCAGTCTCCAACGGCGGTTTTTTCTCGCAGCTTTAAGCCTTATTGCCGTTGCATTTTCTTTCCAGTTCACGATTGAGGTGCTTGCGAACCAAAAGTTTTTGCACATCTGGGTGATTATCGCCAACCTGTTCGTCGCGTTTGCGCTCTGGCGATTGTGGCGTTTCTCACTGGGGGGAACTACCGTGCCGGCGAAATTCGTTGCGATAGCTTTGTTTACGCTGACCATCCCGGGGGGCATCATTGATTTTTTCCCGATTCATAACACTGGCTGGAGCGAGGTAACCTATCGGAATGATGCGTTGATCGATTGGCTCAAGAAAAACACTTCACCGCGAGATATTTTTCTAACAGATCGATTTGTTAATCATCCTATCCTGATGGCTGGGCGCCGCGTGTTTTATGGATGGCCCTACTATTCCTGGGGAGCTGGTTATGATGCGACCAAGCGTGATAGACTTTACATAAACCTGTTCGAGAGCCGGGACCCTTGGAAAGTGTATCATCTCTTGAAAGAGAATGGCATTAAGTACGTGGGATATGATAACGCTATTCGGCAGGCGCAGTTCATTAAACGACCGAACCAAGAGCTGTATGCCACTTATTTTCCAAAGGTGTACGAGGCCGACAAATATAACGGCTTGGTCATTTACAAGGTGCCCGATAAACCACCTCCCGAGCTGAGCGCGTTGCCTGAAGCTGTTAGTAACATGTTTGAAGGAGGCAAGGGCACTGGCAAGGGTGAATTTGATTCTCCGGTTGGAATCGCTGTCGATCGCAACGGGAATTTTCTCGTTGCCGATACGAACAATGGTCGTATCGAGAAGTTCGCGCCTGCGGGTACGTTTCTCGATATCATGGGGACCAAAGGCTCTGGGCAGGGACAGTTGGGGGCACCGAACGGCATCGCCGTTGATAGCACGGGCAATATCTATGTAGCGGATGCCTCTAATCACCGTGTGCAAAAACTAGGTGCCGACGGCAAATTGATCGCCGAGTGGAGAGGCCCCTCGGCGGGATTCTATGGACCGCGCCGGATCGCCATTGGCCCCGATGACTCAGTTTATGTCATGGATCAGGGACGCACGCGAGTCGTTAAATTCAGCCCGGACGGGCAGGTGCTGACCGTCTGGGGCAGCAAAGGAACTGGCGATGGTCAGCTCGACGATCCCGCTGCAGTTGCAGTCGATCCTGCGACCAACAAAGTTTATGTCGCCGATCCGCGCAACAAACGGATACAAGTATTTGATTCAGATGGGAAGTTTCTTACGAAATGGATAGTACCCGAATGGGGAGGCCCGTATGGCTTCGAAGACCTGGCGATAGATTCGAGCAACGGTCGATTATACGCATCGAGCGCCAACATAAACGCAGTGCTGATTTTTGATTTAAATGGAAACAGGATTGGGAGGTTGACGCCGAAGCCTCCGGACGCACTCGATGGGCCATCGGCACTCGCTTTGGCAAATGGGAAACTCTACGTTTTGAATATGCATGGGAATCGAGTCAGCGTCATCGACCTGTAAACAGAGTAGCGAGTTGCCGCATCACATAACCGTGATGGTTCTAGAACTCATTCCACAAGTGGCGCTGTCGTGTTAAGCCCTTCGATTTCACTCAGGACAGGCTTTGCCAAACATCTCTGGGCTGGTTCCGATGCGTGATCGCTCCAAAATTGATCTGAGATTCTTCTCCCGCGACGGCGGGATCAGAATGACATCAAGGCTATGAAGTTAGCTTTGGGAAAATCGCAACTTCTTACAGCGAGGATCGTTCTACTCGCCTTGTCAGTTATCAGTCTGGTGATCTGCGTCGTTGGCGCTACCGCGCATTATGGTAAAGCGAGTTGGGGAGACCCATGGCAGCCGATCGGGTGGTTGCTCAGCATGCTCCTTTTGCTTGCTGCTTTTACAGCAAGCCCGCGGGAGCTGGCTGGCCGTTTCAAGTCT